>Ga0208048_1000915_pt1 | contig 15597 bp, 16 predicted proteins | sample Malawi_45m_30L_FD_184163 | JGI IMG/M metagenome (GOLD analysis project Ga0208048, IMG submission 184163) | Freshwater microbial communities from Lake Malawi, Central Region, Malawi to study Microbial Dark Matter (Phase II) - Malawi_45m_30L... | ecosystem: Environmental > Aquatic > Freshwater >...
GGCTCAGACAGATTGACTGTTTTTTATAGGGAGAGCCAAGAGTGACACAGCGTTTAAGCCTGGAGCAAACTTTTTTACCCCCGACCTCGTTGCTCATTAAAGAGGCCCCGGTGCAGCCTTACCGCAGGCTTGAGCCCGAGCAGTCAGGGCCCACCGCAGCGATTACCCCGCGTCAGCAAGAGGTCCTGTTTTGTCTGGTCGAGGGTAAACCAACGAAAAAAATCTGCACTGAACTCGGAATCTCCGAGGGGACCGCAAAAGTCCATATCAGCGCGATTTTTCGGGCCCTGCGTGTCCGAAATCGGACCCAGGCGACACTTGTGGCCCTGCGCGAGGGCTGGATTCATCCAGAAATGTGGTCGCGATCTTGATTCCACTTGGCCAGGGCGGCCGTCAGCTTTGAGGGGTCGCCCTGCCGAAGAATTCGCGATGACTGTTTGCTGCAGTCGGCGGCGCGTGACCGAAGAACCTCTTGTTTGATGAGCAAGACCTGTGCCGGATGCATTGAGAATTCACGCAGGCCAAAGCCCAGTAGCAGCCGGGTCAGCTCAGGATCGCCCGCCATCTCGCCACAGACCGAGACGGGCTTACCCCGCCGATTGCAGGCCTTAATTACATCGGCAACTAGGCGCAGCACTGCCGGATGCAGAGGGTTATACAGGTGGGCCACATCGCCATCAGCCCGGTCTATGGCAAGCGTGTATTGAATGAGGTCGTTTGTGCCCAGGGAGGCAAAATCCAGCACCGGCAACAGCCCGTCGATGGCCAGAGCTGCCGCCGGCACTTCAATCATTGCCCCAATCGCGATTGACCCATCGAAGGCCAGACGGCGGTTTTTTAACTGAGCCATCGCTGCCTCGACCATTTTCCTTGCTGCGACCATCTCTTGTGGCCCGCTGATAAGCGGAATCAGAAGTTTGATCGGGCCGTGGGCCGAGGCCCTGAGAATGGCACGCAGCTGGGTCATGAAGAGTTCGGGCTCCGCCAGACATAAACGAATCGCGCGTAAGGCAAGTGCCGGATTCGAGGGCGGATCCCGATGGGCCGATACGCTGGGCACATCTTTATCGGCCCCAGAGTCAAGTGTCCGAATGGTGACCGGCCTGCCCCTGAGCGCGACCACAACGCTTCGATAGGCCTCGTATTGTTCTTCTTCTGAGGGCGGATCGTTGCGATTCATATAAAGAAATTCACTACGGAAAAGACCCACACCTTGGCAGCCCGCTTCCATGGCATGGGCCGCATCAGAGGGCAGATCCAGATTTGCAAAAAGACTTACCGCCTGGCCATCAAGGGTCTGTGCAGCAACATTTTTAAGTCGCGTCAGGCGGCTGCGGGCCACCGCCTGCTCGGCCTGTCGGACCTCATAGATGCTACGAATCGGGGCATCGATGCTGCCAAGGACTACCCCGGCTTCCGCATCGATGATGATGGGCTCACCTTGCTGAATTAATCCATACAGAGTCTGGAGCCCAACGACTGCGGGCAGGCCAAGGCTTCGGGCAAGAATCGCGGTGTGGGATGTGGGGCTGCCCGTGTCGGTCGCAAATCCGGCAAAGGAGTGTTGCTTAAGCAGCAGCATGTCGGCCGGTGCAATGTCATGGGCGACAAGAATCCATGGCAATTCAGCATGCGGGCCAGACGCCGTCGTGGCGGGCTGCGGAAGGCTAATGCGAGCGCCACCTTCGGGATGGCGCATTGCCTTGAGAATGCGTTCAACAATCTGCCGAACATCTGCCCGGCGTTCGCGAAGATAGGCATCTTCAATTGCATCGAACTGTTCTGCAACCTGCTCATATTGCTGCACAAGGGCCCACTCAGCATTGCACTGTTCGGCCAGAATCCGATCCCGCGTGGCCTCGATGAGCATTGGGTCATGTAGAACAATGGCCTGCAAATCCAGAAAAGCCCGTAGCTCCGCAGCCACCTCATTGCCCAGGTCATGCCGCATCTTTTTAAACTCTTCGTCCACGGCACGGACTGCGGTGTAGAGCCGCTCCACCTCCGCATGGCCTTGGTTTGCCTCAATCGTGCGACGTGGCACATCCAGTGATGCGGGCGCCAGCACCCAAGCACGGCCAATTGCGATGCCCCGCCCAACAGGAATCCCGGAGACCGAAAATGCCATGCCTAGGATTCCTCCCCGAATCGAGAGGCAAAAAGATCAATCAGCGCCTGCAGCGCCTCAGCCTCTTGTTCGCCGGTCGTTTCAATTTCGACTTCGGTGCCCTTTCCGGCGGCCAGCATCGTCACACCCAGAACGCTTTTCGCGTTAACCCGCTTGCCATTACGGGATAGCCAGACCTCGCAAGGAAAGCGTGTCGCCAGCTGGCTGAGCTTCGAAGAGGCCCTCAGGTGCAGGCCAAGGGTATTGATAACAGGAACCGTCTGCTTGGGCATCGACATCTCTACTTGGCAGGCGCCAAGGGCGCGCAAGAAGGTGAGACGGTATCGGCGAGTTTTTCAACCAATTCTTCAGGAGGAAGTTCACGATAGGTAAACGCCTTGAGCATCATCGGAACACTCACGCCCGTCAGTCCGCGGGCACGAATTTCCGGATGCAGGCTAAGCCAGGCGCAGGCTCCGTTGCAGGGTGTCGCACCCAAGATGTCACCCAGCAAGACCACCTGCTGTGGGCAGCCTTCCTGTTTCCATGTCGTTTCAATTGTTGCAACGGCATCATCGAGTGAAGAGTTTGCGGCGATATCCGCAACGACCACCTCTGCAATATATCGACCAAAAGCGTGGCAGGCCACAGCATGCAGGGCATGGCCCAAGGGCGCGTGACAAATCAGAATCAAGGAAGTCATGATCCGAGTGCTGTTTCGATAAACATGCGCGCAACGTCGATTCTGGACTGGGACTGGATTTCCTGAAATCCAGTCGGGCTGGTGACATTAATCTCGGTGAGGTGTTCGCCAATCACATCCAGACCCAGCAGCATAAGGCCCCGAGGTGCGAGGGCCTCACCCACCGTCAGTGCGATTTCTCGATCGCGGGCAGAAAGCGCCATGACGACGCCCTTGCCGCCTGCAGCAAGATTTCCACGCGACTGGCCGGCTGGGGGGATTCTTGTAAGCGCAGATTCCACAGGTTTGCCGTTAATCACAATGATGCGTTTATCGCCCTGCGAGATTGCTGGCAGATAGCGCTGAATCACAATTTGTTTTGTGCCATGGTCGGTGAGCAATTCAATTGCAGACGGAAGATTAGGGTCCTCAGCTGCCAACACAAAAACACCTATTCCACCCATCGCATCCAGGGGCTTGACGACAATTTTTTGATAATGAATCGCAAATTCTTTCAGGGCCTTGAGATCTGCCGAGATCAGTGTCTCTGGCGTAAGCCCTGGAAATTCAAGTGCCGCCATCTTTTCGCCATGATTGCGTAAGGCCTGCGGACAATTCAGCACACGCACGCCCCCGCGTTGTGCAATTTCCAGCTGCTGCGTGGCCGCAAGATAGCGCGCGTCAAACGGTGGATCTTTGCGCATTAGAATCAGATCAAACGCGCTTGCCGGCTGCCATTGCGCAGTGTCTTCAATCCACCAGGTCGGCGCCTGCGGCTGATCGATGTGAATCCGGTGGGCAAAAACCTCAAGCCGACTGCCCTCACGATCGGCGCGGGTCCGCAGTTCATGCAGTTCAGCGGTGTGGATCTCAATGCCCTGCCGCTGACACTCCCGCATCATGGCAAAGGTAGTGTCTTTATAGGTCTTAAACCCACCCAGTGGGTCACAGACAAACAGCACACTGCGGGTCATGGCCGAGCCTGCTCGAGTTCCAAGGATGCCGCCAATAGTGCCAGACGGGCAATGACTCCGTAAACGTAATAGCGATTGGGCGCCGCATCAGGATGAATGGCCTGGTCGGGCTGCATGCAGCTCTCGTCAAACGGCAGGGGCAGAAACTTCATGCCGGGAGCGTTGAGGTTCTCATCTGGGCCACGCTCTGCGTGAATCCGATAAAAACCGCCCACCACATAGCGATCCACCATATAAACCACGGGCTCGGCGACTGCTTCATCAACCGCCTCAACGGTGGGCACGCCCTCCTGAATCAGCACATCGGAGACGGAGAGGCCTTCTTTGATCACCGCCATCTTATTGCGCTGCTTGCGATTGAGGTTAACGATTTCCTTGGCGTCTTTGACCATCATGATGCCCATGCCATAGGTGCCGGCATCTGCCTTGACCACCACATAGGGGATCTGCTGCACCCCAAGCTCGCGGTATTTGATACGGATTTTTTCCAACATCATCGAGATATTGTCGGCCAGGCAAGACTCACCTTCGCGGGCGTGAAAGTCGACCTCTGAGCAGGTCGCATAAAACGGATCCAGGACCCAGGGATCGATCTGCAGACGCTCGGCAAACTGTTTCACCACAGTCGAGTACGCTGAAAAATGCTGGCTCTTGCGCCGCACCGACCAGCCCGCATTCAGTGGCGGAATGATGTGCTGGCCTTTGATGCCTTGAAGGCTTGCGGGAATCCCGGCTGAGAGATCGTTATTGAGCAGAATTGCGCAGGGGTCAAAGCCCTTCACACCCAGCCGATCTCCTTGTCGCTCTAGGGGCTCTAGCAGTAGCTGTGAGCCGTCGGGCAGCGCAATCGGGGTGGGCTGTGTAATTTCAGGAATCAGCGTGCCGATTCGAACCTCAAGGCCAGACTGCTTGAGCAGGGCCGCAAGCCGGGCCACATTGGTCAGGTAGTAGGTGTTGCGGGTGTGGCTTTCTGGGATCAGAAGAAATCGGCGGACATCGGGGCAGCGCCGTTCGACGGCTGCGCTCATGGCCTGCACGGTCAGGGGCAGGGCATTTTCAGCAAGGTTATTAAAGCCCCCGGGAAAAAGGTTGGTATCGACCACGGAGAGCTTAAAGCCCGCATTTCGGATGTCGACCGAGGCATAAAACGGTGGCGTGTGGGAGAGCCATTGCGAGCGAAACCAGTGCTCGATCTCAGCGCTCGCTTGAAGGATTCGGCGCTCCAGTGCGGCAAGGGGTCCGCCGCCGTCTGGGCGGTTAAGGGTGTAAGGCACCATAGTTGGGCATTTTAGCCCGGCCATGGTGAAACCTTTGTTTCAAAAAAAAGCCCGCCACAGAGGGCGGGCTTGAGTTACAGCGAGGAGAACAATTACAGGTAGTACGCCTTTTCACCGTGGGATGTGGTGTCCAAGCCCTCACGCTCAGAGTCTTCCTGTACCCGCAGGCCGACAATCATCTTCACGATGAGCAGGGCAATGACCGACACCACCGCCGAGAGCACAATCGTTGTAATCACGGCCTCGGCCTGAATCAGCAGCTGGCCACTGATCGAATACTCTTCTCCGACCTTATTGGCCACGTAATCAAAGATTCCTGTTCCGCCGAGCGAGGGAGCGGCAAATACACCAGTAAGCAGCGCACCAATGATGCCGCCCACGCCATGCACACCAAACACATCCAGCGAGTCATCGGCCTTGAGCATCCGCTTTAGGCCAGTCACAGCCCAGAGGCAGACAAATCCGGCGGTCAGGCCGATGATCAGCGCGCCAATGATCCCGACAAAGCCAGCGGCAGGCGTAATCGCCACCAGGCCGGCAACAGCGCCGGAGGCAGCACCCAGCATTGAGGGCTTATCGCGGAAGATGGCCTCGCCAAGCGTCCACGCAACAATCGCAGCAGCAGTGGCAAACAGCGTATTGGTCACCGCGAGCGCCGCAGTTCCGGTCGCCTCGAGGTTTGAGCCGGCGTTAAATCCGAACCAGCCCACCCACAGCATTGCAGCACCCGCCATCGTTAAAGTGAGGTTATGCGGCGGCATCGGCTCTTTGCCGTAGCCGGTGCGCTTGCCCACCATATAGGCCGCAACCAGGCCAGCAACACCCGCGTTGATGTGGACCACTGTGCCGCCAGCGAAGTCCAGAGCACCTTTTGCCCAGAGTGCTCCTGCCGCAGCGATTACAGCCTCAAGAGACTTCGCATCGGTAATGGCGTCGGGGCCATCCCAATACCAGACCATGTGCGCAGTCGGAATGTAGGCAAACGTGAACCACAACACCAAGAACATCAACACTGCAGCAAACTTCATCCGCTCAGCAAAGGCGCCAACAATCAACGCGCAGGTGATGGCGGCAAATGTGCCCTGGAAGGCAACAAACATCAGCTCAGGAATGACAACACCTTTGCTAAAGGTTGCAGCAACCGAGTCAGCGGTAATACCAGCTAAAAACGCCTTGTCAAAGCCGCCGACAAAGGGGCTGCCACCGGTGAATGCCAGCGAGTAGCCGTAGATTGCCCAGAGTACAAAAATCAGGGCGGCACCCACCATGACCTGCATCAGCACGGACAGCATATTTTTCGAGCGCACCAGGCCGCCATAAAAGAGCGCAAGACCAGGAACGATCATCGATAACACGAGCACGGTTGAAGTCATCATGTAGGCCGTATCCCCTTTGTTGGGAACCGGCGGCGGGGGTGCTGCAGGCGCATCTGCAGCGAAAGCCAGCGACGCAAAGCCTGCGGTGCCGAGGATCATCAGCAGCGGCTTGGCCAAGCGCGCGATAAGAGAGTGGAAGGATTTCATTTTCGCCTCACGTAGAAATGGTGATATGAATCAGAGCGCCTCTTTGCCGGTCTCGCCGGTTCGGATGCGGATCACTTGTTGAAGGTCGTAGACGAAGATCTTTCCGTCGCCGATCTTGCCGGTGCGGGCAGCGCCCTCAATGGCCTCGATGGCACGCTCGAGAAGATCTTCCGAGACGGCTGCCTCGACTTTGACTTTCGGTAGAAAGTCGACCACATATTCCGCGCCGCGGTAGAGCTCAGTGTGGCCTTTTTGACGGCCAAAGCCTTTGACTTCAGTGACGGTGATGCCTTGTACGCCGATGGCGGATAGGGCCTCACGCACCTCGTCGAGCTTAAATGGCTTGATGATTGCAGTGATGAGTTTCATGTTGTCCTCTGGGTTGAATGGGGGCCGCGATGTTCTGCTAAGCCCGGGGATTCATGAAGGTTGGGTTAGAAGGTTTTTGAGATGGAGATCACGCCGGCAGATTTGTACAACTGTTTTGAAACCCCATAGTCTCCGGTGTGTGTGTAGAAGTCTCTCTTGTAGGTTGGGTTCATATCACTTGTTCCAACCCATGCAAGGCCAAGAATCCAGCCATCAAGATCGATATTTACACCCACTTTATAGTCGGCGTAATCGAGAGTCCCATAGTTCTTGACTGTCGTCATTCCATAGTGCGCGACTACAGTTGTTTTGTTCGCGATTTCCTTAGAGAAAGTTAGGTCGTAGTACATAGTGCCTTTGGAGCTTGTCGAGGCAGCTTTGTTCTCTGCACCCAAGGCCGCATCAGTCGTTCCTTTCAGGCCAAAGTAATTAGAGATGGCGTAGCTGGTTTTGAAGCTGATCGGACCGTACGAGAGGCCGACATAGACTTCTTGGTTATCATATTTTCCAAGCCTGGTTGCGTTTGTAGTGGCGCGAATTTGCGCCTCGGGATAGTAGTAATAGATCGCGCCGAGATCCAGGCCCAAGCCAAACACTTCAGTTTTGTAGCCGCCATACAAATCCATTTCCAATCCTGCACCATCCATAAATTGCGTAGAGGACACATTGGAGTTCCAGTTCCCCAAATAGAAGCCTGACTTGTGCGCCAGATCGAAACCGCCCTGGAGGGCTGGCGCCAGACGCGTCTGGGAAATCCCCCGGAAACGGTAGTCAGAGAACACGCCGACATTGCCTGTAATCGTGTACTCCGGCTCAGGCTTTTTGCCTTGCGCCAGGGCGGGGACAGAGAGCGCTGCGAGAGAGAGCGCGAGGATGGTTTTCTTCATTATTGAGCTCCTAAAAAGAATTCGATCGGGAGAGACCGTTTTAATAATTAGCGAAACCCGTGCCAGGCCTAAATCACCGGGTTTTCCCTTAAAAATCAGGCTTTTTCGCACTTCCTCTAGGCCAACGGCATCTTCATGCACCATATTTGTGCAAATTAATCCCTACAGTAGTGCGCCTTGGAGTCTGGCCCTCAGATGGGGCCTGGCGCCTGCGTGATAGATTAGGGCCATGTCAAAGCCGTCTTTTCCACCCTTTCCGCCCCTGCCAAAGGCCTTCACGGATCTCCAGGCCAAGGTCTCCGACCTGATGCGTACCTCACCCGCCGCGGAAATTGAGGGCCATATGAAGACTGCCCTCTCGGCCGCGATGGCAAAGATGGACCTCGTGACCCGTGAAGACTTCGAACTCCAGCAGCAAATGCTGACCAAGGCCCTCGAAAAGATGGCGGTCCTAGAGCGTCGCGTCATAGAGCTCGAGGCCGAGAAGCTTCGTCTAGAGAAAAAGAGCTAATTCCACTCGCCAGTGTTGTTGGGCCCTCGAACCCGGAACAATGGGCAGGATGTCGTTTTCCATTGTTCAGTCGCGCGCCATTGCAGCCCTTACGCCGCTCCCGGTGTCGGTGGAGACCGACCTCTCCAACGGATTGCCGCAATTTTCAATTGTCGGACTTCCCGACACGGCCGTGCGCGAAGCAAAAGAACGGGTCCGATCGGCAATTCTGAATTCGGGTTTTGAGTTTCCCTCCAGGCGCATCACGGTCAATCTGGCGCCTGCGGATTTACCAAAAGACTCTGGCCGTTTTGATCTTGCAATTGCAATTGGAATACTCACTGCAAGCGGCCAAATTCAGTCAAGCGATCTGCCTCAGCGTCTATCCTCACTTATTTTTGTAGGCGAGCTGTCATTAACAGGAAGTCTTTTACCCATCCGCGGTGCCTTCGCGATGGCCGCCGGCTTCCTTCAGGAGTCGTCAGCCGAGCTTGCGCTGGTTCTTCCCTTGGCCAATCAGAAAGAAATATCAGCCATTGGCTCAAAGCGGCTGGCATTTGCCTCCAGCCTGCGTGAAGTCGCCACCCACCTTGTTAGCCAAACGCCACTTGTTGGCTGTAAGCCGATGTCAGCGCAACCTGTTGCGGATAGCCCCGCCATGGATTGGTCTGAGATTCGCGGCCAATTCTCAGCCAAGCGCGCTGCGATCATCGCTGCAGCCGGCGGACACAATCTACTGATGTTCGGGCCACCCGGTGTTGGAAAGTCGATGATTGCGGCCCGGATAGCGGCACTCCTGCCAAGCTTAAGCCATGCTCAGGCCTGTGAACTTGCCGCTATTCAGAGCCTACTTGGCGCTATTGATCTGCAGCGGTGGCAGCGTCCGCCCTATCGATCGCCACATCACAGTGCATCATCGCGCGCCTTGATTGGTGGCGGTCAGCCCCTGCGGCCCGGAGAAATCTCGCTTGCCCATCATGGTGTGCTCTTTCTTGATGAGCTGCCCGAGTTTCCGCGTGATGCCTTGGAGTCATTACGCGAGCCGCTCGAGCGGCATGAGGTGGAGATCGCAAGGGTTCGAGATCGCATTTGTTTTCCAGCAAACTTTATGTTGATCGCCGCCATGAATCCATGTCCCTGCGGCTACTTTGGTGTTCGTCACGCGAGAAAAATCTGCCGCTGCAGCCCAGATCGAATTCTGCGTTATCGATCACGATTATCAGGCCCCTTGATGGATCGCTTTGACATGGCCGTTGCAATGGAGGCGCCCACTGCACAGCAGCTGGCCGGGCCGGATGCGATGCCCACATCAGAATTGACCAGCCAGACATTGGGGGATCGTGTTGCGCAAGCCCGGAGCCGGCAGCTTCGGCGACAGTCGTGCTTAAACTCCCGGCTTGGTGTTCAAGCCCTTCAGATTCAGGCCGAATGCGATCCTCAGGCCAAGAAACTCCTGATGCAGGCCGCGGGCCGTTGGGGCTGGAGCGCAAGATCATGGCATCGTTTAATTCGCATTGCCCGAACGATTGCGGATTACGATAGCAAAGATCGGATCAAAGTTCCGCAGATCGCGGAAGCTATCGAGTTACGTCGTGCTGTTGACGTGGTGGCGGAGCCTCAGGATTTCGAACCAGCCAGATCAGTGCAACTGCCTGCATAAACGCCCAGCTGATGAAGGCTGTTCTTAGGCCCTCAGCCTCGCTCTGGCCGACTGATATTGCAAGATCGGTAATTAAGCCCAGGCCCCACTGCATCCCAAATGCGCCTGCAAACACCACAAAGTTAATCCCGGTATTGGCCCTGCCACCCATTTCAACCGGGAAAGCAAGGCTGGTCTTCGCATAGATCAGGCCGCTTACTGAGGTCGTCACAAACACAAGCGACCACGCGAGTAGGGGGTTATTCCAAAGATTGGCGATGGCGGCAGTCGTGAAAAGCAGCCACCAATCGCAAACATCAGCAGCACGATCTCCACACGTCGGGGACTGTGTCGATCCAGCAGCGCGCCAAGCGGAAGCTGCATGATCGCAGATGTTAAAAAATAGCTGCTCGAAAGCAGTCCAAGTTGAGATGCCGATAGAGCGAATTCCTCTGTCAGGGGCTCCGAGAGCACTGCATTGACCGAGCGCATGACATAAGAGAGAAAATAAGCGGCCGCAAACGGAAGAAATACAGCGGCAAACTGTGGCGCTCTCTGGCCCGGAGATGGCATGGGGGATTATCGCGCTGAATTAATTTTCTATTGCGCGAGCTTTAGAGATTCAATAAAAAGCCGTGCGTCCTCTTCTTTGAGTTCATGGGCTGGGCCAGCCGCAATGATCTCAATGGCTTGTCTGGCCCCAGCCTGCCCGGGGACTCTGCGGTCAATGGTCAGGCTGCGCATCCATAGCCGTGCAGGCACTGGTGCTGAATCGGGTCGCTGTCGCATCTCGCCGCTGGCGGCAACCTCATGAATGACCAGATCGCTTTGCCTGAGCGCCTGTCGAGAGACCATGGCAGCCTCGGCTCCAATATTGGCAAGCATCGCAGCCTCGAGCTTTTCTCGCGTGTCAGGCCCCGCATCGAGCACCCAGCCAACTGCGAAAACGGTGCTGTCGATCCGGGCTGAGCGCAGCGTTAAAGTGATGGCACCTTGCGCGCTCTCCATTTGTAGCGTGCGGCTGACCTCAACGGGCTTGCCCGGAAATAGTGCCGACCCGCCAATGGCCTGCAGCTGGACTTCGCGCCAATCCATCCGCGGGCTGCATCCGTAAATAATCCCCAATAAGCACACCAGGGCCACGCCGATCACGCAGCGACGCACTAAAATCATTTCTCTCATCGTTGGGAGCAGTTTAGCGTGATCATTGAATTTAGAAGTAAGGCGGCCGGCGGATTTTTCATGACCGAGCCAGTGATGAAGATGGTGTTTGCGGCCATTGGCCAGGAGTTTGCAGCCAAAGGGATTTTTACCGAGGCCCAGATTCCGGAGGTTCGCAGTCGTTTGGCTGCGGCCATTGACCAGTCCCGTCAGCGAGACCAATCGCGACTCAATCAGCATGATGAATCGGTGCGTGAGGGCCTAACCACCGCGCAAGAACTGCCAATTGGGCTGTCGCAGCGGGCCTTCCCTTTGCTCGAGATGCTGGCCGCCGCAGAGAAAAAGAAAGTCCCGGTGGTCTGGGGGGTTTAAAGGTTATGGCGATATCGGCCGACTAAAAACCGAGTGCCGGAGCGAGTCGCACGCGGGCAACATCTTCTTTCACCTCTGCCCGCTGCGCGTAATCCTTGAGCTGATCTTCGCCGATGGTGCCGAGATTGAAGTATTGGGATTGGGGATGCCAAAAATAAAATCCTGATACGGCTGAAGCGGGCATCATGGCAAGATTCTCGGTGAGTGTCATGCCGATTTCATGGGCCCCGAGCGCCTGAAATAGCGCAGTCTTTACAGTGTGATCGGGGCAAGATGGATAGCCCGGGGCTGGACGAATGCCTTGATATTTTTCTGCGATCAAGTCTTCATTGCTCAGCTGTTCATTCGACGTATAGCCCCAGAATTCAGTACGGATTCGCTGATGCAGGCGCTCTGCAAACGACTCCGCGAGTCGGTCCGCAATTGCTTTCACTAGAATCGCGTTGTAGTCATCGCCCCGAGATTCATAGTCTTTGGCCAGCTCATCAGCGCCTTGGATGCAGACCGCAAAGCAGCCGAGATAGTCTGCGATTGTGCTCGATGCATCGGCGACATAATCCGCCAGGCTTTTATTGAATTCACCGCTGGGTTTTTGGGTCTGCTGGCGAAGCCCAATCCAGGTCAGGATCGGATGCTGCTGTTTTTCATCCGAATAAAGCGTGATGTCTTCGGGCCCGGTACGCTGTGCCGCAAAGAGCCCAAACACCCCATTTGCGCTGAGCTTTCTTTGCGACAGCAATTTAGTCAGCATGGCCTTGCCGTCAGCGTAGACCTGGCGGGCCTGGGCCCCGACTACTGCATCATCAAGAATGGCTGGGAAGGGCCCCGCAAGATCCCAGGTTTGAAAAAATGGAGTCCAGTCGATTGTATCGACCAACTCGTTCAGATCGTAGGCCTTCAAGATCCGACGGCCCAGCGCTTTTGGCGCAGGGGGTGGATTTGTAGCGAAATCAATACGGGGCGAATTGGCCCGTGCCTGCTCCAGGGTCAGCAGTGGCGTGGCAGTTTTAGCAGCATGCCGCTCCCGCAGTTTTTGGTAGTCCCGCACCAGCTCGCCGAGATAGGCGCCCTTTTGGGCAGCATCACTGGTCAGCGACTGGGCCACCGGCACTGAACGGCTTGCATCGGGCACCCAGATGACGGGCCCCGAATAATTCGGTGCGATCTTGACTGCGGTGTGAATGCGGGATGTGGTCGCACCGCCAATGAGCAAGGGGATTCGTTTGCAGCGGCACCAGTCATCCCGCTCCATTTCTTTCGCGACGTACGACATTTCTTCGAGGGAAGGCGTGATCAGGCCCGATAAGCCAATGATGTCGGCATCGTGGTCTCGCGCGGCCTGCAGGATCTGTTGGGCGGGCACCATGACGCCGAGATTGACGATCTCGAAGTTATTGCATTGGAGCACTACGGAAACGATGTTTTTGCCAATATCGTGCACATCTCCCTTCACCGTAGCGATGATGATTTTTCCTTTGGCCTGAGTGGTGCCTGAGGCCCGCTGCTCCTCTTCGATAAAGGGCACCAGATGGGCAACCGCTGCCTTCATCACCCGGGCCGACTTGACGACCTGCGGCAGAAACATTTTTCCCTGAGCGAAAAGATCGCCCACCACATTCATGCCCGCCATCAGGGGGCCCTCAATGACCTCGATCGGCCGGCCATTGCGGTCAGCGACTTGCTGCCGGACTTCTTCGGTATCGTCGACAATGAATTCGGTAAGCCCATGGACCAGAGCGTGCTCTAGACGCTTCTCGGCCGTCAGGCTACGCCATTGCAGCTGCGCTTCTTCTCTTTTGCCTTCGCCTTTTAAGGTGGCAGCAAAGTCAATCATCCGTTCGGTGGCATCAGGCCGGCGATTGAGCACAATGTCTTCGACGCGCTCGCGCAATTCCGGTGCGAGGTCTTCATAGACACCGAGCTGCCCTGCATTGACGATGCCCATGGTCATGCCGGCCTTTACTGCATGGTAGAGAAACACCGTATGAATGGCCTCTCGGGCAGGATCGTTGCCACGAAATGAAAAGCTGACATTGGAAACGCCACCCGAGATTTTGGCGTAGGGAAGATTCTGACGAATCCAGCGGGTGGCCTCGATAAAGTCGATTGCGTAGGCATTGTGTTCTTCAATCCCTGTCGCAATCGCAAAAATATTAGGATCAAAAATAATGTCTTGCGGAGGAAAATCAACTTCTTCGGTTAAAAGACGATAGGCCCTGGTACAAATATCTTTTCGTCGCTGCAGGGTATCGGCCTGGCCCTGCTCATCGAAGGCCATCACAATGACTGCCGCGCCGAAGTGTCGGCACAGCCGCGCCTGCCGCAGAAACTCTGCCTCGCCCTCTTTCATTGAAATTGAATTGACAATCGCCTTACCCTGAACGCAGCGCAGGCCGGCTTCAATGATGCTCCACTTCGAGGAGTCGATCATGATCGGCACCCGTGCGATATCTGGCTCCGAGGCAATCAGATTGAGAAAGCGCACCATGGCCGCTTCGGAGTCCAGCATGGCCTCGTCCATGTTGATATCGACCACCTGGGCGCCATTTTCAACCTGCTGCCGGGCCACTGCGATGGCCTGCTCGTACTCGCCCGCCAAAATGAGGCGAGCGAATTGTTTGGAGCCGGTCACATTGGTCCGCTCACCCACATTGACGAAAAAAGACTGCTCATCGATATTGCAGGCCTCTAGGCCAGCAAGCCGAAGCTTGGGCACGATCGAAGGAATCTTTCTTGGTGTAAAAGACTTCACCGCATCGGCAATTGCTTGAATATGCTCGGGCGTTGTGCCGCAGCAGCCGCCGACGATATTCACCCAGCCGAGATCGGCGAATTCCTTTAAAAAGCCCGAGGTAATCGGCGGTGTTTCATCAAAGCCGGTCGGCGCCATGGGGTTGGGCAGGCCTGCATTCGGATAGATACAAATCGCAGTATCCGCAAGCTTTGAAATCTCCTCGACATAGGGCCGCATCAGCGCGGCGCCGAGGGCGCAATTCAGGCCGATCGTAATCGGCCGGGCATGCGAGACACTGTTCCAGAATGCCTCGACGGTCTGGCCCGAGAGAATTCGGCCAGAAGCGTCGGTGATGGTGCCGGAAATCATAACGGGCCAACGCTGCTGGCGGGCCTCGAAAACAGATTCCATCGCAAACAGTGCTGCCTTGGCGTTTAAGGTATCGAAGATCGTTTCAAGTAACAGCAGATCCGCACCACCGTCCAGCAGGGCTTCGATTTGCTCCTGATAGGCCTGACGCAGCTGCTCGAAATTGATATTGCGCGCTCCCGGGTCGTTGACGTCCGGAGAAATTGAAGCCGTTCGCGGTGTTGGCCCGATAGCGCCCGCAACAAATCGAGGCCGATCTGGAGTCGAGAACTGATCGCAGGCCAGGCGGGCTAATCGGGCCGACTCGAGATTCATCAGGCGGGCCAACTCAGGCAGCCGGTAATCTTCCTGCGCGATCGTCGTCGCCCCAAAGGTGTTGGTTTCAACAATATCGGCACCGGCCGCAAGATATTGATGGTGAATTTCGGAAATCACCTCTGGCCGCGTTAAAGACAGCAGCTCGTTGTTGCCTTTCACATCGATGCCTTTTGCAATCGCCGATTCGATCGACTGCCGAATATCGGCGGAGAGCTCGGCACGATCAGTGCCCCGGTATTGCGCCTCGGTCAGCTTGTATTGCTGAATCATGGTGCCCGTCGCCCCATCCAAAATCATGATGCGATTGGCCAGCTGCTGGCGCAGCAAGGCAAATGCAGGGGATTCGGGAATAAGGCTTGGCATAAAAATAAAAGCGGAGATCTGAGATCCCCGCGATCAGGTTTCAGTGGAAGTAGTCGTTATTTTAGACTGTCTAGCCAGCAGACCAGGCCATCACTGTTGAGCTGCAAATCCAGCGCAAGGACTTCTCGGCAGGCCGCATCCGTTAGGGCCACGCCGTGATCTCGGAGCTCGCCGACGATCAGCCGGGCCAGGTCCTCTCGAATCAGGCTGGCCCGGGCCGGCCCTGCCTCCTGGTGCGCGAGAGCAATCTTGCAGAAGTCATCGATTTGCTTGATCAGGTGCTGGGCATGCCGGCCGACATCTCGGACCTGGGCATAGTGGGTCAGATAGAC
>Ga0208048_1000916_pt1 | contig 15582 bp, 14 predicted proteins | sample Malawi_45m_30L_FD_184163 | JGI IMG/M metagenome (GOLD analysis project Ga0208048, IMG submission 184163) | Freshwater microbial communities from Lake Malawi, Central Region, Malawi to study Microbial Dark Matter (Phase II) - Malawi_45m_30L... | ecosystem: Environmental > Aquatic > Freshwater >...
AGTAGCGCACGTCGTCGGCGGCGTAACTGATCTGGCTTGCGGTCAGCGGTCGCGCATCCCAGTCCGTGAAGGTGTGCCCCTTCGAAAGTCGATGCCCGGTGAGCGACTCGACCGTGTTCGCCAGGCTTGCCGGCCACGGCATGCCCATGAGCGCTGCCCCGACCTGCGTATCGACCACATTGCGCGCGAGCGCGCCCGCGGCACGCTGGGCTGCGTTCACGTCCTGGCCGCCGGCGTGCACGAGCGTGACGAGCCGCTCATCGCAGACCGCCGACCAGATCCCCGAGAGGTCCGGCGTCTGCGTGGGATCGATGATCGCCACGCGCTCCGCCGTCGCGACCTGGACCAGGCAGATGCGCGGGTGGAAGTTCTCCTCGCCGATGAACTCGGTGTCGTACGCGAAGGTCCCGGCCGATCGGAGGTGTTCGACGAGTTCCGCCAACTCGGCCGGGGTCTGCACGACCGGTGCATGGCCCTGCGGCACCATCGGGTGCTCCATGACCCGGATCTTCGAGGGCGCCTCGTCGGCGTGGGCCTCGGCATGGTGGATGGAGCGCTTTCGGCGGCGGAAGTTCACGAACGATGGAATGTACGGGGGGCCGCGCCTGCGGCGAGGGCATAGTCCTATAAAAACAAAGTCACAGTCAGAGTAAATCGTGACTCCGTGACGTCCTTCACGATTCCTAGACTTTGCGACCCATGGCCTCGGCCGACACCATGACCCTGCACGTGCGACGCCTTCCGGGCGTCGTCCCGATCGCTCGGGCGGTGCAGGAGCTGGGCGCCGCGATCGAGTCCCTCGGTGCCCGATCGCGCGATGCGCTCGACCGCATCGAGGTCGAGATCGAGCCGCTCGACATCATGGCGTGGGTCGCCAGCCAGCAGCCCGGCCAGCGGACCATGTTCCGCAATCGAGAGGGGAGCCTCGAGATGGCCAGCCTGGGCTGCCTGTTCGCGGCACCATCGCTCGACGATGCCCGCGTGCAGCGCCTGCTCGAGCAGGAGCCGCCGATCTTCCCGCGCATGCACGAGCCGGCATCGCCATTCCTGGTCACGACGTGCGCGTTCGATGCGAGCGCGCCGATCGCCGGGGCATGGTCCGCCTTCGGCGCCATGCGCGTGTCGCTGCCCTTGGTCGAGGTGCGACGCATGCGCACCGTGACCACGCTCGCGGTGCACGTCAACGGTGATGCATCGCGATCGCTCGAGGCGTTACGCGCGGTGCGCCAGCCCACGTCCGTGCAACGCGTGGCGCTGCGGCTTGAATCCGACAGCGATCCATCGCACTGGGCACGCATGGTCGATGAGGCGCTGGACGCGATCGCGTCGCGAATGCTCGACAAGGTCGTCGTGGCCCGCACGCGCCGCTACCGCGCGGTGAATACGATCGATCCGATGGCGCTCCTGATGTCGCTGCGCTCGGCGGCGCACGATGTCTTCCACGTCGCAGTCGAGGCGGCGCCGGGCTCGAGCTTCGTCTCGATCACGCCGGAGCGGCTCTTCAAGCGCAAGGGTCGCGTGGTGCACACCGAGGCCATAGCAGGAACGTGCCCGCGCGGTCCTGACCTCGCCGCCGATGCGTGGCTGGCAAGCCGACTGCTGGCGAGCACGAAGAACCGCCTCGAGCACGATCTGGTCCTCGATCGCATCAAGGCCGTGCTCGCGCCGTGGTGCGATCGGCTCGATGCCGAGCCCACGCCCGGGATCGTGCGCCTGGCGCACGTGCAGCACTTGATGACGGGCGTCAGCGCGCGGTTGGCCGACGATGTGCTGGACGGTGCGCTGCTCGCCGCAATGCATCCAACGCCTGCCGTCTGCGGCACGCCCACCGAAGCGGCGCGCGCGTTCATTGCTGCGCACGAAGCCGACCAGCGTGGTCTGTACGCAGGCGCCATCGGGCTCGTGAGCGCAAGCCGCAGCGACTTCGCCGTGGGCATCCGCAGCGCGCTCGTGCATGGCGACCAGGCGGTGGCGTTCGGTGGCGCGGGTATCGTGCGGGGCAGCGAGGCCGATGCCGAATGGCTCGAGACGGCCCGCAAGATGGAGTCGTTCGACGCCGTCTCTTGAGCCCGCACGCGCATGATGACCTTTGACGACGCACCCAACCTGAATGCCCTGTGGGCACGCTTGGTCATGGCCGAGTTCGTGCGCTCGGGCGCGCGGCACGTCGTGGTCTGCCCGGGTTCCCGCAGCACGCCGCTGGCCCTGGCGGCGCATGCGAGCGGGCTTGATGTCGTGGTGGCGCTCGATGAGCGCAGTGCTGCATTCCACGCCCTCGGCATCGCGAAGGCGACCGGCTGCGCAGCGCCCGTCATCACGACGAGCGGCACGGCCGTTGCCAACCTCCTGCCGGCAGCGGTCGAGGCGTGGGCGAGCGGCGTCCCGATGATCCTGCTCACCGCCGATCGGCCGCCTGAACTCCTGGAATGCGGTGCGAACCAGGCGATCCCGCAACGCGACGTGCTTGGCCGATTCGCGCGGTGGAGCATCGACCTGGGTTGCCCGACGGATGCCATCGACGCCCGCGTCGTGCTCTCGAGCGCGGCTGAAGCCTGGAACCGTGCCCACACCGTGCCGTGCGGCGCCGTGCAGGTGAACTGCCCGTTCCGCGAACCGCTGGGCCTGCAGGAAGCGCCGTGGAACCGCGGAACGCTGGAGTCGATCCGTGCGTGGATCGGTTCCAAGGCACCGTGGCGCGCCGAGGCCTGCTTTGGCGGCGGGCCGGGATTGCTCGCGGCGCTGCGTGCGGTCACGCGCGGCGGTTCGCGCGGCGTGATCGTGGCCGGTGCGTTGCGCGACGAGGCCGAGCGTGATGCGGTGCTCATCATGGCGGCGCGCCTGGGCTGGCCCGTGGTCGCCGACATCACCAGCGGCTTGCGCGGCGTACCAACCGCACTCGCTCGCGTGATCGCGCACGGCGATCTGGTGCTGCGCAGCGACGCAGCCCAGCGAGCGCTCGCGCCCGATGCGATCCTGCGCGTGGGCGGCGCGATCACGAGCAAGGCCGTGGCGCAGTGGATCGATGCCTCGCGCGTGCGACCTGTGCTCGTCGGCCGTCACGCACAGCGTCAGGATCCATCGCACACTGCGGCGTTCTCGCTTGATGTGGACTTGGCCGCGCTGGCGCGGGACCTTGTGAACAGCCAGCCCGAAGCGCTTCCGGCGGTGCCGAGCGCGCTCACGGATCCGTTGGTGCAAGCTGACCTGGCCGCGGCCGCTGCGATCGAATCGTGGCTGGAGTCGACCGATGACCTCAGCGAGCCATGGATCGCCTGGTGGATCGCGCAGCATGCGCCCGCCGGCGTGCTCTTGGCCGGCAACAGCATGCCGGTGCGCGATCTCGACATGCATGCGCCTGTGCGCCGCGACCTCGTCGTGCTGGGTCAGCGCGGTGTGAGCGGCATCGATGGCCTGATCGCCACCGCCAGCGGTATCGCACGTAGTGGCGCACCGACCACGGCGCTCATCGGCGATGTGAGTGCACTGCATGACCTCTCGAGCCTTGAACTCCTGCGGCGCACGCCCGGTCGCTGCACGCTGGCGATCGTGAACAACGACGGCGGGGGCATCTTCCACTTCCTGCCTGTGGCGCAGCAGGCCGTGCCGTTCGAAGCGCTCTTCGGCACGCCGCACGGCTGCTCGTTCGAGGGCGCGGCCTCGATGTTCTCGCTGCCCTATGCGCGTGCGGCCACGCGCGCCGACGCAGTGCTGGCCTTGCAGCGAGCATGGTCGCAGCCCGTGCCGGCGATCGTCGAGCTGGTGACGCCGCGGTCGGAGAATCTTGCGCGCCACCGCGCGTTGCAGGCCCACGTCACGCAGGCGGTCGATGCCACGCTCGCAGGATGACTGCTCCGATGCGTGCTCGGACCAACGACTCCTCGACGCGTGCAGCGGAGCAGCCCGCGCAACCCGTCGAGCGATCGCTCCTTCCATGGATCGATCTGCGCCCAGCTGAGGGTGATGCTCCGTGCATCATCGCCCTGCATGGCTCGTTCGGCGAGCCGCGCGACTGGAAGCTCGTGGCAGCGCGAATGGTTGCAGAGGCATCGTTCCATGCGCTCGCGCTCGCACCGTTGGCGCAATGCCCGGTGCTCGACATGCCGCACGCTGCAGCGATGGTCGCGCGCACGGTGCAGGCCATCCGCGCCCAGCGCCCTCGTGCGCCGCTGGTGCTTGCGGGCTACAGCTTCGGCGGTCGGCTCGCCGCCGCCGCCACGGCAGTGCTTGCTCCCGATGCACTCGTCCTCGTGAGCGCGCGTGTGCATCCGTTGCCGCCGATGCAGGCGATCGAACGCCAGCGGACCGATGCTGCGCTCGCCGCAGCGCTCGCGCGCGATGGCATGCAGGCGTTCATGCGGTCGTGGCACGAGCGACCGATGTTCGCGGGGCTGGTGGCACGTGGGATGGCCGGCACAGTCGCCGCCTCGCGCGTCGCGAGCGCGCCGAGCTGGGTCCGGATCCTGCGCGGACTCTCCCCCGGCAAGTCGCTTGCGGCGCCGGATCTGTCCCGCGCCGACCGGTGTGCATTCGTCGCTGGCAGGGATGACACTGCGTACGTCGACGAAGGCGAGCGCCTGCGTGCGCTGCGCTGCGGTCGGCACCTGCAGCTCACGGTGGCCGATGCCGGCGATGGCCATCCAACCACGCATGCACTGCTGGTTGAAGCGCCCGCAGTCGTGGCCCAGGTCCTGGACTACGCTTGCGCACCATGACCACGACCAGCACTGCACCGGCCTGGACCGCCGTCGGCGAGTGGACCGACATCCGCTACCACACGCTGCCCGAGGGCATCGCCAAGATCACGATCAACCGCCCGCAGAAGCGCAACGCCTTCCGCCCCGAGACAGTGATGGAGATGCGCCGCGCACTGCAGCTGGCGCGCGAGGACGCCGCGATCGGCGTCATCATCCTGTGCGGCGAGGGGCCCGATGCCTTCTGTGCCGGCGGTGACCACAGCGTGCGCGGCGAAGCGGGCTACATCGACGAGTCGGGGGTGCACCGGCTGAACGTGCTGGATTTCCAGCGCGAGATCCGCACGTGCCCCAAGCCCATCGTGGCCATGGTCGCGGGCTTCGCGATCGGCGGCGGCCACGTGCTGCACATGATGTGCGACCTCACGATCGCGGCCGACAACGCCAAGTTCGGGCAAATCGGCCCGAAGGTCGGCTCGTTCGACGGCGGCTACGGCAGCTCGTATATGGCGCGCATCATCGGCCAGAAGAAGGCGCGCGAGATGTGGTTCCTCTGCCGCCAGTACTCGGCGCAGCAGGCCCTCGACATGGGTCTTGTGAACACGGTCGTGCCGCTGGCCGACCTGGAGCGCGAGACGCTGCAATGGTGCCGCGAGATGCTCGCGTGCTCACCCACGGCGCTGCGTTGCCTCAAGGCCGCGATGAATGCCGACTGCGATGGTCAGGCCGGGCTGCAGGAGCTGGCTGGTTGCGCCACGATGCTCTACTACATGACCGACGAGGCGCAGGAGGGTTCACGCGCCTGGCGTGAGCGCCGCCCGCCGGCGTGGGACGCGATCACGCGACGCCCGTGAGCGACGCTGCGCACATCCCGGCCCCTCGGCGCGCTGGGCTCGGCACGTGGCTCGCGGCCATGCGTCCGAAGACCCTTCCCGCGGGCCTCGCACCGGTCGTGGTCGGTGCAGCGCTCGGTCGTGCGCAGAGCGGTGCCCCATGGCAGGCGCGCGAGTGGGGGCTCTTCGCGGCATGCGCCGTCGGCGCGCTCAGCGTGCAGGTCGCCACGAACTTCGCCAACGAGTGCCTCGATTTTCGCAAGGGTGCCGACACGCCGGATCGACTTGGTCCCACGCGTGCCGTCGCCGCGGGACTCATCGCGCCCTCGCGCATGTGGATGGCCACGGGCGTTGCGCTCGCCATCGCAGGGATCGCTGCTGCGTGGCTCTCGCTCGAAGTGAGCATCGGCTACGCGTTCCTCGGCCTGATCAGCGGCGTGCTCGCGCTCGCCTACACGGGCGGTCCGTTGCCGCTCGCCTATGTCGGTCTGGGTGACCTCTTCGTGCTTGCGTTCTTCGGCGTCGTGGCCGTGGTGGCCACGGGGCTGGCGCTCGGTGCTGATCTTGGTGCGCCACTCGTCGTTGCAGGTGTCGGGTGCGGCCTGCTCTCGACGGCGATCCTGGCGGTGAACAACCTTCGTGATCGCGAGGGCGATGCGCGCGCGCGCAAGCTCACGCTCGCCGTGCGCTTGGGGGAGCGTTTCGCTCGCGCCGAGTTCGCTGCCTGCACGGCGGGCGCGCTCGGGTGCTTCGCATGGCTCGCCGCAGGGCAGGAGCCGCTGGCTTATCTGCCATGCGTGCCATCCGCGCTCCTCATGGTGCAGGTCGTGCGCGTGCTTCGCGGGCTTGACGGTCGACCGTTGAATGGCGTGCTAGCCTCCACGGGATTGGCCCTGCTGGCGACGGCAGTGCTGTTCGCCCTCGCCATGACTTGGTCCTGATGCAGACGTTCAGTGTTGCTTGGTACGAACTCCCGCTGCGCACGCCGTTCCCGGCGGGCGGGGAGATGGTGCGCATGCGGCGCGGTGCGATCCTGCGCATCGAGGAAAACGAGCACACCGGCTACGGCGAGATGGCAACCTTGGCGGGGCTGCACCGCGAGTCGCTGCAGGATGCGCTCGAGGGTGTGCAAGAAGCCACGCGCAGCGGCTCGATGCCCATGGCGCCGAGCGCCTCGTTCGCGCTCTCCTGCGCGCAGGCCACGCTGGTGCATGAGCGCCGTTTCGGTTTCGGGCGCAGCGCTCACAGCGGCGTCGGCGTGAACGCAGTCTTCTCCGGCGATGCTGCCGCAGCGCGTGCGGCGATCGAGCGCGGCGATTTCACCGGCTACCGCACCGTGAAGGTGAAGGTCGGCCTGGGCAAGGTCGCCGACGATGCCGCACTCATCGGTGCCATGCTCGATGGGCTCGATCCCTCGGTCCGGCTCCGGCTTGACGGCAATCGCCGGCTCACGCTGACCTCGGCCGTGCGCATGATGAAGCGCCTGGATGCAGAACGCATCGAGTACATGGAAGAACCGCTGCGCAACCCGCTGGAGCTCCCTGAGCTCAGCCGACGCACGGGGATCACGATGGCGATCGATGAGTCGCTGCACGAACCGGAGCACCGCGAGGCGCTCGTCGGTGCGCCGGGCGTCGAGGTGCAGGTGCTCAAGCCCAGTTTGCTCGGCGCGCTCGAGGAAGTGGAGCACGCGGTCACGCGCGGTCGCATCCACGGCATGGACACGGTCCTTTCGAGCTGCCTCGAGTCGTCCTACACGCTGGCGCTGCTCGCGCGGCTGGCCGCCGTCACCGCCACCGGCGGCCGTGACCATGGGCTGGCTTCGGCCGGTCTCTTTGAATTCGATGTCGTGGAGCAGGCGCCCGTGCGGGAAGGCCGCATGGAGATCGCGCCGGCGCTCCCGATTCCAAGGCTCGAGTACGTACCGCTCAAGGAGGCAGTCGTTCCATGGATGTGATCACCTTCCAGATGGGTCCCGGGGGCATCGTCGATCCGCATTGGCAGGGCGTTCGTGCCGCGTACGAGCATTCGCTCTGGGCCGAGGGGATCGGTGCCGGGGTGCGCGTGGGAGTGCGCGCATCGCTCGATGCCGAGGCGATCAGCGCGTTCTTCGCCGTCGTGCGCCGCGGTGCGTGCGCGGTGCTGCTCAATCCACGCGATCCCGAAGCGCGTCGCACCGCCGTATGCGCGCAGGCGGGTGCGGCCAGCCTTCCCGCGCCGAGTGCACCGAGCTGCACCGTGCCCGCTGCTGATCCCGATCCATCGCGCCCCACCGTCATCGTGCCCACGAGCGGTTCGAGCGGTGAACCCAGGCTGATCGTGCATTCGGCCGCCACGCTGGTTGAGGCCGCCGTGCGCGCTTCGAAGGCGTGCTCGTTCGCTGCCGATGACTGCTGGGCGCTCACCATCCCCTGGCATCATGTCGGCGGCCTGGGCATCCTCATGCGCGCGGCGCTCGTGGGTGCGCGCGTGGCGATGGTGCGCGGCGAGGCATCGGTCCCGCTGCATGCGTTCCTGCTTGCGGCGCCGTCGGTCACGCATGCCTCGATCGTGCCGACGCAGCTCGCTGGCCTGCTGCATGCGGCCCGCCAGGACCCGAGCCTCCATGAGCGCATCCGTGCGATGAAGGCGCTGGTCGTCGGGGGTGCATCGTGCCCGATCGACTGGCGCAACCAGGCGCTTGCCAACGGCTGGCCGCTGGTCATGACCTACGGCATGACCGAGACCGGCGCGATGGTCGCCGCCGGCCGACCGACGCCCGAGTCGGCCGATGGCTGGTCGGGACGCTGGCTCGATCGCGTCGTGGCCAAGCGGCTCGGCGCGGACCTCTTCGTGCGCTCACCGACCATGGCGCTGGGTGCCTGGCGCGATGGTGCGATCGAGCCGATCGTCGAGGCCGGTGGATGGCTGTGCACGAATGACCAGGGGCGCTTCGAGCAGGGCACGGTGATCGTCTCGGGACGCAGCGATCGCGTCTTCATCTCAGGCGGCGAGAACGTGGATCCCGTCGAGCTTGAGACGCAGCTGCTGCATCATGCTGCGCTGCTCGGTGCACGGGCGATCGGCGTGCCGCACGATCGCTGGGGCATGCGGCCCGCTGCGTTCGTGCGCACCGATGGCAGCACGGTCGACTGGGATGCGCTCGTCACTTCGCTCGCCGAGCACCTGCCGCGCCATGCGTTGCCCGACTCGATCGTCGAGTGGCCCGCTGACCTGCCGCACAAGGCGTCGTTGGCGCAGTGCCATGCCGCGCTCCCAGCGGCGCGCGTGCTCTGGAGCAAGCCGGCACCGGAGCGTTTAGCGGTCGGCGAGGCGGCGGATGGCATCGGGCACGGCAACTGACGTGCCGTCGCGCCCCACGCAGGCATGCACCAGCGTGATGCGCGCGGTGCAGCGGGAGCCGAGCATGAGTTCGTGGAGCATCGTCACCGATCGCTCGCCGCAGGCGGTCACCGAGGATTGAACCTCGACGGCATCGCCCACATGCAGCGGCGCATGGAGGTCCGCCTCGACGCGCACGATCGGCATGGCGGGCAGCCGTCCAGAGAGCATGTCGGTGATCGGGACGCCGTGTTGCGAAAGCCAGTGCTCGAAGCCGCGGTGCGCGATCTCGATCGAGCGCGCCGTGAAGACCACGCCTGCGGCGTCGGTGTCGGCGAGTGAGACGATGTGTCGGAACGCATGCTGCACGCACGCATCCTAGGGGTTCAGCAGGGGCCCCACGCGCTGAGCATCACGCCCAGGTCGGAGCCATCGACCGTGCCGCTGCCGTCGATGTCGGCTGCACCGGGCGAACCCCAACCGCTCAGCAGCAGGCCAAGATCGCCGCCATCGACGAGCCCGTTGCCATCGAGGTCAGCCGGACACGCCGGTGGCAGCGTGAAGGGCGTGAGGAACCGGAAGCTCGAGACCGGCGGATTGCCCGCGCCGCCCGGGTTGTTCACGATCTCGACCTCGGCGCCGCCGATGGGATCAAGCATCTGCACGCGGGTTCCGCCGGTGTAGAGCAGCTTGCCGTTGCCCAGCGTCCACACGCCGCGCGGGCTCGTGAACGTGGGGTAGAAGTTGCCCAGCTGCCCGGTCGCTGACAGGTTCCAGAGCCCACGAGGATCGCTGAAACCTGCCACCCAGAACCCGCCGGCGGCGGCAGGCGCGATCTGCTGCGGGAAGTCGAAGTAGCTCAGGCCGTCAGAGTCGAAGAAGGGCGGCGACTGCACGACGCCCGCGTCGCTGACGAACTCAAGATCCTCGCCGCCGAGGGCCGCTTCGCCCGAATCTGCCACCATGAACCCGCCCGGCACCGCGATGATGCCGCGCGGATTGCGCATGAGCGGACTCTGCAGGAAGAGCTCGAAGCCCGAGCCGTCGAGGTTCATGCGCCAGATGCGACCGGGCTCGGAGAGCGTGGTCACGAACGGCTCGGTCACGTAGATCTTGCCGTCCTTCACGCAGCAGCCGTAGGCGCGCGTGAGCCCCTGCGCCGGGCCGCAGAGTTCGCGCAGGAACACACCCTGCGCGCTGAACTCGCGCACGGTGGCATCGACCTCGTCGGTCACGATCATCGTGCCGGTCGGGCTGGCGACGACCTGGATCGGCTGGTCGAGGTACGCGGTGTCCACGATCACGTTCTGACTCACGATCGCACCGGTCGTTGCATCAAAGGCCCACACGGTCCGGCGGAGCGAATCAGGACAGAGCAGGACAGGTGTTCCACCGCCGGGCAGGGCGAGTACGAGGGTTGCGAAGGTCGCGGAAAGCATGGACAGTCGAGTGTAGGACCGGACGCGCGCAGGTCAAAGCGCAGTCAGCGATTCTCATCAGTCCGGCGGGAAGACTCCATGCACTGGCAGGATCACCAGCGCTCCGTCGCATCCTTGGGAGCAAGGTGCCACGGCGAAGCCTCGATGCCGTTGATCCGCGTGTTGCCCGGGATCGTGGTGGTGCGCACCATGTGCAGGAAGTCGCACGGGAAGGGAAGGCTCGGCTTGGACAGCGCATCAAGACGCGCTGATTCCGCCGGAGCGAGCGCAAGGGCGCACGCGCCAAGGTTGTCGTCGAGCTGCACCATCGTGCGCGCACCGAGGATCGTGCTCGTCACGCCGCTGCGGTCCATGACCCAGCGCAGCGCGACTTGCGCCGGCGTGGCGCCATGCACCGCGGCGATGTCGCGCAGGGCATCAACGATCGCGAAGGTGGTCTCGTTGAGGTAGGTGCTGTCGCTGCGCACGCGCGTGGAGCCGTCGTCCTTGGGGCGATGCGTGCGATCGAACTTGCCCGAGAGCACGCCGCCGCGCAGGGGGCCCCACGGCGTCACGCCCAGGCCGAGCGCGCGCGCCATCGGCATGAGCTCGCCCTCGACCGTGCGCTGCAGCAGCGAGTACTCGATCTGCAGCGCCACGAACGGGACCCAGCCCTTCAGGATCGCCTCGTACTGCATCTGCGTGCACACCCATGCCGGGTGATCGCTCAGTCCGAGGTAGCGCACCTTGCCCGCACGCACCAGCATGTCGAGCGTGTGCACGGTCTCGTCCACCGGCGTGTGCGGATCCAGGAAGTGCACCCAGAGCAGGTCGATGTGGTCGGTGCGAAGCCGACGCAGCGAGTCCTCGACCTGGTGCATGATGGCCTTGCGACCCGAGCCGCCGCCGTTGGGATCGCCCACGTGCATGCCGCCGCCGAACTTGGTCGCGAGCACCATGCGGTCGCGCAGTCCCTTGCCGCCGCCGGTCGTGAACCACTCGCCGAGGATCGCCTCGCTGTGGCCCTTGGTGTAAATGTTGGCCGTGTCGATGAAGTTGCCGCCGCGGGCGACGAAGCGCTCGAGCTGTGCGATCGATTCCTCGGGCCCGGTGCCGAAGCCCCACTCCGTGCCGAAGGTCATCGCCCCGAAGCAGAGCGGGCTCACGCGAAGGCCGGATCGGCCGAGGGTGACGTAGTGGTCCAGTGCCATGGCGGCACTCTAGGTCCACGCGGCGGGCGAGGGCCGCTACCTTTCCGTCATGCCCAGCGTCTGCCCACCACGACGGCCGCGACGGACCTCGCGCGCCATCGAGCCCGTGCTGATGCCGTCGGCGAAGACGCCCACACAGCAGGCGAAGGCCGAGCGCAAGGAATCGGTCTACCACATCTACATGGCGGCGCTGGCCATGCTGGCGATCCTCGTCTCGGTGGGCCTCTTCCTGTCACCGACCGAGCCTGACGTGATCGGCGTGCTCACCGCCGTCGACTTCGTACTCTGCCTCTTCTTCTTCTACGACTTCCTGCGGCACCTATGGAAGGCGCCCTCGAAGCGGAAGTACCTCTTCGGCTGGGGGATCGTCGATCTCCTCAGCAGTTTCCCGTTCGTGCTCGAGACGCGCTGGCTGCGGCTCGCGCGGGTCCTGCGTTTCCTGATGCTGCTGCGGGCCGCGCGCATCCTCTGGGAGTCAGCAAAGGTCGAGCGTCGCAGCATCACGATGGCTGGTGCGACCTTCTTCATCCAGTCGCTCTTCATCCTGATCTGCATCCTCGTGCTGCACTTCGAGCACCAGGCGCCCGAAAGCAACATCCGCAGCGCGAGCGATGTGCTCTGGTGGGCCATGACCACGGTCACGACCGTGGGCTACGGCGATCGATTCCCGGTCACGGTCGAGGGCCGCATCGCCGGCGCCGTGCTCATGATCTCGGGGATCGGGTACCTGGCGACGGTGCTCGGGGTCTTCGCGCAGGCGTTCGTGCCCAAGCACAACCATCACTGAGCCGAGCGGGATGCATCGCTCGGGTGTCGGTGAGCGGGGTGCCCGCGTGCGCTCTGTACGTTCGGCCGCTGCGTGGTCAGTCCTGCGCCATCCAGCCGTACGTTTCGTACCGGTGGTCGAACGTACCGTCGGGGCGAAGGTCGAGCACGCCGAAGCCCTCGGGAATCCCCTCGAGCGCGCCCTTCCACCACGAGCCGCTGACGGCACCATCGTTGATGTAGGTGATGCCGTCGGTCTCGCAGCGGTCGCGCAGGTGGATGTGGCCGCTCAGGCAGAGCCGCACCTTGCCGCTTGCGCGCATGAGTTCATGTAGCTCGGCGCAGTCGGTGTGCATCTCGCCGCCGGAGAGGATCGTGTCGTTGCCGCGCGAGGGCGGCTTGCCGTAGGTGATCGTGGTGATCGCGATGATCGGGATGTGGCTCACCACGCAGATCGGCGTGCCGTCGGGCGTGGCCTTGAGCTCGGCCTCGAACCACGCGCGCTGCTCGGGATCGAGGAATCCCTTGTAGCCGTTGCCATCGGGCTGCACGCTGTCGAGCACGATGAACCGCCAGCCGCCGCGATCGCTCGAGAACCAGTTGCGCGGCTGCGCGAACGTCTCGCAGGCCCACTTCTTGCCCCAGTCGGCGGCGTCGAGCGGGACATCGGTGCGTGAGCGGTTCCATCCCAGGATGTCGTGGTTGCCGGTCGTATGCAGCACGGGCACGGACACGTCCTTCATCATGCTCTCGTAGCACGCACGCATGACCTTGGCGCGGTTGCGCTTGGCGTCGAACACATCCATCACGGTGTCGCCGCCGGTGATCACCAGATCAGGCTTGAGCTCCTGCGCGCGTGCCCACGCCTGCGCCGCGCCGCGCTCGGCCTGGCGCTCGGGCTGCACGTGGATGTCGGTCATGTGGATCAGGCGGAAGGGCTTCGCCAGCGTTGCCGCCTGGATCGGGGCAGCGGCTGCTTGCGCGCGCGAAACGCCCAGGAGCGGTGCCAGCGCGAGTCCGGCGGCGGCGGCAAGGGCATCACGTCGGTCGATCGGTGTGCTCATGCGCGCGTCATACCATCATCGTGCAAGGCTCGTGCAAGCCGCTCGACGGATCGTGGCGAGCTGCCTTCGGCCTTGTTGTTCACGATGACGAATCCGGCAAGCCCCGCCGTGGCTGCGTGGCGGTTGAGCCTCACCCACGAGACCAGACCGGTGGGATCGGGATCGACGATGCGATCGAAGGGTGCGTAGCGCTCCTTGGCCTCTTCGTAGGAGAGTCCGCTGTGGAGCATCCACCGGCAGCAGAGCACGCGGTTGGCATCGACGGGGACCTGCTCGGCCTGCGCAATCGGCCCGGGCATCGATGGATGGACCGAATAGCAGTGGCTTGCACCGGTCGATCGGAGCATCGCCACGTACCGCGGCCGGAGCATGCGGCGGTCGCGCCACTCGATCGCGTAGAGCGGGCCCGGCGGCAGCCGAGCGAGGAACTCGCCGACCTCATCGATGATGTGTTCGGCCTCGCGGTCGTTGCGAACCCCAAGATGCGAGAATTGGAAGAGGATCGGACCGCAGCGCTCGGCGAGCCCACCCACGCAGGGTGCGACGATCTCGTCGGCTGCAAAGGTGACATCGAGCCATCGCGAGGGTCGATGCGGTGCGCCGGGCGCAGGTCGCCACCCATCGAGCGGCTGCGTGGGCTGCATGATCGATTCGTGCGCCTTCACCAGGAAGCGGAAGTCGCGCGGGACCTGCTCGGCCAGCCGCATGAACTCCTCGATCGGCGCAGGCCGGTAGTAGGTCTTGTCCACGCCGACCGTGCGCAGCAATGGGTGCTGCGCGTAGGCACGCAGCCCATCGCGAGCGAGCGCCGACTCGCTGTGCCGGCCCGCATACACCAAGCCCTTCCAGCCCGGAAAGCTCCACGAGCTCGTGCCGAGTCTGATCGATGCCGGCAGCGCCGCGCCGAGCGCCGCGAGTGCAGGGTCGGGTGCGCATGGCGCGACGGCGCCATCGATGGCCGGTTCATCGCCCGACCCGCCGAAGAGCGACCATTGCTCCCCGGTCGACATCGCTCAGCGGACCTCGATCTCGATCGCACTCACCTCATCGGCAATCTGCTTGGCCGCTGCGGCGACCTGCGTGGTGCTCGCGCTCAGGCCGTGCGAGTCGCGCTCCTGTTGCCGCGCTGTTGCCGTGGGCTCGGTGGCCATCGAGTTGATGTTGATCGTGGCTTCCTTCACCTTGCTGATGAGGGACTTCACGCCGTGGCGCATCGCTCCGAGCGCGTTGACGAGGTGCGCCGCCTCGTTGCGACCATCAGAGTGCGGTACCGTGCCGCTCAGGTCGCCGCAGGCCATCGCGGTCGCGCTCGTCGACGCGACCGCCAGCCGCTTGCCGACAAGGATCGCCGGCGCAGGCAATAGCACCGCGAGCAGCGCAACACCACCGCCGGCGGTGAGGATCTGCGTGATCAAGCCGGCCTCGGCACCGGGAAGGGCATCCTCTTCGCTCTCTCGAACGATCACGCCCCACCGATGTCCGTCTGGAAGGGGCAACACCTGGTGCGCCCACATGCAGGGCCGACCCGTCGCGGGATCGATTGCCGTGCGGAGCTTCGCCATGCTCATCGTGCCGCTGCCACCCCTCGACTCACCGAGCATCGGTTCGAACAGCGCGGCATACGGCGATGCCTCGACGGCCTTCGTTTGCACGAGTTCGCACGCCACGCGGTTCTGCGCATCGAGTCGCGCGGCAAGCGGACTTCCGTCTCCTCCACCGCTTGCTGATAGTCACCGCGGATCTTCACGGCCGTGAAGATGCCCAATAACAGCACGGCAGGAATCACGCCAAGCAGGGTGAGGCGTCCTGCGATGCGCTGGTGGAACGGCAGGTGGTTGTTGGCCATGGAGAATTGTCTGCAGTGCTTGGTGGGAATGAGCCGATCCGCTACACTCGCTGACGCTGGAATCGGCGCGTTGCCGTCAACCCAGCACGCCTCGTCCGAGTTTCGAGCCAGCTTTCGTCAATGTGGGATCTCGAATCATCGGCCTTGTTGTCCCGCATTGAAAGGAATGCCTCGTGAAGCTCTATATCGGCAATCTGCCGTTCGGTACTACTGAAGACGACATGCGCTCTTTCTTCGAGCAGTTCGGCACTGTCGTCGACGTGTTCATTGCCAAGGATCGCGACACCGGTCGCAGCCGCGGCTTCGGTTTCGTCACCATGGGCGACGCTGCCCAGGGCAACGAAGCCATCGAAAAGACCAACGGCACCCAGTTTGACGGTCGCACCCTGACCGTGAACGAAGCTCGTCCGCCCGCGCAGGGTGGCGGCGGTGG
>Ga0208048_1000917_pt1 | contig 15565 bp, 14 predicted proteins | sample Malawi_45m_30L_FD_184163 | JGI IMG/M metagenome (GOLD analysis project Ga0208048, IMG submission 184163) | Freshwater microbial communities from Lake Malawi, Central Region, Malawi to study Microbial Dark Matter (Phase II) - Malawi_45m_30L... | ecosystem: Environmental > Aquatic > Freshwater >...
CAGCGACGGTATTGTGCAGGTAAGGATACTCATAGACCTTGCCGCGACCGGCTTTACCTATTGCGACAGCCGCAAGCGAGGTGCTCGGCTTGAGATCGTCATAGTCGCGGCCGTTATAGTCGCGCGTGACCAACCGACCACCGGCCTCGAAGCGCAGCACAGTGTCAGGCCAGCCGCGTGTATCGGCACGGCCGCGGTAGATTAATGCGCTGTTGTCGCAGTCACGGTGGGCCAGTGGGTCATCTCCCAGCACCATGGTGTGGCTACCATCAGCGAACTGAAAGAAATAGAAGATACCTTCCTGCGCCATCAGCCGCATGATGAAATCCAGCGGTGTCTCGTCATACTGCACACAGTACTCGCGCGTGGCGTAGGTGCCTTTGAGACGATTAATGAATTTGATGCCAAACGACTGCAGCACTGATTCAACAATTTGCACCGTACTCTGGTTTTGGTAGATACACCGGTCGCGTGATAGCGACAGCAACCAAAGTGACGGCACCATCTCGGCGCCGTACCAAGCAAACTCGGCATCGATACCGGCTTGCGTAAAGCCATTGATCAATCCATGAAAATAGCGCGTCATGCCATCGCCATGGATCACTTGCACGGTCGCGAGTGTGCCGACGATGGTGTCCGGATCAAGCGCTACATCACCGGATTTCATGGTCAAGGCAAATGTAAATGGCCGCGACAGCGCCTCAGTACCCGAAATACTTTCAAGTAGCAGCTTGTCTTTGCCAAACACTGTGCTGACAGCGATGCGCACATGCTGCTGGGTGAAGTCTTGCCTCATACGATCGCCCCCGTCTCGGCAGCTGCGCGGGTACCACTGCCACCCAGCGCGCCGCTACCGCCTGCAGAACCACCGCCTGCATTACCCGTGCCGTCGCTGGTAGCAGCAATTGCACTCGCATTATTGTTGAGAGGTTCTTGTTTCAGGCTAACGACAAAACCACCCTGCTGATCGACACTCAGCATCATTTGATGAAACTGCTTAGTGGTGGCAATAGCGGCCAGTACTTCACTTGCCATTGCCGGTAGCAGCGTCTGCGTGATGATGTGATCAATATTGCGCGCGCCGCTTTCGACTTCATGGCAGCGCGCTGCAATCGCCTCGGCTACCGCCGGGCTCCACATCAGCTGCGCCGCGTGGTTGCGTTTGACACGCGCCGCGAGTTGATTCAGTTTGAGCTCGGTAATGCGTAATAGCTCGGTATCTGCAATAGGGCGGTACGGCACGACCATCAGCCGACCGAGAAACGCTGCAGGAAACTGCTTGAGCAGTGCGGGGCGCAGGGCCTGATTCATCTGCGCAAGCGTTGCATCGGGCTGCTGCTTGCATACCTGCACCACAATCTCTTGGGCAGCATTTGAGGTCAGCAGAATCAGCGTATGCCGAAAATCAATCGATGTACCCTCGGCATCTTCCATCGTGCCTTTATCGAATACCTGATAAAACAGCTCCAGCACATCGGGATGGGCTTTTTCCATTTCATCGAGCAGCAGCAAGCTGTAGGGTTGGCGTCGAATCGCCTCGGTCAACACGCCGCCACGACCGTAGCCCACGTAGCCTGGTGGCGCGCCTTTTAAGCCGGCAACCGAGTGTGGCTCTTGGTATTCCGAGAGGTTAATCGTGATCAGATGATCGCGGCTGCCGTACAGCTGCTCGGCCAGCTGGTGCGCGGTTTCGGTTTTGCCGACCCCACTCGGACCGATCAATAGAAATACACCCACCGGTTTGGATTCATCGTCCAACCCCGCCCGATGACTACGAATCTGACGCGCGATGCAGTCCAGTGCCTCGTCCTGACCCACCACGCGCTCGCGCAAGCGCAGGTGTAACTCGAGCACTGTGCGCTGCTCGTCGGCCAGCATGCGTCCCAGCGGTATGCCGGTCCAGCTGGAGAGCACATTGGCGACTGCTTCATTGTCAACGCTGGGATTGGTTTGTGCGGATTTGTTTTGTGGCGTACTTTCAGCCTTATCTGCTTTGTACGCTTTTTCTGCCTTATCTACCTTGTTTACCTTGTCTGCTTTAGCTGATGTATCTGCTGATCCGTCGCTGACGCTATGCGCCACGCGCGCGCATGCCGTATCCAGCACGCTGATCGCTTTATCGGGTAGCTGCCTTGCGCGTAAATAGCGGTGCGATAAATTCACGGCGTCATGTACCGCTGCTTTGGTAATGGTGACGCCGTGATGAGCTTCCAGCCGCGGCACGATCGCGGCCAGCATCGCAATTGCGGTGTCGGTATCAGGCTCGGCGACTTTAACCACCTGAAAGCGACGTGTTAGCGCCGGGTCACGCTCGAAATGTTGCTTGTACTCCGACCAAGTTGTTGCTGCGATGGTGCGCAATTCGCCACGGGCCAGCGCCGGCTTGAGCAGATTCGCTGCATCACCGACACCTTCGCTGCCACCAGCACCGATCAGCTGATGCGCCTCATCGATGAATAAAACGACCGGTGGCACGGCCGCCTTCACCTCGAGAATGACATCTTTGAGACGACGCTCGAACTCGCCGCGCATGCCGGCACCGGCTTGCAGCAAGCCCAGATCCAGCGCGCGTACCGAGATACCCTTCAACGGTGCGGGTACGGTGCCATTCACTAACCGCTGTGCAAAACCTTCCACCACCGCTGTTTTACCGACGCCAGCTTCACCGGTGAGAATAGGATTGTTTTGGCGGCGTCGCAGCAGAGTCTCGATCAGCTGATTGATTTCTTCATCGCGCCCGATCACCGGGTCGAGCTGACCTTGTTTTGCCTGTTCGGTCAGATCGAGCGTGTACTGATCAAGTGCGGGTGTCTTTTGTCGTTCGCCTTGTCGTACGCTTTGTTGTTCGCTGTGTGCGGTTGAACCGAACGGCTTCAGTGATGATGATGCATTGGCATCAGAGGCCAAGCCCGACAAACTGCGTAGCTGCTCGCGCAAGCGCTGACGCGGTAGCTGCAGCAGGCTGGGTGCCGATTCCAGCAGCATGCCACGCAGGGTGTCGGATTCCAAAGCTGCGAGCAGTAAACAACCCGCATCGATACGACTTTCACCGAGTTGCACGGAGGTGATCACCCACGCGCTTTCGAGTAAACGCGGCAGATGCTCGGATAGCACTGGCGTGCGACCATTGCCACGTTTGAGTTTGTTCAGTGCATCTTGCAGCTGGCTCTGCGCGTGTGTGCCCGACACGTCGAAGTGGGTCAGCAGCCGGTTAAGTGCGCTGTCTTTATCGCGCAGTAGCTCAATCAACAGATGCTCGGGATCGACACTGAAGTGCGTCTGCTGCGCGCACAGCTCAGCCGCACGCTCGATCGCGGCGCGGCTTTCATGATCCAGCCGCTGTATCAGCGTACGCAGTTCAGTGCTCATGATGCGCACAATCAAAGGAGAAACGCGCCGGCGGTGGCGTCTCGGTAACGGTGCTGCCGCCATTGCGGCCATTGCGCTCTGCCACCCAAGCGTTCCAGCCGAGGCGGGGGCGTCCTGTCGCGCTGAACGAGGCCGAGGTCACCGTGTTTGTAGTAGGGGTCAGCGATACTTCAACTATCAACGCCGACGGCAAGAAATCGCGCACCGTCGCCTTGAATGCGTCATGCTGCTCGCCACCGGGTAGTAGTTGCATCACCCGTCGTAGCGGTAGTTCAGTAGCGTGCAAGCGTATCGCGGCGGATTGATCCCAGGCCTGCCGACCGAGCAGTGCGGTCTGACCCAACACCGGCGCGCGTGTGCTATCACCCAGCAGCGTCAGATCATCCTGCTCAAGCGCCAGCCACTGCCCGACAAATTGTTCACCATGAAACGTAATCTGAAAGCGATCGTGCAGCAGCGTGCACAAGGAGGCTACCGAGCGCGGCGCGCCGGCAAGCAAACCGGCATGCCGTAACCAGCGCCCATCGTCGCGCGCCTCTCGCTGCGTATTGCCACACAAGCGTCGCGTAGCGCAGCCGACACTGGCGCTATGCGCATCGCCACCCACCGAGGGCCAATGGTGCTTGCGGCCCAGATAAAACAGCGACAGCAAACGATGATGAAAAATATCCAGAAACTCAGCGGTAGCAAAATCTTTCACCGCATTGCGTGCGATGATCATTTCGGTAAACGCCGCCGGCATCGGCCCTGCTTGCCCGAGTAATGACAGCACCGGTGTTTTCAGGGTAAAGGGCTCACCGGTGACAGCACCACGACGCGCGTCACACACATCGCTGGCGTCGAAGTCGAGCGAGATATGGCTTGATAGCCGCACTGCCTCGGTGCCTTGCTCGGCGCCCACTGCGGCATGACCCTCAGCGACGCCGGCGCGCTCAAGCAAGCTGATGGCCTGAAACAAATCAAAGCCCTGCGGCTGCGCTAACAGCGCAGGGATCAGCTGGGTGTCTGCGTCGCGCGCGCTCATTTACAGCAGCTCCTGCGCGCCGCTCATCGGCGGCCACTGCACCAGACACTCATCGCCGCGCCAGATACCCAGCTCAACAAATGAATTCACCGTGGTGTACAAGGCAAAGAAATGCGCCAGCACTGCAGAGAACAGCACCGGTGAGGCACCGACGAAAGCCTCCGGCTCTAGCTCTAGTCGTAGCCCGGTACCCCGACACACGCCGCGCCATGCCTGATGACCAATTTGTCGCGTCACGGCGCGCGCGCTCAGCCGCTGTATGCCACGGATCTGCTCCAGATCGCGCTGCTGCTCCGAGCTAAACAGCGACAGCAGCTCGCGCAAGTGATCTCGGCCTTGCTCATTACTGATCAGTGATTGATGCTGCAGATTAAGCAGTGACACCAGTCGCCATAGTGTCTCGCTACCCAGCGGCGGCATGCGCTGGCGCGAAGGCTCTGCCACGCAGCGAATCTGCAAGCCATTCGAGACGCCTTCACCCATCAGCATGGTCTGCGGTGTGATCTGCTCGGCCAGCCCGCGGTTAGTGCAGAGCGTACGTGCGTACACGATAGCTGAGGGCGCGCGGCGCTGCTGCCGGCGATCGACAAATGACAGGTACAGGTCAGTACCCGTGATATCGGGGCGCAGGCTGCGCTCGCGCCGCGCGACCCAAAACACATCATCCATGGGCTCGCCTGCTTGCAGCGCGGCGATATGCCGTAACTGCAATGGCTGATCAGACCCAGGTTCGGAGGCGGTGACCTGCACAATCGAATGAATCTCGGTCGATGCCTCGCGCGCGCGGTCGCCCACCAGCATCACCTCGTGCTGGGTATGGTCGATCTGTATCGGCTCTGAGCTGCGCGGAAAAAGATTCACCGCCACGGTGCAACCCAAACGGAACATCTGCGCATCAATCGCGCGTAGCTTGCGCGAGGCCGCACCGACATCAAGCTTCAGGCTGAACTGCTGTCCCTGCAGCCGTAGCGCACCCAAGCCATGAATATCAAAAAAGTGGAACTTGGCCGGAAACGCAAAATACTCTTGCAGCAAGCCGTATGCCGGATGCGCACCAGGTGCTTGCGGTAGCACCGTGTGCTGCGCATCAAATCCGACCCGCTGGCATTGTCTGGCGGGTAGCCGCGCCAGCGGCGCGCCCGCAGCATCAGTCACATGAATGCACTTCAAACGCGCCGACATACACTCATACAGCGTAGCGACGGTGGCGCTATCGCCGGCGAGATGAATGCGTAGCGTGTCGAGTGCCAACTCTTCTAATTGGGTGCCGTCATCGGCGCTGATCAGTAAAGCAATGGTGCCCTCATCGTCTACCTTGGCGTCGGTGATGTGCAGTGGCCACAGCGTGCTATCCCACGCAGTGCGGAAACGAACTTCCTCTCCACTCTCGGCATTCGCTACCAATGCCGTGTGGCGCGGCACGCCAAGACCGGCAGTCACCTTGCCTTGCGCGGCGCCGAGCGTCATCTGCACCACGGTCATGGAGGGCAGTGGTGCGAGCAGTGAAGGGTAGAGATTTTCCAAAAGCGCGCTGGCGACTTGCGGGAAATCTGCATCGATATCGCGTCGTACGCGCGCCGCCAGAAACGCGACCGATTCGATCAGTCGCTCGGTGTGCGGGTCGTGCGACTCGCCACCATGCAGATCGAGTCGCGCACCAACTTTTGGGTAGCGTTTGGCAAAGTCGCGGCCTTGGTTGCGCAGCCAATCCAGCTCACGCAGGTAGTAATCGAGCAGCTCGTTATCGCCAGCGCGTGAATTCATGCAATCACCTCAGCGAAAGAATCATGCTGTCTGGCACATGTCTGGTAGGCGATGCAGATGCTCATACGGCCACCTCTGTCAGGTCCGTGCTGGGCAGCATGCTGCGTGGTGTCTCGGCGGCGAGCGTGAACCGCACCCGGCGTACTGTGTGCGCAATCTTCAGATCTGCATCGATCTCAAACAGCGCAATAGTGATACCGTTGGCAGCGCCAATCGGCGTAACCACCGGGTTGCTTAGTCTTGGTTCAAATCGCTGAATCGCAAGCACGATCGCGCGCGCGATTCGGATACGGTCTGTATCGCTGCGAGCGGAGAGGGCGGTGTAATCCGGGATACCGTAGTCGAGCACAGTAAGCTCGGCGTCGGCGAAGTCGGTCAGCGAGATGCGCGAGCGTGAGTTCAGCAGCCTATGCAGCTCACGCTCAACAGAGGCCTCGACGCCGTCTGCAGACAACCCTTGGCCAGACTCATGCCCCGGCGGTGCAGCGCGCTGGTCGAGCTTGTCGAACAGCGGGATGGGCCCACCTGGGAACAGGAATGACATCGAGCTTCACCTCTATCGTGGCGTGTCGCCGGTAACAAGGGATCACGCTTTCTTATTAGTCGACAGGTCGTAGCCGAAATCGGTCTTGCCAGCGATGCTGCCGTCATTCGCCTGATGGTTGTATTCCATCTTGATTTTCACGAAATTCAGCGAGATCGTTTCGAGTGGCCGGCGCGCACCATCAACCCCGGTCTCCAGCGGATGCGGCTCATGTGCGCTGGCGATACTGTAGTTGCTGATAATGACCTTCTCCAGCTCAACCTTCAGCAGCGGCGCATTTTCTTCGTTTGCCTTGCGCAGCATGGTGATGGTGACTTTATCGACTTCTTTCGCGGTCGCGCATAATCGCAGTAGCTCCGTCGAAGACACATCGGTTTCTTTGGTCAGCGTGATATCCGAGAACATCGGGTTTGCCGCCGTGCGCTCGGTGCCAGATTTGGTGTTACTGCTCGGCTGAACCACGTTAAAGTTCCACGAGTAGCACTCGATTTGGTCAGCGTAATCAGCCAAGGTGCTACTGCCTTTGACACCGTCGATCTGTAGCAGAATATTGCAGTTATCCATGGTGTTTCATCCTATGAATGGGTCGCGATCAGGAAAGGTCGGCGAGAATCAAGCGCGCTGCCGATCAGGCTGCTGGCGCGGGTAACTCGGCCACCATACGGATCGAGGCCGTCAACTCTTCCATCTGGAAATGCGGTCGCACAAACACCACCGCTGAGTACGAGCCGGGACGTCCCGGTACCTCGCTCACATCGACGCGGGCGCTGGCCAGTGGCAGCCGTGCCTTGGTTTCTTGTGGCGCAGATTCGCTCAGGCAGACATAGTCAGCGATCCAGGTATTCAAATAGCTCTGCAGTGTGTCGCGGGTCTGGAAGCTACCGACCTTGTCGCGCGCGATCACTTTCACATAATGCGCAAAGCGGGAAGCTGCCAGCATGTAAGGCAGGCGCGCCGACAAATTCGCATTCGCATTGGCAAGGTCTTTGTTGTAGACCTTGGGCTTGTTCACTGTTTGGCCACCGAAGAAGGCAGCGTAAGTGGCTCCTTTGGCGTTAACGACACCGATGAAACCAAGGTCATTCAATTCTTTTTCACGACGATCCGTAATCAGCACCTCGGTTGGGCATTTCAGCGCGATATCACCTTCATCAGTCTGGTAGGTGTGTGCAGTCATACCTTCGACCTTACCGCCACCTTCAACACCGCGAATCGCGGTGGTCCAGCCAAATTTAGCGAACGCATCAGTAATACGCAGCCCTAATTGATAGGCGCTGTTCGACCACAGATATTTGTCGTGGTCTTTGCCGTCGACGTCTTCTTCAAAGGCGAACTGCTCAATCGGCTTGGTCTTGTTACCGTAAGGCAGACGCGCCAGATAGCGTGGCAAGGTCAGCGCTACATAGCGTGAATCTTCGCCTTCGCGGAAGGCTTTCCAGGTTGCCAGCTCTGCGCTTTCAAAGATTTTGGATAGATCGCGCGGGCCACCGAGCTCGGTGAAGCGCTTCATATCAAACAGCGCAGGAGACGCCGCCGCGATGAATGGCGCGTGCGCCGCCGCAGCGACTTTCGATACGCGTTCCAGCAGCGCCATATCTTGCGGGTGACGACCGAAGTAGTAGTCGCCGATCAGCACCGAGTAAGGGTAGCCGCCGAAGGTGCCGTACTCTTCCTCGTACACCTTCTTGAACAGCGCGCTGGTGTCGTAGTCGACAGCGGTCTCAAGATCATTCAGCAGTTCTTGCTTGCTGACGCTCATCAGACGAATTTTCAGGCGGGTACTGGTCTCGCTGCCAAAGACAAAATCATGCAGCCCGTGCCATGCGCCTTCCAGCGCCTGAAACTCGGGGTGGTGCATGATCTCGTTGAGCTGTTTGGTGAGCAGATCATCAATCTCGGCGATGCGCTCGTTGATCATCGTCACCACGCCCTTGTCGGGGCTGAACTTCATGTCCTCGTCGAGAATCTGCGCCGCGAATTGGCTCAGCATGCGCTTGGCATACGGCTCTTGCGATGGCTCGTTGGCCATTTTGCCGTTCAAGACAATTTGGTCCAGGAGGCTGCCGGTGCCAGAGGCGCCAGCGCCGGAGGAGGAGGATTTGGTATCTGCCATGTCGGTCACTCGTCTCGGTCAGGATGCGGAGGTTTGCCTGCGTGTGGCGCGCTTTATTCAGCGCTCGGGGCGTCGTCAGACTTCGCCTCGGGTTTGTCTTCTTCTTTTTTCGGAGCGGGCTTGTCATTACCGCCACCGGAGCTGCTGCTGGTATTGGTGCCGGCATTAGTGCTGCTGCCGGCATTACGAATCTGCTTCAGGCCTTCGGTGTTTTTGACAATCCCGGCCAGCAAACCGTCAAGGTCATCATTGCCATCCAGCTTGGCGAGCAGATCGCGCAGCTCCAGCCTTGCCTCGAGCAGTTTTTTGAGTCGAGGCACCTGGGCCACGATAGCCTCGGGATGGAAATCCGCAAACTTCTTCGGCGTTAGCTCGATCTTCAGGTTGCCGCTGCCCTTCAGCATGTCGGGCACGCTGATGTCGAGCCGTGGCCCGATCTTGGTCATGATCTCGTCGAAATTATCGCGGTCGATCTCGACAAAGCGCCGATCTTTCATCTTCGGCGGCGCGCTCTCGGGCTTGCCAGCCAGATCAGCCAGCACACCCACGACCAGCGGTAGCTCGCGCTTCTCGATGGCGTCGCCGATTTCGACGTCGTAAGTGATCTGTACGCGTGGGGGGCGGTTACGCCCCACCCATTTCTGCAGACTCTCGGCCATAGCTTGATACCTCCATTGGTGCGGGCACTGCGGGCCACACAATTTTAGTTCTTCGCGGCAATACTAACCATACTTTAGTATTAGCGCAAGCAGAAAAGAAAGATTTTGTCCACCCTGTTTCAGCGTAATTTATTGAGCAGCTTGTCGGCCATCACGGCCGCCAACTGGCTACGTAGTCGGGTCACCGAGAGCCGCTCTTGCTCGATGCGGGCGGCGTCCTGAATCTGATCAATCACGCGCGCCTTGGCCTTGTCGATCGCGTGCTGGGTCAGCTGCAGCTCGGCCCGCAGCTGCTCACGGCGCTCGATTCTTTCGGCCAGATCGCGCAGTGCTTCGGTGATCCCATGCCACGGGCCGTCGCTGTCTCCGACGCCCTGATCCAATTGGGTGAATAGCTGGCTAAGGCTGTCGCCCAGCTCGGCCAGCGTCTCGGCAGGGCTGCTTTGGCCGGGCTCGGCGCTGATCGACGAGATGGCACGATCAACCAGCAGGTTAGTCTCGCTCAGCTGGCGTGCCAGATCACCAAAGCCGGCCGGTAGCCTTCCTAGGCCAAGGTCTTCGCCCATGCTCGCGCCGGCGTCCAGGCGCGAGCTGCTCGGCGTGGCGCTGCGCGGTGGCGGCGAGGCGGGGCCATGAAACGCGCGCCCGAACGGGTTGCCGCTGCTGCGGCCGCGCGCATCCAGCGGCGCAGCGCCTTCCCACGCATCGCTTGGCCCGCCCTGCGGCGGCTGCGGTGGCTTTTGCATCGGCTTGATTGCTCCTTTGGCTACGCCTACCAATCACACTAAAGTATAATACAGCGCATATCTGGCGGGAAACATGCTGATGCGAAATTTTATTCGGCCACAGCAGTGGAGCAGAACGCACGCGGGCCAACAGTGCCGCGCCGGCTGTCATGGCTGAGTTGCTTGCGGTGCTGAATACCATGCCGCTGGCCTTGGCAGTGCTGCTATGCGGCCTGGTGCTGATGACGCTGGCGTGCTGGATGCTGATACGCGGCCTGCGCGAGCAGCGCAGCCGACGCCGTATCGACGACATGCTGCAGGATCTGGCTGCGCAGCGACTCTCTCTGCGCGATATCGAGGTTGATCGTTCACGCTTCCTGGCATCGTTTAGCCATGATCTGAAACAGCCGATGCAGGCGATCAATCTTTACCTGGGCAGTGTAGAGCGCAGCCTGGCTCATGCCTCACTCGATAGCACTGAGCGCGCCCGCGCAACTGAAAGCCTGCTGCGACTTCGACAAAGCATGGGCTATATGAATGACGTGTTCGATAGCATGCTCGACGTGAGCCGGCTTGATAGCGGCGCGATAGAGGTGTCGATGGAGTATGTCAATGCGCGTGAATTTTGCGAGCAGATAGTGGCGCAACATCGGCGTATTGCAGAAGACCTCGGTCTCACGCTGACGCTGCGCGCATCAGCCCAAGAAGATCTTTTTTTACAGACTGATCCGCGCGTGCTTGAGCGTATCTTGCGTAACTTTATTAGTAATGCGATGCGCTACACGCAGCGCGGCGGCGTGCGGCTACGACTAATACGACGCACCGATCGCTGCCGGATCGCAGTGGTCGATACGGGCGCGGGTATTGCGGTCGCTCTTCGAAAAAAAATATTTGATGAGTTTACGCGGGGTGACACCGCAGCAATGACAACGCAAGGTGTTGGACTGGGCCTTGCGATTGCGCGTCGGCTGGCCGCACGCATTGGTGCGCGGATCTCGCTACGCAGTCATGTCGGCATTGGCTCAGTATTTGCGATCGACCTGCCGCTGGCGAACAGCCCCACGCTGGGTAGTGAGCAGTTGGCGCTGGCCGAAACCTATCTGATTGAACGCTTTATACCGCAGGTACTGTTCGAGCCACCTGAAAACACGTTGCTGGTGAGTGTCGATGCTGATCCTGATGTCGGCAACGCGCTGCGGCTATTGGCGCCGGGCATCGGCATATCGGTGATTGTGGCAGGTAGCAGCGATGAAGCGATACGTCAGCTGGCGGCGCAGGGCGGCGTTCCTAGTTTATTGATGGTCGACGCGCAGATGCAGTCGGAGCCCGCTGCTCAGGTGATCGCGCGTATCAATGATGAATTCAACAGCACTATTCCGGTACTGCTGTGCAGCGATGAGACACTATTTAGCGATCTGCAGCGTCAGGTGGGTTCAAAGGTAACTTTGCTACAGCGACCGTTCAGTACCGAAAAGCTGCGTGCAGCGATCAATGCTGCTTTGTTTTCTGAGCCCGACTAGAACCTGTCTGGTGAGGCCACGAGCGTTATTGGCGCCAATCAGTTAATGGTTATTGGCGAACAGCCCCAGCTTCTGCGCTACCAGTACCGCCTGCGTACGGCTCGCCACATGAAGCTCTCGGAAAATTCCACCAACATGTGACTTCGCGGTGATCTCGGTAATGCCAAGTTGATCGGCGATCTCGCGATTGCTCATGCCCTGACAGATCATCGACAGCACCTGTATTTGTCGCTCAGTGAGTTCGATACGGTTAAGCGCAGAGCTATCGGCCAAGCCACGCGCCGATAACCAGGTACCTTTAATCAGTGCGCCTTCTACTGCTTGTGCCACGATCGTGATTGCATCTTCGGTCGGTGCTGCTTTGCTGATGAAAGCGGCTGCACCTGCACCAAAGCAGGCACCCACCTGCAGCGCATCATCATTACCTGAGATGGCGATCACCTGCACCCCATCGCTGAGCGCGCGCAATTGCGTGATAGCCGCGAGGCCACTCAACCCGGGTAGGCCAAGATCAATCAGCACGCACCAGGGCTGCGCTTTACGCTTTTTGAGTTCTTGCTTCAGCAAGAAGATGCCGGACTCGGCATCGCCAACGGCTTCCAGCCGTAGCCGCGGGAAACGTTTGCGTAACGCATCAGCGAGCGCAGCGCGGATGATCGGATGATCATCAATGATCAGCAGGGAGGGGAGTGCGTGCATACACCCGATTGTAATTGAGGCGAATGAATCAGCGTAGCAAGCGCAAGCCAATAATCAATCCGGCCAGCAGCAGAGCAAGAATTAATGCCAGCAGCATGGGTGAGCCGGTGCGACGCTGCTGCGACGGCGGTAGCGGATCAATACCGCGCACTGACGATAAAACTTTGAGCGACGCCACCGGCAGATGTCCCCACATGGCGCGGCTAATTGCGTCGCTGGGTGTCGGCTCGGGGGGTGCCGCGCGCTGCTCGGCAGGCAGATTATCTGTTTGCAGAAAATACGTGTCGGGCAGACCCATCGCGATCGCGATACGGCGCGCGCAATCAACCCGATGCGCCTCATCAACGAACGCATGCGACGCGCCTTCCTCAATGGCACGAATCTGAGCATCACTTAATCCTGCGAGCATCGCCAGGGTCACTGTACTCAAGTGATGCTCTCGCCGAACACGCTCGATCATCTTGCCGAGTACCGTGGTGTGTAGCTGCGGTTCCTGCTTCAAGAGATTCATCATCGGGCCTCGCGGGCGCCGGCATACAAGCCGTCATGAGTGGGGCGCGTTGCATCATCAACCAGCGTCATTTGTACGCGGTAGAACAGTTTGTAGTCGGGTGTCTTCATTTTTCTGAGCGACACCGACAAACCACCGCCACGGCGCAGAAGCAGCCAGCCATGCGCCTCGTTGGCGGTAGCGATGCCGTTCTCCAGGTGTGATATCTCGCTATCGTTATCAGAGAGCAGCCGAAGCTTGTCCCAGAACACGCCGGCGCCGGCGTAGCGATCGATAGGATCGAGTAATCGGAACCAGCCGTCGGCCATCGCCGCGATCGCAAAGTGATGATCGAGTAATCCGCTGGCCTCGTGCGGCGCGTCGTTACGCGTATCGACCAGCAGGCTACGCAAGATATCAAAGTCAAACGGCAGCTTGTCGAGTTGCAGTAGATGGTACGACTGGCCGCCGCACTCGACGCCGATCATGCGGATCAGTACCAGCTCGGCCTGTCGATCGGGTCGCTCGAACAAGGCACGCACTTGCTGCTGCCCGATCGGCTGCACTGCAATGAATAAGTCTTCCAGCAAGCGATCGGTCGTATCCGGATACGACAGCTGCCGCCGCGCCTGCGCGCTTGCGAACAAGATCCTTCCATCATCAGCAGTGACCAGCATCGCGGCAGGTAGCTGATAAAACGCTTGCGACACCACCAGCAGATCGTTGGTGCTGGCGTTGGCCGTGTCGACCAGTTGCCGGCCTACCCGATCCAGCCACGCGCTGTGCTTCGCACTGCGCAGCGCGAGTAGCGCGCTGATCAGCAGCAGCTTTAGCAATAGCCAGCCGCTGGCTGCAGCATGGGAGAGTGCGCGGGCATCGGCGAGTTCGTCTGTGTTGGGCGGCAAGCCCAGCGCGAGTAAAAGCATCAGTATTTGCAACAACGCACCCGCACCGCACAGCAGCGCGAGCAGGATGACGATGCGCTGCGAGTGCGGGTGTGTGCGCGCGTGTCGCATGCACTCAGCGGTGGCTCCTGCCATTGCCACACACAGCAACAGCGTCGCCATCAATGACCCAGTGACACCAGCGCCGCGTGTGGGCAGCAGCTGAACACCAACCCCGAGCGAGATCACCACCAAAACGAGCAGCGGTAAAAACCACTTCCCGCCGGGCGCGCGGCCTGCCGCAGCGCTGGCAATCGCAGATGCGGCAATCAGATCAAAGGCCAGCAACGGCCTCAGATCTGCCGCAACCGAAAACTGCTCAGAGAGCAGTAACGCGAGCGGGTGCGCCAGCATCGCCAGCGCGGCGACCCAGATGGCGTAATCGCGTGGTCGAGGCGCGATTGGATAGCGTGCCACATCGAGCGCGAGAAGCGCCACACTGCTCAGCAAGAAAAAAAGCAGCAGGTCGCTCGACAGGTTCATTGATCTGACACTCCCGATGGCTCGGCAGAGTCTGCGGGCGGCAGCTTGATGGCGTCGTTGCCGCTTTCCTTAGCGGGCATGAACACTGGCGTGCCGGCCAAGCTGCCAGCAGGCGCGATGACTGAGGGCGGACGCACCAGCAGCTGAGCCAGCTCATCAGCACTGGGCCACAGCGCCGGTCCGGCGACTAACGCCAGCATTAGGCTGCCGGAGGCCACCAAACCGATACCCGCCGAGCGCACCCGCCGTTGGGGAACAGTGCGCTGAATCGCGCGCTTAGTCGCGTGCTTATTCACGTGCTGACTCACACCCCTAGGCATGTCCTTCCGCATGTCCTTACGCATGTCCTTTATCAAGCGCTTGCGTGGTGTTTCATCAGCGGCCTCGCCGGGCGCTTCATCGAGGTACCAGCGCGCGACTCTTGGTCCTACTGCGGTGAGTTTTGCCTCGCAGCTGCCGGGGCTACCCGTGAACAGTGTCACCACCCGCAGCGCGCTGTGGCCGGTGCCGCGCATCAGGCGCAGCAGTTGCCCTAACTCGTTTGTGGATAGGTTTTGCGCATCAGGGATGAACACCAGGCATGCGCGCGGTAAAGGGCTGGCCTCGGTTGCAACATGGCCAGCCAGCGACTGCAACGCGCCGTCAAAGCGCGCCAGCACCAGATCTGCCAGCAAGGTTTCAAGGCGGCTGGCGTCATACTTTTCGACCTGCCAACCGCCTTGCTTGGCCAAGCCGGTGGCGATCTCCGCAGCGTAAAGCAATAGCTGATCACGGTCGTGACCAATCATGGCCAAGTCAAGGCCATCCTGCGCCAGTGACGCCCGGACCCGAGAGAGCTGCTCCCTGTCCGCTGCAGGTACCAGGGGTGACATACAGCGGATTATACTAAAGTATTAGGTAATAAAACCGCTGCCAGCCACCCAAGTTGCGTGGGTGGCTTGATGAGAGTGCTGACGCTCAGTGTTTGCTGCCTGAGCGCCAGTTATCCAGCTGACTGAAGGTTTGCCGCATTACCAGCAGCAGCGCGATAAAAATCAGCGCAAAAATTGCGTAGACCATGCTTATTCCTCCACGAGTTGAAACCCTAACTAGTCGTCAACGGCTCAGGCCAGACTCATCATCAGCCAGATCGCCAGACTCAGTAGCACCATGACAGCGCCGCTGATGAGATAGGTTAGCCGAACAAATTCCTTTGGCGGCATCAGAAAGCGCTCAGTGCCATGAGCTGACG
>Ga0208048_1000926_pt1 | contig 15507 bp, 12 predicted proteins | sample Malawi_45m_30L_FD_184163 | JGI IMG/M metagenome (GOLD analysis project Ga0208048, IMG submission 184163) | Freshwater microbial communities from Lake Malawi, Central Region, Malawi to study Microbial Dark Matter (Phase II) - Malawi_45m_30L... | ecosystem: Environmental > Aquatic > Freshwater >...
GTATCCGACCTCATCGTGCCGTCGATCCCCGACCAGGGCATAATCTCGTGGCCGCTCTTCTGGTTGCGCCTGTCCGATCGATTCGGCGCGATGGAGCGCGATGCGCTGGTCGACGGGCTTCATCGCCACGACATCGGCGCCGCAAACCACTATCCCGCGTGCCATCTCCTGCCGCACGTGCGCGCGGCCTTCGGCACGCATCCGGGTCAGTGCCCGGTCGCCGAGAGCCTTGCGGATCGCACGATCACGCTGCCGATGTACACCTCGATGAGCGACGACGACATCGACCAGGTGTGCGCGACGCTCGAACTCCTGCTCGGGCGCATCGAGACCCTCTCGCGCGAGTGACGGGCCCGACGGTGCGCCACGTTTGCTATGCGCGTTGCGCCGCGCGATGTGTGCCGTGCGCGCAACGCCCACTCACGACAACGGCCCGTCCACAGGGGACGGGCCGCTGATCTGGAAGCCACCCACGGGACTCGAACCCGTGACCTGAGCTTTACGAAAGCTCCGCTCTACCAACTGAGCTAGGGCGGCAATGGGTCGGGGAAATTACTTCAGAATCAGGCCGACGCTTTCGGCAACCGGGAGATCCAGTGCGCCCCATGCCTGGCCGGCCGCCACCGCGGTATCGCCGCTGGACGAACCGATCATGGCACGCAGGCCATCGACATGGCGGGACTGCAGGCGATTGCCGCCGATCCGCGCGCTGGCAGCCAGCGAGCGAAGGAGCGCGGCCTGTTCATCACCGTTGGCAGCGAGCGCTGCATCGGCCAGGGCACACTGCGCACGGGCCGACTTCAGCATGGCCACGGTGCTGGCGACGTCCAATCGCAACTCGCCCTCGAAGCGCGCCAGCGCATCAAGAAGCTGAGGCTCGGCCACGCCCGCATCGAGCACGCAACCGGGCTTGGAGGCGATCGCGCGGAGCGCTGCGAGTGCGCCCGTCGCGTAGCCCGAGGCATCTTCCGCAGTCATCGCGCCGCCCGCGACCGAGCCCATGATGCTGGTGACCGCCGAGGTGAACGCCTCGTCAGGTGCGCCGATCTCGAAGAGTTGGGTGTTCATGTCCGGCCCCATCGCAGCACGCACGCGACCGCTTTCGGCGGCGCCGACGCTCACGAGCGCGGGGACCGAGGCCATGGTGCGGCTCGCACGCAGGCCAGCCACGGCGCGAGCCGTGCCATTGACGTCGGTGCGGCTGCCGGCGTCATCGGCCGCACGGCGACCACCACGCTCGGGGGCCATCATCTGAACCACGAGCAGGTCGACGGCGGTCGAGCCGAGCTCGGCCTCGAGTTCCTCAAACGTGGTGAAGTCACCGCCGACCACGCGGAAACCAGCAGCGCTGAGCTTCTGCTGCAGGGCTGCACGGTCTTCGTTGCTGGTCGCGATCACGGCGGCGAGCGGGTCAGCCCCGACGGCCAGAATCGAGGCAAGCGTGGGCACCACGCTGGAGTCGTAGGCGAACGAGCTTGTGGGAGCGAGGCCGCCAAAGAGCAGCGCCGCATCGAAGCGAACGCGGCGATCACCGTAGGTCAGCGCTTCGCAGGCCGCGCTGACATCGCTCGGTGCCAGACGCTGCTCGCCCGCGATTTCGCCAAGGTGCATGATCGCAGTGCGCGCCAAGCCGAGGTCGTCGGCGCCCAGCGCGAGCGCAAGCACGTCCTGACCGATCGTCGCGCCGGCTGCGGTCGCGAAGAAGGCCGCGCTGTAGGCGCGATCGCCGCTGACCGGGTCGGGCGATTCGCCCATGACGGCTGCGCGGCGAAGGTCGTTCGCCACGAAGAGTGCAAGCGCCTGGGCGTTGGCCGAATCGGCCTGCAGCGCCGCGCGTGCAGCCTGCATGCCCATGACGGCGTGGAAGGCTTCGGTGGGCACCGCGACCGGCATGAGTCCGTCACCTTCCCACGTCCACGCAAAGTTGTTCGGCTCGTACGGCTGCGCAAGCAGCGCGCTGCGGCGTTCGAAGTGCGCACGGGCGAGCGAGGTGTACTCGGCCGAGACCGATGCACCCTTGCCGCCGCAGGCGGTATAGGCACGCCCAGCTGCCGAGGCCACTTCCTGCGAACCGTCCTTGGCCAACTCAAGGGCACGTAGGCCAGCCGCAGCCGTGGGGGAACCGATGGTGCCCAGGATCTCGCAGACGAGGACTTGGTTGCTGCCATCGAGGTCGGGGAGTGCAGCCACGAGCGGGGCCACCGCGGCCGAACCGAGCTGCGTCAGCATGCGCTGTGCGGCCAGCGCGAGCTGGTCATTGCCGATGCCAGTTGCGGCGCGAAGGAGCGCTGGGACGGCGAACTCGCCGGCGCTCATCAGGCGAGCGCGGGCGTAGACCTGCTGGCGGCCGGAGCCGACGAGGTTGTCCACGGCCGACTGGATCATGCGGCCATTGCGGGCGAGCGCTCGGCGGCCGTTCTCGACGCGGGTCTCGAGGGTGGCCATGGCCTTGGTGATGCCATCGCCCATCTTGCGGCTGCGGGCGAGGGCGCGCTCCAAGCGCTCCGTCAGGTTCTGCTCCTGCACGAGCAGTGCAAGATCCTGATCGGCGATGCCCGACTCCATCAACTTCTCGGCGCTGGCCTCGGCCAGTTCGATGTTGGCGACCAGCACGTAGTGCAGGACATCCTGCAGCAGCCGGGCCTGCTCGGCGGTGGCGCCCACAATGTCGGCGCCGGAGTCGCTGGTCGCCGCGTCGCCGCTCTCGGGCGCGCTGCCGTCATCGGCCATTGGTTCGTCGCTCGCAGGTTCGTCGCTCGCAGGTTCGTCGCCGGCGGGTTCCGCGGCGGGCTCGTCCATCGGCTCGTCGGCTGGCTCGGCAGCGGGTTCCGAAGGCTCATCGGGATCCGTGGGGTCGTCGATCGATGCGGCGACCACCGAGGTGGGCAGCGACACCGTGAGGGGGGCCGCCAGGGCCGAAGGAACGAGACCGAGGGCAAGCAGCAACGAAACGGTCGAGAGCGGTTGGATCACGTCGCGGACTCCGTGGTCGTGGGGTGGCCCCGGCGGACGCCGTGGCGAGTTCGGAAAGGGTATCGGGCATCGCGATGCAGTGCAACGAAGCCCCACCTGACCGTTCGCAAAGACGCGCTGGGGAGTTCCCGGTAACCTCCGGAGGTCGGTTGTTGGCCGGATGTCCGGCCAATCGCAGCACGTCGTGCGCTGCGAGGGAAGCGTGGTGCAACACCACCGCGGACGCGCCGCCGTAACGGGTGGCTGGCCAAGCAGGCCAGCGACCTGACTCAACGAGGACCACTGGGCTCCGCGGCCCGGGAAGGTCGAGTCAGGACCCGAAGCCGGAAGACCTGCCGACACCCAGCGCTGCGTGCCCCCGCGATCCCGGGGCCAGGGCGCATGTCCGCGGAGGTTTCCATGCATCGTCTGGCCATCGTTGTCCTGCTCACTGCCCTGCCCTCCCTGGCGCAGGCACAGTCTCCGTACGCCTCGAGCGTCATCAGCTACTCGCCCGGCTCAAGTCCCGCAGGTGGATTCACCACCGCTGCGTCAGCCCTCGGCGAACCCACGCGCTTCACGGGCGGTCCGTTCTTCCCACAGGCTGTCACGCCGTTCCAGCCCGCGTTCATGACGAGCGAACTGGTCTCGATCGGCGCCGGCGGCGAGATCGTGGTGGCGTTCGATCACGACATCGCCGACGACCCGCGCAACCCCTTCGGCGTCGACCTCATTGTCTTCGGCAATGCGTTCTTCAGTGATGCGGCGTACCCATCGGGCACGCCATCGGGCCTCTTTGCTGAAGGTGGGCAGATCGCCGTCAGTGCCGACGGCACGACGTGGGTTCCGGTTCCGGGCATCGATGCCGATGGTTTCGCACCGACCTGCGGCTGGCTCGATGCATCCCCGTACGCCACGGTGCCCGGGCTCGAACCCACGGACTTCACTCGGCCGATCGATCCAGCCATCACCGTTGGTTCGATGATCGGCCAGCCATGGTCCGCGGTGCGCGCGATGTACGACGGCTCCGGCGGCGGCGCGGGCATCGATCTCGCCTCGCTCGGACTTTCGTCGATCCGGTTCGTACGCGTGCGCGTGCCGGTCGGTGCCATGCAGAGTGCAGAGATCGATGGCTTCAGCGACGTGGCTCCGGCACCCCTGCCGGGCGACCTCGATGGCAACGGCTCGATCGACGGCGCCGATCTGGGCATCCTGCTCAGTGCGTTCGGCACCGCGGATCCGGCGGCCGACCTTGACGGGAATGGCAACGTCGACGGCGGCGATCTGGGCGCGCTGCTGGCACGCTGGTCATGAGGCGCGCCTTCACGCTCATCGAAGCGCTCGTCGTCATCGGCATCATCGTGATCCTGATCGGGCTGCTGCTGCCGGTGCTCTCGACGCTCGCCGAGGGTGGTCGCAGCGCGGAGTGCCAGTCAAACCTCAGGCAGCTTGCGAGCGCGTCGCAGGCGTACGTGACGCTCAACAAGGAACGATTCGCCCCGGCCGTCCTCATGTTCGCTCCCAGTGGCGGAACCGGAGTGCGCACGCTCTCGTGGGACTTCGACACCGCCCCGGGCCGCACGGCGCTTCCCGGTTCGATCACGCGGCACCTCGATTCGCCCAGTCGCGTGCAGCAGTGTCCGAGCTTGACGGTCAACGATCCGTCCGGCGATTCCTTCACGGGCTACAACTACAACACCACCTTCATCGGTGCCGAGGGACGGTTCCCGCAAGTCGGCCCGGGCGGCGCGATCCTCGATGGATGGTCCAATGTTCGCCTCGGCCTGGCGAGCTCGCAGTGCCGCAACACGCAGGCTGCCGTCCTGGGCGATGCGGGCTGGGCCGGCGGCACGAACAAGTACATGCGCGCGCCGATGAACACGGTCGAGGGTGACTTGCTGATGGTCTGTGCCGGAGCGCAGGCGTTTCGCCACCTCGGCTGCTCGCATGTCGCCCGGCTGGATGGCTCAGTGCACGGCGTCTGCACCAGCTGCGCCGGCGCGATCTCCACGCCGCAGTCACTCGAGTCGGTGATGGGCCATCCCGCCAATGGCTTCCTCTCCGAGGATGACACTGCCTACGATCCGAGATGAGAACCCGCCCATGCACGACCAGCAACTGACCATCGACCGTTGCGTCTGCCATGATGTGACGTTCAGGCGTGCACTCGAGGTGGCGAAGGAGCGATCGCTGTCGCTTGAGCAGCTCTGCGACGAGCTGGGGTGCACCACGGGCTGCGGCTCCTGCGAGCCCTACCTGCGACGGTGCCTTGCCACGGGCCAGGTCGTCTTCCGCGAGATCATCGAGGACTGACCGAGCGTCCGAAGCGACGCTCGAGTTCAGCCGTCGTCAGGCGGAAGGCCGTGGGCCGGCCATGGGGGCAGCGGTCGGGCCGTTCGATGGTGCTCCGCCGGGCCAGCAATGCCGCAATCTCGGCGTTCGTCAGACGGTCACCCGCCTTCACCGCGGCCTTGCACGCCATCAGGTCCAGCACCTCGCTCAGCGCCGCCTCGGCCGCGCGCGGATCATCGGCACGAAGGTCGCTCGCGGCAATCGAGACCAGGAACTCCTGCGCACCGACCCCGCGCTCGACCAGGAAGCTCGGCATGCTGTGCACGGCGATCGTGCGTGAGCCCGACGGCGTGCATTCAAGCCCGAGCCGATCGAGGATCGGCGCGAGCGCCTCGATGCGCTCGATGGCCCCGGCGCCGCAGTCGACGAGCTCGGGCACGAGCATCCGCTGACGCTCGAGCGGGTTGCGCTCGATGCGCGCCTTGAGGTCCTCGAACATCACGCGCTCATGCAGTGCATGCTGGTCGATCACGGTCAGCCCGTCGCCCTCCTCGACGACAAGCCATGCGCGGTCGACCTGCATGAATCGCACCGGCGCACAGGACTCGACCGCACGCAGCGGCGCAGCGTCGATCGCTCCGTGCATCGTCGCGGATGCGTGCGCAGGTGCCGGCTCGGTCGCCCCCATCGTCGGCGCCCAGGCGATGCCCCCATCGGCATGCACGATCGTGCGCTGCCCGACACCAAGCGGCAGCGGCAGCGTGGGCTCAGGATGCTCGACGCCCGGCAAGCGCTCGGTGACGACGAGCCCGCGGCGCTCGAGCGCCTGCGCCACCGCACGCCGGACCGCACGATGCACGAGGCTCGGGAACCGCAATCGAACCTCGGTCTTGGCCGGGTGCACGTTCATGTCGACTGCGCGTGGATCGAGCTCGATGAAGAGCGCGTAGACCGGGTGCACGGATGGATCCATCAAGCCGCGGAACGCCTCGCGAACCGCGTGCTGGAGCGAACGATCCTCGATCGAGCGGCCATTGATGAGCAACCACTGGTTGCGTGCCGACGCCTTCGCCGCGGCGGGCGTGCCCACCACGCCGCTGATGCGGATGGGCCCGTGCAGTTCGGGAGCCTCGAGCTCGAACGACAGGTCAAGCAGTTCCGGCGCGAGCCCTGCGCCGAGCACCTGCACGCAGCGGGCGCGCTCATCCTGCGGCGGCAGATCCATGATCGTGCGTCCGTCGCTTGAGAGCCGGAAGCCGATGCCCGGCGCGCCGAGCGCGATGCTGTCGATCGCATCGTGCACGCGACCGGTCTCCGCGGCCTGGCTGCGCAGGAACTTCCGCCGCGCCGGCACGTTGCGAAAGAGCGTTCGGACCTCGACGACCGTTCCCGGTGCACCCGCGGCAGGACGCGGCCCGCTCACGAGGCCGCCGTCGACTTCGATCGCGTGGGCGTGGACATCGTCCGCGCGCCGGGTGGTGATCCGCAGCTGCGCCACGCTGCCGATGCTGGCCAACGCCTCGCCGCGGAAGCCGTAGCTCGCGACCGCCTCGAGGTCATCGAAGGTGGCGATCTTGCTGGTGGCGTGCGCCGTGACTGCCAGCAGCAAGTCCTCGGCCGCGATGCCGCCGCCGTCATCGCTGACGCGGATCAGGTCGGCGCCGCCGCCCTCCAGCTCCACGCTCACGCGCGCAGCTCCCGCATCGAGCGCGTTCTCGACGAGTTCCTTCACCACGCTTGCCGGGCGCTCGACCACCTCGCCCGCTGCGATCTGGTTGACGAGTTCGGGCGCAAGCAGTCGGATCGGCATCAGGACTCCCGCATCGCCAGGGGCAACCGCCGGCCCGGGCCGAAGGCGCGCATGCTGATCTTGGGCACAACGCCCGCCTGCTCGCGCTTGTACTGCGCGCGGTCGATCGCAAGGCACCACCGCTGCACCATCGCTTCGTCGAACCCAGTGCTGCGTGCGATCGAGGCCGGCGACTGCTCGAGGTCGACGAAACCATGCACGATCGCATCGAGCTCGTCGTACGGCGGCAGCGTGTCCTGGTCGCGCTGGTCCGGCCGAAGCTCTGCGCTGGGCGGTTTCGTGATGCTTCCCTCGGGAACAGGCGGCCGCGCGAATCCCGCGCGCACATGGTGGTCGTTCATCCAGCGTGCGAGTGAATAGACCCGGCCCTTGGTCAGGTCGCCGATCGGCGCGATGCCGCCGCACATGTCGCCGTAGAGCGTGGCATAGCCGACCGCGAGTTCGCTCTTGTTTCCCGTGCTGACCACCATGGCCCCCGTGGCGTTCGAGAGCGCCATGAGCGTGAGCCCGCGCAGCCGGCTCTGCAGGTTTTCGTCGGCAAGGCCCTCGAGCGGCTGCACGCCGCCGATCGAGTGCGCCAGCAGTTCATGGGCCGGCGCGATCGGCATGAGATCCGGCTCCCGCATGCCGAGCGCCGCCGCAGTCGCGCGAGCGTCGGAGAGCGAATGGTCGCTGCTGAAGCGGCTGGGCATCATCACGCCACGCACATTCGCCGAGCCCAGGGCGCGCACGCAGAGCGCCGCGACGACGGCGCTGTCGATGCCGCCGGACAGCCCAACGATCGCCCGTGCATGACCGGTCTTGCGCAGATATCCCTCGATCGCGGCAACCAGGGCGCGGAACGCGTCGTGCTGGGCATCGCGCGGCTCGATTGCACGCGCAGGCATGTCGAGCTCGAGCGCCTCGACCGACTCCGCAAAGCGCGGCAGTTCGGCGATCATGCCGTGCGCACCCACAAGCGCGCTCGCACCATCGAAGACCAGATCATCGTTGGCACCGACCTGGTTCACGCTGACCACCTTGCCCCCGATGCGCACCGCCGCGGCCTGCAGGATGCCCACCTGGCGCTCGTGCTTGCCGAGCCGGAAGGGGCTCGCGCTGAGCGCGACGATCGCATGGACGCCGCGCGCCGCGCAGTCCGCCACGGGATCGCAGGCGTAACGGCCCGGACCGACTGCATCGTCGGCGCGCCAGAGGTCCTCGCAGACCAGCACGCCCAAGCGCGCTCCGGCAACCTCGATGACCAGTGGTTCAGCACCCGGCTCGAAGTGGCGCCACTCGTCGAAGACGTCGTAGGTCGGCAGCAGCCGCTTGTCGTACCACGCCTCGATGCGCCCGCCGCGCAGGAACGCGACCGCGTTGCGCGCGCGCCGACCGACGCGCCGCGGGGCACCAACGAGCATCGGCAGCGCGCACTGCCTGGCCAGGTCGGCCACGGCACGCTCGCATCGCTCGACGAAGCCCTCGCGCTCGATCAGATCGCGCGGCGGATAGCCGCAGATGGCCAGTTCGCCCGTGACGGCAAGGTCAGCACCCTGTGCTGCCGCCGTGCGCGCGGCATCGGCGATCCGCGCGAGGTTGCCCTGCACATCACCCACCACCGGATCGAGCTGGAGCGGCGCGATGCGCATGCTCGCTTAGTCCTCGCCGAACCGCGAGAGGCCCATGCGCGAGCGCTCGAGCACCGTGATGCCGCAATCGCGCAGGGCCGCGTAGACCTGCTCGGCATGCTCGGGGCCGCGGACCTCGACCTGGCAGAGCACCTGCACCTTGCTGATGTCGGGGCCGCCGAACGCGCGTTCGTGGCTGACCTGCTTCACGCTCGCACCGGCCGTCGCCAGCGTGGTGGCGAGCTCAGCCAGCCCGCCCGGGCGATCCTTGATGATCGCCGTGAACTGCACGATGCGGCCATCGACCGCCAGGCCGTGCTCGATCACGCGCGCCAGGGTCGTGGGATCGATGTTCCCGCCGCAGAGCATCAGCGCCACGCGCTTGCCCTTGAGCTGCGGCACGCGGCCGGCGATGAACGCAGCCAGGCTCGCCGCACCGGCGCCCTCGACCACGCCCTTCTCCCACTCAATCAGACGCAGGATCGCCAGCGAGATCGCTTCTTCACCGACCTCGATCACCTCGTCCACGTGGTCACGCGCGATCGAGAAGGCCAAGTCGCCGACTTCGGGCACGGCCAAGCCGTCGGCGAGCGTGGGCTCCATCGACACGCGCACCGGATGGCCAGCCTCCATCGCGGCACGGAAGCTCGCGGCGCGGAAGGGCTCGACCCCGATGACCTTGGTGTCGGGTGACACCGCGCGCGCCACCAGGCCGACGCCCGCCAGCAGGCCTCCGCCGCCGATGGGCACGATCACTGCATCAAGACGCTCGACTTGCTCGAAGACCTCCAGCGCCATCGTCCCGGCGCCAGCGATGATCGACGCGTCGTTGAAGCCGTTGATGTACGCCAGTCCCTCCATGCCCACGAGCTGGTCGGCGCGCACTCGGGCCTCGGCGATGTTGTCGCCGTAGACGACGACCCGTGCGCCGAGTTCCTTGCACCGCACCTGCTTGATGAGCGGAGCGAACCGCGGCATGCAGACCGTGACGGGGATGCCGAGGTCGCGCCCGTGGTACGCCAGCGCCAGGGCATGATTGCCTGCACTCGCCGCGATCACGCCGCGCGCACGCTGGCTGGCATCGAGCTGCAGCAGCGTGTTGCGGGCACCGCGCTCCTTGAACGAGCCCGTGGCCTGGCGATAGTCGAGCTTGCAGAAGATCTCGGCGCCGAAGTGATCGCTCAGCGCGGAGCTGCGGCGGCACGGCGTGCGCTCGATGCCGCCGGCGATGCGGGCCGCCGCGGCCTTCACGTCATCGAAGGTGACGGTCGCGACGGCCATGCGTCAGGCCACCGGTCCTGCTGCGCGGACCTCGGAAGTGATGTCGAACTTCTGGTCGTTCGCACGGAACTTCTGCGCGAGCTCCTTGGCCTTCGCGTCGTAGGCAGCCTTGTCCTTCCACGTGTTGCGCGGATCGAGGACCTCCGCCGGCACGCCGGGCACCGCGGTGGGCATCTCAAGCCCGAAGACCGGGTGCTTCACGCACGCAACCTTGGCCAGCGAGCCATCAAGGATGGCCGTCACCATCGCGCGCGTGTACGAAAGCTTGAAGCGGCTGCCGACGCCGTAGGGCCCGCCGGTCCAGCCGGTGTTGAGCAGCCACACATCGGAGCCATGCTTGCGGATGCGGTCGCTCAGGAGCCGCGCGTAGACCATCGGCGGGCGAGGCATGAACGGGCCGCCGAAGCACGCACTGAAGTTCGGCTGCGGCTCGGTGACGCCGGCTTCGGTCCCGCCGAGCTTCGAGGTGTAGCCGTTGAGGAAGTAGTACTGCGCCTGCTCGGGCGTGAGCTTGGAGACCGGCGGGAGCACGCCGAACGCATCGGCGGTCAGGAAGACGACGTTCTTCGGGTGGCCGGCCACGCTCGGGAGCTTGGCATTGGCGATGTAGGAGAGCGGATAGGTGACGCGCGTGTTCTCGGTGAGCGACGCATCGTCGTAGTCCGGTACGCGCGTGGCGGGATCGAGCACCACGTTCTCGAGCACGCTACCGAAGCGGATCGCGTTCCAAATCTCCGGCTCGCCTTCCTTCGAGAGCTTGATGCACTTGGCGTAGCAGCCGCCCTCGATGTTGAAGACGCCCGTGTCGCTCCAGCCGTGCTCGTCGTCGCCCACGAGGTCGCGGTGCGGATCGGCCGAGAGCGTCGTCTTGCCCGTGCCCGAGAGCCCGAAGAAGAGTGCCACGTTCGACGGGTCGTTGCGCGCGACGTTGCAGGAGCAGTGCATGGGGAACACGCCCATGTCCGGCAGGTCGTAGTTCATGGCGTAGAAGATCGATTTCTTGATCTCACCCGCGTAGCGCGTGCCCACGATCAGCACCGTGCGGCGCTCGAGGCTCTGCACGATGCCCAGGTGCGTCTTCAGGCCGTACGCGGCGGGATCATCGATGCGCAGGTTGCATGCATTGATGATCGTCCAGTCCTGCGCAAACCCGGTGAGCTCGGCCTCGGGAGCGTTGATGAAGAGCGTCTTGGCGAACAGGCTGTGCCAGGCTTCCTCCGTGAAGACACTGACCTTGAGGCGATACGACGGATCGGCGCCGGCGTAGCCATCGAAGCGGTACAAGTCCTTCTTCGCCGACATGTACGCCATCACCTTGGCGTACAGGGCGTCGAACTGGGCCGGCGTGACCGGCTGGTTCACCTTGCCCCAGTCGATCGTGCCGTGGATGCCCGCCGTGTCTTCCAGGAACTTGTCGTTGGGGCTGCGTCCGCGGCGCTCGCCGGTGTCGCAGGTCAGCGCACCGTTGGCAGCGAGAATGCCCTCCCCTCGGGCCAAGGCCTGCTCCACCAGGCTCGGTGCGGTCAAGTTCGAGTGGATCGTGGCAGAGGCGAAGGAGGGGCGGGCCTGAAGAGTGGTGGTCATGGGTGGTTCATCCCGGCACACGGGAAGTGGCCAATGTTACCCGGCTCAAGGCCTCCACCCCACTCGCACCGACCGTTGCAGTGACCGTGCGACCTCGCTAGACTTCCGCCACTCGCGGAGTCCGTAGCTCAGTTGGCAGAGCACCGGGTTGTGATCCCGGGTGTCGCGGGTTCAAGCCCCGTCGGACTCCCTTCCTCGATTATGGGTCAAGCACCCACGAACGACCTCCGCATCGTGCTGCTCCAGCACGATCTCGCATGGGAGGACAAGCCCGCCAACCAGCGCGCCTTCGCCTCCCTCCTGGCCGACTCGGCCGAGCCCGGTTCGTTGGTCATCCTGCCGGAACTGTGCGACGTGGGCTTCACGATGCAGGCCGATCGTGCCGCCCAGCCATCCAGCCTGCCCTGGGCCCAGGAGTTGGCTGCACGACATCAAGTCTGGCTGCAAGCGGGACTTGCACTGGGCGAAGCTGGCCGGGTGTTCAACGCAGCCTGCGTGATTGGACCCGACGGAAGCGTCCGCGCGACCTACCGGAAGACGTTCCTCTTTTCCTACGGCACGGAGACCGCGCACTACGCCGCTGGCTCGGGCCCGATCGTCGTGGACGTCGCCGGCTGGAAGGTCGCGCCGTTCATCTGCTACGACCTTCGCTTCCCCGAAGTGTGGCGGCATGCGGCACTTGCGGGTGCCGAGCTCTTCACGCTCAGCGCGAACTGGCCCGCGCGCCGGCATGCGCACTGGGCCGCGCTCGTGCGCGCGCGAGCGATCGAGAACCAGGCCTTCGTCGCCTGCTGCAATCGAGTGGGCCGCGATCCAAACCTCGCCTACGACGGCGGCTCCGCGCTGATCGATCCCATGGGCGACGCGCTCGTGCTCGGCAACGATCAGGCGAGTGCGCTCGTGGCGACCGCACGGCGCGACACGATCGAGTCCTGGCGGCGCGACTTCGGCGCGTTGCGGGACCTGCAGCCGCACTGGCTCGGCGGCGCGCACGCGCAGCCTTGAAACGCAGGCGTTTCAGTTGACGAGCGCCGAGCGCGAAGTAGACTCCGTGCGCCGGGCCCTGCCCTGCACTCGCACGGATCGCGGAGAAAGACCATGCAGACCAGGACGTCTCGTCGCGCGCCATCGCGCACCTCCACTGCCAGGACATCGTCATCGCGGGGCGCTTCGACGGCGATCGCACGCGGCTCGCGCGGCGCCTCGTCGCGCGCGAAGCCTTCTCGTGCAGCGCGCATGAAGCGCTGGGAAACCCCGCTGCGACGCGCGTTCTTCAGCGACGCTGGCCGCTTCGCGGCATCGATGGGCGTGAGCATCGATGCATGCGTCGCGCACGTGCGTGCGCTGCAGCCCGATGCGGGCTACAGCGTCTTCGAGGCAGACACGATTCGCAACTCGGTGCTTGATCTCGTGCTGGTGATCGGCTGCGTGCAGCACGCACCGCAGGCGTGGAGCGAACTGCGGCTCCAGCACACGTGGCGGTTGCGCGAGGCGCTGAACACCTGGTCGCCGTCGCGCGATGGTGGCCTGCAGATCGAGCGCTTCTGGTCGGACCTCGAGTCCGCGACCGAGCGCGGCGAGTTCGGCCTCCAATCGTGGGATCCGCGTCGCCCGCTGTCGCGCTGGCTGGCGAACCTGCTCTTCGGCCAGGTCCAGCACACGCGCGAGTTCGCGTCGGCACCCCGTTCGGCGCCTGCGCACGCACTCGAGTCGCTTGACATCGTCGAGGAAGCGCGTACCCTTCGATTCCCCCTGATCGCTGCGGTGCAGTGATCGGCCGCCGGTTCAGGGGCCAATTCGGTTCGCCACCTTAGCTCAGTTGGTAGAGCACCGCATTGAAAATGCGGGTGTCCGCGGTTCAAGTCCGCGAGGTGGCATCAACGACGCGGCGCCCAGGTTGACTGGGCGCCGCGCGTCATTGTTGGGTCGCCTCACCGACTGCTCGGTTCAGGGCGACCGCCAAGGGGGTCCAGGTGCACGCCACCGCGCACGGTCCGTGCGTCCATGCCCGTCGCGGCGTTCATGGGGTAGTGGCGCTCGAGTGCCGCCGCCAGCTCCTCGCTGTCGACGATGGTGAAGATCACGGTCCGGCCGAGCACGGCGCTGGCAAAGCGCGCCGCACGCGCCATGTGCTGGGTCGTGGTCGCCGCGACCAGCGCCTCGTCATCAATCGTCAGTGGGAGCAGTCGGAACTGCCACGCCTGCCGCGCATCGACGATCGCAAGCGCCCCGGGCTCCGCGGACGAAAGCGTTTGGCGCGAGGTGGCCTGGATCTGGCGGTACTGGTCGATCCAGGCAGCCTCGATGAGTGACGGATCGATGCCGCAGATCTCCTCGGCCAGCGCGCCGAAGGGCCGGCCATCCTGCTGTTGGCGCGAGAGCACCCGCGCCACTTCGCGCTCGGTCATCACGCCTTGCGCAACGAGCAGTTCGCCCAGTCGCGGCACACTTCGGATGAGTTCCATGGGGTCCATCGTGCTTCCCTCCGCGGGATGCATCGGGCCCATCCGCGGGCGACTTTCGCCAGACGGCCGGGATTTGGGCAAGTTTGTCCCCCGCCGTGCTGCACGCATGCGCCGATAGGCTTCGGGCGGTGACCGCACCAGCGCCCCACGCCCTTCTGCAACAGGTCGAAGCCTGGCTCGGCACGGTATCCGGCGATCAAGGCCCGGTGCGGGGTCGCGCGTCGCAGCGGCACATCGAGTCGATGCATGCGATGCTGCGAGCCGGGCCCGCGACGACCGGATGGTGGAGCGCCCTTGCCGAAGCGCAGGCCATCGCCGCGGCACTCGCCGCAGGAGCCTCGACGGAGCTGCACGTGCCGACGCATGATGGCCGCACGTGCGACCTCGTGGCCACGCGCGGGCCCACGCGGCTGTGGGTGCACGTGAAGTCGCTGGCGCCGGATCCACTCAACGACCCTGCACCGATCGAGCGACGGCGCGCCGTGCAGGAAGAACTCGTCGCAGCGCTGCGCGGCGTCGAGAGCGTGCCCCGCGGCGTGGTCGTCTCGGTCGAGGCGCTCGCGCCGCTGCTTGCCTCCGCACCTGACGTCGAGGCCGCGCAGGAGTTCCTGCGCCGTGCGTCGATCGGCGACGAGCTGCTCGTGCGATCGGCGGCCGGCGATGTGCTCGGCCGCATGAGCGTGCTTTCTCCATGGGATGGCGGGCACGTGGCGATCGCACCCGGCGATGTGCAACGCCCGGGGCACCAGCGGGACCGCATCGATCGCCTCATGCGCAAGGCGTGCGCGCAGTTCATGCCCGGCGAGCGCAACCTGGTCGCCATCGCCGCCATGCCCGAGCAGGAGCTTGCGATCGACTGGGCGCTCCTCGGCACGCCGATCGAGCGCTGGGATCGGTTCCCTCGTCGCGGCGAGCGCGTGGCCTTCGGTCGCGCGGACGATGGACTCTGGTCACGAGGCCGCGAACCCTCGTGCCGCATGGCCGCATGGATGGCTCCGTGGCCGCGCGCGGGCCGTGCATGGCTGCGCGATGCATCGACCGATGCGGCGTCGGCGCTCGTGCGAGATCTATGCGCCGAACAGCCGCTCGTGCAGCGGGATTCGCGCGGCGGTCCCGGCTGACTCGGCCGGCCAGAGCCGCTTGAGCGCGGTCGCCGCGGGCTCGCCATCGATCACGGCCCTCACGCCCTGCGCAAGCAGCACTTCCACGTGGCGCCGTGCCAGATCGGCCGTCAGCGTCACGGTGCCGTCGTCGCCGTAATCCCGATCGCGCGCATGGCCGCGCTTTTCCAGCATGTCCACAGCCTTGCCCGCCGAGAGCGGCACCTGGATGCGCACGGTGACGACCGCACCGAGCATCTGCGTGCGCACGGCATCGGCGAGCGCATCGAGACCTTCGCCTGTGCGCGCGCTGACTTCGACCGAACCCGGGCACGCGCGGCGCAATCGCTCCAGTCTCTCGCGCGGATCTGCGATGCCTCCATGCACCTTGGCGTACTCGGCCCAGCTCGTGC
>Ga0208048_1000942_pt1 | contig 15383 bp, 15 predicted proteins | sample Malawi_45m_30L_FD_184163 | JGI IMG/M metagenome (GOLD analysis project Ga0208048, IMG submission 184163) | Freshwater microbial communities from Lake Malawi, Central Region, Malawi to study Microbial Dark Matter (Phase II) - Malawi_45m_30L... | ecosystem: Environmental > Aquatic > Freshwater >...
GGGTGCGGGGCGGCCGGCTTCCCGTGCCCGCACGCGCAGGGTGTCCCACACCATCGGCCCCCGCACCAGTGCATTCGACTGCTTCCAGAAGTGCACCTCGTTGAGCGTGCGGTCGAACCATCCGTTTCCCACGATGCCGTGGTGCTCGGGGCGCCGCCCCGTGAGCATCGACGACTGCACCGTGCAGGTGACGGCCGGGAAGTCGGGTTCGAGCGTGCGGATTCCGCCGGAGCGCTGCGCGAATGCCTGGAGCGCCGGGGACTTCCGGCGCGCGAACACCGAGGGCGAAAGCCCCACCACGTTCAGGACCGCGACGCGCACCCCGAGAGGATAGGTGCGAGGGCACGGTCGACCTGCGCCGCCCACCCGCGGTTCGCGGCGGGGCTCGCGGGGCTTGGGTGCAGCACCTGCAGCACGGGCGGCACGTGCGCATCGAGCGTGGCACACGCGGCCATCACCCGCCGCGCACGATCGGCCGCGAACGCGCCGAACCCCACCACGTGTGCGGGCTCAACCGCGTCGATCACCGCCGCGAGCGCCCCGTCGCACGCGGACTCGAGCGCACGATGCGTGGCCGCGAACCGGCCCAGGCGATCGATCGCCCGCGCGAGCTTCACGGCCACCAGGTCGAGCGCCTCGCGCATCAGGATCGCGTCGGCGTTGCAGACCACGTCCTGGCTGGTCGCGCCGAGATGGATGATCGCGCGGGCCTCGGGCGCCGCATCGCCGAGCGTGTGCACGTGCGCCATGACGTCGTGGCGCAGGGCGCGCTCGTGCTTCGCGGCGGCGTCGAAATCGATGTCGTCCAGATGCGCGCCGATCGCAGCGACCTGCGCGGCCGAGACGGGCAGGCCCAACTCGTGCTCCGCCGCGGCGAGTGCGTGCCAGATGCGCCGCCACGTGCCGAACTTGCGCTGCGCGCTGAAGAGCGAGCGCATCTCGCGGCTGGCGTTGCGTTCCTCGAGCGGACTCCGGTAGCCGTGGTGGGTGGAATCGTTCATCGTGCCTTGGCGGCAGTGCCGCCGATCCTGTTCTCAGTGCCCGTGCGCAGGCGGGCGATGTTGGAGCGGTGCTTCCAGATGACGAGCGCTCCGAGCGCAGCGTTCACCGTGACCATCGGCCAGACGCCCTCGATCGACCAGCCGAGCGGGGTGCGGGCATTCCACGCAAGGGTCGCGATCGGCAGCGCTGCAGCAGCCACGATCGACGCCATTGACACGTAGCGCCAGAGGAGCACCGTGATCACCCAGAGCGCAAACGCCGCCAGCACAGGCACGCCGACCGCTGGCCAGATCGCGCACAGCCCGCCGAAGATCGTGGCGACGCCCTTGCCGCCCTTGAAGCGGATCCATGGGCTGAACATGTGGCCGAGCATGGCCGCTGCGGCGATCCCGATCCACGCGAACTGCACGCCTGGCTCGAGCTCGGCTGCAGGCTTGCCCCAGAGCCCCTCCTGCGTTCCCGCGATGGCCACCGGCACGAAGCCCTTCAGGAAATCAAGCGCAAAGCACAGGAAGCCCCACGAGCGACCGAGCACGCGGCCCACATTGGTCGCTCCAGGGTTGCGGCTGCCTTCCTGCATGATGTCGCGACCGTGCGCGCGCGCGATCAGCACGCCGAAGGGCACGCTGCCGCATGCGAATGCCACCAAGGCCATCAGGAGCATGCCACGATCCTACGGCAGCGCGATGCAGCCTTCAGGAGCGCCAGAGTTCGCCCAGCCCGCGGTGCACGGCCCACCTGTTGGTCGTCGTGCGCAGTTCCGCGGCGAATCCCATGGCGACCAAGGGCGGTCCCTCCAGTTCGGCCTCGAGCCCATCGGCATCGATCCAGAGATGGACCAGCTTGACGCCTTGGCGCTCGGCCAGGGCCTCCGCAGCTGCGCGCACGGTCTCGCGGACCTCGTGGTCGGCCAGCGAACGGGGCAGGGCGTGGAGTGCCACCGCAGCCATCGATCAGAAGACGGCGCTCGGTTCGCGCGATGGGCGGGCTGCGGGCGCTGCGTCGCCGAAGCTCGTGCCGATCGCGCGCGCGGCAGCGACCAGCGGATGGTCGACCGGCACCAGGCGCTGCTTTCCGGCTGAGGCCATGAGGTCGATGTCGCTGAACATGTTGCTCTGGCGGACGACGAGCCGGTTGCGCGCGCCGTCCATGAGCATGGCGATGGCGTGGAAGCCGAAGTGCGTGGCCAAAATCCGGTCGGCCGCGATCGGCGTGCCGCCGCGAACGATGTGGCCGAGGTTCGTGCTGCGCACGTCTGCCGTGGTGCGCTTGGCGAGTTCCTGCGCGACCCACGCGCCGATGCCGCCGAGCCGCACCGGATCGGGGCTCATGGGATCGATGTGGCGGATCATCTGGCTGCCACCCTTGGGCGTGGCGCCCTCGCCGACCGCGATGATCGCGAAGCCAGGCCCATCGCCCACGCGGCGCTGGACGAAGTCGCAGATCCGGTCGAGCTCGAAGGGAATCTCGGGGATCAGGATGATGTCGCTGCCGCTGGCCACGCCGGCAGTCAGCGCGATCCAGCCTGCATTGCGCCCCATGACCTCGCAGACCATCACGCGGTGGTGGCTGTCGGCGGTCGAGTGCAGCTTGTCGAGCGCTTCGGTCGCCGTGGCCACCGCCGTGAGGAAGCCGAAGGTGATCTCGCTGCCGTGCAAGTCGTTGTCGATCGTCTTGGGGACGCCGATGATGTTGATGCCTGCGTCGACCAATCCGGTCGAGGCGGCCATGGTGCCATCGCCGCCGATCACGACGATCGCATCGAGTCCGTGCCGCTCGACCGTGGCGATGCACTGCTGCGTGCAGTCGGCGAAGACCGGCGAGCCGTCGGCATTGCGGCCGATCGCCCACTTGCGCGGGTTGCACCTGTTGTTGGTGCCCAGGATCGTGCCGCCGCGCGTGAGGATGCCCGAGACGTCGGCGAAGCTCAGCGCGCGGACGCGGTCCTCGATGAGGCCTTGGAAGCCATCCTCGATGCCGAAGACCTGGATCCCGTGCTGGAGCATGGCGGTCTTCGCGACCGCACGGATGACGGCGTTGAGTCCGGGGCAGTCTCCGCCGCCGGTGAGGATGCCGATGCGCTTGATCTGGGACGGGCTCATTGGAGTCCGGCGATGGTAGCGGGGGGGCGCGATCGCTTTCGCTACCATCGCTGTCATTCCATGAAGGAGTCCACCGTGAGCGAGCAGCCCTCGGGCGAGCAGGAAGATCCATCGGTCCTCGTGGCCGCGCGCCGGGCGAAGCTCGAGCGGTTGCGCAGCGAACTCGGCATCGAGCCCTTCGGCCAGCGCGTCGATGGCATCACGCCGCTCGCGCAGGCGCGTGCAGCCTTCGACGAGGCCGCGCACGTGGCCTATGACGATGGTTCGAAGGCCGCCAAGGCCGATCCCTCGGTACGGGTCGATGATCGTCGTCCCGCGGTCACCGTCGTCGGCCGCGTGGTGCAGCACCGCGACATGGGCAAGCTCGTCTTTCTGTGGCTTCGCGACCATTCGGGTGACCTGCAGGTCAGCGTCTCCAAGGCCAATGTCCCCGAGGCGGCGTTCAAGGTCGCCTCGATGGCCGACTACGGCGATCTCCTCAGCGTGACCGGGCACGTCGGCCGCACCAATCGCGGCGAGACCTGCGTGTGGGCCGATGGCGTCACCATGCAGTGCAAGAGCCTCGAACCGCCGCCGGGCAAGTGGCACGGGCTCTCCGACGACGAGACCCGCTATCGCCGCCGCTATGTCGATATGTACGCCAACCCGGCCACGGTCCGCACGTTCCAGCTGCGTTCGCGCATCGTCAGCGCGATCCGCCGCTTCATGGAAGCACGCGGCTACCAGGAGGTCGAGACACCGATGATGCAGGCGATGGCCGGCGGCGCCGCGGCGCGGCCCTTCGCCACGCACCACAACGCGCTCGACATGCAGCTCTTCATGCGCATCGCGCCGGAGCTCTACCTGAAGCGCCTGCTCGTGGGCGGCCTGCCCAAGGTCTTCGAGATCAACCGCAACTTCCGCAACGAGGGCGTGGACCGCAGCCACAACCCCGAGTTCACCGCGATGGAGGCCTACGAGGCCTTCGGCGACTACATGACCATGCTCGAGATGGTCGAGAGCCTCGTGCATGCGGTCGCGTGCGACGTGGCCGGCGTGCCCGAGGGCGGCGCGGTGGCGCTCCCGTTCGGCGACCTCGTCATCGACTACGCCAAGCCGTTCAGGCGCGTGCGCTACGAGGAACTCTTCCAGCAGGCCTTCGGCTTCGACATGGAGCACGAGGCTCGCGTGCGCGCGACCGCCAAGGAACTCCACGTCGAGGGCGCCGCGACCAAGGACCTGTGGCTCGTGGTCAACGAGCTCTTCGAAGAAAAGGCCGAGGCCCTGCTCGATCCGTCGAAGCCCACCTTCGTCCTCGACTACCCCAGCGCGATCAGCCCGCTCACGCGGCCGAGCCGCAGCCGTCCGGCGATCGCCGAGCGCTGGGACCTCTTCATCGCCGGCATGGAGATCGGCCCGGCGTACACCGAGCTCAACGATCCCGACATCCAGCTCGCCAAGTTCACCGAGCAGCTCAAGGGTGCCGACGAGGAGGAGAGCACCTTCCGCACGCTCGATGAGGACTTCATCACCGCGCTGCGCGTGGGCATGCCACCTGCCGGCGGCATGGGCATGGGCATCGATCGCCTGGTCATGCTCCTGTCGAACAGCCAGTCGATCCGTGACGTCATCCTCTTCCCGCTCATGCGCGCGGAGTGATGGTCGCGCATGCGTCCGACCTCGACCATGTCCGGCCACCGTTCGTCCAAGGGACCACGACCATGACCATTGCCTCGTCCCGCATCGTCCGATCGATTGCCTTCATCGCGCTTGCGTTCGTGGTGCATCCGGCCGCGGCGGGCTGGACCACGCTCGAAGAAGCCTGGTACTCGATGACCCTCGGCGGCCAGCCCTGCGGTCATCTGCGCACCATGCTGCAGCAGGACGGGGATCTCTATCGAACGCTCTCCGAGTCCACGCTCAGCGTGGGCCGCGCGGGCGCGTCGGTCACGGTCACGATCTCGTCGACCTTCGACGAACGCGCCGACCACACGCCCGTGGCGGCAACGCTCACGCAGGCGATGGGCGGTGCGCCCACCACGACCGAGTGGACTTTCTCACCCACGGGCATCGAGGTCAAGGCGCAGCAGGGCGGGCGCGCCACGACGTCGACGAAGCCGCTGCCGCCCGCGGGTTGGCTCACGCCTCGCGCGGCCGATGCCCTGCGCAAGAAGGCCTTCAAGGAGGGCCTGACCACCGTCGAGTTCACGACGATCGACCCGCAGAACGGAACCGCGCCCATGACCGTCAAGAGCCAGCGCACGGGCACCGGCCCGCTCACGATCGATGGCAAGCAGGTGCCCGGCACCACATGGACCACGCGCACCTCGCTCCTGCCGATCGACACGATCGAGGAGTATGACGCTGCGGGCCTGATGCTCCGCCAGGTCACGCCCATGGCGCTCGGCAGGATCGAAGCCGTGCTCACGACGAAGGACAAGGCGCTCGGCGGCGGCGGTGCGGCGGGCGCTCCTGCGGCGGCGGCCCCCGAACTGCTGGTCGCGAGCTTCATCCAGCTCGGCGCCTCGGTGCCCGACCTCGACTGCGCCGAGATCGTCGTGTGGGACCTGCGCACGAAGGACGGCTCACCGCTCGACCTGCCCGATGCGGGCGGCCAGACGACCAGCGCGATCGAGCGCGGCGAGCGCGTCACCGTGCGCCGCGGCGGGACCACGCCTGCGCCCACGGGCGATGCGCTCAAGGAGTTCCTCGAGCCGAGCCAGATGTGCGACACCAACGATGCACGCCTGAAGGCGCTGGCCAAGCGCGCGTTGCGCGGCAAGGAAGATGCTCCTGTCGCCGAGCGCGCCGAGGTGCTGCGCGCGTTCGTGCTCGAGTACATCGAGCACAAGGACCTCGGCTCCGCCTTCGCGAGCGCGAGCGACGTCGCGCGCTCGAAGTCGGGCGATTGCAGCGAGCACGCCACGCTCCTGGTGGCGCTCCTGCGATGCGCCGGCATTCCCGCGCGTGGCGCCACGGGTCTCGTCTACGCCGACAGCTTCGCCGGCGGCAAGCACGTCATGGGTTGGCACATGTGGACGCAAGCGGTGATCGACGGTGCGTGGGTCGATCTCGATGCCACGCGCCCTGATTGCGCGTTCGATGGCGGCCACATCCTCACGGCGGTCACCGCGCTCGGCGATGGAGGCCTCGGCAGCGACCTCGGCAACGTCGTCGCCCTCATGGGCAACCTCGCGGTCGAAGGCGTCGAGGTCGGCGGCGCTCGGAAGCCCGCACCGTGAGCCTCTCGCAGTGGCCGAGCGAGGTGCCGCGCATCGCGGCGCGCGATGCTGCAGGCCACAAGGGAACCTTTGGCAGGGTCCTGATCGTGGGCGGGTGCATGCAGTCGCCGTTGGTCATGGTCGGTGGGCCCGCGCTCGCCGCGCTTGGCGCGCTTCGTTCCGGATGTGGGCTCGCCGAACTGGCCATGCCGGCATCGCTCCTGGTGGCGGGGCTCACGATCGCACCATCGGCGGTGGGTCACGCCATCGAGCTCGATGAGCGCGGTTTGCCGACGGCCCGCGCACTCAAGGCACTCGCTGAACGCGCGGCCTTCGCCGATGCCGTCGTCTGCGGCCCCGGGCTCGGTGCGAACGCGGCCTTGATCGTGCGAGCGATCATGCTCTCGGCGCGGCGGCTCGTCCTCGATGCCGATGCCCTCAACGCATTCGCAACCGATGTGAGCGCGCAGCCGCCGTCGGTCGTCGCGTCGGAACCTGACCTTTGCACCGCACTGCGTGCACGCGCACCGGGAACCACCATCCTCACGCCGCACGTCGGCGAAGCGCGTCGGCTCGCGCGAGCGTGCGGGCTCATGGAGACCGCCTCCGCAGCAGACCTCGCCCGTACGCTCGGTGCGGTGGTCGTGCTGAAGTCGCACGAGACCTCGATCGCCGATGCTGCGCACGCTTGGTCCGTCCGCGCGGGAACGAGCGCACTGGCGACGGCGGGTTCCGGGGACGTGCTCGCGGGCGTCATGGCGGGGCTCTGGGCGCAAGCCACCGAGTGCTCGACGTTCGATCGTGCCCGCCAGGCCGTGTGCCTGCATGGGCTCGCCAGCGTGCAGTGGAGTGCTGCGCATGGCCACGCGGGGCTCGTGGCGCAGGACCTTGCCTCGGCGATCCCCGCCGAACTCGAGCGCTGGCGGCTCGGTGATGCGCACGCGATGCGGTAGTCTTCGTCGTTTCCCTATTCAGGACCCACCATGCCCGACCGACCCCACGTGAAGATCAAGGACATTCAGCCCGGCGCTGCCATCGCGGGCGTCTACGGCCTGCAGAACCCGCAGGTCGGCAACACCCGTATGGGCAAGCCCTTCTTCAAGGCGATCCTGCGCGATGCCACCGGCGAAGTGCCGGCGCGCCTGTGGACCTTCGAGGAAGCCCGCCTGCCTGAGGTGTCGCGCACCGGCTTCGCGTGGGTGACCGGTCGCAGCGAGACCTACCAGGGCTCCATCCAGATCATCCTCGAGAGCGTCGAGGCCGTCGAGGTCGACGCGGCCGATCTCGTCAACCTGCTGCCGAGCACGCCTCGCAGCATCGATGGCATGTTCGCGCGCGTGAAGGAACTGCTCGGCACGCTCGAGCATCCGGGCATGCGCGCCCTCGCCGATGCGTACCTCGGCGATGCCGCGCTCATGGAGGGCTTCTGCCGCGCACCGGCCGCCGTCAGCGTGCACCACGCGTTCATCGGCGGCCTGCTGCAGCACACGCTGCAGCTGCTCGAGCTCGCCGATCGCATGCTGCCGCTGTACCCAGAGCTCAACCGCGACCTCGTCCTGGTGGGGCTTTTCCTCCATGACCTTGGCAAGGTGTGGGAGCTCGACTGGGAGCGTGGGTTCACGTACACCGTCGATGGCAACCTCGTCGGCCACATCGTGCGTGGCGCAGTGGTCCTCGAGACGAAGGCAGCTGTCGTGCGCCGCGGCGGTGCAGACCTGCCGCGCGAAGCGGTGCGCGTGCTCATGCACATCGTGCTCAGCCACCATGGCCTTCCCGAGCACGGTGCAGCCAAGCTGCCGAGCACGCCCGAAGCGATTTTCGTGGCGCAGCTGGACAACCTCGACGCCAAGACCTTCGTGGCCATCGGCCAGGCCGATCGCACCTCGCTCCGCGCCGGCATGGCCGAGTTCACCGATCGCGTCTGGTCGCTCGACACGAGGATCTATCGACCCGATCCGCTGAGCATGCCGGCCACCGTGCCGGCATCGTGAACGATCGCCGGCCACGTGCGATCCGCCGCCAGCGCGGCCGCCCGCCGCTGCGCGCGCGCGGGCGCATGGTGCCGCAGGTCATCCAGTTCCAGCGCATGGCGTGAACGCTGCGACTCGACGAACTCACGCATCGCGCAAAACGCCGCTCGGCGTGTGGCGGAGCCGCGCGGCTCGCGGTCCATCGCGGCGAGGAGCGCGCGTCGATCCTCGAGCGCACGCCCGGTTGCGTCGAGCAGTTCCGGATTCGTCCATGCGCGTCGGAAAAGGTCCACGCTCGGCACCGGCGCGGCGTGCAGCGGCAGGAGGTGCGTGGCGGTGGCGATCGAGTAGGGGCCCGGTCGGACACCGATCCAGCCAGCCCACCACGCATCGCCGGCGCGCTCGTAGTTGCCGCCTCCGACGCCGTGCACGAACCTCGACAGCAGCAGCCGGAGCAATCCGCTGGCGACGAAGGCCCGCGGCAGGATCGGTTCACCCTTCGCCTGTGCCTCGCGCACGCCCGAGGCCGTGGCGCGCCGGCGCAGTCCGCCCTTGCCCATCAGCCAGAGCGGCAGTTCGCTCTGCTCGCCACGCTCGGCCAGTGGCGTGGCGGCGCGGGGTGCATGCACGAGCGACGCGTTGAAGATCGCGGCGCACGCGCCCGGATCCCTGAGCATGAGTTCGAGCACGACCCGCCCAGCCGCCGTCGTCATCAGCGACGAGGTCGTGATCGTGACGGCGCATGGGCGTGCGCCCATCGTCGCCAGCACGCGTTGGTTGGCCATCGCGGCCTGCACCGCCACGCTCGGTGCAGCGGCGTGCTGCTCGAGCGCATCGAACCATGCACGGAGCCGTTCGCCGATCCACGGCAGCGCCCAGGTGGCATCGTCCAGCCGATCCCGTCCTGTCGGCCGCTTCACGGCGGGCATCCACGCGGTGGCGGCTCCGGCGACCGCTGGGCCCCAGCGGACCACGAGCCCATCGACGAGCCCATCGGTCAGGATCGGTGCGCGGACCATCGTTGCGTCGTCATTCGCATCGTGATCGACGATGGCGTGCACGCTCGCCGACGGCGGCGCGTCGTGCGCCACAGCTGCTTGCTTGGCCAGGATGCCCACGTGCCACGCGCCCGCCTGATGACCGAATCCATGCGCGCCGACCGGAATGCCCAGCTGCCGACGGCTTTCGTCAAGCGTCGCCGCAAGCGGCCCGGGGATCGCGTCGCGGGCATCTCCACCATGTGCGCCCGCGCTGTCCCGTTCGGACCGCGGGCGGTTCGCCGCTTCCGTCGCCGGATCCGTCGTGCGAACAGTTGTTCGATCCGCCGTGCGATTCGTTGCGCGATCCGTTGCGCGATCCATGGTGCGCTCGCGGCTCAGGCAAGCCGCAGCGCTGCGGGCCGCTGGGCGGGTTGGTCGAGACGGCGCAGCGCATCGGCCCGGCGCAGCTCATCCATGCGAGCAAGTTCGCGCGACAGCGTGGCACGGTAGGTCGCCAATCGATGCGCAGGATCGTCGAGGCCGTTGCCGAAGGTGCGGTTCAGGTCCACGTACACGCGCGAGACAGGGATCTCGCACACCCGCAGGCCCAGCGCAGCGACCTGCACCCAGAACTGGAGCGGGAAGTCGTAGCCGGTGACGTCAAGCCGAAGCCGCGCCATCGAGTCCGTCCGATGCGCCTTGAAGCCGCAGAAGGAATCCGTGATCGACAGGCCCAGTACAGCGTTCAGTTCGGCGGTGATGGTTCGATTGATGCGCCGACGATCCGGCGGTGCGGCGTCACCCGCAGTCGTGAGGTAGCGCGAGCCGCTCACGATGTCGCTGTCATCGTCGCGGATGGCACGCATGAACTCGGGGATGAACCGGGGCTCGTGCTGCTCGTCGCAGTCCATCGTGATGACCCAGTCGTACCGGTGCGCGGCCGCGAAGGCGAACGCATCACGCAGCGATTGACCGTACCCTTGGTTGACTGGGTGACGGACGCAGTGCACGGGCTGGCGCGCGATGAGCCGGGGGGTCTCATCGCTGCTTCCGTCATCCACCATCAGGATGTCGAGGCCGTACGGCCGCACGGCGGCCAGCACGCTGTCGACATGGGCCGCCTCGTTGTGGACGGGTATGGCGATGAGGGTGCGTGGCGTGGGGCGCATGGCGTGGTCTTCGCAGCGGTCGGGCGTTGGTTTCGTCGAATCGATCGGCGGCCGCCTCAGCGGCGCACGGCCGTTCCCTGCAGGTCCCGGACGAACTCGTGGTTCGATTCGCGCAGACGCAGGCCGAACACCCGCACCAGATCGCTGGTGCGCTCCGCCACAGGGCCAACACCCGGCAGCACGTAGAGCTCCGAGACATGAATGGCCTGCGCGCTGGTCATGGTCGATTCGAATCGGACCTTCACCAGCTGCACCACGGTCGGCCCAGTCGGCAGGTCCGCGAGCATGGCACCGCCGTGCTCGAGGGTTCGTCGCGATGGTCCCTGCGTGCGGGTCTCGCCGCCCTTGAGGTAGGTCACCCGCATCTGCGCCTCGGCGGTCATGATCTCGCCCGGTGCGAGCTTGGTGGGCGCCATGGCGAGCGGCGGCGAGAACTCGCTGCGCGAGCGATCCCCGATCGCATCGACGGAGTCGAGGAACCAACATCCCTGGTCATCACGGCTGTAGCGCTTGATCTCGTCGCCGATGCCGTCGACCTCCATCGCACCGATGTCGGGAAATCGCTCGGTGAGCGCGCGGCCCGAGGCGACCTCGACCCACTGCTCGGGTGGCCGGCCGCGTCCCATGATCTCGTCGCCGGTCAGGGCTACGGCGTGGTCTGCTTCAAGCGGCGATGCCCGGAACGCGTATGTCGCCTTCGGTGGCGTGCATCCCACAAGCGTGGCGACCAGCGTGGCCGCGAGTGCTGAGCATGCGGCGGCGCGCGAGCGCGAGCGGCATGATGCAAGCGTGCTCATCGGATCGGGAGTCCTGCGGCCTTCCAGCGCGCCTTGATGTCATCCTGCGTCGAGAGTTCGGTGGTCGTGCCGTCGGCCTCGACGCGCTTCACCATCAAGCCGTTGGCGTCGAACCATGATCGCTCGACCGGCTTGTCGCGCCCGGGCTGCGATTCGAGCAGCCACTGCTTGCCATCGCGCGTCCAGCGATCCTGCCTGATCGGCAACTGCGCCAAGCGCCCGTCGTACGCGGCCAAACCGAATTCGCCGGTGAAGGAGCCATCCCGGGGCAGCAATCGGCCCAAGTGCCAGAGTTCGCCTTGCGAGAGGTAGTAGCGGGGGTCCGGCTCCCACTCAAGCTCCATTCCGTCGGGAATGCGCGCGCTGGTCGTCATGACGTGCAGCACCGGCACAGGCTGTGCTGTGGTCGGTGGCGGACGAAGCCCAGTCTCGGCGAAGCTGCGGGCCTTCTTGCCGATGCGGTCGGTGGCGATCGCCGACCAGCTTTCGCTCTGTCGGTCCCACGCGGTCCAGAATCGTGCCGCGGTGTCGGTGAACGCGCCGTCCTTGATGCTGAGCACCGTGCGCGCCTGAATCTCCGTGAGCAATCCCTCGTCGCGATCGAGGCCTGCGAAGCGCTGCGGATCCCGGCTCGGGTCGACTTCGCCGCGCAGGCCCGGCCGTGACGAAAGCGTCATGTAGCCGATCTCGGCCGGACGCCCTTCGGCATCGAGCCGGTGGATGCGGAACCAGCGCGGTGCTGGCGACGCCGCCGCGCGCAGCAGCGCGGGATCGATGCGCTCGAGGAGTTCCGAGCCCGCCTTCAAGCGCTCGACCTGCCGCACGGCGATCGCGTCGCGATCAGCGAAGTCCCAGCTTGCGAAGAAGTCCTTCAAGGTCGTTCGCGCTGGTGGAAAGTCGAGCGAGCTCGAGACCACGCTGCACACGAGGAACTGGCTCGGCGCCATCTGTACGAGGTACCAGCCTGTGATCGCGGTTGTCGAGGCATCCAAGGGCACGCTGGCGTAGAAGAGCCGTCCGTCGCGATCACCGCACGGCAGCAGCTCGTTCGCAAGGATGGTCGGCTTCTGGCCCCGGTCCTGCATCGCATGCAGGTGATCGGCCACGAGCGACTCGCACGTGGCGTCGAGTTCGCTCGGCACCAGGATCGACAGCCGACATCGGTAGCGCGGCGGATCCTGCTGATCGTCGAGCACAAAGGCAGGCGTCGCGCTCTGCATGTCGCGTGCAAAGACCGCGCCCTTGGGAAGGTGCAGCGTCATGCCGAGTGATTCGATGGCGGTCGACGTGGCCTCGAGGGTCGGGCGGACAGCACGCGCCGCAGCAGGTGACGCCTTGTTCTCGGACGTGTCGGCTTCCTTCCGTCCTTGCGTTGGAGTTATGGGAGCCTTTGAGCCTGGCAGCGCCGGCTTGGCCGGGTCGTTCGTGGCTGGCTTGGTTGGTGGAGTGGCGCTGCTCGGCTTCGTCTGCTTCTGCTTGGAGGAACCAGAAGCTGGGGGTGGGCTCTGGCTCGCGCCCTTCGGCGCGTTCTGCGCGAACGCGTTGGTGCCGATCGAGAGCACCGCCGCGACCATGCATGTCCTCATAACGAAATCACTAGCCATTGCAGCATCCTATTCACTTCGCATTCACCTTCAACCCGCATTGACAGATTGCGGAAGATCGCTACTCTTGCCGATTCCCCCAACCGGACGGGTCATTCCCGCAGCGTCCGCTTGGAGCCTCGACTGCGGGGAAGACGAGCAACGAATTCAGAAATCAAGGCACGAACGAACATGCACGGACGGATTCGAATCCGAATGGAAGCCTACGACCACCAGGTGCTCGATGCGAGCGCCAAGGAAATCGTCGAGCAAGCCAAGATCAGCGGCGCGCGCGTCGCTGGGCCCGTGCCGCTCCCCACGCGCCGCGAGACCTACACGGTCAACCGTTCGCCGTTCATCGACAAGAAGTCGCGTGAGCAGTTCGAGATCCGCACCCACAAGCGCATCATCGACATCACCGAACCCAACGCGCGCACCATCGACGCGCTGAACCGTCTCGTCGTCCCCGCCGGCGTCTTCGTCAAGATCAAGGCGTAACCGAATCACCCTGTCATCCGGCGCCCCGCGCGCCGGAGTGTCCCGCAAGGGCCAAGTCCATGCGACCTCTGGCCAGTCCCTGAACCGAGCATCAAGCCATGCCAGCCATCATCGGAAAGAAGATCGGAATGACCCGCTACTTCACCGCCGACGGGAAGAACGTCCCCGTCACGGTGATCCAGGCCGGTCCCTGCATCGTCACGCAGGTCAAGACCACCGAGACCGATGGTTACGCCGCCGTGCAGCTCGGTTTCGAGGAACTGGCCGCCCGCAACTCCAGCATGCCCGTCATTGGTCACGATGCCAAGGCCGGCAGCGATCCGCTGCGCGTGCACCGCGAAGTGCGCTGCGCCAGCGATGACGAAGCCAAGGGCTTCGAACTCGGCCAGCGCATCGATGCCAGCTGCCTCGACGGCATCAAGTTCGTCGATGTCATCGGCACCAGCAAGGGCAAGGGCTTCACCGGCACCATGGTGCGGTGGAACTTCAAGGGCCTCTGCGCCAGCCACGGCACCGAGCGCAAGCACCGCTCGCCGGGCTCCATCGGCAGCCACGGCACCGACCGTGGTCACGGCGCCAAGATCAAGAAGGGCAAGAAGATGGCCGGTCACGTCGGCGACGAGCGCGTGACCGTCCGCTGCCTCGACGTCGTGTCCATCGACGCCGCCAAGAATCTCATCCTGGTCAAGGGCGCTGTGCCCGGGGCCAGCAACGGCTATCTGTTCATCCGAGCCAGCAACCGGCTCTACAAGCGAAAGGCGCGCATCCAGGCCAGCGCGTGACCTGGATGATCTCGCAGGCCCTCTTCACCTAGCGCCCTGGCCACGAGCCACCGGCGCGGGCGGATCGGGAACCGCGGGATCGCGACAAGACTGTTGGACCTGAGTCAAGCCGGTCCGAGCCCTCGGTCGTGATTGGGGCAAGGCAGGCAAGGCGTATGGCGGGACATCCCGCCGAAGGAAAGAACCATGATCGAACTTCCCATCTACAACAAGGAAGGCAAGCAGGTCGACTCGCTCAAGATCGACCCCGCCACGCTCGGCGGCGAGGTGCGCATTGCGCTCCTCAAGCAGGCCTACGTCACGACCCACGGCAACCAGCGGCAGGGCTCGGCCCGCACCAAGAGCCGCGGCTCCGTCGAAGGCTCCACCCGCAAGCTCTACAAGCAGAAGGGCACCGGCAACGCTCGCGTCGGTGCCGCACGCGTCCCCAACCGTAAGGGCGGCGGCGTGACCTTCTCGAAGACCCGCACTCGCGAGGACTTCCGCACCGAGCTTCCCAAGAAGATGCGCCGCTTGGCCAACCGCAATGCGCTGCTGGCCAAGCTCGTCGACAACGAAGTCAAGTGCATCGACTCGCTGTCCTTCAAGGCACCCAAGACCGCTGACTTCGCCAAGCTGATCCGCGCCGTCGGCGTCGATCGCACGTGCCTGGTCGCGCTCGCGCCCGGCAACGACACCGCGCTTAAGTCCGCCCGCAACCTTGCCGGCGTGGATTGCTGCAGCGTCGACCAGCTCTGCGCCTACGGCCTGCTGAACCACCGCTACCTCGTGGTCGACAAGGCTTCGCTGCAGTCGTTCCTCGACGAGAGCGCCTTCGCCAAGGAGACCAAGTGATGGAAGCCACCACCGTCATCCGTCGCCCGCTGCTGAGCGAGAAGGCGACCGCGTCCAACGAGGCCGCGAACCAGTACGTGTTCGAGATCGACCGTCGCGCCACCAAGACCGACGTGAAGAACGCGATCCAGGCCATCTACAAGGTCCGCGTGCTGGCCGTCCAGACGCAGAACCGTCGTGGCCGCGACCGCATCTACAAGTTCGGCCTGGTTCCCGCCAAGGTCACCAAGCGCGCGATCGTGCGCATCCACCCCGAAGACAAGATCGAGCTCTTCTGAGCCACGGAGCCTGAACGATGCCAATCCGCGTCTACAAGCGTGTCACCAACGGCCGGCGCAACGCCAGCGTGAACATTCACGCCGAAGTCACCAAGAAGCGCCCCGAGAAGAGCCTGCTCCGCCCGCTCCACAAGACCGGCGGCCGCAACTGCCAGGGCAAGCTCACCGTCATCCAGCAGGGCGGCGGC
>Ga0208048_1000943_pt1 | contig 15383 bp, 12 predicted proteins | sample Malawi_45m_30L_FD_184163 | JGI IMG/M metagenome (GOLD analysis project Ga0208048, IMG submission 184163) | Freshwater microbial communities from Lake Malawi, Central Region, Malawi to study Microbial Dark Matter (Phase II) - Malawi_45m_30L... | ecosystem: Environmental > Aquatic > Freshwater >...
CAGCGATGAGTGTCGGCAGCTGATCCTGGTAGGCGAGTGTGTCAACCAGCTGCAATTCTACGGCGCGGCGAGCGGAAATCAGGCCGATGTCAACGGCAGCGCGGACCTGTTCGACCGTGAGTTTGCGGCGTTCAGCGATCTGTTCCACCAGCAGCCCATACTGATCGTCGAGAATCGCTTCCATTTCTTCACGGAACTCGGGGCTCATTTCGGTCCGAGTCCAGGGTTCGGCAGCTGATTTGAAGGCGCCAACTCGGAGCATATCGGGCTGGAGGCTGAGCAGGTCGAACAGCCCGCGATAGAAGGTGACTTCAGCGCGGAGGCCGGTCAGGGAGAGCGTGCCGGATTCGGGCATCAGGATACGATCGCAGGCGCTGGCCAGCAGATATTCCATGTTGCCAGCGTCTTCCATGCGGGCCCAGACTGGTTTGCCGGCTGCACGGACTGCCGCAATCTCGACTCGCAGTTCATGCAGGCGTCCGAAACCACCGTCAAGACTGCCGATGTGCAGGATGACTCCGCGAATCCCGCGATCTTTTGCAGCCTGCTGCAATCGCGTGAGGATTGTGGGCAGGGAGTCAGCCGGGGCGCCAAGCAGGCCGGGCGGCTGAGTGTTTTCGGGCAGCGTGCCGCTGATTCGAATTTCCGCCCACGTATGTCGCTGACGGACCTCGATCCGCTTGCCGGCACTTTTCTCTGCCGGTTTCTGGTCCGCGGACGGTTTGGACGGTTCATCGGCGGTTGCAGTGGGGATGTGAATCAGAAGTGCCAGCAGCAAGACGTTCAGACGCAGCATGTATTCAACCCTTGCACAACCTGTAGATCAGCCTTGTGAAATGACGCAATGGCAACCGGCAACGGTGGCCTTGCAGCCAGCGTGCCGTATTCGGAATGTAGGCGTGAGGAAGAATTTTTCCCAGACAGAACGGATGTCGTTTTTTTCGATTCTGTCAGACGTGACTTGCCGGGGAAAGCGAGGGGAAATGTTTTTCGCGCAGGAGCACACAGACGCTGCGTTCGCGTACGATGCAGGCGGTGCCGGATTCGAGCGTTTCGCCTGAGGTGCCTGTGAAGGTGTCGAGTTCCAGTCGCCAGCGTTCGAGGGAGGCTGTGGTGCCGGGAGGGACGGTGAGCTGGAAGTGAACGGGTTCATCGAGTGGATTGAGGATAGCGAGGAGTGTGTCCCCGTAGATGGGTTCACCGTAGTCATTTTCTTCACCGGTTGCATCACCGTTCAGTCGCATCCCGAGTGCCTTGAGTCCCCCGGAGTGCCAGCGATCGGACAGCACTTCAACTCCGTCCTGATCGAGCCAGACGATCTGATCGGTCTGCAGGGGCTGCCTGGAGTGCGAGCTGTTTTCCCAGCGTGCCTGGAAGAAGTGACTGCGCTGCAGGACCGGCTGGCTGTGCCAGAGCGCTGTCAGTCTCTGGCAGAATTCGAGGAACTGCTGTTCTTCAGGTGACAGGTTCCAGCGGAGCCAGCTGATTTCATTATCCTGGCAGTACGGGTTGTTGTTGCCTCCCTGAGTCATGCTGAGTTCATCACCGCCGCGCAGCATGGGGACTCCCTGCGACAGCAGCAGTGTCGCCAGCAGATTGCGACGTTGTCGCAGTCGCAGTGCGTGGATGGCGGGATCGTCGGTTTCGCCTTCGATTCCGCAGTTCCAGTTGTTGTTGTGGCTTTCTCCGTCGCGATTGTCTTCCAGATTTGCGGCGTTGCGTTTTTGTTCCCAGGTGACGAGGTCGCGGAGTGTGAAGCCGTCGTGAGCGGTGATGAAGTTGATGCTGGAGCGGGGGCTGCGTCCGCCGGGCTGGTAGAGGTCACTGCTGCCGCTGAGACGTGTGGCAACTTCTGACATCAGCCAGCGATCCCCGGCCCAGAATCGCCGCAGTGTATCGCGATAGCGGCCATTCCATTCTGACCAGAGCTGCGGAAAGTTGCCGACCTGGTAGCCGCCACTGCCGAGGTCCCATGGTTCGGCGATCAGTTTGACCTGCGACAGGACCGGGTCCTGGAGGATGATGTCGAAGAAGGCGCTGAGTTTGTCGACATCGTGAAGTTCGCGGGCCAGAGCGCTGGCAAGATCAAAGCGGAAACCATCCACGTGCATTTCGAGGACCCAGTAGCGCAGACTGTCCATGATTAGCTGCAGCACGCGGGGGCTTTGCATATTGAGGGTATTGCCGCAGCCCGTGAAGTCCTGATGGTAGCGGCGGTTTCCCGGCACTAGCCGATAATAGACGCTGTTGTCGATGCCGCGCAGCGAAAGGGTGGGGCCCTGTTCGTTGCCTTCACCGGTGTGGTTATAGACAACGTCAAGAATGACTTCGATGCCTGCCTCGTGCAGTCGTTTCACCATGCTCTGGAATTCTGTCAGCACGCCGGCCGGGCAGGTGGCGGACGAAAGTGAAGGTTCGGGAGCGAAGTATGACAGAGTGTTGTAGCCCCAGTAGTTTCGCAGTCCGTGTGTGACGAGGTTGCGGTCATCTACGTGTGCGTGAACTGGCAGCAGTTCCACTGCAGTGACTCCCAGTCGCTGCAGATGTTCGATTGACGCTCGGGAAGCCAGCCCGGCGTAGGTGCCGCGAATTGGTTCCGGGACACCGGGATGCAGTCGGGTCTGGCCCTTCACATGAGTTTCATAGATCAGGGTGCGGTGCCAGGGAGTTCTTGGGGGGCGATCGTCGCCCCAGTCGAACTGATTGTGAGTCACGGCAGCCAGCGGGGCGCACCAGGCGCTGTCGCGGTCATCGCGGGTCAGGTCGTCTGCTCCGACCTGATAGCCGAAAATAGCGTCTGACCAGCCAATGCCTCGACCGATGGCACGCGCCCATGGGTCCAGCAGGATTTTGGTGGCATTGTAACGGTGTCCAGCTGCAGGTTCCCAGGGTCCGAAGACTCGCAGGCCGTAGAGTTGTCCGGGAGCGATACCGGGGATGTAGCCGTGCCAGACGCCGTCGGTGTGTTCGCGGAGGGGGATGCGGGCAGTTTCCTGCTGCGATTCAGGGGAATCGAACAGGCAGACAAGGACTCCGGTGGCGAATTCGGAAGCGACGGCGAAATTGACACCGGCGCCGTCCCACGTTGCTCCGAGAGGGGCGGGGCGACCTCGCCAGACGCGGAAAGGCGTATTGGTTGCGGGCAAAGCCAGCATGTTGGCGAACGAATAATTCGTCATGAGGCAGCTTCCAGAGTGCCGACCGTACTCGAGCCTGACGACTGTTTTGCAACCGCTCAATCGGCCTGTGGGTGAACGCGCGAACAGTCTTTATGCTTTGAATTAGTCTTTGAGGGATCCCGGATATACCGTTTGTATCGTGCGCTGACCAGCGGGACCGCCAGATTGGCGGTGCAGTTTTGATCCTGCGAGATTGTAGAGCGGGTGTCCGGACCGATAGACAGATGGCGAGTGCTTCTGCGCCGGTGCTGTTGATTCGGTTGAACCGGGAAGTTGTCGCACAATCTTTTCAGTCTTTTCGATCCCCTGACATGGTTTCCGTTTGACACGGTTTTACACAGTGTTTCTTATATAGGGTCTGGTGAAGATTCGGGTTTCTGGCTGGCTGGGTGTTTTGTGGTTTTGGGGCAGGCCGGCTGAATTGCGGATGGGTTTGTTTGTGACCGATGGGGACTGAAGATGTTGAATTTTTTCAAGGTTTTGTCTGTGTTCGTTACGGTAATGGCCGTAGCGCTGATGGGCATTGCCATTTCAACGTTTGCGGTGGCCCCGGATCTCCAAGCCGAGATGAATACAGCGGCGATGCAGAACTACACATTTCAGCGAAGCAGCGGAGAAGATCCCAAGTGGACGGTGACTCGGCGTTTTTCTACCAACGCGGCGGACCCCAACGAGCGTGGCTCGGTGGGCAGTTTTCCATCGGGCTATGACGCGCTGAACAAGGCTCATCAGGACCTGCGACAGTATTTGACAGGGCAGATCACGACCTACACTGAGGACACGGCGAAGCAGCAGGCGGATTCGACGAAGTACCAGGCATCGCAATCGCAGGACACCGCTGCATTGATAACTCGCAATCAGGAACTGACCGCTCAGTCCGAGCAAATTGCCATGGAAGTTCAGAAAAAGTCGGGGCAGTTGCAGGATCTGGCGGTGAAGTCGAAGCAGATTCGTGATGAGACAGCAGCGCGTCGGACTGACGTACTGCGTTTGCGGCATGAGCTTGAAGAACTGCGAACGGACATGTACCGTCTGACGGCTGTTCGGCGTGATCTTACGGATCGATTATTGCGAGTAGAGATTGAGAACCAGGAGCTTGCTGATCGGCAGGCTCAGCTGAAGGCTGGCGGCAGCCCGTAACGATGTTGCAGTCCGCGCATCTGGATTTCCGGAGGCGTGACTGCGAGTGAAACCATACGACCTGAACAATACAACTCAGACGCAGCCCCCGAGATTTCGAAAAACTTAAAATCCATTCTCTGAACACGGGTGTGTGCGGAGCACTCAATGAACAATGTCGTAGCAAAAACTCTGATCGTCCTGCAGCTGGTCTTCAGCCTCTGCTTTATGTGCTTTGCGGGGGCCGTGTATTCCTTCCAGAAAACGTGGAAGGACAAAGCGGTCTCGACGGCTCGTCAAGTTGCCGATCTGCAAAAGAACCTGTCTGACCAGCAGACTGCTCGTGCTGACGAGAAGAGTAAGCTGGAGGCAGACCTGCTGAAGGAAACGAATCGTGCGAATCTCGCCGAAGGCAGCCTTGGCAATTTGTCACGCGACCTGAGCCTCGCCAATCAGGCTCGCACCAGTGCAGAGCAGGAGCGTGACAAGCATCTGGCGGATCTGTTGGTTGCCCAGCAGGAATCTGAGTCTCGCATCACCGAAACGAATGGTTCTCGCAGTGAAATCAAAACGCTGCGGGATCAGATGAACGAAGGAATTTCGCAGCGGCGTTCGCTTGAGGACAAGCTGCTGGATCAGCAGGGCAAGATTGATGAGGCTCGCCAGCGTGAAGAACAGATGCTGAAGGAAATTGGCCGGCTGCGTGATCTGTGTCGTGCGAATCGTGTTGATCCGAACGAACCCAACGTTGGGCCGGTTCCGGCAGCGATTGTGAAGGTGGATGGGGTTGTTCGTCAGGCCAAAAAGAATGCGTCTCGTTCTGCCGAACTGGTTGAGATTTCGATTGGCAGTGATGACCAGATTGGGAAGAAGATGAAGCTGATCGTATATCGCGGCAGCCGATTTATCTGTGAGATCGAGATAACCGACGTGTATCCCGACATGTCTGTCGGACGCGTGCTTGAAGAAACCCGTAGCGGATCGATTGAACGAGGCGACCATGTCACAACCAAACTCTGATCCAACCATCTATGACGGCCTGATGTTTGTGTCGCTGGGTGCGACGATTGTCGGGATTGTATTCTTTATTTTGACGCTCAATTCGCTGGGCTGGACTGGCGGCTGAGAGGTCGTGTGCGGAAATCAGGCTGTGGCGTGTGGCGTGTGGGGTGTGGCGTGGGCCGACACGGGTGGCGGGAGAAAATGGGTGTTTGACGGGCAGTGCTCGGGCTGAAGCCCGAGCTCCGTTGTGTGGGGCCTGCAGATTAGCCGGGCTGAATTCCCTGAGCGGGCGGGGCTGGTGCCTGCTGGCGTGCGGCTACGACGATTGAGCCTGCAAGGTAGTCGTGCAGGCAGCGGCGATCCTTGCCGAAGATCAGCAGAGAATCTCCGAGGTTGATGAAGCCAACGATGCTGACCTGTGCGATAATTCCCGGTGGCAGGAACGGGATCAGGAGCAGCAGCGGTGTGAGCCAGAGGTAGCGGATGATGTAGACGCGGGTGAACGGCAGGAGTTGTCCAGTGCGAGCGTCGACAATTCTGGTGCCGAGCAGCCATTTGCCGACGGTTTGCCCCTGAGTGAACAGCAGGTAGCCGTGCACCAGCAGGAAGGCGACCATTCCCAGAGTGCTTTGCAGCATCTGTCCGCCGAAGCTGACTGTGACGTTGGGGTTGAGCAGTGGTGAGAGTCCGATCGCTGAGCTGATTGCGAAACTGATGATGCTCATCAGGATACCATCAACAAATGCGCCCAGCAGTCTTTGGCTGCGGCTGGCGAGAACAGGCTGTCCAACAAGGGGCTCAAACGCCGGCGGTTCGATGTTTTGGGAAACTTCGAATGGGTTGTAGGACATTAGTCTGCGTTTCGGTGGAGGGGACAAATTTGCACTGTGTGGAGTTCAGGCAGTGCAGCAGCTTACTTGTTGTGCCGTTTCAGTCTGCGGTCGAGGGTTGAGCGTTCGACGCCGAGGATCTGGGCTGCTTTTGATTTGTTACCGGCGGTGTGTTCAAGAGTTTTCAGGATGTGAGCTAGTTCGACGTCGGCGAGTGACTGGGGTGTCGAGTGGTCAGCGGGGGTGAGTAGTGCGGGGAGGTCAGTGGCTGATCTGCGATTGAGTTCTGAGAGCTGCAGGTCGACGTCTCGAATAACTTCATTGCGGCAGAAGATAACGGTGCGTTCGATGGTGTTTTGGAGTTCGCGAACGTTGCCTGGCCAGCGATGTTCGGTAAGTTTCTGCAGGGCGGTTTCAGTGAAGCCACTGATACGTCGCCCGGTTTTTTGGGCGCAGCGATGGAGGAATTCGGCCGCCAGCAGAGGGATATCTGCTTTTCGATCGCGGAGTGGTGGGGCGATGATTTCTGCGACCTGCAGCCGGAAGTAGAGATCTGCGCGGAACAGTCCGTCGGCAACGGCCGTTTCGAGGTGGCGATTGGTCGCCGCAACGACTCGCACGTGCACCTGCACAGGTCGACGTCCGCCGATGCGTTCGAACGGGTGTCCTTCCAGGATCCGCAGGAATTTGGACTGGATAGAACTGCTCATTTCGCCGACTTCGTCGAGGAAGAGCGTTCCGCCGTCGGCCTGTTCAAAGCGTCCGATTCGTCGATCCGTCGCGCCAGTGAAGGCTCCTTTTTCATGCCCGAACAGTTCGCTTTCCAGCAGACTTTCGTTGAGTGCGGCGCAGTTGAGGCAGACGAACGGTCCTTCGCGTTGTGGGCTGCGGTCGTGGATACTGCGAGCGATCAGTTCCTTGCCGCAGCCGCTTTCTCCGCGGATCAGGACAGTGGCATCGGTTTCGGCGATCAGTGTGATTTGTTCGCGTAGAGTGACCATGGAGGGAGTCTGTCCAACCAGTCCGCCGGCTCCTGGCAGCTGACTTTTGAGCAGATGGTTGGCCGCGCGGGCTCGTGCGAGGCCAGTGGCAAGATTTTCGCGTTGCTGGAGGTTGCTGAGAGCGACGGCCATTTGACCGGCGACAGCGAGGCAGAAGTCGAGATCGCTGCGGTCGAGCGGGTTTTCGGGGTTGCTGGAATAGAGATGAATCAGGCCGAGCGTTTGGTGAGCTGTGCGGATAGGGGCGCAAATGACGCTGAGTGCCTTCATTTCGCCGAGGCTGTCGAACATGGAGAGCTGTCGGTCATCGGCGACGTCGCGTGCGAGAACCGCTTCGCCGCTTTGGAGTACCTTGCGGGACAGGTTATCGGAGACTCGCCGGTAGGGCAGATCACTGCGGCTGCGATATCCCAGCAGCTGCATTTCGGCGGTACTTGTAGTGGGTTGAGCCTCTGCTGCAGCGTCGGGCGCGATGACCAGCACGGCGGCGATCATGGCGACTGTTTCACGTTCGAGGCTGGCGAGTACGACCTCGGCAAGTTCGCGACGAGACGCTGCGGCTCCAAGGTCGAGTCCCAGCTGGTACAGGCGCGAGAGAACGGAGGCGTAGGCTGGCTGCTGTGGTGTCGAGCCGACGAACTGGGGTTTGGACGAACTGTGCAGGATGCTGGGGGAAGGCGTGTCGCGTCCGGGGAGTGTGGCGGAGTTATCGTTGGGGTCACTCAAACTACGGGGGCGAGCGACGGCGATATCATCAAGTGTGTGGCAGAACAGCAGCCGGCAGGCGCCGATGCTGATGACATCACCGGGTGTCAGTACTTCGTCGCTTGTGACTTTGCGACCTTCAAGCTGAGTGCCGTTGCGGCTAGAGAGATCCCGGAGTTTCCAGTTGGTGTCGGTGAAGAAGACTTCGCAGTGGTTGCGACTGGCAGCTTCATCCTGGAGCACCAGTCGATTTGTTGTGGAGCGACCGATGGTGGTGACGAGCAGTTTTTTAAGGCGAATGGCATCGCGCCAGGTGCTGCCATCCCACGTGAGCAGAAAGGCTTCGGCTTCGGGGCCTGTCTGGCCTGAGCTGGTGTTGTCAATTTCACCAGACTGCATAGTGCGGAACTCCGAAAACCTTCTGACGGTGAGTAAGGGTGGGCAGCAAACCCATTTCCCGGGAGTGTAAGGTCCGGTCGAGCGAGATGGAAATGAGGAGCGGGACGTAAGTGATCCGTTGTCGGTCCAGGGGAGTTTTTTTGGTGGTGGTGGGAGTTTGTACGGGTGCTGTGCGTGCAGCGGTGGCAGGGGCCTTGCACCGGGACTGCGGGCAACTTGTTGGTGGCGTGAGATCCCGATAGGATTCAGCGATCGTTTTCGCTGCGCTGTTGCGTACGAATGGATTGCTAAAAACTCGAGTGGCGGGTGGAATCATGGACGACCACGGATTTGCTGGTGTCGTGCAGGGTTACCTGGACGAAGTGGTTCAATTTCGGGAGTCGTGGCAGCGTTTCGCTTTGGAGTCCGGGTCGATATGGGAGCGATTTCGCAGTCATGGCGCGGCTCTGGCGGAAGTTTTTTTGGCTGATCTGCAGCGGTCTCAGACTGAGCGATGTCATTTGCTGGTGCGGGTTCGGCAGGGGACATTGGGTGTGGTGGCTGCGGGTTGGCAGTTGCCGGCGGATGGTGCGTCGCTGGTGGAGATTGAGGACAGTCTGAAGTTGTTGGTGCGTCTGTGCCAGGAGGCGGAGCGACAGTTTCGTCTGCGTCAGCAGTCGGCAGTGCGGTTACTGCAGAGTGTGTCGGAGTTGCATTCGAGTGTACCTGACGTGTCAGAGCGGCTGTTGGAGCTGCGGCGAGATGCTGAGCGGGAGTTGGTGTTTTGGGAGGGTTGCCGTCACAGCGAGGAGTCGCAGCTGACCGTTGCAACAGAGCCGTGGCGGGCGTTCTTTTTTTTGCTGCTGGATGGTCAGCGTGGGCGGGCTGTGCGTGGCTGGCAGGGTGAATTGCCGGAGCTTTCAGTGTCGGAGTCGGAGCGGTATTTTTCGCTGGCGGAATCTCGGTTTGAGCGGTGGCTTCCGTTGCAGGCAGTGCGTGGTCTGGTGGAGTTTGGCAGTGAAAGTGCGGTATCCGTGCTGGCGGCGTTGTTTCCCGAATTTAGTGCGGGGCATGAACGGGCGTCTGCGGCCCAGATGGAGCGTTTGCAGTTGAAGTATGGAGACAAGTCTGCTGTGACATCGCGGCTGCCGGGGGGGCAGACTGTGGCTGTTTCGCCGACGTCACCAGTGGTGGCTGAGAGTGTTATGGTATCGGCTGGAGTGGCCGTTCGGCCGTTCTTCGTCGAAGGGACTCGGCGGGCCGATATTTCGACCCTTGAGTTGCTGCAGCAGCAGGTTGTTACAAGGTTGCGGGGGCTGGATGGTACGTGGGAGGATCGCATTCTGTGGCAGGCTTTGAGTGAGTCGATGCTGTTTGTGCTGGCCATTCTGAAGGCCCGCGGTGACAACTATGGTGAGCACCGAGACATACTGGAAGCGTCACTGCACCTGCTGGCTGAAGCTCAGAGTATGTTGCGGCACTGGCAGGAGCAGCATCCTCCTGGTGAGGCGGAGGAATTGCAAGTGCGAGTGTTTCGCTGGCTGAAAGAGGCGGTGGCCCTTGACGCTGAGGCGATTCGGATTGAACGGTATATGCGGCTGGAAGATGTGGCAGACAGTTCTGTGTGCAGCGATTTTCTATCGCGACTGCAACGGGAAAGGAGTCAGTGGCACCAGGCCAGCAACCGGTTGAAAAATCTGAAGCTGTTGCTGGAGGCAATTCGTGATCTTGGTGCGGAGAATTCAGAGAGTGGCTGGCTGAATGTCGGTCGATTTTATGAACGATTCATCGCTTCGGGGGGCTCGCCGGCGGGTTCGGGAGTGCGTGAGGCGCTGTTGGAGAAGTTGGATTTATTTCCTGATTTGGGGGGCGACGAAGAGTTGGGGGCGGTTGGTGACCGAGTCTGCTCTGATGCATTGCTGGACCTGCTGCGGCAGATGCAGTTGACGCTGGACGAAGAAACTTTGCGGGATCTGGAGGCCGAGCCGAGTGTCGAAGATTCGTGGGGTGCGGAGGTAATGGAGGTGTGTCAGTTGCTGCGTGGGCGTCGTATGGCGATGGTTGGTGGGCTTGTGAATCCGCGTGCTCGCGAGAAGATTGAGCGAGCTTTTGGCCTGCAGTATTTGAGATGGATACCGGCGTCGAAGAAGGACCGGGTCAGGGACCTTGAGCCATCAATTCGGGATGTGGACCTGTTGGTTTTGGTTACGAGTATTATTGGGCACAAGCATAACGAGTTGCGTCCGGTGTGTGTGGATCTGGGGATTCCGTGGGTGCAGTTGCCAAAATGCTCGGGTTACGGCGTGAACCAGTTGGCTCATGTGATACTGCAGCAGGCCAGCAGACGACTGAGAGAGACGTTGCCGGAGGCGGGCTAAGGATTCGGAGTGAATAATTTGAGCGGCGCGAGTTGCCCGGATTACGCCCGAGTGGATTCGAACCACTGACCTACCGCTTAGAAGGCACAAAAAAACGTCCAGAGCCTTAGCGTGAAACTGACAGAATCACTGTGTTTTATCGTCTCAAACGTTGCATTGCTTTACAATGGCGAACAGTCACTTCGAGTCGAAAAAGGGTAGTTTTGGGTAGTAAATGGGTAGAGATGGGTAGAGATGGGTAGTGACTTTGATCAGCTGATAGTAGTAGTCTCATGGACCAATGTGTCTTTGACAGCCCGGTCAAAGTGCTCACCCAGACTTGCAGATATTGCTGATCAGCGACGGTCTCAGAGTTACCCATCCACTCACACACCATCTTTCTGGGGATGCATTCTTCCAGTTCTGTTTGGCGTGATGCCCGCGGGTCGTGGAAATTCTTTGGCCACGTTGCCGAGCCTGCTGAAAGTTTCATCCATTTCATCTGTTTCCGAAGGTTGAAGTCCCTGAACTGTTGCAGCCTGAGAAACAGGAAGTCCGTCGGCAAGCACTACTGTGTGCCGGGTAACAGGGCCTGAAGGAAGGGCACTAACTCCTGAAACAGTGGTCACTCCCAAATAGTTTCGCTTTAACCGCGGAGACGATGATTCTGAGGCGTCCCAGTCACGGTTCATCAACAAATGAAAAGCGCGGCGTAAGATTCTGTGACAGCAAGAGTTTACAAAGAGTGGTCAAGTCGGTCTGCCACCATAGCTTCCGAGTATTTGGCTTCACATCGATTCGGCCAGCGACCAAATTGTCTGCAAATTCCGTAAACGCCTGATCCGGCTGGAGCCGGGCTAAAATCAAACCCTTGTCCGCCAGACGACTGGCGAGCTTTGGACAGACGGCGGGAACATCAGAATACTCACGCAAAGCGTCAAGACGCAAAATTCTGCAGCCGTGTCTTCCTTCGTGTCTTTGCGACTCTGCATGTGACCGGGGGACGCAGATGAGTACTGGCATGAACGAAGGCCCGTTCAACGAAACCGCCACACCTCGTTTTATCCACGTGAGCTGCGTGGCGGAAAACGGTGAAAATCAGTCGCACGCTCCAGAAAATGCAAAACGAACAAAAGAAGGCTTCCATACCCCGGAAAGTTACGGCCGTGCCGTCGAGTACGGTGCCTGGCATACCAATCGGGAACGAAAAACGACGGATCCCGGCACTCGTTTGCCACAAAAATGCGACATGACTATGGTGTCGAAGCAAGTCAGGTCCGGCGAGGGCGTGCTCACACTAACATTGTGGACATGGACGCGCAAGAAAAACCTGTCGCTCGTTGTGGAAATTGCCAGAAAGTCTGGGATATCATCTACTTCGATCGCGCAGGCTCTGCCGGGTTGAGGCGAGAGGGTGACCTGTTCATGGGTCGGTACAAGTTCAACAACGCAGATGGCACATTGGAAGCAACATTCTATCGGGCCGGTTTCGAGTACTTCCATGAACAGCACCGCACGGGAGACGCATCGACACGTCTGTTCGTGCCCGAGAACGTGTTACTGACTCTCAAGGGTGAATTCCGAAGAGACAACGACCGACTGATCTGGACAATGACAGAGCCTGCTGGCCTGGTGATTGATCTCATCGCTGAAAAAAACGACTGGCCTGCTGTGCATCGGGATGAAGATTGAGGTTACTCTTCTTCGGAAAGAACAGAGTCCAGCCAATCGCATTGAGAGAAACCCATGAATCTGTTTCGCAAACCGCACGTCAGGACGACAATGCTGTGTCTTGCTGCCGCAATTCTTGCCTTGTTTCTCGCCCAACTGCCGAACGATGTGCGAAGCGATTGGTTCCGTTCGCTCATAAGACCCGAATTCCTGCCTCGTGAATTGGAACGGAAGATCGGCTTCATCTGGACTGCAATTTTTCTTATGGCTGGCCTCGGTACTGCTGTGTCGCTGGCTGCCAAGCAGTCGAGGCAGCGGAAGTCCATCCAAGTCGGACTGATTGGCTTCTGCCTGCTGCTGAATATGACCTACACCTACGTGTTCACCTACCGGCACGATCTTTATCTGGCAACCGGAATTGCGGCCGGGTTGGCAGTCGTGTTGTTGCTCCTACTGTTCGCGGTTATTCGATCTCGACTTTGGCTCGCTGTTGCCCTTCACGCTCCTCATTTCGGTTGGGTTTGCTTCGCAACGTATGCGACACTGCGTATGGCTCAACTGAACTCTGGTACCTGACCCAAACTCTCACACGTCGAACGTGAACGTGTCGGCGAAAGACAACGAGTAGATCCTGGTCGAGTCTTTACGTTTGAGAGTCCACTCGAAACCAGTTCGCAAGAATCGGGGGAGCCCATCGTCGTGGATTCGTTGTGACCAATTGGATTCCCATGCCTCTCTTCGTGGCGGCAGCCTTGCATTTGAACATTGATTGCAAATAGATTTCTATCGAGTATGCTTCGATTCGTAGTCAACTCGAAACACGTGTGCCTTCACTCCCATAGGCCTGGCCAAAGGAGTGAATAGCCTTTCCGGCTTCCGCGGCCCGGGAAAACGCCGTTCAGACCGAAGTGTGGATCGAGTGAAATGAGGCCACTTTGGTCGAGGCCCTGTTCACGGATCGCCTGTTGGACAGCGCGGAAGGATCTGCACGAACCACAACTCGACTGAACACGCGATGCAATCGAAATCGTAAAAAGCTGGAGAGAATCTGGTGACGACCGACGACATTCCCACGACCTACGAAGATTGGGTTCGTTGCATAACCGTGAAGGCCGGGATCGAGCTGACGCCGGAATTTGCGCGAGAGCGGATAGCAGCCATCGGAGACCGGCGGTCGGCCGAGTCTATGCGGTTCATACGGTTGTATGGCGAGTCTCACTGGACGCGGATCGTCCAGTGGTACCGCCGCGTGGCTGAAGCTTAGGATGATTCGATTTGATGATGTTGCACACGCGCCGTTCTTTCCTGACCTATCTCGGAGCAGGCAGTTATGCCGCCCTTGTGTCGAAGTTACCGGCACAAGAGGCTGATTTCCCGTCACGGCGACGGGGGAAGTCTCCGGCATTTTTCGAGCCGATCGCGCCCAGTGCTGCCGATGAACTCGTGGTTCCGAAGGGGTTCCGGTCCGAAGTCATCGTGCGGTGGGACCATCCGCTCGGGTCCGCGGCTCCGGACGATTCGGCCGAACGCTTTGGCTTCAACAACGACTTCATCGCCTACTTCCCAATCGACGCTTTGAACGGCGGATCGAGTTCGGCGGAAGGGCTGCTTTGGGTCAACCACGAGTATCCGAATGCGTTGTTCCAGTCGGGGTACACATCTGCGGATTACAAGGCGGGCAAGAAAAAGACGCCGAATCAGATCGCGGCCGAAAGGCTGGCTGTTGGTGGGAGTGTGATTCACGTCAGACTCGAATCAGAGAAGTGGAAGCTCGTCGAGAACTCGAAGTTCCACCGCCGCATTACGGCCGCCTACCCGGAGATCGCTCTGACCGGCCCCGCCTCGGAATTGCTGAATTCCGCCGTCGGATCGCTGGCGAACTGCTCCGGCGGCCGCACTCCATGGTTCACAGCGCTGTCCTGCGAAGAAAACTATCCGGACTTCAACGGGACCGACCCAAAGGAATTCTTCTACCGCTGGTCAGACGACCCAAAGCAGGCCATTGACGAGACTCGCTACGGCTGGGTAATGGAAGTCGACCCGTACGGCGAAATGCCGCCGCTCAAGCATACGGCGCTCGGGCGGTTCAAACACGAAAACGCCGCCGTCACCCGTGGGGCCAACGGGCACGTCGTCATTTACATGGGCGACGACGAAGTTGATCAGCACCTCTACAAATTTGTCTCTGCCGAGCCGGACGACCCGAAGGCTAAGCGCGCAGATCGCCGAAAGCGGCTCCAGGAAGGAACTCTATACGCTGCCGACCTTGCAAAGGGTCGCTGGATACCGCTGGTCTTCAACGCAGAGACAGCGAAGGTCATTCAAGAGTCCGCCATTTTCGTCGCTGCCAGGAAGCTTGATTCGACACTTCAGATCACCAACCAGGCCGAGTTGCTCATTCACACGCGGCTCGCCGCTCGGGCGCTCGGAGCTACGCCGCTGGATCGGTGTGAAGATTGCGAAGTGCATCCCCGCGACGGCAGTTTGTACGTGGCGCTGACCAACAACACCCGACATGGCAACCTTTACGGCCATATTGTTCGGCTGGTGGAAGACAACGACGATGCGGCGGCAACCTCGTTCCAGTACGAGATCTTTCTGGCAGGCGGCCCCCAGTCTGGCCTCGCGTGCCCGGACAACCTCGCCTTCGACCGCGAAGGCAATCTATGGGTCGTGTGCGATATGTCTTCAGAGAAGATCGGCAGCGGCGCGTATAAGTCGTTCGGCAACAATGGCCTGTTCGTTGTGCCGACGGCTGGCGACTCGGCTGGCGATGCTTTTCAGTTCGCCAGCGGGCCAATTGACGCAGAACTCACCGGGCCATGGTTCACTGAAGACGGAAAAACCCTCTTTCTGTCGGTACAGCACCCCGGCGAACTCAGTCCGTCGCACGACAAGTTGACCAGCCATTGGCCCGACGGCGGGACGGCGATCCCTCGACCGAGCGTGGTGGCGATTCGTGGATTTTGATATCGACTCTCATACTTGAACGAGGTGCGAAATGTTGAAACGACTTCTCCTGGCCGGTCTGTTTGTGGCGAGCTTGATTGGTTCAATCCGAGCCGATGAGCCAAAGATCAAGGCTCTCATCGTCGACGGGCAGAACAACCACGACTGGAAGGCTACGACGCCTGTACTCAA
>Ga0208048_1000949_pt1 | contig 15336 bp, 8 predicted proteins | sample Malawi_45m_30L_FD_184163 | JGI IMG/M metagenome (GOLD analysis project Ga0208048, IMG submission 184163) | Freshwater microbial communities from Lake Malawi, Central Region, Malawi to study Microbial Dark Matter (Phase II) - Malawi_45m_30L... | ecosystem: Environmental > Aquatic > Freshwater >...
GCATCAAATATAACCACAAGCGGCCACACAGTAAGCTCGGGTACCAACCTCCCGCTCGCTTCGCGGCCAATCTATCTCGATTCCTGGCTCCGGTCAGGCCCGCCGAGCCGGGCCTTCCCTCCGCCAGGGATCGACAACCAACGTCAGTGATATCAACCTCACTCAATCACCCTGACCGAACCTAGCGGTGGCTCGAAAATCCGGACCCGATCACTGGTGTCGGCTCGAGATCGTCTCGATGTCCACCGTCCGCGGCGTCGAGAAGGTGACGCCGCCATCCTTGCTCTCGGCGTAGAGGACCATCTGGTCGGCCGTGAAACCGTCCGCCGCATTCTTGGCCGACACGCGAATCAGCAGGCCGATCTTCCCGTCGGGATGCTCGAAGAAGTGCGGTTCCCACACGTGAACCTGCTCCTAGGCTGCCACCTTCTTCGCCGATGGCTTTAAGAACTTCTCCACGGGTAACACGGGCGTGAACTCGCCCCAGTGCCAGGACCTCCCCTCATCCTTGCTGATCAGCGCGCAAACTTGGAGCGGCTTGCCCTTGGGCATTCCCGCCGGTGCCAGGCAGATTGGGAAAAGCATGACGCCGGCCCTCGTCAGCAGTCCGTGATTGGAGGGGAACGGCGTGCAGCCGGGCGAAGCGGCGCGGTCATAGCTCTGCGGCAACGGCTCGGTGAGGCGGACATTTTCCCAGCGGAGGCCGTCGGTCGACTTCGAGACATAGGTTGCCGCGTTGGGGCCAGTGATGCACCAGGCGCAGAAAAGAGCGCGGTCGCGGTACTTGATGAAGTTCGGCTGCCATTGAAACGACAGGCCCGTCGAGTCCACCGGATTGATCGCGCCGCCCTGCGAAGTGAAGATCGCGAGCGGCACGGACCATTTCTGGAAGTCATCACTGACCGCGAGGTAGTTGAGCTGCCCGGGCCGCGATTCCTCCGGGATGTCCGGGTTGGCGTTCCAGGCCGCGACGTAGCGCCCTTTGAAGAAGGTGATGTCCGCATCGTGGTTGTAGCCCATCTTCGGCGACCACGCGGGATAAACTTCGTTGATCACCGCGTGCTCGATGGAGAACTTGGCCACCGGGTAAGGCGCCTTGGCGGAGGCGTGGAGCGCAATCGGCGCGAGGTGAAGAACGGTGAGGATGGCGTGGGTGAGTTTCATGCTCAGTCTCCCAGTTTCACGGGTGCTCTTTGATCTTGGTGATCTTCGCTTCGTCGCCTTGCTGAATGACCCTCGTAGTTTCAGGCACGGAAACATCACGAAGATCGAGTGCTTCGATGGTCCCGGTCTGGTGATCTAGGAGGTGCCCCAAGCCTTCCGCGACGACACCGGTGATTTGGAGGCGCCGAATCTGCGGCGGCAGGGTGAGGTAGCCGGGACCTTGGGGCCAGCCGCGCATGCCTTTGGGATTCACGAAGCCGGACCGCGCATCCATGAAGGCCTTCAGCGCGACACGATCCGGCGAGGTGGCGATCAGGGAACCGGCGGGGGCCTTGGCTTGCGGGCGCTGCACGACAACGTCCCGCACTTGTAGCAACGCGATGCGGCCATCGGCGCGGATGAGCGGCGCGTGGCCGATTTCCTGACGCGGGTCATGGACGTTCAGGCCATCGAGAAGCAGGCGATCGATCTTCGCATCCGGCTGGATCCACACGAGCGGGCGGTCGTCGATCGGCGCGTGGCTGCTGATGTTCCTGAGCGTGACCTGCTCCATCTTGCCCGCGATCCAGAAGAGGAACGGCGGCACGTAGTCGTAGGCGCGCGGCGCGACGGGACGCAGGTCGATGTTCTCAAACTCCAGCCGCCCGATGTTGCCGCCCTCGCGGAAATACGGTGTGATCCAGACGCCGAAGTCGCGGTAGGTTCCCTTCACGTTTCGGATGGAAACGCGATCCAGTCGCGAGGCGCGCGACAGGATGCGGATGACCTGGGCGCAGTCGTCCGCAACCACGCCATCGACGTCCACATCGGACACCGGCCCGATACCTGCGTAGGTGCCGAAGTTGCTCTTCGCCGCGCGAACGAACCGCCCCTCGCTGTTCCAGTCGCCCTGCAAGTCGTCAATGTTCAGCGCGAGCATGTCATCGAAGGCCTTGCCCTGCAGGTTGCGGATGCTGAGGAACTCGCCCGGTCCCTGGACGTGGATGCCGTCCTGGTTGGAGGGTTTCAGGCTATCGTCGAGGTTGAGGTAGATGTTTTCAAAGACGACGCGCCGCCAGTTCGTGAGATACACGAAGAAGGTGCGCGAGTTGGTGATGGAGACATCGCGCATCAGCACCTGCTCCACGCCGTGCAGTGCAAAGGCGCCGAGCCAGCCAAAGTCTGGATGGAACTTCTTGTCCTGCTGCCCCGCGTTGCCGTTGTAGGTGCCGCCGAGAAAAGAGAGATTCCGATCCGCGCGGCCTTCCGGTTGCGGCGTGGCATTGGCGATGAGCGGGACATTGGCGTTGTTCGCCAGATAGAAGCCGCAACCGCGATTCAGGCACTCGATGGTCGTGTTTGAGTGAACCTTGAGCCCCTTCACGAGGATCGCACCATCGACAACGAGCTTCAGCGAACCAAGCTTCGGTGCACGGTCGAGGATGCTCTGGATGAGCGCGGTGTCGTCGGTGCCGCCGCCTTTGGTGACATCGCTGTCAAGCTTCGCGCCGGCTTCGCTGGCGACGAAGATGCGGGCATCTGCAGAGGGTGCGCCGTGGAGCGCGGCCAGCGGCGCGAGCATGAGGGCGGTGAGAAGGATGAGGGTGGGTTTCAGAGTTTTCATCTTGAGGTCGTCTTCACGTCGGTGCTTTCAAACTCTGCGAAGTCTTTCCGGCCGTATTTCCCGGGCGTGATCGCGTTGTTCTCGACCGTCACCTGATTCGAGGCCGCGACCAAGATCGCACTGTCCGGCTTGAAGCTCAGCGCATTGGTCTGCGGCTCCATCTGATTGGCCCCGCGGATCACGTTGTCGCGAATGACCACCTGCGAGGCGTTGGCGCAGAGGATGGCCTGAAAGGCGGTGTCTTCGATGAGGTTGTTCTCGATGGTGAGGTGGCGCGCCGAGGTGTTCCTGGAGAAGAAACGCCGGTTGTTGTTCTCCCGTCCGATCAGCAACTGCTGGATGCCCGCATGCATGCCCACCGCCGCCGGATCGCGCACCGGCAGCAGGCCGACGCCTCGGATCCGGTTTCCCCGGATGACGATGTTCTCGATCGGCGCGCCGTAGCCGAAGTTCTCGCGATCCAACGACAGCTTGATGCCGGACATGGTGACGTCCTCGATCACGTTGTTCTCGATGAGGACATCTGCGGCCTGGATTCGCATGCCGTTGGCGCGATTGCCCCGGATGCGGTTGTTGCGGACGACGGTGCCCTGGTTACGCCGGTTGAGGGCGAGGATGCGGTCCCCGGGCTGCGTCGGCACGTCCGCGTCCAGCGTCAACTCGAGCAACGACTCCGGTGTCCACGGGAACGGCAGGGGCGACTCCAGATTCAGCTCGCGGTTCCGGTCGGCGAGGTCCGGGCGTTGGACCGAACGAAGTTCGGTCACCTGCGCCACGCCCTTCACCGCGTCGTCGCGGTCGCGGACTTCCACCGTGTCGCCCTTGGCGAGGATGTGTCGGTACAGCGGGGAGACCAGCAGGGTCTTGGGGTGGGGTGCTTCGACGATGCGGCTGAACATTCCGAACAGCACGATGGCGTCGTCGCCGGAACGCTCGATCACCCAGTCTTCGACCAAGGGGCCGCGTTCCATGGACACGCTTTGGAAGACATCGAGGATCAGGGACGACTGGCGGTCTCGCGTCGCACCGGGCGGCCGGGGACCCGGGCGGGCGGTGCTGTTGACATGGCGACCGCCGCCCCTGCCACCGAACTCATACACCGCTGCGGGGCCGGTGTGGAAGGTCAGGCGGTCCGTCTGACATGCCTCGGTATTGACGAGGTGGATCACCGAGTGCTGCCAATGGAAGTGGGTATACCACAGAGCGAACTTCTTCGGGTGCTCAGTGATAATCTTCGGATCGGCAAAGATCGTAATCATCTTGATCGAGATGACATCGCCCACGACGAGATTCCCCACGAAGGGCCGGCTCTGATCGGTGAACCGAAGCAGACGGTCGCCGACGACCTCGACCTTCGCGACGGTAGGCGCATGAGAGCCCCGTTTCACCCTGCGCTCGCGAACGTCCATCACTTCGACGAGGGAGCGGCCGCTCCGAACGATTTCGAGGAACTCGTCACTCCAAGGATAGCCGTTGTCGATGCGGAGATCCCAAGTCATGGCCTGCGGATCGATCTTCACGACCTCGCCCTGGGTGAATGGCAGCGGATCATAGTCAAAGGTCAGGTTCGTCAGGCGGATTCGCGCGCAGTCGTGCACGGTGATCGCCATGATGTACTTGGTCATCACGATCTGGGCGCCGTTGCCGTCGACGGTGAGCTCGCTGGTCTGGTTGATCGTGATCGTCCGGTCGACGCGGTAGGTCTTGTTCTCGAGGACCACGTCCGCGGGGCGGCCGCTGGCGATGGCGGCATCGATGGCCGCTTGGATCGCACCGGCGTCGGTCATTCCCGGCCGGTAATGATCGAGTACATGAAAGGTCGTTCTCGGCCCGAGCGGTTCTGGAAGACCCGGTTTGCTGCTGGATTTCGATGCAGCCGCCTTGGCCACGCCTTTGTCAGCGGCAAGAGCCGGCGCGGAAGCAGCACCCGTGGCCAGCGCCGCAGCTGAGATGGCCGCAAGGCCGGAAGACTTGATGAAGTCGCGGCGGTTCAGGGGATCAAGTTTGGGGGGCACGGGTGGGTTCTTCTTGGTTGGAGTGGTCGTGGATATTGCCTGCGGGCCTCTCTCATTTTCCCGCATCGGCCATCTCGATCCTGACCACCTGCTTGCCCGTGGCGGTCGTTGGGAGCGTGCGGGCCTCTTTGCCGTTGATGGTGATGCGGCGAACCTGCTGGCCCTCGCCGGTGAGGTGGATTTCCAGTTCGGCCTGGCGGTAGGGCAGGTCATACACGGCCACGGGGCTCACGCCCTTGGGCACGGTCGGCTCGAACGAGATTCCATCCGTCTCCAGGCGCAGGCCGCAGAGCCCGTGAATCACCATGCGCAGGTAGGCGGTCGCGCTGAAGGTGTTGCGGCCGCAGGACTGCCACAGGTTGATGCCTTCCTTGCCCGGCACCGGCGGGAACAACTGGCCAAAAGCCTCTGGGGTCGGCTCGCCCTCGCCTCCGAGCCGCGCGGCAAGAAAGGCCTTCATGGTGGCGCCGCTGCGCATCGTGCGCCCATCCGAAATACCGCCATAGACCTCGCCGGTGATGGGATGATACATCTCGGCGAACTGGTTGGTGCGGCACGCCCGGTCGGCGGCCTTTTTCAGTTCCAACGCAAACAGGTCCACGCGACCGGCCCCCGCTGCGGCCAACGCCCACGCTCCACTCACATGCGGCCAGATGTTGTTGCGCTGGCCAAAGGTCATCGGGTCAGAGGTCACATACCGCGGAAAGACCGGCCACATCCACGGCACCCCTTGCGGCGTGAGGTGCATGTTCGCCATGAGGCGCTTGGTTTTTTCCGGGCTCGCGATGCCAAAGAGCACCGCAAAGGCATGGCCCGTTCCCTCCTGCTGGTCGCTCCCGCCATAGGGATCCACCAGAAAGCGGTAACGACCTAGATCCTCGCTCCAGAAATGCTGGTTGATCGCCGCCTTGAGCCGCTCCGCCTTCTGCCGCAGCGTGGGGTCCACGGGAAGTCCCAGTTCCTCCTGCATGCGGGCGGCCAGCCGGTAGACCTCATAGTTGGCGCAGTTGGTCGAAAGCGCGTGCAGCGGGAGACCGAGTCCGACCGGCACCTTCTTGTCCGGGTTGAATTCCGGCCAGCGCTTGATGTGGCCGATGCCCTTCATCGACTGCGTCCAGATATCCGGATAGGTGGAAATGCCGTCGCCGCCCATCGCCGGCCCGCGGAAGAGATTGAGCGTGGAGTCGAACTCATTGCGCTCAAAGAAGGCGATGGAGGTCAGGGTCGCGGCCAGCGCCACCTTCAGGAATGCCCGGTCGCCGGTATAGAGGTAGTGCGACCAAGCGCCGAGCGACCATCCCAGTCCGGTGATATAGTCGCTATGACTGCTGAGGCTCCCGTCTTCGTCGGGGCGGAGCGTCGCGAGCAGGGCGCAGCGCAGAGCCCCGGAGGCGAAGAAGTCCGCGCCGTCGGTCGCGTGCTTCATCACGTCATATTGATACATCCCGTAGTCGAGACCCGCGATGAGGAACGCGACGCGCAACGGAACCACATCGCGGGTCCCGGCGATCACCCTCGCCCGGGCCGCCACCGTCTCCCACCGGTCGAGCGGCAACCCTCCCGTGGAAAGCGAGGAGATCGCGGCAAGCGGGGCCACGTTGCTCGCGATGTCACCGACGGCGATTCGGAACGCGCGGCTGAGGTTCGGATCTCTGGCGGTCAGGTAGGGATGCAGTTTTGCCGCCGGCTCGGCGGCGTGGAGTGCGGCCAGTGGCGCGAGCAGCACGGCGGTGAGAATGCTGAGGGTGCGGTTCATGGCGAAGTCGTCTGAAGAGCGGTCAGGTCTGCTTCAGTTCGAGACTCACGGTCTCACCGGCAGGCAGGGCGAAGCGGCCGGGTGCGATCGACTTCAACGCGAGCTTCTCGTCGGGATGCACCACGAGCTCGCCGGCGGCGTTCGGGGGCAGCGTGAGGGTGAGCGTGCGGGCACCGCGCAGTCCTTTGCCGGAAAACCCGATCGGGCCCTGCGGTGTGTGCACCGTCAGGGCGAGGTCGGGCAGGTCGGCGAGTTGCGGGCGGATTTCAAAGCGCTTGAACGCCGGCTCCAGCAAGCGGATGCCCGCCAGGCTCATCACGGCAACGTAGATCGGCGCGCAGCAGATGTGGCTCCAGTTGTTGGGCGTATCGGGCTTCTTACTGCCGCCGTAGAACTCCTCGATCGAATTGTTGAGCCGCACCGAGTTCATGGCGCCATAGACCTCGCGCAATTCCTTCACGACCACGTCGGAGCGTCCGCCCTTGGCTAGCGCCCACCAGCCCCAAGCCACCGGTTCCGTCGAATTGTCGATGCCCACGTTTTTGGGCTTCGTCGCCAGCAGTTCCACGCTGCGCTCGATCGCACCGCCCGGGCATTGGTCATACTCCACGGAGATGCCAAGGGTCATTTCGCTGAAGTGAACGCCGCCGTCCTCGCGCCACCAGGGCAGGTTGTCCACAAAGGCGCCGTGCTCCCGGCTCCAGAAGCGGGCGACGGTGGCCTTCAGCACGCGTTCTCCCAGGCGCTCGATTTCGGTGGCGAGCTTTGTGTCACCAAAGGCGCGGCACATCGGGGCCATCGCCCGGCTGAGCATGGCCGCCCAGAACAGGTTGAAAGGGCATTGCCGGTTCCGCTGGTGCGGGAAGCAGCCGGAGAAGCCCACATAGACGATTGGGAACCCGTAGTCGTCCTGATCCACCGGCAGCAAACCATCGGGATTCATCTTCCCGCGCAGGTAGTTCACTTGACGCAACAGCCGCGGATAGGGTTCACGCAGCGGCGCGAGTTCGCCCGTGTAGAGGTAATATTCCCAGCAGTCCAAGGCGAACCGAACACCATAATCCAGCATCGCGCCGCAGTGCGTTGCCTCCAGCACGCGCTGGCCCAGACGAGTGATCCGATCGTGCGACGGCCAGCAGTCCATGAAGTAGCCCTCGGCCGTGCTGCCCTGGCTGTAACTTCGGAGAAAGCGCGCGACCTGGCGGTTCTCTCCCGCCAGGGTGTGGATCGCGTGCCGGCACTGCGACGACCCGCCGGAATACTGGTTTCGTTCCCGGCTCATGCCGTCCACGAAGGTTTCCTGCGCCTGATTTCGCATGGTGTTTGTCGCGGCATCGAACACCCGCTGCACCACGGGATCCGAGGTGATGACGCGCGGCTCGTGCGGCCACGGATACTCCCGCTTTAGGATGCCGGGATTCGACACCACGACCGTGCCGCGCCCCGGATGCAGGTGGATTTGCATCCAACGGAAGCAGTCAAAATCGAGCCAGCGGAAGTGGTTCAACCCTTCCCGACAGGTGAAGCGCGCCCACTTGTGGTAATGCGTGTTCAACAGCGCGGGGCCGCCCACTTGGTGGCCGTCCAGCTGCATCATCTCCAACGTCGTTCCCGCCGGAGCCTCGATGGTGATGCCCGGCCAGCCCACGGACTGCTCCGGCAGTGCGAAGGTCAGAGTCGTGCCGCGCTCGGGGTCGAGTTCGAGCCGCCACGCCTTCTCTCCGGCGGGCTGGGCTGCCTGCGTGACTTCGGCCTGGTAGGCATTGGCGGGCCGCACGGCAAAATACTCGGCAATCGGTCGCCGCCACTTGATGCGATGCTGCTCGACGAGCGGCGCCGCTGAGACCCATGTTTCGCGCATCAGGGGGATGACGCGCGGACGCAGCTCGAACTTGGAACGGGCCTCCGCGCCGTAAATGAACTTCCGCGGGCCGTGAATCCAGTTCATCACTTCGTTGGTGGGGTCGGCGAAGATCGGCTGATTGGCCGGACACGGCGGAAGAGATGGCTCCAGCCAGTCGTCATTCTCCGCGAAGCCTTTTTCATTCCATCCGTGCGGGTGGAGGCGGCCATCGAACTCCTCCTGCAGGGCGCGCATGAAGAACATGCGATGCTGCCCCGGCTTCCACGCCTGCGAAAGGTGGCAGCGCCAGGTGGTATTCGAAACCACGGTTTCCCGCCGGCCGTCGTTGTGCTCGATCTCCAGCTTGAAGATGAAGCCCGCCCGCCCCATCGGGCACGTCGAGTCTCCCTGTCCGAAATAGAGCACCGTCGTCCCAATCGCGTTTTCGCCCGCCGTCAACACCGCGGTGAGATCCATGGGATCCACCTCCGGCCAGCGCGGGTCGCTGGGCGCCGGGCCCCACTGGATACGCCGGCCGTTGACCTCGAGGAGGTAGCGGCTGTCGCCGATGATCCAGCCGGTCGCTTTCTTCGGCTTCGCGTTCAACTGCAGGACACGGCGGAACAGGACAAACGTGTTCGGCAGCATCCGGTCGCCGGGATACCACAGCCATTTGGCCGGAGAAAGATCCAGCGTGTCGCCCGGCGCCGACTCAAACGGCTTCACTGCAAACGGTGCCGCGGGCGCGCCCGGAGTGGCGGAGGACTTTGCCGCATCGGCGGCCACGGCCGCGGGCGAGACGGCGGCCGACAAGGCGACGAGACCGGATGATTTTAGGAATTCCCGGCGCGGAGTGCTGGCAGAATGACGTGTAGGATTCATTGAGAAATGCGATCAGGCGGCGCGTCGCCCCAGTAGAAAACAGCAGCCGAGCGAGGGCAGCGTCTCATCAAGGGTGGCCTCGATACGGCCGTTTCGGCCGCGCTGATCCCGGAGCGCACCGGCCGGGGCAGCCGGTCACTTCTGGACGCCAGTCGTCGCCGCCGCCGGTCCCAGCAGCAGGGCGCAGGCACCAGTCGTGGCGGTACCCCGAAGGAAGCGTCGGCGGCTCAGGATGGCCGAGCCGGTTGGGGGGCATGACGGTGGAGGTTGCGCGGCGAGGGTGGTCGGGTGGCATTGGAAATCAGACCAGCAGGTCTTTCATCACCCGGCCGTGGACGTCCGTCAGTCGGTAGCGTCGTCCCTGGAACCGGTAAGTCAGGCGCTCGTGGTCGATACCGAAGAGATGGAGGAAAGTCGCGTGCAGGTCGTGGACGTGCACCGGATCGCGCACCACGTTATAGCCGTACTCGTCGGTTTCGCCGTAGGTGAGGCCCGGCTTTACCCCGCCGCCTGCCATCCAGCCGGTGAAGCAGCGGGGGTGATGGTCGCGTCCGAAGTTCGTCGCGGTCATTGGGCCCTGGCAGTAGTTGGTACGGCCGAACTCGCCACCCCAGACCACCAAGGTATCTTCCAGCATGCCGCGGGCCTTCAGGTCGGCCACGAGCGCGGCGGCGGGCTGGTCGGTTTCCTTGCACTCGTTACGCAGGCCTTTTGGTAGGTTGCTGTGGTGGTCCCAGTCCTGGTGATAAAGCTGGATGAACTTCACGCCGCGCTCGGCCAGCCGGCGGGCCAGCAGGCAGTTGGCGGCAAAGGTGCCGGGGTTGCGGGCGCCGGGACCATAAGAATCGATCACCGAGGCCGATTCCCCGCGAAGGTCGGTGACCTCGGGTACGCTCGACTGCAGGCGGAAAGCCAATTCGTAGTTGGCGATGCGGGCCGCGATCTCGGCGTCGGCGGTGCCGGCAAATTGGTGCTCATGCAGTTCCCGGAGGCTGTCGAGGGCGGCCCGACGAGCGTCCGGCGAAAGTCCGGCGGGATTGTTGAGGTAGAGCACGGCGTCGGTGGCGGAGCGGAAGCGCACGCCCTGGTGCCGGGACGGCAGAAAGCCTGATCCCCAGAGGTGGGACATCAGCGGCTGACCCTTGGTCTTGTCCTTGGTGATCAGCACAACGAATGACGGGAGGTTGCTGTTCGCGCTGCCGAGGCCGTAGTCGATCCATGAGCCGAAGCTCGGACGCCCCGGAATCTGCGAACCCGTCTGCATGAATGTCACCCCGGGCCCGTGATTGATCGACTCCGTGTACAGCGTGCGCACGATGCAGAGGTCGTCGGCGATCTTCGCCGTGTAGGGAAGCAACTCGCTGAACCAGGCCCCGGACTGACCGTGGCGGGCGAAGCGGAACGGTGAGCCCGCGATCGGAATCGAGCTCTGGTTTCCGGACATCCCGGTCAGGCGCTGGCTGCCCCGGACCGAGTCGGGCAGTTGTTCCCCGTGCCTCTGGTTCAGGAGCGGCTTGGGATCGAGCAGGTCGAGTTGCGAAGGGCCGCCGGATTGGAAGAGGTAGATGATGCGCTTGGCCCGGGCCGGGAAGTGGGGCAGCCCGGGCAGGCCCGACTCGGACGCGCGGTCGGCCGCGGCTTCCACGTCCCGCTGGAGCAACTGGGCGAGCGCGATCCCGCCGATGCCAAGGGCGAGGCGGTTGAGGCACTCGCGGCGGCTCATGGAGAGCCACGAGGCGTGTCCGGTGCAGAGCGGCGGTTGGGAGGGGGAGGGCATGCGGAGTCAGCGTTTCACCACGAACTCGTCGTGATTCATGAGGGTGTTGACGACCACGGTGGCCGCGGCGACCAGCGGGGCCGGGAGGTCTTTCGTCCGGGGAGAGGCGCCGGTGGAGGCGTAGGTCTCGGCGGCTTCCGGGCTGGCGGAGAAAACCTGCAGTTGGCGATCCAGCAGGCGATCGATGATGGCGCGCTCAATGGGATCGGGCGGACGGCAGAGCACCTGCTCGAAGGCGGCGCTGACCATGGCGTCCCGTTCACCGCCGTGGGCGCGGACAAGCTTCTCGGCCAGAAACCGGGCGGCCTCGACGAATTGCGGCCCATTGAGGAGGATCAGTGCCTGCAGCGGGGTGTTGGTCGTGTCGCGACGGACCACGCACACCACGCGCTTCGGTACATCGAAGGCCTCGAGCACCGGGGCGGGCCCGGTCCGCCGCCAGAACGTGTAGACGCTCCGGCGGTAGAGTGCGTCGCCCTTGCCGGCCGGGGCGGGCTTGAAGGATTCCGGGATATCGTAGGTGAAGACGGGAGGTCCGCCGAACGTATCGACAAGCAGTCCGCTCGCCGCAAGGGCTCGGTCGCGGATCGTCTCCGCCGGTAGCCGGTGACGGGGCCCGCGGGCCAGCCAGACGTTGCCTGGGTCTTCCGTCATCAGCTCCGGGGTCGCAAAACTGCGCTGGAGGTAGGTCCGTGACAGGACGATCGTCCGCACGAGCGCTTTTAGATCCCATCCGGAACGAATGAACTCGGTGGCCAGCCAGTCGAGGAGTTCCGGGTGGGAGGGTAACTCGCCTTGGCTGCCGAAATCCTCGGACGTCTGGACCAGACCGTGGCCAAACAGGGACTGCCAGACACGATTCACGGTCACCCGGGCGAACAGCGGATGTCCCGGGTGCGTCAGCCAGCGTGCAAGTCCGAGGCGGTTGCGCGGCTCGCCGGCAGGGAAGGGCGGCAGGACGCCGGGAGTGCCGGCGGAGACGCTGTCGCCGCGCTGATCGTATTCGCCGCGCCGAAGGACGAAGGCCGTGCGGGGTCGGAAGGCCTGCCGCATGACCATGATCTCCTTCGCCTCGTCGGCGGCTGCAGTCTGCGCTGCGCGCGCGGTGCGCAGGGCCGCGAGCGCCTGCAGGAAGTCCGGATCGTGATTGGCCAGGTAGTATTCCAAACGCTCCTCCGGCGGGGCGGCCGCCAGCGCGCCGGCGGCGTCCAGTTCGGTGGCCTCCAGTGCGGTGATCGCGCGGTTGAAAATGCGGAGATCGTCGATCAGTCCATCCTTGAATATCCGGTCGCGAAAGCGGACCCCGACTGTGAGGGTCCGGCACGAGAAGCCGGGAGGATTGTACTCCCGGCAGCCGGCGATGTCCTTGGACAGGTTGTCCTGAATCACCTCGACCCGGGCCGGCTTTCCATCGACGAACAGGGCGAGGCCGGCGGCGCGGCTGGAGCCGTCGTAACTCACCGTAACGTGCACCCACTGCCGGAGGGGCAGCGGATCGACTGCGCGGATGGAAATGGCGTTGCCCGGCCAGAAGTGGATGAGGGACCAGCGTAGTCTACCCCCGTCGAGGATTAGCTCGTAGCCACGGCTCCCGCTGTCGCTCGCGGCACTGGAGCGATGAAAGATAACCGCCCTCTCTTCCTGGTGGCTGGCCTGGATCCGGAGGGCGACGGAGAAAGGGTCGTGTCGCTGGAAGTTGCCCACCGTGGTGTTGACCGGGACGTCGCCGCCGATCCGAATCGCGCCGCCGCTAGCGAGCGAGGACCGGTACTCGGCAGGGGAGGTGGCGTAGTCGCCCGGGTTGGCGCGGTTCGCGAACCGCACCAAGGGCAGGACCGGTGCTTCGTCGGGCACATTGGGGTCCCTCGACGCTTTCGACGCGGCGTTGGGCCCCGCCGGGGCAGGTACGGGTTCCGAGTCGTCGAAGCTGAAGCTCGCGATCTCGCCCTTCATTCGCAGATCCGCGCCGGGGGTGGCGGTGACCCAGCGTTCGAAAGCTGGTCGAGCGGCGGAGCGTGCTTGGGCGAGCGCCTGTTCGGCGGCCCGCACCGCCGCGGTTGCGGCGGCATGCTTCTGGCGCTGGGCCTCGTCGGGCAGCCACATCGTCGGCGTGGGCGTGGACTCGGGGCCAAGAGCGTACAGGCCCGCCTCGTCGATGTCCTGGAAGAAGGCGGAAAGGGAGTAGAAATCGCGCTGTGAGATCGGATCGTACTTGTGGTCGTGGCAGCGCGCGCACTCCAACGTGAGACCGAGGAAAGCCGCGCCGAACGTCGTGGTGCGGTCGTTGACGTGGTTGATCCGGTACTCCTCCTCGACGGACCCGGCTTCTGCCTCTTGCGCATGCAGGCGGTTGAAGGCCGTAGCGAGGACCTGCTCAGCGGTCGCGCTGGGCAGCAGGTCGCCGGCGAGTTGCCAGGTCACAAACTGGTCCCACGGCAGGTTTCGGTTGAAGGCGTTGATGACCCAGTCGCGCCACGGCCACATGTCGCGAGGGCGGTCGATCTGGAAGCCGTAGCTGTCGGCGTACCGGGCGACGTCGAGCCAGTCGGCCGCCATCCGCTCACCGTAGCGGGGCGAGGCGAGCAATCGGTCGATGAGCCGGGTCACCGCGTCCGGTGACGAGTCGGCCACAAAGGCGGCGACTTCGGCGGGGGTGGGTGGCAGGCCGTTCAGGTCCAGGGTGAGGCGACGGATGAGCGTGCGGCGATCCGCCACGGGCTGCAGGGTGAGCTGGCGGCCGGCGAGGGACGCCGCTACCCATCGGTCAACGGGCGAAGCCTCGGAGGGAAGCCCCGGCGTTGCCGGCGGCACGCTGTCGGCCGCGAGGTGGGGCGGCACGAAGGACCAGTGGGACTGGTAGTTGGCCCCTTCATCGATCCAGCGCTGCAGGACCGTGACCTCGCTTGGGGTGAGGCGACCGAGCTTGGCCTCGGGCGGGGGCATCACCTCCTCCTCGTCGGTGCTCATCACCCGGAAGAGCACCTCGCTCTCGGCGCTCTTTCCGGGGACGACGGGCGTGAAGCCCTCCCGCGTGCGGGTGGCGCCGTCGCGGGTGTCGAGTCGCAGACGCCCCTTCCGGTTCCCGTCGTCCGGTCCGTGGCAGTGGAAGCACTTGTCGGAGAGAATCGGCCGCACCTCTCGATTGAAGTCGATCGGAGCAGCGCGGCCCGGCATCGCGGGCAGGATCGCGATGGTGGCAAAGATCAGCCCGAGGTTTGTCTTGTTCACGAGGGGTCGTGACTGACTGGCGAAGGCCACCGCAGCCGGCCTAGAACTGCCGGCGCAGCGACAGCAGGAAGGTGCGCGGCGGGTAGAGGTTGTTGCTCGACTGCGCGATGCCGAACGAAGGGAGCAGCTTGTCGGTCACGTTGTTGACGTTGAGCGCGAGATTCCAGCGACCGAAGGTGTAGTCGGCTCCCAAATCCACGAGGAAGCCGCCGTCGATGCGATAGTTGTTGGACACGCGCCCAACGATGCTGGTCTGGTAGGTCATGCCTCCTTTCACGCGAAGGCCATCGCGCTTGCCCCCGCGCAGGTCATACGACACGAACGTCATCACCTTGTGGCGCGGCACTCCGGGCAACTCGGGACTCTTCACGATCGTGGTGGGATCGACCACGGAGGTATCCATGAGGGAGTAGCCGCCTGTCAGCGTCATCCCGGCCAGCGGGGAGCCGAAGAATTCCAACTCCCAGCCTTTCGCGTTATTGCCACCCTGAAGGTAATTTCGGCCCCCGCCGGGAGCCGTTGGGTCGAATTGACCGAGCACCGCGTCCAGCGCCTGGATGTCGAAACGCGCGAGTGAGGCACTCACCTTGCCGTTGAGCAACTCGGTCTTGATTCCAAACTCCTCGTTGATGCGGATGGGCGTGGCGGAGAAGAACTGCTGCCGCGGGTCCGCCGCACCAATTGAGGGGAAGACCGAAACCTGAGAGGTCGGCGCGCCCGCTTCGCTTTTCACGGCATAGAGGGCCAGCGTCCGCGTGGGCTTGAACGTGATCCCATACATCGGGCTGTCGATGTTGGCGGGATCGGGCGAGACAACCGCGCGGTTGTTGCGCCGGTCTTCGAGCTTTTGCCCGACCGCGGTATCCCTCCGCAGCCCCGCGGTGACGACGATGCGGTCATTCCAAAATCTGGACTGATGGTTGGCAAAGTAGCCGATCGACCGATTCCGCGTCAGCTGATTGCTGAGAAGCACCGGTGCGCCCAACGGCATGTCATTATTGGGCAGGAAGACATTCAAGTCCCCGATCGAGCCCTGGGAGGTTTGGCTGTCGACCCGGGATCGATTCC
>Ga0208048_1000952_pt1 | contig 15304 bp, 12 predicted proteins | sample Malawi_45m_30L_FD_184163 | JGI IMG/M metagenome (GOLD analysis project Ga0208048, IMG submission 184163) | Freshwater microbial communities from Lake Malawi, Central Region, Malawi to study Microbial Dark Matter (Phase II) - Malawi_45m_30L... | ecosystem: Environmental > Aquatic > Freshwater >...
GACGAAACCTTCCACCGCATCCTGGCATTGTTTGATGCGTTTGCGGATGACGGTAATGACATCGGTATCGCCCAGATCGGCTTCCGATGCGGCGCCTTTTTCGATCACGGCGTATTTGAGGGAGGACTTGAGCATGCGCAATGCCCCGAGGCGGTCGGCCTGCTTGGCTTTCATCGCTTCCTTGATGTCCTGGTCGATCTTTGCGGTCAGACTCATGGGTCGGAGGCTAGTTTTTCGTCTACCGCGGGGCCAGAGATTTCCGGCGGGGACATTGCCGCCAAGGCGCGCCTCCATTACTTTTCCAGCAACTTGAGCGTCCCGCCGCGCAAAATCGAAATCCTCGGAACACCGGTCGCCGTAGTCGACTACGACTCGGCCATCGAAGAAAGCAAGCGCTTGGCCGGATCGGACCGCCCCGCCGCGGCGTCGGCGAGCAATACCCACATCATCTCGCTGGCCCGGCACAAACCGGATTTCGGCCGCGTCATGCGCGGGTTCGATCTGGTCATGCCCGATGGCATGCCCTTGCGCTGGTCATTGAATGCGAAAGGCGCCGGTCTGCGCGATCGCGTCTACGGACCCTACTTCATGGAAAAAATGGTCCGCGCCACGCCGCGACCTTGGCGTCATTTCCTTTTCGGCGGAACGCCGGAGACGCTGCACGATTTGCAGAAACATCTTCGCGAAATCCAACCGGATATAGACATCACAGGCATTCTCTCGCCGCCTTTCCGCGCGTGGAGTGAGGACGATGAAACAGACTTCGCCCGTATAATTTCAGAGGCCAGACCCGAGTTCATCTGGGTGGCCTTGGGCGGCGAGAGGCAGGAGCGATGGATTGCGCAAAGTCTCTCGCGCCATGAACGCGGTGTCTTCTTCGCCGTCGGCGATGCTTTCGCTTTGCTCGCCGGCGAGCGTGGCTTCGCGCCCAAGTGGATGCAGCGTCTGGGTATCACATGGCTTTATCGCCTCTGGCAGGAACCGCGCCGCCTGTGGCGACGTTACGCGCGATTCAACACGCTTTTCGTTTGGTATACGCTGCGCGACGCAATCCTCGGCACGCCGAAGAGCGCGGAGGACAAGCCCGGTTTGCCAAGCATCGCTTTCCTCGGATCACGCGGCGTTCCTGCCCGCTATTCCGGATTCGAAGTGGTCGTGCAGGAATTGGGCAAGCGCCTTGCGGCCAACGGACACGATGTCACGGTCTACAATCGCCTGCCCCATTTCGAACCGACGCAGCCGGTGTGGGAGGGAATGAAGATCATCGGCTTGCCGACCATTCCGACCAAGAGTCTCGACACCATCGTGCACACCACGCTGTCGATATTCGATGCGATGCGTCGCAAGTTCGACATCATCTATCTCTGCGGCGTGGGCAATGCCATCCTCGGCAGATTGGCGCGCGCGGCGGGCATGCGCGTCATCATCAATGTCGACGGCGCCGATTTTCGACGCAAGAAATGGCGCGGTTTCGCCAGGTCATGGCTGCAACGCAGCGAACGCTGGGCCATCAACTCGGCGGATTGTGTCATTGCCGACAGTTCGACCATTGCCGACCGCTACGAACGGAACTACGGCGTGCGCCCCGAGCATCTGTCCTACGGACTCACCGTGCGCGACGAACCGGTGAGCTGCGGCGAGTTGGAGCGATGGAAGTTGCGGCCGGACGGATATTTTCTCTACGTCTCGCGCCTCACCCCGGAGAACGAGGCCGCGATGCTTCTCGAAGCTTACCGCACGCTGGACGATCCCCTGCCACTCGTCATTGTCGGCGACGATCCTTATGAACATGCCTACAAACGGGAACTGCATGCGCTGGCCACGGACAAAGTCATCTTCACAGGTCAACGCTTCGCCAAGGCCTACATTGAGCTTAGTCAGAACGCGCGCGCTTTCATTATGCCAGCCACGATCGAAGCGACGCGTCTCGTTCTTCTCGACCAACTCGGCATGGGCAAGGCGATCATTTATCACGACTGCGCTGCGACGCGCGAGGTGCTCGGTGACGCGGGCATCCCGTTCGATTCGAAGGATCCGGTTCGCTCTTTGGCTGAGAAGCTCGCCTGGGCCAAGGATCATGCCGAGGAATGCGCCGCGATCGGACGCAAAGCGCGCACCCACGCCGAGAAATTCCGGTGGGAAGCCGTGCTCGCCCGCTACGAAGAAATCTTCACGGAAATTCTCTCCAGGAAAAACTGATCGTGCGGCTCTCGGTCATAACGCCATCGCTTAATCAGGCACGTTACTTGCACGAGTGTCTTGCCTCGGTCCGAGCGGCAGCCGAAGCGGCGCATGGCCATGAAGTCGAACACATCGTGGTGGACGGCGGTTCGAATGACGAAACCTCGGCTGTTCTGCGCGACCAGACTTTTGCCAAATGGATCTCCGAACCGGATCGTGGCCAGTCGGATGCGATCAACAAAGGCATGCGCCAAGCAACCGGCGATATCCTCACCTACCTTTGTGCCGACGATCTCTACGAACCGAGCGCCATCGCACAGGTGCTCGATGCGTTCGCGGCGGACGAAACCATCGATGTTGTTTATTCCGATTACTTTTTTCTCGAAGGCGATTCCGGACGCAAGCGACGCAAGTCCGCGCGGGCCTTTCGGGCAGAAAACTTGCACAACAGAAATCCGCTCGGTCAGCCGGCGGTGTGGTGGCGTCGGCGCGTGTATGAAAGGTTCGGCGGCTTCGATGAGTCCCTCCATTACTGCATGGATCACGAATACTGGCTCCGCTTCGGAACAAAGGTGCGCTGGCGTTACATTCCAGAGGCTCTCGCTGTTTCACGTTTGCACGGTGACGCCAAAACAAGCCGTCAGCTGCCCGCCATGTGGAGGGAGACGGCCAAAATGCTGACTCGCGGCGGTTGGCGATTCAAACCGTGGTCAGATGCCTTTGCCATGACGGTGTGGGGACAGCATTACTACCGCTTGAAAAGATGGTGGTTCTCGCGATGAAACCGCGCCTGCTGGTTATCGAGCTGCATCATCTCGGCGATACCGTGATGAGTCTGCCCTTCGTGCGCGGGGCGCAGACAAAATTCGAGGTTCACGTTCTCTGCCGTCCGAGTGTTGCGCCGGTCTACCGGTTGCTTGCCGATGCCCCGCAAATTCACGAGTGGGAACCACCTTGGGCGGAAGACAATCCCTGCGGTGCGCTGACGGCGATTCGTGCCGCGGAAAAAGCGGGACGTGGCCTGACCAAAGAAAACTTCGACACTGCGGTCTCCGTCTGGGCCGACGCGCGGGTGGAAATCATCATGGCGGCAACCCATGCCAAGCGGCGGATCGGGTTTCCCATGACCCGCGGCAACTACTACGCGGCGAATCTTCCGTGGCGAAGCAAACGTCTTTTTGCCGGCCAGCTGCTCGAAAAAGTCTGCTCGCTGGCCGGACCCGTTCGTCCGCTGCTGACCACTTGGCTGCACCGGGAGAGTGTTCGCCAACACCACTCGCGTTGTTGGGAACAAGTTGCGCAAGCCATCGCTATCAACTGCGAATACGGCATCCCGTGGATCTCCGTAGAGCCTTCGGGCGAAATATCTGCTCTGCGCGCCAAGGCAACAGCCGAAGGCAAAAAACTGCTCGCCGTTCATGCGCAGGCGCGGCTGCCGTCGAAGCAGTGGTCGGCTGAAAATTGGCGCGCGCTGCTTGGTCGCCCCGCGCTGTGTGAAAAATTCGATGTCGTTCAAATCACGCCACCCGGTGCAACCTCTGTTCTCGAAGATATTCCCGTCATCACGACGCCCGATGTGCGTTCGTTGGCTTCGGTTCTCACTGCGACGGACGCAGTGGTCTGCCACGACTCTTTGCCGGGACATTTGGCAGCCGCTTTGGGCAAGCCGGTCGTGACCATTTTCGGGTCGGGCGAGCCGGACTGGTTTGCTCCTTGGGCCAACCGCGAACGCGCGGTGCAAAAGCGCGTTTGTCCGCTGCATCCCTGCATCGATCGTTGCGGCATGGATTCCTATCTGTGCCTCGACGCGGTGTCGGTGGATGATGTCGCTGCGAAAGTCATGGAGATGGCCAAGGACAAATGAAAATTCTGCTTTTCGGCAACAGTGGATTGTTGGGCCGACATCTGTCCGCGCATTTGCCGCAAGGCGGACACGATGTAACGGCGTTGACCCACGCCGACGCGGACATTACGGACCAGAGGAAATTGGATGAACTCTTCGCTCAACCATGGGATGCAGTGATCAATGCGGCTGCGGTTTGTAATTTCGATGCATGCGAACAAGATCCGGAAGCCACGGCCCGCGTCAATCGTGACGCGCCGCTCGATCTCGCCCGGCGCTGCGTGGCCAACGGCGCACTCTTTGTCCAATTCAGTTCGGACTACGCCTTCGACGGAAAAGTCGACCGGGCCCTGGCCGAGTCCGACGCGCCAAGTCCGATTTCCATTTACGGCGAGCAGAAAGCTGTTTTGGAGCGCGAGATTCCTCGGCTTTGTCCGCGCAGCTTGGTTATACGTCTTTCCTGGCTTTATGGCGTCGGCGGCAAAACTTTCATGAGCCTTTTGCCGGATCTTCTTTTGAAAAACACGTCACTTAGCGTTGCCTCGGGGAAAAAGGGTTGCTGTCTTTACGCGGTCGATGCGGCGGTTTGGATCGAGCGGTTGGTCGTATCGGATCAAACCGGCTTATTCAACTTGGTCAATCGGGGTGGCACGTCTTGGGAGGAATTTGCCCGGCTCTGCGCAAGCCGAATGGGGTTTCCGGAGACGGCGATTGTGGCAGTTCCCTACGAGACCCTCGGTCCCAACTGGTCCAAGCGCCCGCGCTACTCGTGTTTGGACACGGCCAAGCTGCAAAATACGCTTCCTCCGGGCCCGCGCCCTTGGACCGAAGCGCTCGATTCGTTTCTGACGGAATGGAAATCGGTTGCCGCCCCTCGGCTGGTGTGAAAACTTCTCGCACCCTCGGAGGTCATGGATAGCACAAAACCCACCATCGATTGGCGCAAGCTCGCCACCCCCGGCAATCTGCTGGCCATCGCGGTTGCCGTCGGTTCATTCGCTTTTCTCTTCGGTTGGTTCCCCTACGCGTCCGGCTACGGTGCGATACGAGTGAACATGTTCCATTTCATGGCGTACGTCTGGAAAACGCCGGAGTGGGAACATTGCTGGCTTGTCCCTCTTGCGGTGATCGGTCTGGTCATTTACCGCCGGACCTCCCTCGCTGAAATTCCCGTTTCCGGATCATGGCTCGGACTTGCCGCGTTGCTCGGTTCGTTCTTCGTCTATTGGGTCGGATACCTGGCGGACAACGTCTACCTCGGTTACGCCGCGCTGATCGGTTTCGTCGGCGCCGCGGTGCTCTGGATGCTCGGATGGAAATGGCTCAAGGCGCTCGCCTTTCCCATCGCGTTCCTTGCTTTCATGTTCCCGCTCCCGTTCATGGACAACTTCCTCGCTTTCCCGCTGAGAATTTTCATGTCCACGGTGAGCGTCGGCTTCCTCAACCTCATCGGGCTTTCCTGCCTGCAAAGCGGAACGGCCATCGTCTCCGCGCCCGACTTTGCCGCGGGCCTGGCTCAGGGCGAACGTTTCGCCGTCGATGTAGCCGATCCGTGCAGCGGCATCCGCTCGCTCTTTGCGCTCATGATGGTCAGCGCGCTCTACGGCTATATCGTCATGGATCGCCCCTGGAAAAAATGGGTCATTTTCCTTTCGTCCATCCCGCTGGCCGTGGCCGGCAACTTCGCCCGCATCATCATGCTCACCCTCGGAACGATCACACTCGGACCCGAGACGGCCATCGGTTCGATCGAAGAGCCGACTTTGTTCCATCAAGCCTCGGGCTTTCTCGTCTTCGGTGTGGCGCTCGGTGGGATGCTCGGCATCGGATGGCTGATCAACCGCATCGCGCCGGAAAAGGACACCAAAGAATGATCGCCACCTTCGTGATTCCTTGGTGGCGCAGCGTGACTCTGGCCGCGCTGGCCGCGCTGACTGTCTGGCTCTGCCGGGAGAGCGCTCCTCCGGACATCGCCCCGGAAGCCGGCATTGTCATGGACTTGCCCACGCTCGTCGGCGAGTGGTGGGGAACCGAAGAACCGGTCTCGCCGAGCGAGTTGGCCTTGCTGCCCGGCGACACGGAGTTCGCCAAAAAAATCTACCAAGATCTGCGCGGCGACACGCTGACGGCCCAAGTTGTGCTCAGCGGCGGCGAGAAACGCAGCATCCACCGTCCGGAAATTTGTCTGCCTGCGCAGGGCTGGACTATCCAAAGCGGCGAGGCGGTTCCGATCATGCTCTCCAACGGGCGCACGCTCGACGTGATGAAACTCACCCTCACCCGCCAGATCGAAGTCGCGCCCGGCGAACGACGCACCCTCAAGAGCTATTTTCTTTATTGGTTCGTCGGCAAGGACACCACCACGCCTTATCACTGGGTGCGGTTGGCCAAAACCAACTGGGATATGGTGACGAAGAAAATCCAGCATCGCTGGGCCTACGTGATTGTCAGCGCGCCCGTGCTCGAGGGATTCAAACCCGGCGCGAAATCCGACCAACAGACGCTCGACACGCTCAAGGACTTTGTCCGGCAAGCGGTGCCGAAGTTCCAGTTGTCCGAGATGCCGCAGGACGAACGTCCGAAGCCGTAGTCCGCGGCGCCCTCACCCGCTCCACGCGCAACGTGCAGCCCGTGCCGTGGCCCAAGCGTTGCACAAGACCGGTCATTTCGACCATCGGATGCGCGGCAATAATGCCGCCACTTGCGCGATAAGCATCGGCGAACAACTCGCATTCGAGGATGTCTCCACGGTCGCAGATGCTGATGAATTTCATGGCGCGTCCATCCGATTGATGGTGCAGGCGCTGGGCAATGACCAAGCCGCATGTCGTGATGCGTTGTCCGGCGTGCTGGCGCACCTCGGCAATCGGACAGTAAGTGTCCCATGAAACCTGCGGGAACAATTCCACCGGATGGCCGCTGACCGGAAAGCCGAGCAATTCCATTTCATCGCGCAATTTCTGCCAACACTCCGGCTCGGTGCGCGCCGATGGCAAATCCGTCCGTCTCGTTTCCAAAAGCAAACCCTGACCTGCCGTCCAAGGCGCCAACGCACGCAACTCCCAGAAAAGTTCGGTGCGCGAAGCGCCGAATAAATCGAACGCTCCCGCGCGCAACAAACTCATCGCCTCATCCGCCTGCGGAGCACACCGCCGCCAGAAATCCGGCAATGAGGCAAACGGCTGTCCCTCTTCCATTCGTCCGAGCAACCCCTCCGAAAGTCCTTTGATCATGCAAAGCGGCACCTTGATCATCTTCTCCTCTGTGCTCTTTGCGTTCTCTGCGGTTTTCCTCTTATCCACCGCAAACCGCCGGACATCGCCATTGAGATCCGGCCCCGCGAACCCAATCCCCAACCGTCGCGCTTCGATCGTGTAAAACAACCGCGAGTAAAACCCTTTCCCATGGGTCAACACCGAAGCCAAAAATTCCGCCGGATGGTAGCGTTTCAGTTGCGCTGCTTCATAAGCCTCGAGTCCATACGCCGTCGAATGCGCCCGGCAAAAGGCATACCCGCGAAATTGCATGAGCAAGTCCCACACTGCAGTAATTTCGGCATCGGTCCGTCCCTGCCCCCGGGCTGCGGTAGCGAATTCCTCGCGCCACGCATCGACATTAGCCACGCGGTTCTTGACCAGCATGCGCCGCAAAATATCCGCCCGCCCCGCGTCCCATCCGGCGAACACCTCGCAGATCTGCAGCACATGCTCCTCGTAGGCCACCACGCCGTAAGTGGAGCGCAAAACGGGCTCCAGACTCGGGTGCGCATAGCGCACCGGTTCCATCCCACGCGCCCGCCGCGCGAACTGCTCCTTGCGCAGGCTGTTGGCCGCGCCCGGACGGATCACCGACACGATGGCAATCAATTGATCGATGGCCCGCACTCCCGACATCCGCGCCAGCGAGGTCATAGCCGGACTTTCGATATGGTGAGCCCCGCGCGCTTCGCCTTCGGCGATCATTTGCCAGACATGCGGATCATTCCACGATCCGGGCTGAGGTGGCTCGATGCCCCGCGCGCACAACGATTCGCGCGTGTCGCGCAGCACGGAAAGTCCGCCTTGCGCCAGAATATCCAACTTCACCAAGCCCATCGCTTCAACCGCATCCATGTCAAACTGCGTGGTGGCGCGTCCGCTTGCGCTGGTGAAAAGCGGGGTTAAATCCCCCACCGGCTCCCGCGAAATAACCACGCCGCACGGATGCATCTTGGCGTGGCGCGGAAAGCCGTCCAAACGTGCGGCGAGTTTCAGCGCCGCCTGATACGGATTCTCCTCCCACGTCAGACCCCGCGACTCCACGCTGTCATGCACCGCCGCTTCGACCTGACGCGCTGACGTCTGCGGCAGTTTTTCCGTCATGCGCCTGATCTGGAATTCGGATACCCCGAGCGCTTTGGCAATATCGGCAAAGGCCGATCGGCCCTGATACGTGTTGAACCCGCCGACCACCGCCGCGTGGTTAGGTCCGTAACGCTCGAAAATCAGATCGACCACCTCGTCGCGCCGGTCGTGCGGAAAATCGATATCAATATCCGGCAACTTCTGCAGCTTCATCCGCTCCGGATTGAGAAAACGCCGGAAATACAACTCGAAGCGCACCGGACAAACCGAGCTGATCCCGAGGCAATAACAAACGAGCGAATCGGCCGCGCTCCCTCGCGTGATCCATTCAATCCCCCGCTCCGCACAGCGCTGGATCAATTCCCAAACGACGAGAAAATATTCCTCGTAACCCACCTCGGCGATGATGCGCAGTTCCTCCTCGATCTGGCGCCGAACGCCGGCGGCGGGCATCGCGCCATAGCGGCGCCGCATCCCTTCCCGCGCGAGGCGCCCGAGAAACTCCCGCGGTGAAAAACCGTCCGGTGGCACAAAGCGCGGAAATTTCAATCCACCCACCGGCAAAACAAATTCGCACCGTTCGGCGATTTCCTCCGCGTCACGAACCATGGCCGGTGACACTTCCATTTCCCGCGACCATGAAAAATCCCCTCGCCGCTTGTCCGCGTGCGGTTGTCCAGCCAGCGATAGCGTCCGGATACTCTGCAACACTTCGTAAAATTTGGCATCACGCGCCGCTGCATAGCGAATTTCCGGGAATGCCGTGGTCGGACGCAAAATCAATCCGCCGAATTCGTCTTTGTTCGTTCCGCTGAGCAGCCCGCACAAATTCCGATAACCCGTCGCATTCTCCACATAGCAGAGATACGGAATGCCTCGCACTTTCACCTGTGCTGACACGATGGGCTTGATTCCCCCTTCCTTCGCCGCGGCGCAGAACTCGACCGCGCCGTGCAAATTCGGATCTGTCATTGCCACCGCTTTCGCTCCCCGCTCTACCGCCAGCCGAACGATGTCCTCCGGCCGCAGCAGCGAATCCATGAAGCTTAAACAACTTTTTACGTTGAGAACCGCCGTTCCGGTCTGCTTGTAGCGGCGGTCTATGACCGTCGCCTCCTTCACCGGCAATGGCACCGACGGTCGCAGACCGCCGCTACATTTTTCCTGACGACTGCCAACTGATAACTGACGACTCGGCTGCGCCGGCAACTGATGCGCACGCACCACACTCCCGCCCCCGTATTTAATCCGTGCCTCATCCATGACCCGCGCCAACACCCTCCGCGTCTCGCGCTCGTATCCCGTCCCCGGCAAATCGAGCCCGGCTTGATGCCATCCTCTGCCGTCATAGACACGCGAAAACTTCAATCCGACCAAACGCAGGCTGACCCGTCGGTCCCATGCTCGTTTCGCCAAGCGGTCGATCAACGCGTAAACATCCGTCTCCAAGTCGGTCGGTTCGTCGAGACTCTCGCTCCGCCGGCTTTGCTCCATGTCATTGTAACGCAGCCGCACCTCGACGCAGCGGATCATCTTTCCGTCCGCCCGCACCTTGGCCATGAGATGGTCCGCCATGCCGCGCAAGACGCGACGGACAAATTCTTCATCGGTCGTATCTGCGTCAAACGTCTCCTGCTTGCCGTAGGACTGCGCGTCCGCCCGCTCGGTGATGATCGGGCGTTCGTCGATGCCGCGGGCGAAGCCGTGGAGTTGTCCCGCCGAAGATCCCGCGATCAGTTCCAAGCTTTGCGGTGAAGTCTCCGCCACCTGCGCGATACGGTGCAGACCCGCCGCCATAAAAACGCGTTCCATCTTCGCTCCGACACCGGGCAACCATTTCACCTCGAGCGGCGCGAGAAATTCCCGCTCTGTCCCCGCCGCCACCTCGAGAAAATTATCCGGCTTGCGCAGCTTCGACGCGATCGAGGCAACGAGTTTGTTCGTGCCGAGTCCCTGCGAGACGGAGATGCGCAAATGATCGCGGATATTTTGACGCAACCGCTCGGCCGCCGCGCGGGGACTCCATTTGGTCACTCCCGAAAAATCCCCGTAGCCCTCGTCGATCGACCCCACTTCCACCACGGGCGTGTAGTCGTGGACCAGCGAAAACATCATCCGCGAGAAATGTTCGTATTTCTCCCAGTCGCCCGGCAGCACGATGAGATGCGGACAAATCTTCAAGGCCCGCGCCGTCGGCATCGGGGTGTAAATCCCCAACCGCCGCGCCTCGTAACTCGCCGACGCAATAATCCCCCGCTTCATCCCCCCCACCGCCACCGCTTTCCCGCGCAAGCGCGGCTCGGACGCCACCTCGCATCCGACAAAGAAGGCATCCGCATCCAGATGCACCGCCACACGCTGTTCCGTCCGCTTCACAAAGCGGATTTACCACATCCGCTGTATACTGTTCAAATGTTCAGTATTTTAATACCAGGCTTTTCAAGGTCTGTCCGCCCGGACGATGGCCACGACCTTGATCTCCTTGACCGCGTGGTCCGCCCAGAAAGCAACGGCAAAGTTGCCGAAAATTTTAATCTGAATCGGCCGCCCGGCGGCATCGGTTTCAGTGTAGTCACCGGTCTTGAAGGGATTCCCTGACAACGAATCGACAAAGTTTTCGATTCCGCGGCGATTCTGGGCCGCGACAGATTTCAGCAACTCAGCCGCTTCGATACGCAGATAAACCGCGTAGGGCTTCACGCGCTTTTCTTGCCAGCGGCGCCTTTGACAGCATTCCACTCGACCCAGCCTGACGGGTCCCTGTCATCCAACCGGCGCGAGATCTCCTCCAGCAGACCGTCCCGTTTCATCCGAAGCGAGAGAAGGAAGGCCGCCAACTTATCCTGATCCTCAGCCGGCAAGGCCTGCACCTCTTGTTGCAAGGTCATAATGCTCATGAACAAAGTGTGTCACGTCCCGGCGGCCAAGCAAGTGCCAAGGTGCCATCCGTTCTCTGCGCTCTCCGTGCCCTCTGCGGTTTTTATCTCAACCCAACTTGGCCAAGCCCGCCTCGATCACATCCAGACCTTCGTTGAGCTGAGCTTCGGTGGCGACCAGCGGGATCAAAAAGCGCAGCACATTGCCGTGCGTGCCGCAGGCCAAGGTGATCACGCCGTTTTCGTAATTGTGCTTCACCATCGCCGTGGCGGACGGCTTATCCGGGTCTTTGGTTGTGCGGTCTTTGACCAACTCGATGGCGCGCATCGGACCCAATCCCCGGACCTGTCCGATTTTCGGGAATTTTTTGAACCAAGACTCCAGCCGGTCTTCCAAGAGTTTCCCAAGCTTCTGCGCCTGCTCCAAAGTCTTAGGGTCGTCGAATTTATCCATCACCGCCAGCGCCGCAGCACAGGCCACCGGATTTCCGGCATAAGTTCCGCCGACACCCCCCACCCCGACCGCATCGATCACCTCGGCCTTGCCGACCACAGCCGAGAGCGGAAGCCCGTTGGCCAAACCCTTGGCCAAGACGAGTAGATCGGGTGCTACCCCGGATTGCTCGCAGGCAAAGAGCGTTCCGGTCCGGCCGAATCCGGTTTGGATCTCGTCGAAGATGAGGACCGCCACGTGCTTGTCACACCACTCGCGTAACATCTGCAGGAACGGCGCGGGCGCAGGAATGAATCCGCCCTCGCCCGTGACCGGTTCGATGATCACTGCGGCGACATTCGTTTCACCGATGTCAGCATGGGCGATTTCCTCGAATCTCTCGAACGCCTCGCGGCACAAACACCGCGACAACGAGCACGGCAGTTTTCCCGGACAGACCGGCGATTCGCCGTCGACCCCAGGCCAGCGATAAAAATCGGGAAACGGCGCACGATAAATTTCCGACGGAAATGGACCGAACCCGCTCTTGTAGGGATTCGCCTTTCCGGTGAGCGCCATCGCCATGTAAGTGCGTCCGTGAAACGCGTGCTCGAAACAAATCACCGCTTGGCGCTTCGTATACGCGCGAGCAAACTTGATCGCATTCTCCACCGCTTCGGCCCCGGAGCTGGCCAGGAACGTCTTCTTGGCAAAATCCCCCGGCGCGCGCGCATTGAGCCGCTTGGCCACTTCGACATAACCCTCGTAGGCAACCACATTGATACTTGTGTGGAAAAATTTGTCCGCCTGAGCTTTGGCTGCCGCGACGACCGACGGCTCGCAGTGTCCCAGATTGGTCACCCCGATCCCACAGGCAAAATCGAGGAATGTGTTGCCATCCACATCGGTGATCGTCGCCCCTTCCGCCCGCTCCGCGACAATCGGCGTGGTATGGAACGGCCCCGGCGCCACATGCTTGGCCCGCTCGGCAAAGACCTCCTGACTCCGTGGTCCGGGCACCGCTGTTTTGATTTCGATCGAGGCCATAGCCAAATGTAGCTCTGTCTTTTGCGCGGTGAAAGTCCGCGCGTTATCCGGCTCTAACTTCCGAAGAGCGGCTTGCCCGCGCCATCGCTAAAGCGGAAAAGATAAATGCCCGACCCGCCGTCGGCAAAAGTCACGGTCACGGCCACATCCTCGCCCGCGCGCGGGGACTTGCTGATCTGGAAGTCCTCGATGTGCCGCGCGCCGAGCAAAATGCGGTTGTCGAGCAAGAGGAAGAGCCTGCTCGTTTCCATGTTCATGGCAAAGAGACCTTCGTAGTCCTTGGCCGAACCGGTGAAGACGACCCAGGAATCGAACGCCACGACGCAATCGCCGAAACTGGTGAATGTCCCGTCGAACAACTCGGGGATGCGTGTGTTCAGGTCGGCCACGATCTGTTCGGAACCCCGGGAATTTTTCCAGCGGATCGTGCGCGCATCTTCAAGAATCGCTGCGGATTCACGGCGCGCACCGGAGGTTGTCGCATTGGCCTGGTCTGCCTGATTGGTTTCGAGTTCGAATATTTCCTCCCTGCCATCATCCAAAAGACACCGAGCGACCGGAACGCCGCCGCGCATTTCAAGCGCGGAAATGGAGGCCACCGCCCCACTCCGGTTGCCGACTTTGTCGCCTCTTTGCACGAGAACCGAGGGACGTCCATCGCGGTCGATGGCATAGACACCCTCGCGGCCGAGCTTGGGGACACCGCGACCTGCGCCGTTCGCAATGAAAATCACCGAGCCATCGCTCTCCGGAATCGCATCGCTGAAAAAATCAAAGAAAGCCGGATGCGGGTCGGTCGGCGCCAAGACTCCCGAAGCCACGGCCTCCTCCACTTGGACAATGCGGGCAGGTTCCCAAGTCAACGGCTTGTCATCCGCCCACGCAGAAGTGGCAGCAAGAAACAGAATGGCGGCAGTGGAACGCATCGCGTTTGAGGTAATCCGTCACTGGAAAACTCCCGCCATATTGACCCAAAGGCAAAGGATTTTTGCCAAGTCGGGTCGCTCGATGCAGATAGGGAGCGGCTATCGACCGCCAGTCGCGGACGGCCCGACGTCCGCTCCGAGAACTTTCGCATCCCAGGTCATGACCCTTTTTTGCGGAACCGGTGCGTTCGAGTTCGGGTCGGATGCAGCCGCGCCCGAAGCCACTTTCGCGGAGTCCGAGCGGACGAAAACCCTTTGGCCCGGCGCATTTTCCTGGCCCGCCACCTCCGGTGCGCGCGCCGCCGCGACCGCGGGTTTCTGCGTTGTGGTCCCCCCCGAAACCAACAACAGCAGCGCGATCGAAGCGGCGGCGGCCAGAGATGCGGGCACGGCAAAACGGATGATCTTGCGGCGCGCGCGGAAAGATTGCTGGTTGGCGATGGCTTCGCGCAGCAGTCGCGCCCTCGCCTGCGGATCGAGTCCCTCGCTCGGTTCCTCGGTCACCTCACCCACCGCGTCGGTGATTTCGCACGCTGCGAGCAGGTCGCGCTGCAGGTGTTGCCCGCTGGCCAGATCGGCTTCGAATTTCTCGCGTTCGGCGCCCTGCAATTCGTTGAGGGCATAGGCAGTGATGCGTGGGTCGTTCATGTCGTGATCATCTCCGGGTTTTCATCGAGCCATTGCCGGCGAAGCGTTTTGACCGCGTCATGCAACTGAACGCCGACGGTCGACACGCTCGTCTTCAACGCCTCGGCCATTTCCTTGTAGCTGAGGCCGGCTTCGAATTTCAGTTTGATCAATTCGCGCTGCTGACGCGGCAATGCGGCGACCAACTCGCGCAATCGTGCCGCATCCTCCCCGGCCACGGCGCGGCGGTCAGGACCCGGTTCGTTGCTGGCAAAGTCCATGTCCTCGATCGGCTCGGTGCTGAAACGGACCACTTTGCGCCGGTGATCAATGGCGCAGTTGCGGCAGACCAAAAACAACCACGGACGCAACCTCGGCTCGAGCGCGACCACATCCTGCCGGCTGAGACGCAAAAATGTCTCCTGCACCGCATCGCGGGCCGACTCCAGATCGCCGGTAATTTCTTTGGCGTAGCTCACGAGAATCCGTTCGTAGCGGTTCAGTGCTTCGGTGATGATCTGTTCGGGGGACATGATCTTCACCGAGTCAACGCGCCGGTCCGGATTTTCTTAAGGAAAAAAATTCAAACCGCGGCGAGTTGTTTTTCCCCTCCCCGCTGCTTGCGGATCCAGACGGACAACAATGCGACATCGGCCGGGGTCACCCCGCTGATGCGCGAAGCTTGGCCGAGTGTGGACGGACGAACCTGTGCGAGTTTTTGCCGCGATTCATTGCGCAACCCGGGAATGCTCGCGTAGTCGAGATCCATCGGCACCGACTGTTCTTCCTGGCGCTGATGCCGCGCCACCGAGTCCAACTCGCGGCGGATGTAGCCCTCGTATTTGAGGTCCGTTTCCACCTGCGACCAGATGTCTTGCTCAGCTAGGCGACGCATACCTTCCGGCAAACCGGAAACAAAGTTCTCCGGACGGCGGATCCATTGCGCCAACGTAATTCCTTCGTGGCGAACGATTTGTGATTTTTCTTTAAGTTGTTCAATAGCAAGGGCTTTCGCTGCGGTCTTGGCG
>Ga0208048_1000960_pt1 | contig 15245 bp, 15 predicted proteins | sample Malawi_45m_30L_FD_184163 | JGI IMG/M metagenome (GOLD analysis project Ga0208048, IMG submission 184163) | Freshwater microbial communities from Lake Malawi, Central Region, Malawi to study Microbial Dark Matter (Phase II) - Malawi_45m_30L... | ecosystem: Environmental > Aquatic > Freshwater >...
GGGGAGGAACGTCGATCATGCGGGGCCTCCTGGCCAAGTTACGGGAAGTCCATTTTAGCGCCGGTATCATTTTTTACAGCTGGCTCGATCCAAGCCGGCAGAAGCCCCTGGTCAATTTTCATTCGGCGCAGGTGGTCAGTTTTCACTCGCCGCTGCAGATACCCGACCCGCAAGGGCTTGTTCAAGGAGAGGCCTTGTGTTCGCAAAGTTCAGGCGCACCCATCCCGGGGCGCCAGTCACGCGATATGAAGAAATGCCACTTTCAAGCGATACCTGCCGAGTGGCAAGTGCTGGAAGAGAGCATCATCGCAGGCACGTCCCCTGCAGATCGTGGTAATGAGAATCTATTGCCCTCGACCCTGCAGGCTTCTGATCTTCCGGCTAACTTCTGCTCTCTCAATCTTTCCGGCTCTCGGCGTCGAGAAGGTCTTTTCGTGACACGGATGTTTGTACTGTTAGCTGCAATCGCACTGGTATTTATTCAACGCTCGAAGACAACAAAAATCCAGGATCAGTTAAAGATCAAGTGTAAGAAAATGCACCCTATTTCCTAGACTGCTATCAATTGTTTGCGATAAACTGAGTCGTCACCATTTTTTAAAGCATCCGCTGTATGACGGGTTTTCATCCTGGGCCTGTGTCTGGCTTTTTCTTAATGCTGTTGATCTGCACACTGTGGAGTAGTGCGGGTGTTGTGTCTCGGCAGCTCGAGTCTGTAGCCCTCTTGGAGGTCACCTTCTGGCGCAGCTTATTCTGTGCCTTGACACTCCTCCTCGTGTTGCTTGCGCAGGGTGGGATCACTTACAACTTGCACAGAGTGCGGAAAATGGGGCTCCTGGGATTATTCTCAGGGATCTGTTGGGCGATCATGTTCACCTGCTTCATGGTGGCCATCATGTTGACTTCGGTCGCCAATACACTCTTGATCGTCAGCCTCTCACCGCTATTTGCAGCCGTCCTAGCCCGCTGGTTTCTTCAAGAGCGAATCTCAATGGCGACACTTGCCTCGATTCTGTTGGCAATTCTTGGGCTTTGGTGGATGCTGCGCGAGGGATTATCTGGTCAGAGCCTTCTGGGCATGTTTATAGCGCTTGGAACGCCAATCGCCGCGGCCATTAATCTTATTTTGCTTCGGCGTGCGCGGGAACATGTGAGTCTAGTCCCAGCCGTCATGATAGGCGGTGCAATCTCTGCCTTGATCACACTGCCTTTCATCTCTCCAATTCAAGCTACAACAGCCGATCTTCTCTGGCTCGCTGGCTTAGGCGTTTTTCAACTCGCTCTGCCATGTACTCTCCTCGTTTGGCTTAGCCGGTATCTACCGCCGCAAGAGATCGCTCTCCTATCACTTTTTGAAGTGATTCTTGGGCCGATCTGGGCTTGGCTGTGGGGGGGAGAGGCAATCACAGCGGTGACGCTTCAAGGTGCATTCCTCATTCTTGGGGCCCTCATATTCAATACCCTTCTGCAGCCTCGTGTTAAAAATCATGCGGCGTTTTAATAAGTTGCCGATAACAGATAGAAAGCCGTGTTTTGCAACTCCCTCGATCGCTGAAGCCTTGTCGAATATCCTCAATGGTAGAAGAATAACAATTGACGGTTTTGCGAATGCGGGTCTTCTCAACTAGTTGGAAAACGTCAGTTCCGCATCAGAAGTTCAGACAGACGCGCATATGGAGGTAACGGAGTGTAATTGAGATGGCTCTTCGGCTAGTGTCGCAGTACGAGGTTAGTCATACCTTCCTCTTCCCCACTACGTTGAAGGCAATGATGAAGGATGACTCTGACCCACGACAGCACTTTGATTTGAGTAAATTACAAGTCATCATGAGTGACGGGGGGTTTGTCGGTGATTTAGTGACCCATTGCTGCAGAGAGGGCCTGGGAATAACGGTCAATGAGATGTTCGGCCAAACCGAGATAAACGAAATGGTCGGAAATTCTTTTCAGCGCCGGTCCGTGCTGCCCGGACGTAGGGGTCGGCCCTGCCTTGGGCATCGGGTTTCGGTGATTGATGATGAGGGTCGTGAGCTGGGAGCCGGTAAGGTTGGTGAGGTGGCAGTCCATTGCAATGATATTCACTGACATCCTGACCCCTTTTTCTTCCTAAATGAAATTGAAAACTGCCTTCTCAAACATGCACCAGTAGCCAATGTCGCTGTTGTGGCGCGATACGAGCACCCCAAAGAGATTGAGTACATAGATATGTCGCCGATGACGACGTCGGGAAAAATCCAGCGGCATATTCTGCGAAAGAGGGGGATTCATGTGTAATCTCTGGCAAGGCTGGGGTGCTCTCTAAAAAAGGATTACCATCACGAAGATGACAGCTCAGATTCAACCTCAGCATCTTCTGCCCCAGATTGAGCCGCGTGCGGTGCCACCGGCGCTGATCGAGCGCCTAAAAAAGGCCTTTGGCGAGCGCTGCTCTACTGCCCTGGTAGTTCGCGAGCAACACGGCCGGGATGAGTCCTCTTTCGCCGCCCCTCCGCCAGCAGCAGTAGTCTTTGCGGAGTCTACCAAGGAGGTGGCACAAATAATCGCCTGGGCCTCGGCGTCTCAGGTTCCTGTCATTCCTTTCGGCGCGGGTTCCTCACTCGAAGGGCACCTGCTGGCGGTGCAGGGCGGTATCAGCATTGACCTAGGGCGCATGAATAAGGTGACCGCGGTGCATACAGAGGATCTAACCGTCATAGTGCAACCCGGTGTGACACGTAAGCAGCTCAATGAGGAACTCAAAAACACCGGGCTATTTTTCCCGGTTGACCCGGGCGCAGACGCCAGCATCGGTGGCATGTGTGCCACTAGAGCAAGTGGCACGAACGCGGTGCGCTACGGTACGATGCGTGAAAATGTGCTGGCCCTTGAAGTGGTGATTGCCAGCGGTGAGGTAATTCGTACCGGTACGCGTGCGCGCAAGTCCTCCGCTGGCTACGATCTCACTCGGCTAATGATTGGCAGCGAGGGTACCCTAGGCGTGATTACCGAGATTACGCTGCGCATCTACCCGCTTCCGGAGTCGGTATCCGCCGCAGTCTGTTCGTTTCCAAGTATCGAGGCGGCAGTCCGCACGACCATCCAGATCATCCAGCTTGGCGTCCCGATCGCTCGCGTGGAGCTGATTGACCGCCACGCTGTGCGTATGGTCAATGCTTACGCAGGCTTGGGTTTACGAGAGGGGCCAATGCTGTTGATGGAGTTTCACGGCTCACAGAGTGGCGTGCGTGAGCAGGCGGTGCAGGTACAAGAAATTGCCAGCGAGCACGGTGGCGAGGCATTCGAATGGGCCAGTACCCCCGAGGAGCGAACCCGGCTGTGGGCCGCGCGACACAACGCCTACTTCGCCGCGATCCAATCTCGTCCGGGATGCCGGGTAATTTCAACGGACACTTGTGTACCAATCTCACGCCTAGCAGACTGCCTGCTGGACTCGGTGGCTGAGGCGGAAGCCTCAGGTATTCCCTATTTCTTGGTTGGTCACGTTGGCGACGGAAATTTTCATTTCGGTTACCTGTTGGATCCTGACGCACCCCAGGAACGGTTGATCGCTGAGCAGCTCAACCATCATCTAGTGACACGTGCGCTGACGCTTGGCGGCACATGCTCCGGTGAGCATGGAGTGGGCCTGCATAAGATGGACTTTCTCGTCACGGAGGCAGGCGACGGTGCGGTTGAGCTGATGCGCACGATTAAGCGCGCGCTAGACCCACAGAACATTATGAACCCGGGTAAGGTTTTTCGATTGTGATGATCAAAATCGCTAACACAATTACGATAGGAATTTTGCCTAGGATCAATACTCCCTCCGGTGTGTCGATTCTGGCGGAAAAACCCACAGGGCCATGCAGGACTCATTAAACGCAAGTAAAGAATCATGCGCGTGTACCCAGCCTGCACTTAAAAATAGCATCAGATCCGTAGCATGCCTAGCTGCCGGGCGCTATCCATCCCATAGCGAGGCAGATTATTCGGTAGTCGGATTAACAGTATGCGAAGCGTTGAGCTGTAACGTTCCACTCCAGGATCCCTAGAGTAGTGATGGCCGTCCCCATGTGTATCTCGCCCCAAAACCCTCGGCATTCACTCGCTAGACCCAAAAGCTACTCATTCCCAAGCAACTGACGAATCTGCGGGACTATTTTCGCAACGCCATCAGCGGACCCAAAGCGACCGACGACCTCGCCCTCGCGATTGACCAGAAACTTGGTGAAGTTCCATTTGATTGCCTCGGTGCCTAGTATCCCCGGGGCAGCAGCTTTGAGGTGAATGAAGAGTGGGTGGGTGTCCGGTCCATTGACGTCGCACTTCGCGAACATCGGAAATGAGATATTGAACTTACTAGAGCAGAACTCTCCGATGTCCTCGTTGGAGCCGGGCTCCTGCCGGCCGAATTGATTACACGGAAAGCCCATCACTACCAGACCAACTTCCTTATATCTCCGGTAGAGGTCCTCTAGGTCTTTATATTGCGGAGTAAAGCCGCACTGGCTCGCAACATTAACTATCAGAAGCACGCTTCCTTGATAGTCTAGTAAATCCTCGGAACTTCCATCGAGGCGAGTTAGATTAAGACGGGGTAGGCTCATCAGTCTCTCCGTTGGGGTAAGCCGCAGACTACACGCACCCTCTTCTCCAATTAAATGTCCAACAAAAAGTTGGGGTTGATAAAAAGCACTGCGCTCCCTTGACTGCCTCGAGGGCTACCTTGAACTTGAATGCCGAACTATGGTCGCGTCGTGGCCTTCTAATACACTGCGCTCTGCCTTGATGGGACCCAGCGTACCCCTTGCACCTTAATCTGCTCGAGTGATTCGACGATTTCTTGGTTTGTTGGCGACCCAAGAATGAATTGCCATAGCTACGGGGGTAGTCGACTCGGCTAGCGAGCAAGCTAACTTTAAATTAGCGCCCAGTTGATTCCGGCCACAATCAGTGCTGGAAAGATCTCCAAGAGTTTTGCAAAAGCACCCAGACTAATCGAGTTTAATATTTGCGAATGAGGCAACCTGCTGCCAACGCTCTGCATCAGTTTTCATAAAGCTCTCCATCTGAGCAGCATTCATGAATTCAATACTAACGCCGCTAGCGGTAATTGCAGTAGCAACATCCCTCTGAGCGATTACTTTTCTAAGAGCATCCTGAAGCTTTCCAGTAATCTCTGCTGAAGTCCCGCGCACCACTGCCAATCCAAACCAGGCCGAGACCTCAAATTTCGGATAACCAAGTTCTTGCATGGTTGGGACATTTGGAAGCGCTGGATTCCGTTTTGAGGTCGTCACGGCCAACGCCTTAAGCTTTCCCGATTGGATGTGCGGCAATGCAGGCGGTAGGTTATCAAACATGAGATCAATCTCTTTTGACATCAAAGCGACATTTGCCAATACGCTACCCCGGTAAGGAATATGCACAATATGCACTCCGGCTTGGCTCTTTAGGAGTTCAGCACTCAGGTGTAGAGAGGTCCCATTACCGTTTGATGCGTAGTTCAGAATGTTTGGCTTTGCCTTCGCACGCGCCACAAGATCCGCGACCGAATTAATCCCGGACTCTGGGTGCACCATCAGCACATTGGGCAACTGCCCAAACATTGCAACAGGCTGAATCTCTGCTGGCTTGTAGGGTAACGTCTTATAGATCGCGGGACTAATTGTTAATGGAGGGGAGGCCATGAGCAAGGTGTACCCATCGGCAGGAGCCCTCGTCACTTCTGCAGCACCGATTCCCCCCCCAACACCGGGCTTATTCTCAATCACAACGGGCTGACCGAGCTCTTTGGAGAGGCTCGGGGTGATCAGACGCGCCATTGAGTCGATCAAGCCCCCCGGGGGAAACGGCACCACCAGGCGAATCGGCTTTGAGGGATAGGGCTGTGCCATGAGCGAGGAATGACCCAGTCCGAAGGCTGCAGATAGCAGCACTGTTGAGAGCACAAAAATTCGGCGATACATGAGAGTCTACTTTCTGTTATCCGCCATGAGAATACCAAAAAAAATCGACAGGCGTACCTCCTGCAGTGCGTTTAAGCGGAAGACCCTAATTGGCTGGGGCCGATTCAAATGCGTAAGATAAGGCGTATGACATCAACCACTCAACCAAAGACCGCTGTCGGGATTATTGGACTGGGCGCAATGGGGCTCGGAATGGCACAGTCACTCCGCAGAGCCGGGCTTGAGCCCTCTGTCTTCGATATTCGAGGAGACGTTGTAGCAAGCTTTACAGAGCAAGGTGGAACTGCCTGTTCAAGCGTTAAAGAGCTTGGATCGCGCTGCAATATTGTCATTTCGGTGGTGGTCAATGCAGAGCAGACTGAATCCGTACTTTGGGGTCCTGAGGGCTGCGTAGCCGCGATGCGCCCAGGCGGCGTTTTCGTGATGTGCTCAACCGTTGACCCCAATTGGTCTATTCGCACCGAGAAACTGCTTGCTGAAAAGGGGATTCTTTACCTTGACGCGCCAATTTCCGGCGGAGCCGCGCGCGCTGCAAATGGTGAAATCACGATGATGACCTCTGGCCATCCGGATGCGTATGCACTTGCCCAGCCCTGTCTGGATGCAATGGCCGCAAAGGTTTATCAGTTAGATAACCAAGCCGGTGCGGGAAGCAGAGTCAAAATCATCAACCAGCTCCTCGCGGGTGTCCATATTGCTGCAGCTGCAGAGGCGATGGCCCTCGGGATACGCGAGGGCATTGACCCAGACGCGCTCTATGAGGTCATCACCAATAGCGCCGGCAACAGCTGGATGTTTCAGAATCGAATGTCTCATGTCCTCGCGGCCGACTATACACCGCACTCTGCTGTCGATATTTTTGTGAAAGATTTGGGCCTTGTCCTTGATCTTGCTCGAGCCAGTAAATTTCCATTACCGCTTAGTTCAACAGCCCACCAGATGTTTATGCAGGCCTCAACAGCAGGATTTGCAAAAGAAGATGACAGTGCAGTAATCAAGATTTTCCCTGGAATCGCATTGCCGAAAAAAGAAACTTGAGCAATGAATATTTTGATCACTGGTGGCTACGGATTTCTTGCAACTCGACTAGCGAAGACTCTTTTGCAGCATGACAAGTTTTCGGTCAGTGGACAAGCTCCACAAACGATTCACCAAATCATCCTGACTGATCTTGTTTCTCCTGGGGTGAATCTTCAGTCCGATCACCGTATTCAATTTATTGGCGGTAATCTGCGAGGGTTCCTGGCTGAGGGTGAGCTTTTCACCAAAGAGATTGACTTGGTATTTCACCTTGCAGCTGCAGTCAGCGCAGAGTGCGAGGCGGATTTTGAGCTTGGCATGCCAAGCAATCTCAACACCACCCTAGAGCTACTCCAGGCATGCTGCCGATCTGACCGGGTAACAGTCGGCGAGGTGGCCCAAAACCCCCAACGCCTTGGGGGAGCAGAGGCCTTCCATCGGCTGGACTGGGTAATTGACTCAGCGATCGCCAGAGTCGTTAAGAGTTGGCCGGGCCAAAACGCGTGCTCGCGGGCTGCACGACTCGGCCCAGTACCGGACATGTCGTTTGATGCCGTTGTTCAGCGGTACATTGATGGGAACTGCAGCGCAATCCAAGCACGCTAATCATGGCTAGACTTTTTCTCGGTTGTATCGCAGATGACTTCACTGGTGCGACCGACCTTGCCAATAATCTTGTTCGTTCTGGGATGCGTACCGTTCAGAGTATTGGTATCCCAACCTCACCGATCGATTCACAAACCGATGCAATCGTCATTGCCTTGAAATCCCGAACGATTCCAGCCCAAGAGGCTATTGATCAGTCTCTTGCTGCGCTTCATTGGCTTCGCGCGCAGGGTGCACCGCAGATATATTTCAAATACTGCTCAACCTTTGACAGTACCGCAGCAGGCAATATTGGGCCTGTCATCGAGGCTCTTATGAGAGCGCTCGATACAGACTTTACGATCGCCACACCTGCGTTTCCTGAAAACAGACGCTCAGTCTTCCAGGGACATCTGTTTGTGGGCGATCGATTACTCAGCGAAAGCGGAATGCAAAATCACCCGCTCACCCCGATGACCGACTCCGATCTCGTGCGGGTTTTACAGTCTCAGTGCACAGACCCTGTGGGTCTCATTAATTATGCGTGCGTGAGCCAGGGCAGTGATGCGATTGACGCACAGATTCAAGTACTCCGCTCAGAATCGACACGTATTGCAATTGTGGACGCAATCTCAAATCAAAATCTAATAGAAATTGGGCGTGCAGTTCGGTCACTTCCGCTCGTGACGGGGGGGTCAGGAATCGCGCTCGGTCTACCGCAGAATTTCTCTCTACCCGCCGCTCATAACGCGCAGACGCTACCACCAGCGCAGGGATCCCGCGCGATCATCGCCGGGAGTTGCTCGCAGACAACCCAGCAACAGGTCGCGCACTTTCTCGCCACAGGCAAGCCTTCACTGCGTTTAGACCCTTTAAATCTTGTGCAAGACCGTGCCGAAATCTCCCGCGCGATCGACTGGTCCAATGCGCATGCGGGTCAAGATCCAATTCTCATTTACTCAACCGCTACTCCCGATCAAGTCAAGTCCGCGCAAGCTCAAATCGGTATCGCCGAGGCAGGCCATCTCATCGAACAGGCATTGGGCGCGATTGCTCAAGGATTGATCGCCCAAGGAATTAGGCAGTTGGTCATTGCGGGAGGCGAGACCTCGGGGGCGTGCGTTCAGGCGCTGGGTATTACTCGCCTGAGAATCGGGCCACAGATCGATCCCGGCGTTCCATGGTGCTTTGCCAGTGCGAGCGACGGACTCCGCGCCGATCTCCACATTGCTCTAAAGTCAGGTAACTTCGGGGCCCCCGACTTCTTCACTAAATCTTTTAAAGCACTCCAATGAACGAATCCTGCGCCCGCGAGGAAATCTGTCGGATCGGCAGGAGCCTATTCGAGCGTGGTTATGTCCATGCAACTGCAGGAAATATTAGCCTTCGATTAAACAACGGTATTCTCATTACCCCTTCCGATGCTTGCCTTGGTTTTCTCGATCCCGCGCGGATTGCCCAGATTGACCTCAACGGTCAGCAGCAAAGCGGCGATCGGGCAAGCAAAACCTTAGCGCTCCACCAGGCTATTTACCGGGCGAGTCGCCCATTTCTGCCAGATACCTCTTGCATCATTCACACCCACAGCACGTTCTGTGTAAGCCTGAGCCTGAACTCAAAAGCGACAGAGCTAATTCCCCCGATCACGCCCTATTTTGTAATGAAGGTTGGTCATGTCCCGCTAATTCCTTACGGTCGACCAGGAAGTCCGGCGGTTGCTGACCAGGTCGCAGAGTCCATTACCGCCTACGGCCAATCCGGTCGAATCCTTCGCGCGGTCATGCTCGCGCGTCTCGGGCCCAATGTCTGGCATGACTCTCCCAGTGCGGCGATGGGGGTACTCGAGGAGCTTGAAGAAGCAGCAAAACTGATTAGCACCACCGGTTCGCCGATCCCTGAGTTGGCCGCACCTGATATTGAAGAATTAAGAAAAACCTTCGGCGCATATTGGTAATCGTTTTGCGACGATAAAAATACCGGAACCCGACACCCCATGACCACCAGTCGTGGTGTCTCAGTCAACAAATGACGCTCCCTCTCAGGCCTTGAGAACCTGTTGCCATTCAGGCACTGGGGTTCGCAATGGCTGACCTTCAAGGGCAGCGCGCATATTGGCAAATGCCAGATCCGCCATCGCCTGACGGGTCTGGTTGGTGGCGCTAGCCATATGCGGTGTCAAGACAACCTGGGGCATTTCGCACAGGTCCTGGGGCACATGAGGCTCGTGGGCGAACACATCCAGCCCGGCACCAGCGATGATGCCCGACTTCAGCGCTTTGATCAGGGCATGCTCATCGACCACACTGCCGCGGGCGACATTGATCAGATAGCCCTTCGGCCCCAATGCGGCAAGTACTTCGGCATTGATCAGATGTCTGGTCCCTGCCCCTCCAGGAGTGGTGACCACCAGAAAATCCGACTCGGCAGCAAGATCCCGCACAGCAGGGAAGAAACGGTAAGCGCTGTCAGCTTTTTCGGTGCGTCCTGTGTAGGCGATGGCCATGCCAAAAGCCAGTGCACGATGCGCAATGGCCTCGCCGATCCGTCCCAGACCAACGATACCCAGGCGGGCTCCGGAGACCTTGCGTCCGAGGGCGATCGGACCAGCGGGCCACCGTCCCGCCCGGACAAAGGGGTCGGCCTCGAGTAGGCGGCGACCCACGGCGAGCACTAGTGCAAGCGCTAGATCGGCCACATCGTCGGTGAGTACTCCCGGGGTGTGAGTCACCGGGATACCGTATTCAAGCGCTGCCGTCACATCCACGCCGTCGTAGCCGACTCCAAAGACCGAAACAACCTGAGCATTGGGAAGTTGCGCAAGGAGACCGCGTGAAACCACGGACTCTCCGGTTGCAGCCACACCCCGGATTCGCGGGGCTAGGGCTAAAAACGCCGTCGGATCGAGTTCATGGGTACGGTCATGGACCTCGTAGAGACGCTCCAACGCCTGTTGGTAGAAGGGGTGGATCCTCGCCACTGCCAGCACGTCGGGTTTAGAAACCATCACGCTTGAGAAAAAGTTTTCGCAATCAGCCCGAGAGTCAGTTTGAATCTGGAGCGTGACGAACTTCCGCCCGGGTCAGCAGACAGATATGGGCAACGCCAGGTGATGGCCTCGTTTAGAGTCGCGCTGTTCACAAGCCCACCTTAGCTCCCGAGGCATGGAGTTCGGCCCATGTGCCTTGATCGATCTCAATGCCATCGCGTTGCCGGGCTTTTCTCGCCGCGCGTTCAGGCTCGCCGGCCAGGTATATGCCCCCGCTGTGGCTGGGACTTTGATGCAGCCAGTCCGCGAAAGCAATGGCTTCCTGGTCGAAGCTGGCCTGAGTTCCGAGTCGAGCAGGGTCGATCAATACCGTCAGCATTCCATTGATCACTGCCCGGCTCTGATCAGCCTCGCGATGCCAGGTTCCGCTGCCGGTAAGGGCACCCCCCAGCAGTTCGCAGGCCACCGCCATCCCGAAGCCCTTATGCTCCCCGAATGTCATAAGCGCTCCAAAAAGTCCGTTTGACTGCGGTACTACGACCACACCGGGATCGGTAGTGGGGCGGCCGTGTTCATCAATCAGGGTGCCCTCGGCGACTCGCTCTCCCTTGTTGTGGGCCACTCGCATCTTGCCCTGGGCTACACGGCTGGTGGCAAAGTCGAGTACAAACGGTTCGCGTCCTTGCAGCGGGATCCCGATGCAGCACGGGTTGGTGCCAAAACGGCCGTCACAACCACCATAGGGCGCCACCAATGGTCGCGAAAGTGCATTTACAAAGTGTATCGACACCAGTCCCTGAGCCACAGCCATTTCGGCAAAGTGACCGATTCGGCCCAAGTGATGGGAGTTTGCCAATGCCACAATGCAGCTGCCATGCTGCTTTGCCCGGTGTAGACCCATCTCCATTGCTTGTAAACCTGTAATCTGCCCGTAGCCTCGCTGCCCGTCTAGACTTAGCAATACGCCGGTATCGAGCAGGATCTTCACCCCGGTATTGGGCGATAGCCCACCTTCAAGCACGGCATCGACATAGCGTGGCACCATCCCCACACCGTGCGAATCGTGACCACTGAGGTTGGCCATAACCAGATTGGCGGCCACCTGGAAGGCTTCGTCGGGGTGACTACCCAGATTCTCAAGAATGCGCGTTACCCAGGCCTGCAGGTCGTGCGCACTCAAGACGTGGTTTACGCTTTCAGAATCTTGCATCGCATCACATCACTGCACCGACCTGCCAGGGCACAAATTCATTTTGTCCGTAACCGTGGCGTTCGCTTTTGGTGGCATGACCCGACGCGGTCCGGAGTATCAGCTCGAAGATACGCTGACCCATCTCAGCAATACTGCTGCGTCCGTCGATGATGTCGCCGCAGTTGATGTCCATGTCTTCTTCCTGACGTTTCCAGAGCATGGAGTTGGTTGACAGCTTCAAGCTCGGCGCCGGTGCACAGCCGTAAGCGCTGCCGCGCCCGGTGGTAAAGCAAATCAAGTTGGCCCCGCCCGCCACCTGTCCGGTAGCACTGACGGGGTCATAGCCCGGGGTGTCCATGAAGACAAAGCCGCGCTCGCTGACCCGTTCGGCGTATTCATAGACGGCCTGCAAATTGCTGGTGCCGCCCTTGGCAACCGCACCGAGCGATTTCTCAAGAATGGTAGTCAAACCCCCAGCCTTGTTGCCCGGCGAGGGGTTGTTGTTCATTTCGCCGCCATTAGAAGCGGTGTACTGCTCCCACCACCGTATCCGCTCGATGAGCTTGTGGGCGACTTCGGGCTTGACCGCACGACGCGTCAGCAGATGCTCGGCGCCGTAGATCTCTGGAGTTTCGCTCAGGATTGCCGTGCCGCCATGGGCCACCAGCAGATCCACGGCTGCGCCTAGCGCTGGATTGGCGCTGATACCGGAGTAGCCATCGGATCCGCCGCATTGCAGGCCAACAGTGATGTGTTCGGCGCTGCACGGCGTGCGCTGGACAGCGTTGGCCTTGGGTAACATCTCACGGATCAGGGTGATACCTTTTTCGACCGTTTGTCGCGTTCCCCCGGTGTCCTGAATGTTGAAAACGCGCAGTTGCTCGCCCTCGAGCAGGCTGCTGTGGGCCAGCCAGGTGTTGAGTTGATTGGTCTCACAGCCCAGCCCCACCACGAGCACGCCCCAGAAATTGGCGTGGGTGGCGTAACCGGCCAAGGTGCGCTCGAGCAGGCGCATGCCCAGCCCTGCATTGTCCATGCCGCAGCCTGTGCCGTGGGTTAGTGCCACCACTCCGTCGACCTGGGGAAAATCGACTAGCGCCTGCGGATGAATCTGCCGCGAGAAACGATCCGCAATCGCACGGGCGGCGGTCGCGGAGCAGTTCACGCTCGACAACACGCCAATGTAGTTGCGTGTGGCCACCCGGCCATCGGGGCGCTGTATGCCCATGAACTGCGCGGTCTGGCGAGCACCAGCCGCTTTAACATCTTGGCCAATGGCGTAATCGCGTGCAAAGTCGCCTTTGTTCGGCCCCATATCGAGGTTGTGGGTATGCACATGTTCACCGGCCGCAATGGGACGGCGGGCAAAGCCGATGATCTGGTTGTAGCGACGCACCGGTTGGCCGCTGTCGATGGCGCGAACAGCAATCTTGTGGCCGGGCGGAATCAATCCGCGCACCGAAAAGCCCTCCAGGGTGGTGCCTCCTAGAACCTGGCTGCTGGCGATCACTACATCGTCGGCGGGATGCAGTCGAAGGATAGGATTCATGTTTTTCAATTGAGCATCTTGGGTAGCCACAGAACCAGGGCAGGCACATAGGTGATGACCACTAAGCTGCCTAGCAGGGGCACCAGCCAGGGCAGGATGGCCATGGTGGTGCGCTCGACGCTTAGCTGTGCTACCCGGGCAAGCACGAACAGCACCATTCCCATCGGTGGGTGCAGAAGGCCGATCATCAGGTTGAGCACCATGACCAAGCCAAAGTGCACAAGGTCGATGCCCAGTTGCTGACAGATAGGGACCAGGATGGGAACCAAAATGGTGATGGCGGCCACGGGTTCCAGGAAGCAGCCCACAAAGAGCATCAGCAAATTGGCCAGCAGCAGGAAAACCAAGGGGTCGCGTGTGAAGCCCAGGACCCAACTGCTGATGGCCGTGGTCACGCCAGTGGCGGTGAGCATCCAGCTAAAGATGCTGGCCGCAGCCACGATGAACAGGACCGTGGCGGTCGTCTCCACCGTGTCGAGACAGACCTTGATGAACATCTTTAGGTTCAGAGTGCGGTACCAGAAGAAGCCCAGCATCAAAGCCCAGACACAGGCGGCGATCGCTCCCTCGGTGGGGGTAAAAACACCGGTGGTCATGCCTCCAATCAGAAGAACTGGCGTCATGATGGGCATAACCGCTTGGAATTTGAAAAAACGGTCTGCGGCAAAAAGCAGCGCGATTGCACTGATCACCGTGATCTGGGCGGGCCATTCCCACTTTGTGACCAGCCACCACAGGACGACGGGCCAGGTTACGACGACTGCGGTTTCGATCAGGGCCTTGAGCACCCTCGGCCAGACGAAGCCGACGTCCGATCCCCAGTTGTTCTTGTGCGCGAAATAGGTCACCGTGATCATCATCAGCAAAGCCATGGTGATCCCCGGCAGGATGCCCGCCAAGAAGAGCGCCCCCACAGAGACATTGGCCATCATGCCGTAGATGACGAAGGGTAGGCTTGGCGGAATGATGGGACCCAGAGTGGCCGAAGCCGCGGTCACGCCAACTGCAAATTCCTTGCTGTAGCCATGGTCGCGCATGGCCTTGATTTCGACCGTGCCCAGACCGGCTGCATCGGCAATGGCCGTGCCACTCATGCCGGCAAACACCACTGATCCCACTACATTGACATGTCCAAGGCCACCTTTGAGCCAGCCCACCAGAGCCAGCGCGTAGTTGTAGATGCGGTTGGTGATGCCGGCGTTGTTCATCAGATTGCCGGCCAGGATGAAGAAGGGCACGGCCAGTAGCGGGAAGCTGTCGATGCCCGAGACCATGCGGTGGATCACCACAAAGGGCGGAGAGCTCTGCACAAAAAACAGGTAAATGAGCGAGGCCCCTGCCATGGCGATCGCCACCGGAATGCCGCCGCTCATTAAAAAGAGAAAGAGAATCTTGAGCATGGGCAGGGCTTTCAGGGGTCAGTCATTTCGGTGCCGGGACGCTCCAGCACGGTATAGCCACGACGCAGGTGGACGCGCAGGACCCAAATGGCGCGCAGGAACATGGCAGCGAAGCCCGCCATAACCACGCCATAGACGATGTTCATGGGCAGATCGATGATGGTCATCTTGTAGCTGCCCAGCTTCTGCATCATCTGGAAAGTGAGCACGGTGGCCGTGCCGAAAAAGGCAATACGCACCGCGTCGACAAATAGCGCCATCGCACGCGAGAGGGCGGCTGGCATAAAGCGGTAAAAAAAGTCGACCTGTATGTGATTGTTTTTGGCCACGCCGATGGCCGCGCCGGTGAAGACCGTGGCAATCAGAAGATAGCGCGCGATTTCTTCCGTCCAGGAGGCCGAGTCATTCAGGACATAGCGGGTGAAGAATTGGTAGAAGACGGTCAGGCCCAAGGCCCAGAAAAACAGCAGGGCCACCCACCCTTCCATCGGAGTCCCTGAGAGGTCCACCTCATCGTCGACCGCATGGAACTGTCCATCGTCGCCCATGACTTTGGGGCCACTGT
>Ga0208048_1000970_pt1 | contig 15171 bp, 10 predicted proteins | sample Malawi_45m_30L_FD_184163 | JGI IMG/M metagenome (GOLD analysis project Ga0208048, IMG submission 184163) | Freshwater microbial communities from Lake Malawi, Central Region, Malawi to study Microbial Dark Matter (Phase II) - Malawi_45m_30L... | ecosystem: Environmental > Aquatic > Freshwater >...
CCTTTTTGGGGCGCGGAACCTTCAAAGGTGTCATAAAACAATGTCTGACCGCCCGCACGCGAATTCCATTCATTGTTTGGACCCGCCCAATCCGAAGCACAAAATTCAAACACCGAACTAGCCTGTAAATCTAAGCTGAAAACCGCCAAAAAACAAAACAATACAATTAATATTCTACCCATGTCTTTAGGAGATCTTGGACCCCGTTGAAAACAGGATGAATTAGTTATGGTGAAGGAAGATCTCGGTTATTATAACAAACACCACATAAGAAGATTTGTCCATGTCCGAGTTTGTTATGTACATATCCGAAACTGTCACCTAGTAATTCCCCTATTGAGTGGACGCATCCGGCAGAACCCCTTGAAGAAGGCTGGCTTGAATTGTATGGAGTCAAAGGGGGGGCAGACCAGCTTTACGGCCAGCCGGCTTGTTTAATCGAAAAAGCCGTGTCCTACACCTCTTACAAAAGACGGACTGTTTTGGAGCGAAAAAATGGGAACATGCAGGAGTCCATCGTTTTCCCGGCAGGCTCAAGGGAGGACTTCCTGGAGGTACATCGCCAGCCCCACTCTCTTTATGAGGATCACGCTGTCCGTTTGGCCGGTATCAGCACCCTGCCCCCCGGATATTGGGTTCAGCGACAACACGCGGAAGATCATCTCTTGCTCTTTGCGCTTGCCCCGGGACTTCACCTAGAGGGCCCAAAAAAAGTTTCCCTTAAGCCGGGAGACCTCCTGATCGCCCCCAAGGACTCCACCTACCGGTACAAAACCACCTCCCCCTGTAAGTTCCTTTGGTTTCATTTTATGTCGGATCCCCATTGGAACCATCTCCTCCAGCATGCGGTCAAAATCCGGAAAGCGCTCTATACGGAAGAGATGAAAAGGCTGGTTCTCAGCCATTTGGCCGAATCCGATCGACATCAAGTCGACCGACATTTCTTTTGCGAAGGCTATGAGAGCCTGCTGGTTGCCTACTGGGAGCGGGAACTTCGCACCAATCAATCGGTGGATGAGTTTGAAAAGATGCAGCAGCTCCACAGCCTTTGGGCAAAAGTAAAAGAAGATCCGAGCCGTGACTGGACGACCGAAGCCTTATCCCAGCTGTCGGGATTCTCCGAATCGACCCTGCATCGCCTGACTTGGAAGATGCAGCAATCCACCCCTAGCGATATGGTCCGGAAAGCCCGGATGGAACGGGCTGCGGCGCTTGTTTCCCGGGGTGCCCTGATCCAGGACGCGGTGGCCAATCAAGTCGGCTATGGCAACGCGTTTTCTTTTTCCCGGGCCTTCAAGAAACATTTTGGCGTCAGTCCGAAGCAGTTTCGTGGCCGCTTGACCCCGCTCGGGTCGCCGAAAAATAAATCGGTGGCAGGGGAATCAAGAACGGGAGTAATCCAAGCCCGGGAGGAGACAGGATCTTGAAAAGCAGGGAGACCGTGAGGCTGGGAGACCATAAATGACAGTTTAGGGTATGGGCGTGACTGTTTCCGGGATGTGCAGGAAATAGAACTCAGGTATATTTTTGTATGTGGAAATCATGGCCATCCATACTTTTGCTGTCGCTTTCTGTCCGTAGGGCCACGTGGATCCACTCCACGATCGCCCTAAACTTCAAACTAACTTGCAGGTTCAACTCAAATTGTACTCTTCCCTCCTTTTAATTTTTCCCAAGCCCCCAAGGAACGTGTTGAGTTTTTACAGGATGGGCCGTCGGGTCGTCAGACACCTCCACCGCCCGGCATTTGCTGGGGTAAGAGTTTTGGATATGGGAAATCGCCCCAAGGGCTTCACCCTGGTGGAACTATTGGTGGTGATCTCGATCATCGGCCTGCTCGCGGCTCTCGGCATCCCCGCTATCAAGGCTGGCCAAGACAAGGCGAAGCAAGCGGCCTGCAGTTCCAACCTGAAACAGTTGGGGGTGGCTCTCTCTTCGTATCTGGCGGAAAACAATGGTGTTTTTCCCGGCCATCATACCATGTCGGGGATTATTGTCTGGCCGCACCGGTTGCGGCCCTACCTCGGTAACAACCATGACCTTTTCTGGTGCCCTGCCGAGGATCGAAACACCAAGTGGCCGGTGACCTACACCTCCCCTACGCCTCACAGCAATCCGCAGCTCGCGTCCTATGGGTACTATCAAGGTGAAACCCCTTTCCGTCCCACCACAAGGTTCTCCTACGGCTACAATGACTGGGGGACAGGACCAGGGGGCTTGGGGGCGAGCGTCGACGACCCAAACAACCCCCTCCCACGTATCGCCAACATCGTGAAACCATCACAAATGTATGCCATCGGGGATACCACTTCGGATGGACGCTGGGATACGGCGATTGATCCGTACAATGACACCGAAGCCCCCAGGGGACGACATGGCGGAGGGGCCAACATGCTGTGCGTGGATGGACACGTCGAAAACATCAAGGTTGAGAATTTGCGGTCCAGGGAAAGCCAATGGGCCAGCCGTTGGAATCGCACGGGAGAGCCCTGATGACCTCGTCTAGGCCTGTATGAGAACGAAAACAAAGATTATATCCACTGGCATAGGCATGGTCCTGTCCTGGGTCCTGCTGGCTGGCTGTGTCCCGCCGGTTCAGCAAACGCAGCAACCGCCCTCGCCGCCCCCGGCCCCCGCCGCCACAGTCTCACAAAACGAAACCTCCTCGGTCACTCCCGCGGCTCAGAAGCATCCTGCCCGCGAAAAAGCGCCTACCGCCCATGAAGTTCTGCGCTCCGGGGAATCCGAGCTTCACCTCTCCACCGAGGACGGGATTCATTTGCGGCATCGTGAAATCTTGGGGTTTTCGTCGCCCCGCCCGATGCAGACCGGGGTTCTCGATGCCCAACAGGCGGAAGGTTGGCTGGGCGGCAAATACGAAACCATCCGGCGGATCGATCCGGATCAGGTGGTCTGCGAGGGAACCTTGACGACCACCAACGGAACTCAATTCGGCTTTACGGACACCTTGACCAGCCTGGGGAAGTCGGGGTCCTTTCGGCTGCAGCGGACGGTCAAAGTCGTTCATGCGGATCCCCGGGACGTCGGTTTTTCCTCCCGCTTCGGATTCGAAACCGCCGAGAAGCAGTCCTTGTCGGATATGATGTTCTTTGCGCCCGGGATTTGGTACGGCCGGAATGAGGGGGCGCGGGGCATCGGCTCTCCCGAACGTCAGGCCAAGGATACCTACTTCCTGTTCCGGGAATCACGCTGCCCGGCCCCGTTTTTCATGGCCCAGACCACCCGCCAGGGGGTCCACGTCACCCTGGCCCAAAACAACCCCGATTCGGTCGTCTCCTTCACCGGCGACGACTTCCTTCCGCTCATCAATGACCTCCGCATCCAGGAGGGAAGTTTTGGTCTTCACAAAGCCCCCTCCCCGGAGATCTTTTACCAGTTTCCAGCTTCGGAGGGGGAGCACACCTACATCACCGGCTCCGCCGACGCTTGGGCCCGACGGAGTCATCCGGTCAAGGAGGGCGTCCAGCATGGCTACGACTTGATCCTCCGGCTCGAGCAAAATCCGGATTATTTATCGGCCATGCGCGACACGTGGCGGTTTTTTTACGACCATTACAAACCCAAGGTCATTCCTGCCAACCTGGAGGACGCTTACACCCAGAGCCTGGACCTCTTGTTTCAACTGGCCGTGCCCCGGGGGCCCCGGGAAGTTCGGGGCATCCCGTTTTGTGTGTATGTCGAGTCGGGTAAGGTTGAAAATCCCAGCTACCAGATGGGCTTCATTGGCATGCAGCACGCCGCGGCCTTTCATCTCCTGCGGCATGGCCGGACCAAGGAACGCCCCGACTACGTCAAACGCGGAACCGATATCATCCAATTCTGGGTCGATCATTCGTTCCGCAGTGAATCCCATCGGCTGCCCAGCTCCTGGTATGCCGGCGGCTGGGGGGACAATTGGGAACTGGACAAAAACAAATCGTTTCTCCGCAACGTCGCCGAAGGCACCTATGACATCCTCCGTGCCTATGAATGGGAATCCAAACACGGCACGGCGCATCCGGATTGGCTCGCCTACGGGCAGCGTTTCGGAGACTGGCTCCTGGAAAGTCAATCCGAAGACGGCTCTTGGAATAACCGGTATAGTCTGGAAGGCGCCCCGGTTTTGGATCAAGGCCCGGCCCCATCGGGGACACTGTTTCCAGTTCCTCTCCTGTTGAAACTTCACGCCCTCACCGGCAAGCAGGCTTATCTCGACGCCGCCCTCAAAGCAGGGGAATTTGGATATCGGGAATTTTATTTGAAAGGCATCTACCGGGGCGGAGCGGTCGACAACCCCAATGTCATGGACAAAGAAGCCGCCCTGATGAACTTCCGGTCATTCCTGGCGCTCTATGAAGTGACCAAGGAGGAACGGTGGCTGGAGGCGGCGAAGTCGGCGGCCCTCTTCGGCGAAACCTGGACCTATATCTGGGACGTCCCCATACCCCCGGAGTTTTACGAATTTTATAAAACCTTTTTCCGTCCCGGCTTCCGCTCCACGGGCCTCGGCTTGGTGGCCACCGGGCTCAGTTATGCGGACTGGTATGCGGCGAGGCATGCCGGCGATTTTTACCGCCTCTACCAGATTACCGGGGACGAGCATGATCAGCAGGTGGCCGAAATTCTGTTGCACAACACCAAACAAACCATGGACATTCAGGGATCGATTGCCGAAGGCCGTTATGGGCGGCCCGGACTACAGGTGGAGGGAATGGATCTGGTGATTATCCGCGGCAAGCATAACAAGCTCTGGCTCCCCTTCGTGACCACGACCCATCTCGAGGGAATGACCCAAATTGAGGAACTCCGGGGAAAACCTTCCCCATGACCGGCTCCTCAAAATTTCTTATGGGGAGAGTGAGGGGAGCGGTGGTGGTGGCCGCTTTGTGCATGGGCCTCCTGGGCGCAGCGTGCAGCCGGCAGGACCGGCCGGAAGTTACCCTCCGCTTCTGGAACGGATTCACGGGACCGGATGGACGGCCTATGCAGCAACTGGTCAAAGAGTTTAACCGGGAAAACCCGGATATCCGCATCATCATGCAACGCATGGATTGGTACACGTACTACAATAAACTGTTCGTCGCCGGCATTGGCGGGCGCGCGCCGGAAGTATTTATTATCCATGCATCCAATATTCCCCGTTTTATTCACGCGGATTTCTTGCGGCCCATGGATGACCTGCTCGAAAAAGAGATGGGGCTCGATCCAAAGGACTTCTTCCCCCAGGCCTGGAACGCCGCCGGAGACGGGGGAAAGCAGTACGGCATTCCCCTGGATATCAGTATTCACGGAATGTATTACAATAAATCCCTGTTCCGCGCGGCCGGAATCGTGGACGCAACCGGAGAACCCCGCCCCCCACGCAACCAAAAGGAGTTTATGGAGGCGTTGCGGAAGCTGACTTTGGACCGGGATGGGGATGGGGACATGGATCAGTGGGGGTTCGTTTTCACCAATACCCGCAACAATCTCCTCGTTCTGATGGTGCAATTTGGGGGGATGTTTTTTGACCGGGATAACCGGCAATGCCTGTTGAACAGCGAAGGCAACGTGCGTGCCTTGACCTGGTGCCGGGATCTGATCCATCGGGAAAAATTGGTCCCCTCCCCCGAAAATTTCATCGCCTGGCTTGGCTTCCGACAGGGCAATGTGGCCATGGCTTTTGAGGGAATCTATATGCTGGCCGATCTGCAGAAACAGACTGACCTGGATTTCGGAGTCGCCCCCATCCCCACGATCGGGGAGCAGCCGGCCACCTTGGCGAGCTCCCACATCGTCTGCCTGCGGCGGGACCTCAAGAACCCGGAACTGCAGGCCGCCAGCCGTTTTGCCCGCTTCCTGACGGATCGTTCCTTGGATTGGGCCGCGGCCGGCCAGGTTCCGGCCAGGCTGAGTCTTCTCCAATCGGACCGCTTCCGCTCGATGGAGGCCCAGGCCACCTTCGCCCAACAACTGGACCATGTTTTCTACGAACCCAACCAGCCGTTCAACAACCAGTTCGATACCGAATTCAATGAAGCCGTGGAGAAAGCGCTGCGGAACAGTGAAACCCCCCAAGCGGCCCTCGATCGCGCGGTGGCAAACACCCAGCGTGCCGTCCGGCGCCATTATGACCTTTGGGATCAGGCAAAGAATGCCTCCTCCGAGAAAAGCTCCGGCCTGTGAACACCCGGCAAAATCAGTTTCAACGCTACTCGGGCTGGATCTTTGTCTTGCCCTTTCTGATCCTTTTTGCGGCATTCCTGTTAACGCCCCTGCTCTATGGCCTGGCGCTCAGTTTTTTCAATTGGGAAATGCTCTCCCCTGCCCCGACCCAGTTTATCGGATGGGGTAATTTCCACGAGGCCCTGCATAGCGATCGGTTTTGGACCTCCACCCTGGCCACCGCCCGCTTTGTCCTCATGGCCACGCCGGCCACCGTCGGTATCGCCCTGGCCTTGGCCCTGGGGATCAACACCATTCAGGGGCGTCGGCAGGCTTTTTACCGGGCCTCATATTTCCTGCCGGGCCTGTTGTCCATCAGCGTGGCCGGTTTGCTGTGGACCTGGTTCTACAATGGCGAATTCGGGCTTTTTAATGCCTATCTCGAGAAGGTGGGGATCAAGATTCCGTGGCTGACCAGCACCTCCTGGGCCATGAAGTCGATTGTGATCATGAGTTTGTGGTGGTGCCTCGGCGGTGCCACCATCATTTTGCTGGCGGGGCGGCAACAGATCTCGCAAAGCCTGTACGAAGCGGCATCCATGGATGGAGCCGGTGCCCTCCGCAGCTTATGGCACATCACCATTCCCCAGATGCGCCCGGTGCTGCTTTTTGTGACCGTGACGAACATCATCGGCAGTTTTCAGGTCTTTGGTCAGACCTACATCATCACCCGGGGAGGGCCGGAAGACAGCACACGGGTTTTGGTTCAGTATATTTACGAAACCGCCTTCCTGCATTACCGGATGGGATACGGATCCGCCATGTGCTGGCTTCTCTTTGCCTTCATTGCGTTTTTTTCGGTGATCCAATTCATGGCCATGAAGGAGAGGAGGTAGCCGATGCTGGGGGAAAGCCGTGCAAAAAGGTTTTCGTTGGAGGGACTGTTGCTGTTGGGCGCCCTGCTCTTCATCGCTCCGGTACTCCTCATGGCGTTGACCTCGTTCAAGCCTGATTCGGAAATCATTCGTTTTACCGGGGTCTTCCCGCACCAATGGACGCTCGACAATTTCCGGGAAATTCTTGGGTCCCCGGAAGAAATCCCGCTCCTGCGGTGGTTTTTCAACAGTGTTTTCATTTCCTCCAGCGTCACCCTGCTGGTGCTCACCGTGGATGCCCTGGCCGCCTACGGACTAGCCCGCCTCAACCTGCCCGGAAAAAAACCCTTCATGATCCTGATTCTTGCCATGCTGATGGTGCCCGGGCAGATCATGCTGGTCCCCATGTATTTAATTTTGAATCAGTTGGGCTGGCTGGATAGCCCCTTGTCCCTGATCGTTCCCGCCGGGGCCGGTGTCTTTGGTGTCTTTCTGCTGCACCAGTTTTTTGTCGGTATTCCCAAGGATCTCGAAGAGGCGGCGATTCTCGAAGGCTGCAACCGGTTTCAGGTTTTTTGGCATGTCATCCTTCCCCTGTCCAAGCCTGCCTTAGCCACCCTGGGCATCTTTACCTTCATGGGAGCCTGGAATGATTTTGTGGGACCCCTGGTATTTTTGGACAGCGTGGAGAAATACACCATGCCGGTGGGGATTGCCCTCTTCCAAACCTCTTACTATGCGGAGTATGGCATCACCTTGGCGGCCGCCATGCTTTGCACCCTGCCCACCTTGATCGCCTTCCTGCTGTTCCAACGCCAGATTGTGGAGGGAATTTCCATGAGTGGGTTGAAGGAGTGATGAGACCTCACCGCATCCCGGCGCAAGCATCGTTGCCCACCCCGTGGGCCCCGCCTCGATCGCCCATCCCCGAAACGCCGCACTCGGCCCGGGTTTCTTCGGGTTGCCCTGGGCGGGTGACTCGTTCAAGGGGCTAAAAAAATGGCCACGGTAAAAATCGAAGATCTGGTCAAAGCCTACCCGGGGGAGAGGGGCCGCCCCGGCAAGACGGTGGTGGACCACGTGAATATCGAAATCCGCCACCGCGAATTCATGATCCTCGTGGGACCCTCGGGGTGCGGCAAAAGCACCACCCTCCGCATGATCGCCGGCCTCGAGGAAATCACCTCCGGCGCCATCTATATCGACGATCGCAAGGTGAACGATGTCGCCCCCAAGGACCGGGATATCGCGATGGTCTTCCAAAACTACGCCCTCTACCCGCATATGTCCGTACGGGACAACCTCGCCTTCGGCCTGAAATTGCGGGGATTTGCGCGGGAGGAGATCCATCACCGGGTTCAGGAGGCCGCCAAAATCCTGGGCCTGCTCGAACCGGACAACCTGTTGGACCGAAAACCCAAGGCCCTTTCGGGTGGTCAACGCCAAAGGGTGGCCCTGGGCCGCGCCATGGTCCGCCAACCCAAGGCATTCCTCTTCGACGAACCCCTTTCCAATCTCGACGCCAAAATGCGGGTGGAGATGAGGGCGGAAATCACCCGTTTGCATCGCCGATTGCAAAGCACCATGGTGTACGTCACCCACGATCAGGTCGAAGCCATGACCATGGCGGATCGCATGGTGGTGATGCATCAGGGGCGGGTGCAGCAGATCGCCACCCCGCTGGAAATCTACCGGCATCCCGCCAACCGCTTTGTCGCCGGATTCATTGGCAGCCCCCCCATGAATTTTCTCCATGGATCGCTGGTCGGGGCCGGAGACCGGCTCGCCTTCCGCGAAAAAACCCCGCCCGGTTCCGCCACCCCTGTCCAGGTGGTCTTGCCGCCGGAATCCTCCCGACGTTTCGCCCCGCATCGCGACCGGGAAATCGCGCTGGGAATCCGGCCGGAACACCTGGGCGAAGCCACCCCGGAGGGGCCGGCGGGTTTTGAGGCCATCGTGGATCTGGTCGAACCCATGGGAGCCGAAACCTTCCTGCATGTGCACACCGGGGGCCACTCCCTCGTCATCCGTAGTTCTGCAGAGGAAAGCGCCCAAGCCCAAGCCGGCAGCCGGCGTAAATTCCGCCTGGATCCGGATAAGGCCTGTTTTTTTGACCCATCCTCCGGCGCGGCGCTACCCCTCTCGTAAGCCCGCCTTCCCCTGCCGCTCAACCGTGGGTGTGCGTTCCCGCGTTGGTGGTGTTGCGGGAGGCCTTCCTTCTTTTGGGGGGCGAAGAATAAAACGTCAAAGTTCAGGGGGAGGCTTGGCGATTCCCGCGGAAAACCTCCGTTGCTGGGGAAACCCGCGGTTGTCACCGCCGTTCCCGGAGGTATTTTTTTATGATATTGAATCCATCACTGAGAAACTTTTTCCATTTCAAACCTTCCGGACCTGATCATCCTTGCATCAAGCAGTCGTAACCTGGACACGGCACGAAGGTACCCAGCTGACCGAATGAAGGTTGTCCTGGAAAACTGCGGGTACGGCGGATGGAAAAACGCCGTCCGGATCAGGCGGGGATCGTGGGAGCTGGTGGCCCCTTTGGAAGTGGGGCCCCGCATTCTACGCTTGGGTCCGGTCGATGGTCCGAATCTTTTTTATGAAAACCGCGCCCAACTCGGCAAGACCGGCGGAGGGGATTGGCGGATCTACGGGGGCCACCGGTTCTGGACCGCTCCGGAAAACGAGGACTCTTATGCGCCGGATAACGAACCGGTCTCCCTGGAGCCCATCGGCTCGCATGGGTTTCGCCTCACCGGCAAACCCCAGCCCAAATCGGGGTGGCAGAAGGACCTGGTGCTGTCTTGGCAGGACCACGGTCTGATTCAGGTGGAACACCGGCTGACCAACCTGCGATCCGAACCCCTCGCCTGCGTGCCTTGGTGCCTGAGCGTGCTGGCGGCCGGTGGAACCGCGTTTGTCCCGCAGCCTCCCTATCAACCTCATCCCTCGGAACTCCCCCCCGGCCAAAAATTCTCCATGTCGGACTTTCTGCCCAACCGGCAAATGATCCTTTGGCCTTTCACCGATCTCACCGATCCCCGCATCACCCTCCACGGGAATGGTTGGACGCTGCAGCAGCGGTCGGCGAGCCGGGCTTTCAAAATTGGGTTTCGCCACACCGAAGGTTGGCTTGGCTACCTCCTGGGAGATCTGTTCTTCGCCAAATGGATTCACCACGATCCCCTCGCCTCGTATCCGGACCGCGGGTCCAACGCGGAGCTGTTCACGAACGGAGACATCTTGGAGCTGGAAAGTCTCGCCCCCGACCGCCCGCTGGCCGGCGGCGCCACCGCCACCCATCTCGAATGGTGGCACGTCGGCCGAGTGGCCTTCCCCCCACAGGATCACCTGGCCGTCTTGGATTACCTGAAAACCCTGCCGGTCCCGGTGCGTTGAAATGTCCTCCTCGCCGATCTTAGGAACCGCGACCGGGCGGTTGGAGGTTCTGGGGAACCATACCGACTATAACCAAGGCCTGGTCTTGGCCATGGGCGTGGGCTCTACGTTGGAAGTCCGCGGAAAGAAACGAACCGATACCAAGCTGGTGCTGGAGGCCAAAGATCTAGACCAACGTTGGGAAGGTTCCCTGGAGAATCTGTCCCCAAAAGCCGGGACCGACTGGGCCAATTATATCCTCGGCGTCCTGCAGGGACTGAAAGAGCGCGGGATCAGGATCAGTGCGTTGGAGCTGGAGCTTTCCTCCAACCTTCCCATGGGGGCGGGCCTGAGCAGCAGTGCCGCGCTCACCGTGGCCACCCAAAGGTGCCTGCAAAAGCTCTGGGAGTTCACCATGCCTGTCTTGGAGATGGCCAAAATCTCGCAGGAGGCCGAGCACCGTTACGCCGGCGTGAAATGCGGTCTCTTGGACCCCATGGCGATCCTCCATGCCAGGCAAGGCCATCTGGTCCTGATTGATTTTCGATCCCTGGAAGTCACCGCCATCCCCTTTTTCCAGAAAGCTCTGTTTATCGTGGCCTCCTGTGGGGAGAAACACGCCCTGGTGGACGGGGAATACAATGAACGCCGCCAATCCTGCGAGGAGGCCGCCCGCCTCCTGGGGCTATCTTCCCTGCGGGAAATCGGTCTTGGTGAACTAAAGAAAAGAAAGGGGTCTCTGCCCGATCGCACCTACCGGCGCGCTCTTCATGTGGTCGGCGAGACCGATCGGGTGGAACGGGCAGCGGCCTGTCTGCAGAAAAACGACCTGCCTGGCTTTGGAAAACTTCTCAATGAATCCCAGGAGAGTTCGCGCGGTAACTTTGAAAACTCCATCCCCGCCATGGATAAAATCTGCCAGGCCTCCCGCCGATCGCCCGGCCACCTCGGCGCCCGCCTGAGCGGTGGGGGTTTCGGCGGATCCACTCTCCATCTCTTGGAAGCTGCCAAAGAAAAGGAGTTCCTAGCCTCCTTCCTGCCCATGGCTCAGGCCGCTCTCGGACATCCTGTGGAGTATTTCCTTCTTCGCCCCTAGCGGCTTGGGTCCAGTTTCATGCCGTCGTAGGAATCAATTTTTGAAACTTTCTCTGATCCATCGGGCTGGTGGGGAGTTTTTCAGGCCCGGCTCTTTCCCGTGGGATCGGATTTCTTTCAGGCATTTCCCCTTGCCCGACAGAACATTTGCACCGACGGTGATTTTTTAAAAATTTCCTGTTCCGATGATCTCCGCCGCAGCCTTGGCGCCTTCGCGGGAAACTTACTTCAACTTCAACTTAAACTAACAACGCGTCCGCGCAGCTCGAAGGCTTGCGGGTCATCCTTTCCAGCCCGCAGGTTGCCGAGGCCGCTTTCGCCCGGTACGCCTGGTCCAACCGCCCCGAAAACCTCAACCTCACCGACGAATCCGGCCTCCCCGCACGCCCCTTCCGGACTGACTTCGATCCCCGGCCCTGAACAGAAGCGGGCTCCATCCGGCTCTGCTTTACTGAATTAGGATCTCGTGTCCTTCCCCGGATACCATCGGGCGGGGAAATGGCACTCCTCCCCGTTTTGGCAATTCAAATGGGGAAACCGACCCCGCCTTTTTTTATTTAACCTGATAGTACCACATCTCTTTGAGCACGGGCAGAATGACTTTGGTTATTTCGGCATAGCCGGCGAGAGTTAGATGCAGATCGTCTGTCTGGAACATGCCGGGGAGGGCGGTGTCGTTCGCATCCACCAGGACCGGATTGCAATCCACGTAGCGGGCACGGGGCTGGGTGGCGATCCAGTCCCGCATCAGGTTATTCACCTCATTGACTTTCGGGATTTGTCCGGAAGTTTTTCTGGTCGGTGCCTTTTGGATGGCGAGGTAAATGGCGGGCGCATCCGGATACCGGGCCCAAAAATCCTGAAAGAAGGCGATCGTATTCGATACGATCGTGGCACTGGAGGTGCCCGCCCCAACATCGTTGCTGCCGCAGTAATAAATCAGGGCTGAGTTGGACTGGGAGACGACCCGGCTTGCCCAGTAACCTGTGCTCGAGTTGGAGACCCATTGGGGGGTGGTGGACCCAGCCCACCCCTTGTTGAGCACAGGAACGGGGGCGAGATCCGTTGCGATGTTGGTCCAAAACGCCATGATGCTGCTTCCCACCACCAGCACCGAGTTGGTGGGTTGGGCAATGACCGCCCGAAGAAAACCCCTGGACCCCGAAGAGATCGGTTGGGGCGACCGAACCGTCACCTGCACGCCCTCGCCACCGGCCACCGCGTTGGAGATCGTTGCGACGGGACCGTTGCTTACGGTCTCGGAAATCCATCCTCCGGTAAGAAGATCGCCGGAATACTCGGCCCGGACGGAAACAGCGGTGTCGTTGGTCCGGCGGAGATAGGTCAACGTAAGATACCCGTTGCTTTGGGAAAGAACCGGCCGGGTCTGCAGAGCCGTGGCGGTGGTGGTCGGATCGGCCAGGAAACCGTACTCCATCAGGTTGCTCATGCCGTTTCCGTCGGTATCAGCACCCGGGGCCGCCGCTGCTCCGGAAAGCCCTCGGGCGGTGGTCCAGCGACTCAGAGTAGGCGGTTGCACCGAAATCGTCAGGCTGGCTGAACCGGTCCCATACGAATTCACGGCCGAAAGGGTTACGGTGCTGGTGCCGACGGCAGAAGGCCGGCCAGTGATCAGGCCCGTGCCAGAGTTTACGCTTAACCCGGCGGGCAGATTCGAAGCGCTATAAGACGTGGGACTGTTGTCGGCGACAATCTGGTATTGAAAGGGGATACCGGCAAAACCGCTTGCGGAGGAGGAGCTGGTGATCACCGGTATGGGAGCTGTCACCGTGAGAACCAGGGTAGCCGACACAGGGCCACCGGCATTGGTGGCCAAAAGGGTGACATTGAACACCCCATTCTGGCTGGGGATGCCCGAGATCAGCCCGTTGCTGGTGTTGATGGACAACCCGTCGGGCAACCCGGTGGCGTCGAACGAGGTTGGGGAATTGTTGGCGATGATCTGATAGGAGAAGGCTGAGCCAACGGTGGCCGTGGCGGTCAGGGCGCTGGTGATCGAAGGTGTTGTCGGGACCGGGGAAATGATACTGATCGCCATGGCATTCAGGTAGCCGTATGTCCCCTGCTCTCGGGTGATATCCACGCTTACGGTGCCATCGGCAGCGGGAACAACCTGGGAGCTCGCAACGGAACGATTGTAAGGGATGCCCGGCCCGCCCAGATTCGGGCCGCTGTTGGTCTGGACAATCTCGTTGGTGGTGGCGCCGATGATCCGGAATCGGGTGGCCCGTACCTCGTTGGTGGATCGGCTCCCGAACAACTCCAACTGATAGGACTGGTTGGTCTGGAGGTTTCCTAGAGTGAATCGCGCTGGGTTTGTCGTATCCAGGTAAATGCCGTCTGGGTAGGCAGTCGCCACGTTCAGAGGGCTGCCGTTGGGACCAAAGGAGACACCCCAGCCCCCCCCCGCCCCTTTCCCACTGGTGTTCCAGGTCAGGGTAATGTTGGAGGTCTGACCATCGGACGAGACCAGGTTCGCCAGGCTGCTCACCGCTCCGTTGTTTGCGCCCGACGAGTTGTTCCAGAAAATTCCGTTGGCCGAAGGGGTGGTCGTGGTGTTACCGATATCGACGAGATAGGTGGTGGACCCCGCGGGAAACACCTCCACCTGCATCAGGTTCAGGTAACCGAGGGAGTTGGCCGCATTGGTGGCTGAAAAATCAGCGGGGAAATTGGTGTCGTTACGGCCGAGCCAGGTGAGAAAGATGGTCCCATCGGTTGAGGGAGTCACCGCCGGTAATGTCAGGGTGCGGGCGTCGTTAGCGTCATACTTGTTGGTGTCCGTGCCCACACCATTACCGGCCCCGATATCGGTGCCACTGCTCTGCAGAGATCCTCCCACGGTATTGCTTCCGGCAATCTGGTAGTAGGTAAACCTGGGGTCGGTTGCATTGCGGCTGGCGAAGAGGGTAAACCGGTAGCGTTTGGCGGTGTCCAAATTGGTCAGTCGGAAACCAGCTCGGTTGGTGGCTGCACCGGTGAGCGTATGGTTGACGAACCAGAAGTCCCCGGTCGCATCAGGCACCGCCAGTTTCCCCAAAAAGGCGGTGGTGGGATTAACGCTGTTGGACTGTCCCGTCACTAGTTTCAAACCACCGGTCTGAAAACCGTTGCCCTCCGTGCGGCTGGGGATCACGTCGCGGAGGGTCCATGGGAGTGCATTTCCGTCTTGGTCCTGGAACTGGCCAAAAGAAACCGAGGCCCCCCCTTGATCGGCATTCGGCCCGCCCAGCGAATTCCAAACGTAGGAGACCGTATCCCCAGCCGCCGTGCCCCGCCCTACGGTGGTATCCCTGGTGTTTGGGTTGATCACGCCAAGGTAATCCGCGTGTAATGAACTGATTTCAGATGCGGTCAGCGGCACGCCATCAAAACGAAGCGCCGCCACCTCACCAACAAATTTTTCGGCGGATCCAGATCGAACCGCCCCCAGCGAAAAGGATTCATCAGCGAGTGCTCCCAGAGTCCCATACTCCAGAAGGGAAGGACTGCCGACTTGGCTTCCATCCACGTAAACGGTTTGGCTGAATAAATTACTACCTTCGTCTTTCACCACCAGGGTGAGGGTATGCCAGTTGTTATCGTTGATATTTCCCGCCGATACTCCGTTGTCACCGATCCCCAACCCCGTGCTCGCGGCCACCGCCCCATTGGCCGA
>Ga0208048_1000976_pt1 | contig 15133 bp, 16 predicted proteins | sample Malawi_45m_30L_FD_184163 | JGI IMG/M metagenome (GOLD analysis project Ga0208048, IMG submission 184163) | Freshwater microbial communities from Lake Malawi, Central Region, Malawi to study Microbial Dark Matter (Phase II) - Malawi_45m_30L... | ecosystem: Environmental > Aquatic > Freshwater >...
AGGTCTACAGCAGCATCATCAAAATCGGCCGCACCCATCTGCAGGATGCGGTGCCCCTGAGCCTTGGCCAGGAGTTCAGCGGCTATGTGGCCCAGCTGCAACTGGGGCTCGAGAGTCTGCGCGCCACCCTGCCCCAGGTCCTGCAGTTGGCAATCGGCGGCACGGCCGTCGGCACCGGGCTCAATGCTCCACGGGGCTTCGGTGAAGCGGTGGCGGCACGGCTGGCTGAGCGGCTCGCTCTGGCGTTCACCAGTGCCCCCAATAAATTTCAGGCCCTGGCAGGCCATGAACCGCTGGCAGCAGCCCACGGTGCTCTGACCGTGCTGGCCGGCTCACTGATGAAAATCGCCAACGACATTCGCTGGCTTGGCAGCGGGCCGCGCTGCGGACTCGGTGAATTGGTGTTGCCCGAAAACGAGCCGGGTTCATCGATCATGCCGGGCAAGGTCAATCCCACCCAAGCCGAAAGCCTGACCATGGTCGCCGTGCAGGTTATGGGAAACAACACCGCTGTGCAGATGGCGGCCAGCCAGGGCAACTTTGAGCTCAACGTGTTCAAACCCCTGATCGCCCACAACCTGCTGGAGAGCATCGCCTTGCTGGCCGGATCGTGCGAGTGCTTCCGCAAATACTGCATCGAAGGCCTCCAGGCCAACGAAGCGCAGATCCACAGGCTGCTCAACCAGAGCCTGATGTTGGTCACAGCACTGACACCGGCCATCGGCTACGACCGCGCCACGGCCATCGCCAAACATGCCCATCGCCATGGTCTGAGCCTGCGCGAGGCCGCACTGGTGCTGGGCGAGATCAGCGGCGAAGACTTTGACCGCTGGGTGCAACCCGAATCGATGCTCGGCTGATTCCGCTCAGCGCACAGCCGGACTGAGATGCTCAAACAGACTGGCCAGCAAGCCAGCCAGATCGGGTGGCAGTGATCCTATGGGTACGGTTTCAGCAGCCAGGACCACCATCACGCAGGCATCGACCAGCAGAGACGCCTCACGGGCATTGAGCCTGATCAGATGCTCATCGTTGCAATGGGTGATCTGCAAATGACATTGTCAGCTGTTCCTGACCATGACAGCCCCCGCCGGTGCTGGCGAGGACGCACGGATTGATTTCCGATTTCGCCCCAGCTGCACAACAGAACTGGGCACAAAAAAGCCCGGGGACAGGCCCCGGGTTCAGCAGAACAGCAAGGCTTCAGCCAAGCCGCAGACTCACTCCTCTTCAGCGCCGGCAGGGATCAGTTTGATCTGTTTACGGCCGAGCTTGATCTCAAACTCATCACCGGGCTTGAGGTCCAGCAGCGCGGTGTAGGCCTTGCCGATCAGCAGGTTGCCGTTGCCCTGAACCGTGGCGACATAGCTGAGGGTGCGACCACCCTTCCCGCGGCCCTTACCGCCACCATCGCCCAGACTGAGGCCCTTGGCCTCGAGCAGCGCTTCGTAGAAGGCGGTGAAATTCAGGCGCTCCGAACCATCTTTTTTGGAGCTGACATATCCGCAACTGCGAACCAGTTCGGACTTGGACACATCACCAAGCTCCTTGACCTTGGCAAGGAGATCGCTACCCGTGAGCATGGAATGAAAGTTGGGGATAGGCGAAACATAACGGACCGTCTGTCCCTTGTGAAGGGCAAGGGCTAAAAATCCGTACCTTTGATTTACTCGAGAAGATTCGCAGCAAGCTCAGCAAGCTCAGAACGTTCACCACGGGTGAGCGTCACATGCCCCGCCAAGGACTGCCCCTTAAAACGCTCGACCAGCCAGGTCAGTCCGTTGCTCTCGGCGTCGACATAGGGGTTGTCGATCTGGTAGGGATCGCCAGTGAAGACAATCTTGGTGCCTTCTCCAACCCGCGTCACGATCGTCTTGACTTCGTGTGGGGTGAGATTCTGAGATTCATCAACGATCATGTACTGCCGCGGGATGGAGCGTCCGCGGATGTAACTGATCGCCTCGACCTCCAGAAGGCCCATCCCCTTGAGATCAGACCAGCTGTTGCGTGGTCCCCGGTGACCGCCGCGGGAACCGCCGCCCTGCGCCTCGTCGGCGCTGCCGAGCAGATAATCGAGGTTGTCGATGATCGGCTGCATCCAGGGACCCATCTTTTCTTCCAGATCGCCCGGCAGAAAGCCGATCTCCTTGCCCAGTGAGATCACCGGCCGCGTCACCAGCAGGCGTTCATACAACCGTTCATCGGCCACCTGATGCAGACCTGCGGCAATCGCCAGCAGCGTCTTGCCGGTACCCGCCTTGCCCACCAGGGTGACCAGCGGCACCGCTGGATCGAGCAACAGATCGAGAGCGAATGTCTGCTCCTTGTTGCGCGGCTGAATGCGACCGAGTTTGGCCTTGTTGGCGCGCTGCAGGGGCTGCAGGGTGCCGCTGTGCGCGTTGTAGCGCGCCAGCATCGTGTGGGTTGGCTGCACCTGATCGATCAGCGTCACACCCTCATTGGCCTGCAGGTCGACCGGGCCAGCGGCCGTCGGTGCAATCGCGGCCACGGGCAGGCCATCACCAACACGCAACTGATCCATCTGATCGGCACTGAGCCAGAGCTCACAGATGCCGGCGTAGAGATCTGCGATCGCCACCTTGTCGGTGGTGTAGTCCTGGGCAATCAGGCCAACGGCATCAGCCTTGATGCGCAGATTGGTGTCTTTGGTGACCAACACCACAGGCGGCTGGCTGCCCATGACCTCGCCGAGACGCTGCTCAAGTGCAACAGCAAGGATGTTGTTGTCACCATTGCCGGCCTTGAGCTCAGGCGGCAGCTGGGCGAGGGTCTCGCTGCGGCAGAACACAACCTTCAGCTGGCCGCCGTTGGTGCCGCTGATCGCCACGCCATCGGCCAGGTTGCCCTGGCTTCTGAGGTCGTCTAGCAGACGCGAAACCGCTCGAGCATTGCGACCTTTCTCAGAGGGATCACGCTTGAAACGGTCGATTTCCTCGACCACTTCGATCGGAATCACGACCTGATTGTCTTCAAAGCGCAACAGCGCCTCGGGATCGTGCAACAACACATTGGTGTCCAGCACAAAGGTCTTGCGCATCCCGCCACGATCCGGTTCGCCGGAAACTAGGACCGGCGGGCCCGTTACGCTCCGGCGATTCGTGCTCCGTAGCGAACCTCCCCGCCGTGCCTGTGTTCTTCCCCTGGTCGCTTGTGCTGGTCCTGCTTCTCAGCTATGGGCTGCTGCTGCTGGCACTGCAGCTCAACCACCGCCTGCGGCCGGAGTCACCGCTGCAACTGAAGGCTGAAGCGTTCAGCGTGCAGCGCCAGGGAAGCACCCTGCAGGTTGACGGGCACCTTCGCATCAGCAATCCCCATCGCCGCATGGAGGTGTTCGTGCCGGAGCTGCGTCTGCGGCCGACCCTTCTGGGCCAGGCCCCCCTGGATCAGCTCAAACTCAGCTGGTCGATCACGCCTGAGCATCCCGATGCCGAGGTGCGCGCCGATGGCTACTGGGCGGCCTACATCGTCAAGGGGCACAAGTCGACCGCAGCCGCGATCAGCCTGCAGATCGAAGCTGCAGCCGCCGAGTCACTGCAGCTGCTCGATACCCTCTGGCTGCAGATCAAATGGGTCAACTACGGCCCCTTTGGCCGGCTGTGGCGCCGTGATGGCGTGCTGATTCCGCTGCATCGTCCCGATCCTGTGCCCCCTACTGAGGCTCTCTGGCGCCGGGGCGATGACTGCCAGGTGCTGCCCCTCGGCACCCACCTGCTGGGCGTGCTGGATGATCCCCTGGCGGTGCTGCGCGACTACGGCGCGGCCCACTGCCAAAGCGGTGATGTGCTCACCATCGGCGAGACCCCGCTGGCGGTGATGCAGGGCCGGTACCACCATCCGGCGACGGTGCGGCCTTCGGCTCTGGCACGCACGCTCTGCCGTGTGTTTCATCCCACCAGCTCACTGGCCACCGCTTGCGGCCTGCAGAGCCTGATTGATCTGGTGGGGCCGGCGCGGGTTCTCAACGCCTGGGTGGTGGGCAGTGCGCTCAAGCTGATCGGCCTCAAGGGCTGGTTCTACCGGCTGGCGGGCGAGCAGGCGCGGCTGATCGACGACGTCACTGGCACGACGCCTCCCTACGACCAGACGATCGTGCTGGGCCCTGAAGCCCCGGCCGCCTTCTGCCGTGATGCGGCCCGCGCCCTGGGCATCGCTGTGGCCGTTGTCGATGTCAACGACCTGGGCCGGGTCAAGGTGCTGGCGGCCAGCCCGGGCTGCGACGAGGCCTTGCTGCAGCGCGCCCTGCGCCCCAACCCAGCCGGCAATGCCGACGAGCGCACCCCCCTGGTGCTGGTGCGTCCCGGCGTCGATACAGTGGGTTGAAGCAGTCTCAGGGCGGAGCGTGCGGTCCCCAACCTCTCCGCCATGGCGCCTTGAACCCCTGGCCGGGTGGCATCTGCCCCTGCTGGGTGATCCGGCCTTTTTGCCGCTGCAGTCCCTGCTGCAGCGCGCCGCGCTGTTGGACCTGCCCGAGCGACTGATGCATTGGCTCGGGCGGCCCCAGGCGCTGGCGCCGCAGGTGCTGGTGGCCTTTGCCGAGCACAGTCAGAGCGCTCTGGGCCTGGTGGTGACGCGGCGCCTCAACCGCCATGGCAGCTGCTGGCAGATCGCCCATCTGCGCACCACCAAGGCCGAGCTGCGGCGCGAACTGAGCGGCGCCCTGCTCAAGGCTGCCCTGGAACGCACGCCGGCCACCAGCTGGGTGGCCTCTGCCAGCAGTGACGATCGCACCCGCCTGGCGGTGCTGCGCGAGCAGGGATTTCAACCCCTGCGCCAGGACCGCCTCTGGTGCTGGAGCCCCGATCAGCAGACACAACGCCAAAGCGAGACCGGCGTCTATGGGGAGCTGAGCCTGCAACCGCTGAACCGACGCACCGCCCCATTGCTCTGGCATCTCGAGCAGATTGCCTGCCCGGCGCAGCTGCGCCAGATCCTCGATCGGCGCTGCGAAGACGTGCTGGCCCAGAGCCAGGGCAAGGGTTGGGTGCTGATCGATCCGAGCCGCGAGAGCGCTGTCGCCGGGGCGCGCTGGCTGGGGGAGCACCCTGGCGGCGGCCACGACGTCGAACTCACGGTCGATCCGCACTGGCAGCATCTCTACGGCCCCATCGCCACCGCGCTGCTGGCCCAACTGGCGGCCGAGGAGCCGTGTTGGCTGCGCAGCGATCCCTTTGAGCAGCAGCGCAGCACCTGGCTCGCGTCGATCGGTGCCCAGGCCCGCGGCGAGCGGGTGCTGATGGCCCGCAGCCTCTGGCGCCGCCAGGCCGCCGCCGGTCTGCAGGCCCAGGCCAACCGGCGGCTCGCCTCGGTGCTGGCCCAGCTGCAACCGCGCCGGCGGCCGGTGCCGACACCACTGCTGCGGCGCTGAGCCACACCGATGCCCCGCTCAGCGCCCAGGCCCTGTTCCGTCCTGGCCCTTGATGTGGGCAGGCGGCGCATCGGCCTGGCGGGCTGCGACCCGCTGGGCATCAGCGTCACCCCACTGGCCGCACTGCAGCGCAGCGACTTTGCCTCTGACCTGGTGACGCTGCAGAGCCTGATCACGGGCCGTGCCGTGCAGGCTCTGGTGGTGGGTCTGCCCCTCGATGCGGCAGGAGAGCCCACCCCCCAGGCACTGCACTGCCGGCGCTACGGCGAACGTCTGGCCCGCCAGCTGGAGCTGCCCGTGGCCTGGGTCAACGAGCACAGCAGCAGCTGGGCAGCTGCTGAGCGCCACGGCCTGCACGGCGATCGCAGTGGCGCCCTCGACAGTGCCGCAGCGGCGCTGTTGCTCGAGCAGTGGCTGCAGGAAGGGCCCGAGCCCCAGCCAGTGCAGCTGCAGACCATCGCTGCTGGCCAGAAGTCAGACGCTGCATCATCCTGAAGGGAAACAGTCGACGACCCATGGCAGCGCAAGGCACGGACCGGCCTGGTTCCAGTGAGCACGGCAGCGAGGTGCCAACGGTGCTGGTGCGGGACCGGCACAACCGGCAGCTGCTCTGTTTCCTGGAGCAACTGATCCCTCTCGATGGCCATGACTACGCCCTGCTGACCCCTGTCGACACCCCGGTCTGCCTGTTCCGCCTGCACGATGAGGACGATCCTGAACTGATCGACATGGTCGATGCCACCGAGCCGATCCTCTCGGTTGCCGACGTGGTGCTGCAGGAGCACGATCTGACCCTGGTGCGCTCAGCGGTGACCCTCACGGTCAGTGGAGAGCTGGATGAACCCGAACCTGACGAGGAGAGCGATGAGGACGAGGAGGCCGATGACGACTCCGAGACCTACGAACTGCTGGTGAGTTTTCTGGTCGACGAGCAGGAGTACGGCCTCTACATCCCTCTCGATCCGTTCTTTGTGGTGGCCCGCATGCAGGGCGGCGAAGCGGTGCTGGTCGAGGGCGAAGAATTCGAGCGCGTCCAACCACGCATCGAGGCCGAACTGGAGGAGCGGGAGGGCCTGCTCTGATGCTCAGGGAGCTGCTGCGTCCTGATTGGCTGCACGGGAGCACCCTGGCCGACTTACCGCTGCAGACGCTGCTCGAGCGAGAGGTCAAGGCCCTGGTGCTCGATGTCGATCGCACCCTGTTGCCCCGCCATCGTTCCAGCCTGCCCGAGGCCGCTCGGCGTTGGCTGCAGATGGCCAAAGCCCAACTGCCGATCCATCTGCTCAGCAACAACCCATCGCGGGCCCGCATCGGCTCGGTCGCAGCGCAGCTCGATCTGCCCTTCACCACAGCGGCCGGCAAACCGCGCCGCAGTGCCCTGCGGCGGGTGCTGCAACAGCTTGATCTGCCCCATCACCAGGTGGCCCTGATCGGTGATCGCCTGTTCACCGACGTGATCGCCGGGAACCGTCTCGGGCTGTACACCGTGCTGGTCAAACCCATCGATCCCGACGGGCTGCCCTGCCGGCAGGATCACCTGCAACGACTGGAACTGCACCTGGCCCGCTGGGTGGGGACCACGCTGGGCTGAGGCGATGACGCGCAGCAGCGGGATCAAACGCGTCATCAAGGTGGGCACCAGCCTGTTGCGCGGCAGCGCAGAGCGGCCCACCGCAGCGGTGATCACCGATCTGGCCAGCGCCATTGCGCGGGCGCGCGGCCGCGGTGACGCCATTGCGCTGGTCACCAGTGGTGCTGTCGGACTGGGTTGCGTGGCGCTGTCGCTGCAGCGCCGGCCCAGCGAGGTGGTGGCCCTGCAGGCCGCCGCCGCCGTGGGACAGGGCCGGCTCATGGCGCTGTACCAGGACGCCTTCGCGGTGCGGGGGCTGCAGGTGGCCCAGGTGCTGCTGACCCGCGGCGACCTGGCCTCAAGGCGGCGCTACCAGAACGCCAGCCGCACCCTGGCCCAGCTGCTGAGCTGGGGCGTGGTGCCGGTGGTCAATGAAAACGACACCCTCGCCACCGATGAGCTGCGCTTCGGCGACAACGACACCCTCTCGGCACTGGTGGCGGTCGCGGCAGAGGCCGATGAACTGATCCTGCTGACCGATGTGGATCGCCTCTATTCAGGTGATCCCAGGCACAACCCCGATGCCCAGCCGATCAGCGAGGTGCGAGATCTGGACGAACTCAACCGCCTCAGTGGTGTGGCCGGCGGCGGTGGCAGCTGGGGCACCGGTGGCATGACCACCAAGCTGGCGGCGGCGCGGATCGCCACCGCCAGTGGCATCCGCGTGCGACTGGCCGATGGGCGCGATCCAGCGGTGCTCGACACCCTGTTGCTGGCCGAACCGGGCAGCGACAGCGCAGCAACCGCACTGCCGGGCACGGTGTTTCAACCGGCGGCGGTGCCGCTGCCGAGCCGCAAGGGCTGGCTCGCCCATGCCCTGGTGCCACGCGGGGCCCTGCAGCTTGATGGCGGCGCCGAACGCGCCCTGCTCGAGCGGGGGGCGTCGTTGCTGGCGGTCGGCATCAGCGCCATCGAAGGGGCGTTCGAGCGCCATGACGCCGTGCGCCTGCTGGCGGCCGATGGCCGCGAACTGGGCCGTGGCATCAGCCAGCTCAGCAGCAGCGAACTGACGCCGCTGCTGGGCCAGGGGGGCATCGAAGTGGTGCACCGCGACCAGCTGGTGCTGGTGAGCAGCTGAGGTCTGCATCTCCCAAACCCCGCTTACGATCGCCACAGCCATGACCGGGGCATGCGTTTCAGCACACTGCTCAGCCACCTCAGCGAGGTGACTGAGGCCAGCCCTCGCCATCTGGCTGCTGATCCTGAACTCAGTGGTGCCAATGCCCTCGATCAGGCGGGCAGCGGGCAACTGAGCTTTCTTGAGCCTGGTAACGCCCTGGCCACTGCGCTCTCGGCGACCGGTGCCAGCGCGGTGCTGATTCCAGCCCGGGGCGATGGGGCCCTGGACCTGCAGCAGCAGGCCAGTGCACGCGGCCTGGCCTGGATCGCCCTGGCCGATCCGCGGCTGGGCTTTGCCGAGGCGCTCGATGCGCTCTATCCCCGTAGGCCCAAGGTCCCGGGCGTGCATCCGAGCGCCGTGATCGACCCGGGGGCTCGCTTGGGCAGCGGCACCCACATTGGCGCCCATGTCGTGATTGGGGCCGATGTGGTCATCGGTGACGGTTGCATCGTGCATGCCAACGCCACCCTCTACGACGACGTGGTGCTGGCTGATGGCTGCGAGATCCACAGCGGTGCGGTGCTGCACCCCGGCTCCCGGCTAGGCCGGGCATGTGTGGTGCACTCCAATGCCGTGATCGGCAGCGAGGGCTTCGGCTTTGTGCCCACCGCCAGCGGCTGGCGCAAGATGCCCCAGACCGGGCAGGTGGTTCTTGAAGACGGGGTCGAGGTGGGCTGCAGCAGCACCATCGATCGGCCCTCGGTGGGCCAGACCCGCATCGGCGCCGGCACCAAGATCGACAACCTGGTGCACATCGGCCATGGCGTCGTCACGGGCCAGGGCTGCGCCCTGGCGGCCCAGGTGGGCATCGCCGGTGGGGCACGGCTGGGCAACGGCGTGATCCTGGCGGGCCAGGTCGGCCTGGCCAACAAGGCCGTGATGGGCGACCGCTCGATCGCCAGCTCCAAATCGGGCGTGCACGGCGAAGTGGCGGCCGGTGAGGTGGTGAGTGGCTACCCGGCCATCCCCAACCGCCTCTGGCTGCGCTGCTCGGCCGCCTTCAACAAACTGCCGGAGCTGGCCAAGGCGATCCGCAGCCTCGAAAAACGCAGCCAGCCCTGAGGCGGCAGCCGCGTAGCCTCGCGCCAACGCCATCGTCCAGGCCGCCGCACCCATGACCAGCTACCGGATCACCCTGCTCGCCGGCGATGGCATCGGCCCCGAAATCACCGCCGTCACCCGCCAGCTGCTCGATGTGGTGAGCCGCCGCCACGGCTTTGAACTGGTGTACGACGAGCAGCCCATGGGTGGCGCCGCCATCGACGCCACCGGCGTGCCCCTGCCGGCCAGCACCCTGGAGGCCTGCCGCAGCAGCGATGCTGTACTGCTGGCGGCGATCGGCTCCCCCCAGTACGACACCCTGCCGCGGGAGCAGCGCCCCGAGACCGGCCTGCTGGGCCTGCGCGCCGGCCTGGGCCTGTTCGCCAACCTTCGCCCGGTCAAGATCGTGCCCGCCTTGGCGCCGGCCAGCAGCCTCAAGCCCGAGGTGATCGAGGGCGTCGATCTCATGGTGGTGCGCGAGCTCACCGGCGGCGTCTACTTCGGCACCCCCAAGGGCCGGGTCAAGACCGAGGCCGGTGAGCGCGGCTTCAACACCATGGCCTACAGCGATTTTGAGGTCGACCGCATCGCCAAGGTGGGCTTTGAGCTGGCCCGAGCGCGCCGGGGCCAGCTGTGTTCGGTCGACAAGGCCAACGTGCTCGATGTCAGCCAGCTGTGGCGCGAGCGGGTCGAGGCGCTCCATGCCGCTGCCTACAGCGACGTGAACCTCAGCCACATGTACGTCGACAACGCCGCCATGCAACTGGTGCGCTCCCCGAAGCAGTTCGACGTGCTGCTGACCAGCAACCTGTTCGGCGACATCCTCAGCGATGAGGCCGCCATGCTGACGGGCTCGATCGGGATGCTGCCCTCGGCCTCCCTGGGCGAGGGCGGGCCTGGCCTGTTCGAGCCGATCCACGGCTCGGCCCCCGACATCGCCGGCCAAGACAAGGCCAACCCGATGGCCATGGTGCTCAGCGCCGCCATGCTGCTGCGCATCGGCCTGGGGCAGGAGGACGCGGCTGCCGCGCTCGAGCAGGCGGTCGATCAGGTGCTGGCCGCCGGCTTCCGCACCGGTGATCTGATGCAGAGCGGCTGCACCCAGCTGGGCTGCCGGGCGATGGGCGATCAACTGCAGGCAGCTCTCGAAAGCTGAAGCCAGGGCAGGGGGCGACCGGCGACCTGCCAAACTCAGCCGCAGTTCATGGGTCTTTGCGCATGTCGAAGCGTCATCCGATCGTGTCTGTCACCGGGTCCTCCGGGGCTGGAACCAGCACGGTCAAGCGAGCCTTCGAGCACATCTTCAAGCGTGAAGGCATCACCCCGGCTGTGGTCGAGGGCGACAGCTACCACCGCTACGAGCGCGGCCCCATGAAGGAGGCTATGGCCGCCGCCATGGCCAAAGGCGAGAACTTCTCCCACTTCGGTCCTGAGGCCAACCTCTTCGACAAGCTAGAGGAGCTGTTCAAGAGCTACGGCGCGACCGGCACGGCGCAGAAGCGCTACTACCTGCACTCGGTTGAAGAAGCGGCCGAGCACAACGGTCGCCTCGGCACCAGCCTGGAGCCTGGCCAGTTCACCCCCTGGGAACCGATCCCAGCCGGCACAGACCTGCTCTTCTACGAAGGCCTGCACGGCGGTGTGAAGGGTGACGGCTACGACGTGGCGTCCCTGGCCGATCTGCTGGTCGGCGTGGTGCCGGTGGTGAACCTCGAGTGGATCCAGAAGATCGCCCGTGACAACAAAGAGCGGGGTTACTCAGCCGAGGCAACGGTCGACACGATCCTGCGCCGCATGCCCGATTACATCAACCACATCTGCCCCCAGTTCAGCCGCACCGACATCAACTTCCAGCGGGTCTCGACGGTTGACACCTCGAACCCCTTCATGATTCGCGACATCCCGACGCCGGATGAATCGTTCGTGATCATTCACTTCCGCAAGGGTGCGCGCGAGAAGTGGGGGATCGATTTCACCTACCTGCTCGACATAATCCACGACTCCTTCATGTCCAGCCCCACCTCGATTGTGGTCAATGGCGGCAAGATGGGCTTTGCGATGGAGCTGATCCTCACACCGATCATTCATCGCATGATCGAGGACAAGAAAAAGCTCGGCTGAGTTGCAAACAAACCACCAAAACAGGCCTTTGGCATTAGCCTGAGGCAGGTTTACAGGCGAAGTTCACCATCGCCAACAACGGCACCCACTCCAATACCGAGGCAGGTGGCGCCCTCAGAGCCGGTGGCCCTGAGGGTTGCGTGTCGGTTGACAGGGCACCGGTTGGTGTGTCGTTTGTCATCAACCCTGCCGAACGCGGCGTGGGGGAGAGGGCCTCTGAGAGGCTCAATCGTGCCTTCATGGCGCAGCTCGAGCGTGCCAACAGCGCTCACCTGATCGCCCAGGCCCGCCAGATCTACTGGCAGCATCTGCGCCGCGGCGGCTGCAGCAGTCCTGCGCCCAAAGGCGTTGTGCTGCAAGGCGGCGGCGGCCGTGTTGTGTTCAACCTGCCGACCCTGCTGCCGAGCGAACTGTTCGTACCCGGGGACTGGTTGCTCGGTCAGGGTGGCGGCGGCAGCCGCACCCTGCGCAGCCGCCCCAGGGCCCAGGGCGCATGCTGATGCCGGACAGTCTCTGCCTGCCAGCGGCCGTGCTCGGTGCCTGCTTTGGCAGCTTTCTCAACGTGGTGGCCTGGCGCCTGCCGCGGCAGGAGTCGGTGGTCACACCACGCAGCCACTGCACCCATTGCGGCAGCCAACTGCGCTGGTTTGAAAATGTGCCCCTGCTCAGCTGGCCCCTGCTGGGGGGACGCTGCCGCCATTGCCACCGCACCATCGGGGTGCGCTACTGGCTAGTCGAACTGCTGTGCGCCGGCCTGTGGGTGGCGGTGGTCTGGGCCCAGCCGTCGGCCATGGGCAGCGGCGCCGATCCGCTGCTGCTGCTTGGAGCAGGTTGGCTGCTGATGAGCTGGCTGATTCCACTGGTGCTGATCGATCTCGATCACCTGTGGCTGCCCGAACCCCTCTGCCGCTATGGGCTGTTGCTGGGCCTGCTGTGCACGGGCCTGCTCGGCGTGCAACAGGACCCGGCCACGGCCAGGGAGCTGGTGCTGCACCACCTGCTGGCGGCGGGTGCTGGGTTGCTGGGCTTTGAGGCCACGAGCACCATCGCCGAACGGATCATGGGCAAACCAGCGCTTGGCCTGGGCGATGCCAAGCTCGCCGCGCTCCTCGGTGCCTGGCTCGGGCTCACAGGGCTGGGGCTGGCGGTGCTGCTGGCGGTGTTCAGCGGGGCGGTGGTGGGCCTTGCCGCTCGGTTGAGCGGACGTCTGGCCGCCGGTGAACCGTTTCCATTCGGACCGTTTCTGGCCCTGGGTGGCGCCTGTGTCTGGCTGCTGGGCAATGGGTTCTGGGCTGGCCTGCTGCCGTTCTGAGCCGCCAGGGGGCCCGGGCTGGATCGCTGCCCCATGGATCCTTAAATGGGGCATCTCCCACAACGAGAGATCAGATCCCCTCGGAGCCCCAGGATCCATGTCGCTGTTCGACTGGTTTGCCGACCGCCGCAAGACCACACCGACGCTGCGCAACACCCAGGATGTGGATGAGGGCGATGGGCTCTGGAGCAAATGCCCCGAATGCGCGTTGGTGGTCTACCGCAAAGACCTGCTTGCCAATGCCAGCGTCTGCAAGGGCTGCGGCTACCACCACCGCATCTTCAGCGACGAGCGGATCGAGCAGCTGGCCGATCCCGGCAGCTTTGAAGCTCTTGACAGCACGCTGGCCCCGACCGATCCCCTCGCCTTCAAGGATCGGCGCAGTTACGCCGATCGCATTCGCGACAGCCAGCGCAGCAGCGGCCTGATTGACGCTGTCATCACCGGTCTGTGCCGCGTCGAAGGCCACCCGCTCGCCCTGGGGGTGATGGATTTTCGCTTCATGGGCGGCTCGATGGGATCGGTCGTGGGTGAAAAGCTCACCCGGCTGATCGAAATCGCCACCGAGCGCCGCCTGCCGGTGCTGATCGTCTGTGCCTCGGGCGGGGCGCGCATGCAGGAGGGCATGCTCAGCCTCATGCAGATGGCCAAGATCTCGGGGGCACTGCAGCTGCACCGCGACGCAGGGCTGCTCTACATGCCCCTGCTGACCCACCCGACCACCGGCGGTGTCACCGCGAGCTTCGCGATGCTGGGTGATCTCATCCTGGCCGAACCCAAGGCGCTGATCGGCTTTGCCGGCCGCCGGGTGATCGAGCAGACGCTGCGCGAAAAACTGCCTGACGACTTCCAGACCTCCGAATACCTGCGGGATCATGGTTTCGTCGATCTGATCGTGCCGAGGCCCGAACTGCGCAGCACCCTGGCCTCCCTGCTCAAGCTGCATGGTTGCCCCAGCCTGCAACCGGCATGAGGCGCCTGCTTGCTGCCGCACTGCAGATCGCTCTCGCCATGACGGTTGCACTGTGCCTGCCTGATCGGGTGCTGGCTGGGCCGGTCAACTGGATTGAGGTCGCCCCAACGGAGGCTGGCCGGCAGTGGTGGGACCAGGGCAGCCTGCGGCTCAACAACAGCGGCACGCTGAACGTGTTGAGCCGGTTTCAGCCGGCGGCGGCAGACCGCTCTGCCGAAGGCGGCGAGCCCAAGCCGCGCCTGGCGGGAACGTTGTATGTGATGGAGCTTGACTGCGGCCAGGCGCTCTACCGCGACACCTCGATCAATGGCCTGCCCCAATGGGGGGCCCAATGGAAACCGGTGGCAGGCGATGGCCTGATCGCCGACGTTCTGCAAAGCAGTTGCGCCGCTGCCGGGTTGGCGCAGAGCGTCAGCCCTGGTGAGCCGATCCACAGGCCCAGCTCATGAGCGACTCAGCCCCGTTGCGCGTCGCGATCGCCGGCCTCGGTTTCGGCGAAACCGTGCACCTCGAAGCCCTCAGGGCTTCACCCCATTGGCAGCCGGTGGCCCTGTGGCACCCACGCCGCGAGCGGGTTGATGCTGCAGCCGCAGCCCATGGCCTGCGGGGCTTCTGCGATTTCGAGGCGCTGCTGGCCGATCCGCAGATCGAGGCGCTGGTCATCGCCACACCGCCGCAGCCGCGCTTTGCGCTGGCCAGCGCCGCCCTCAACGCTGGCAAGCACCTGATGCTCGAAAAGCCCGTCGGCCTGGATGCCGGCGAGGTGGCCGAGCTGCAGCGGCTGGCTCTGGCTCGGGGTCTGTGCGTGGCCGTCGATTTCGAATACCGCGCCGTGCCGCAGTTTCAGCAACTGGCGGCGCTGCTGCAGCAGGGCGTGCTGGGCCAACCATGGCTGGTGAAACTCGACTGGCTGATGTCCAGCCGGGCCGACGCCAGCCGCCCCTGGAGCTGGTATTCGAGCAGCGCCGCTGGGGGCGGCGTGCTGGGCGCCCTGGGCACCCACGCCTTCGACATGCTGCACTGGCTGGTGGGACCCACCCTGGGCTTGAGCGCGCAGCTGAGCACCGCCATAGCCCAGCGCCCAGAACCGGCCGGCGGCCAGCTGCGCCGCGTCGATGCCGAGGACATCGCCCTGATTCAGCTGCAGCTGCAGGGCCCCGCTGGGGCAGTGGTGCCCGCCCAGATGAACCTGGCCAGCGTCACCCGCGCCGGCCGCGGCTGCTGGCTTGAGCTCTACGGCAGCGAGGCGACCCTGGTGCTCGGCTCCGACAACCAGGCCGATTATGTGCATGGTTTCGGTCTGTGGATGGCGCGTCCTGGTGAACCGCTGCGCCCCGTGGCTGCCGATCCACAGCTGGCGTTCCGCCGCAGCTGGGGCGATGGGCGCATCGCCCCGGTCGAGCGGCTGCACGGCTGGTGGGCCCAGGCGATCCACGCGCGTCGGCCCATGGTGCCGGGCCTGCTGGAGGCCCTCAGCAGCCAGCGCTGCTGCGACCAGGCTCGGCAATCCGCACCTGCCGCGTGAGCCGCACCACGCAGGCGAGTATCAC
>Ga0208048_1000980_pt1 | contig 15090 bp, 15 predicted proteins | sample Malawi_45m_30L_FD_184163 | JGI IMG/M metagenome (GOLD analysis project Ga0208048, IMG submission 184163) | Freshwater microbial communities from Lake Malawi, Central Region, Malawi to study Microbial Dark Matter (Phase II) - Malawi_45m_30L... | ecosystem: Environmental > Aquatic > Freshwater >...
TGCGATCCGAGGATCATGGGCTGCGCAGCAACACCGGCAGCCGCAATGAGCGCGATCACGATGAGCTTGGACCGACGGGTCATCGCCATGGCGGGCTCACGCCTTCGGCTTGCGCACACCACCGCCAGGCTTCTGGTCAGGCGTCAGGGGCTGCTTGCGCATCAGGCCACGCAGCTTCTTGCTGCTGGCCAATCGCGAGAGTCGATCGGCCTTGCCCGCCCGACGGGGCTTCTGAGGACCGCGCGGGCCCTTGCCGCCCCAGCTGGGTCGATCCGCGCGCTCACCATGAGCACCGGGTTCTGTCGTCGACCTTTCGGGTGCATCCTTCATGCGCCGTGTGGCGTCGGGTCGACGCGCCTCACGAGTCGGCTTGGATGGCTTGGGTCCTCGCGTGGCCGCGACTGGTGCTGGTGTGGCACGGCGGTTCTTGTTCACCACACCGAACTCCGAGAGGTCCGGGGCGGCGCGAGCCGGGATGTCCACGCCGGCGAAGTCGCCGATGCGCTTCCATCGATCCGCATCGAGCCCGGCGACGAAGGTCACGCTCTGCGCCTTGCCGCCACCGTGGCCAGCACGACCCACGCGATGCACGAAATCCTCGAGCATGATCGGCACGTCGTAGTTCACGACCGCCTTGATGGCCGGCACATGCAACCCGCGAGCGGCGACATCGGTCGCCACGAGCACCTTGGCCGAGCCTGAGGCGAAGGCCTCGAGTGATTGGTTGCGGCGGGTCTGTGACAGGTCGCCGTGCAGCATCGCCACTGCGACACCATGACGGCGCAGCGCACCCTCGACCCAGCCCACGCGGCGCCGCGTGCGGCAGAAGACCGCGACGCCGTTGCGTCGCTCGTGCTTGAGCCACCAAAGCAGCATGGCGACCTTATGCTCGTCCTGCACGAGATAGGCATCGTGGCCGACCTCGGTGGCCGGAGCATTCTGGCGACCGACACCGACCTCGACGGGGTCGGTGCCGAGCAGGCCGAGCACGGTGTCGCGCAGCGTGCGCGGCATCGTGGCGCTGAATGCCATGGTGATGCGGTCACTGGGCGCGCGCTCAAGGATCTGCGTGACCTGCGGCAGGAACCCCATGTCGCTCATGCGATCGCCTTCATCGATGATCGCATGCGTGAGGTACGCCAGCGTCACGGCATCGTCGTCGAGCAGTTCACGCACACGGCCTGGCGTGCCGATCAGGACATCGATGCCCTGCGAGACCGCTTCCTTCTGCGGGGCGATGGCGCTCTTGCCATAGACACACGCCACGCGCAACACCGTGCCGCGCACCAGGAGCTGCAGGTCCTTGGCGACCTGCTGGGCGAGTTCGCGTGTGGGCACGAGCACGAGCGCGCGCAGACGCTCGCGTGGATCGATGCCTTGCCCGCGACGGCGGCGCGGCGGCGTGGTGATGAGCGCATCGAGCACCGGGAGCGCGTAGGCATACGTCTTGCCGCTGCCGGTGGGCGCCAGCGCGAGCACGCCCTTCCGCACTGCGGCGGCCTCGATCGCCTGCGCTTGGACGGGTGTGGCTTCGTGGAAGCCTTGGGCATGGAGGGCACGGACCAGAATCGGCGACAGGGTGGTTTCGTCAAAGCGCACGGCGTGAGCGTAGCCGGGCGCAGTACAGTGCCGCGGCACGATGACTTCGGTCGCTCACTTCTCCGTCATGCCGGGGTTCCTGGCCGTCTCCACGATGCTCTTGGTCGTGCCGGTGGTGCTCATCCTGCTGGCCGCTCCGTTGCTCTGGTTGGTCATGGCCTACAACCGGCTCGCGCAGCTGCGGGTGCGCTGCGAGAACGCCTACAGCCAGATCGATGTGCAGCTCAAGCGGCGGTTTGACCTGGTTCCAAACCTGGTCGAGGCGGTCAAGGGGTACATGGCGCACGAACGCCAGACGCTCGAAGCGGTCATCCGGGCCCGAGCCGCGGCGGTCGATGGGTTGCGAGGTGCTTCGGGCGTCATGCATGGCGGCGTGGTCGGGATGGGTGCGCTCGCGGCCGCGAGTGGACAGCTCGATGCGGCGCTTGGCAGGCTCTTCGGTGTCATGGAGCGCTATCCCGACCTGAAGGCCAACCAGAATGCCCTGCAGCTGCAGGAGGAATTGGTGCACACCGAGAATCGCATCGCCTTCGCGCGCCAGGGATACAACGACAGCGTGCAGTCCCTGAACGCACAGATCGCCATGTTCCCCACCAATGTGGTCGCGGGGCTCTTCGCCTTCCGGCCCATGCCGATGTTCGAGGCCGCTGACCAGGAACGAGCGGTCGTGCGGGTCGACCTGGGTGAAGGATCATGAAGGACTTCTTCGACCACCAGGAACGTGCGCGGCGCTCGACCTGGTGGCTCGGGCTCTTCTTTGTGCTTGGTGTGGTAGGCACGGTGGGATCGCTGTTGCTGCTGGTGGGCGCGATCGCGCTCGTCAAAGCCAAGGGTTCAGCGACGGTCGAGTCGGTGGATGACCTGGTGCGCCCCGAACTCGGTTGGGCCTGGGCCGTGGCGGGACTGGCCACGCTGATCATCCTGCTCGTGAGCCTCAATCGACTCTGGCAGTTGTCGCGCGGCGGCGGCGCCGTCGCTGAGATGCTGGGCGGTCGGCTGGTCGACCGTCGCACGACGGACCCAGCCGAGCGACGGTTGCTCAACGTGGTCGATGAGATGGCCCTGGCCAGCGGAGTTCCTGTGCCACCGGTGTATGTGCTCGAGGAAGCGTCGATCAATGCGTTCGCCGCCGGCACAACCCACGCCGACGCCGCACTCGGCGTGACGCGAGGGTGCATCGAGCAGCTCGACCGCGATGAGCTGCAGGGTGTGATCGCCCACGAGTTCAGCCATGTCTTCCACGCCGACATGCGCATCAACGCCCGCACGGCTGCGGCGATCGCGGGGATCATGGCGATCGCCACGATCGGCTACGTCTTGGTGCGGTTCGTGGGACCGACGATCGCGCGCTCGGGTGGTGGTGGCCGCAAGAACAATGGCGCCGGCATCGGGGTAGCGATCATTCTCGTGGGCCTGGTGCTCATGGTGGTGGGCTTCGGTGGATCGCTCTTCGGGACGCTCCTGCAGGCTGCAATGAGCCGTCAGCGCGAGTACCTGGCCGATGCGAGCGCTGTGCAGTACACCCGCAATCCACGCGGGATCGCCGGGGCCCTCCGCAAGATCAAGGCAAGTTCGCGCGCGCCGATCCACTCGTCGCATGCGCGCGACATGAACCACTTCTTCTTCGCCAACGCTGCGGAGCGCTGGCTCTCGACGCACCCGCCGCTCGAGGAGCGGATCCGGCGGATCGAGGGCCTGCCCGCCGATGCGCCTGTCGTGGTGGATGGAGCCGGCGCGCCGCCGAGCACAGCCGCGTTCGATCCATCGCAACGCTTCGCCCGCTACACGCAGGAAGGTGCACGAGGCCTGGTTGGAGCGATCGGCACGATGTCCGTGGCGCCTGCGACCCAGGCAGCGTCATTGATCGCTCCCCCGCCACCTGTGCCTGCGGAAGCCGCACCCTCGCTTGATGATGCCGCACATGATCCCGCGATGGCACCTGCGATCATCGCGTGCCTGCTCCTGTCGAAGCAGACTGCCTTGCGCGAGCGTCAGCTCGCCATGGTGGCAAGCGTGCAGTCTGAGTGGGCGAGGCAGGTCGTGGTCCTTGTGCCCTCGATCCTGGCGCTTGAGGCCCGTGCGCGCTGGGAACTCTTTGACCTTGCATGCCCGACGTTGATCCAGGTGGGACCTGGGCCCTACCGCGCGATGCGGCAGGTCTGGGAGCAGATCGTCCGCGCCGATGGTTCGGTCTGCCTCGAGGAATGGACGATCATCAACGCGCTCCGGTGCCATGTGGAATCGCAGTGGTCCACGCGACCGATCGGCGAACCGCGACTTCGTGCCCGTGAACTCGAGACCGAGATCCGCGCGGTGCTCTGGACCCTCGCTGCCAGCACGGGCTCGGGTGAACGCGCGGAGCGGGCCTTCGATGCCTCAATCGTCCTGGTTCGGATGAAGCCTGGCGTTCCGCAAGGTCGACCAAGCCTCGAGGCGTTCGCCACAGCCATTGCCCGCATTGGTTCCGCCATGCGCTTCATGGATCGACGCCTGTTGGTGGCCGCTTGCCTGGAGTGCATCACGAACGATCAACGCGTCACGGACCAGGAGATCGAGCTCGTGCGTGCGATCTGTGACTCGCTTGGCTGTCCCATGCCACGACTCGGCTTGAGCGCGGCATGAGGATCCTGCTCACGGCGTTCGAGCCCTTTGGGGGAAGTGACCGCAATCCGACCATCGAGATCGTCCGATCGATCCGTGAGTCCATGCCGTGGATCCAGACAGCTGTGCTGCCTGTGGTGACGGGTGCCAGCGCGGGCAGTGCGTGGGCGGCACTCCAACCGATGCTGGATGAGCCATGGGACGCCATCGTGCATCTTGGTGAGTCGGCCAAGGCGACCACGATCATGGTTGAGCGTGTGGCCGTCAACCTGCGCGATAGCAGCGTGGCAGACAACACCGGATCGATGCTTCGTGACGCCCCGGTCATTGATGGTGGACCTGCCGCGTACTTCGCCACGCTGCCAGTGCGTGAACTGGTCGCCGCTTCGCTCATGATCGATGTGCCGGCTGCCTTGAGCCTCAGCGCCGGCACGTTCCTGTGCAACGAGACGATGTACCGGACGCTCCATGCGGTGCATGTTGCGCGCCGTTCCGCGCTGGCAGGATTCGTGCATGTGCCGCAGTTGCCCGAGCAGGCTGCCGTGCGAGGCGGACCAAGCATGGATGTCGTGGTCATGGCGCGGGCCGTGGGAGCCATGTTGAGCCGGCTCCATGAAGGTCCTAGACTCGCGCAGGCATGATGCGATCCATCCTCCAAGTTCCGGTGCTCGTCGGGTTGGTGGTGTGGACGGCATCATGCGCCACGGTTCCAGAACCGACGCCGGTGGTCACCACCGTCATCGCCAAGCAACTGCATGGTCCATGGACGGTCGTCGATGGTGGAGCTGTGTTCTTCAAGGCTGAGGCTGTGCTCTTCTCGGCGGATGGTCGCATCCGCATCACGCGCGAAGGCAAGCTCCGCCGTGGCACCTGGGCCATGGTCGATGGAATGCTCGAGGTGAAGGGCGTGGAGCAGACCACCAGGTTCGAGGTCGCGCCGACCGCTGGTGGCTTGGTGCTGCGCCCTTTGGTGGAGCGCCAAGGAGCATGGCGGCGCACGGACGCCCAGGTGACGCTTCGTGGCGCCCGTGTCCTGCCGACCGCGGGGTGATTCCACCCACCAACCGGTCGGCCTAGACTGATCGGTTCACCATGGATGAGACCCCGATCAATCCTGGGATTGCCCGCACGCTGGCCCGTCACCCTCGGCCCCTTGGTGGCGACACGGTCCGCAGCGTTGGGCCGTCGGCATTCAGCCTGACGGACCAGATCCTGCAGGATGGCGTGCAGCAACGTGTGATCGGCAAGAAGCCGGATTGGCTTCGAGCCAGGGTTCCAGGTGGTGAGGGCTACGACCGACTCAAGGCCATCATCGATGAGCATCGGCTGCACACGGTCTGCCAGGAGGCGAGTTGCCCAAACATGGGCGAGTGCTGGAGCCGTGGCAGCGCCACGATCATGATCCTGGGGGACACCTGCACCCGGAGCTGTGGCTTCTGCAACGTCAAGACCGGCAAGCCACCGGTGTTCGACGCCGACGAACCACGCCGTGTGGCAGCGAGCTTGGCGCTCATGGGGCTGAAGCACGTGGTCATCACCAGCGTCAACCGCGACGAGCTCCCTGATGGCGGCGCAGCGATATGGGCCGAGACCATCGAGCGAGTGCATGAGGCGTGCCCAGGCATGAGCGTCGAGGTGCTCGTGGGTGATTTCCTTGGTGATGAGAAGGCGATCCAGGAGGTCTGTGATGCGCGGCCTGAGATCATCAGCCACAACATGGAGACGGTGCACCGCATGCACCCTGCCGTGCGACCGCAAGCGAAGTACGAGCGGAGCCTTGCTGTGCTGCGCCAGATGAAGGCCAGTGGGCTGGTGACCAAGACCGGCTGTATGGTGGGCATCGGCGAGCGAGACGATGAAGTGCTCGAGTTGATGGATGACATCCGTGTGGCGTGCGAGTGCGATGTGCTCACGATCGGTCAGTACTTGCAGCCCACACGCAATCACCTGCCAATCGATCGTTGGGTCCATCCCGACAGCTTCCGTATGTTCAAGGAACAAGCCTTAGCGCGAGGATTCCGAGTGTGTGAGAGCGGCCCGCTTGTGCGAAGCAGTTATCGTGCGGATGAACAGGCTGCGCTCTTGAGCAAGCCACGCCATTGAGCGTCGGCCATGGATGCTGGTGGATCGTGTCGGCTGTGCGTGGCTGACATGACTGGTTGATCAGGAATCATCACTCCGCATTTGTGTGGCGAGCCTGCGTAACCCATCTTCCCTGTGGGTTGGTGGGACCGCGCGTGTGGCTTGCGCGGAGGGAGAGGACATGCCTGAACATTTCGACGACCTTCGCAGTCTCCGCAAGGCCATGGCGCAGGCCCTGGCCGAGGATCGCCGTGACCGCGGTCGCATGGTGATCATGACCGATGTCTTGGTGCGCTGGCACCACGATCTGAACAAGCAAGTGCGCTACGAGACCTTGGACATCTCCGAGGGCGGCATGCGCATCCGCAGCACGTGTGCGCTGCTCGAGGGGATGACCGGTCGTGTTCGGTTGAGCCTGCCAGACACGCCGACCATCGATCGACCTGCCATGGTGGCCTGGAGCCGGGCGTGCTACGGCCGCGAAGGACGCATCGATCACTTCGAGGCCGGTATCAGGTTGTTCTGAGCAGTCACGCTGATATGGGATGCGTGCGACCGATCACCCACGGTGCCAACGGGAACCGCTGGGCAACCCGCTTTGCATCGCTTGTGGTGACAGATTCAATGTGGCGGAGTTCCTCGGCGAGCGACCGGTACGGAAGGCCGTGGGCCCAGTTGCCGCCGAGCCGCCGCATGCGGCCTGATGGACGCTCGCTGGCCAGCGTGACCATGGTGGCGACCTTGGCGCGCACCGAAGCGAGTTCATCGTCACGCACGCCGTCGGCGACCTGGTTGAGTTCGCGGAGCAGGATCGATTCGACCTCTGCTGCATCCTCTGGATCGCAGGTTGCACTGATCAGCACGTCACCACAGTCATCGTGCATGTCCAGCGAGACATCGGCACTGTCGGCAAGGCCGGGCTCGACCAGAGCCCAGTGCAACCGGCCACTGTCGGAGTCACTGAGGACCTGGCAGAGCACCATGCACGCGTAGCGGTCTTCGTCACGTGCGGATGGCCCGGGTGCCAACCCAAGCAGGTAGTGGCGCGCGGCCTTGGCGTTGTTGATCGTGAACTCAAGGCGTTGATGGACAGACGCCACCCGGTCGTTGCGTGGTGATTGCGGCAGGATCATTCCTAGCTCGGCCTCGACGGTCCGGATCGCGGCGTCAAGGTCGACCTTGCCCGCAAGGGCGAGCATGGTGTTGTCTGGGCTGTATCGCGCCGTGAAATAGTCACGCATGCTGCCGACATCCATCGCGTTGAGCGATTCGGGCGTCCCGAGCACGCGGTGACCGAGCGGATTGCTGCCATGGAACGCTTCTGACGCGCGCTCGTAGAGCGGCCAGAACGGATTGTCTTCGTACATGGCGATCTCCTCGAGGATCACCTTGCGTTCCTCATCGAATTCCTCGCTGCGCAGCGCAGGTCGGAGAAGATCGGACAGGAGTGAGATGGCTTCGCCCTGCCGATCAGGCAGCACGTGTGCGTGGTACGCCGTCATGTCGATCGTTGTGAAGGCATTGTGCTCGGCACCGATCGCATCGAATCGACGGTTCACGTCCTGGGCGACCACTGATGCTGATCCCTTGAACATCATGTGCTCAAGGAAGTGACTCACGCCCATAAGGCGAGATGGTTCGTCTCGACCACCTGTGCGGACGAAGTAGCCGGCGGCCATGGTGTGGGCCCTTGGATCGATCTCGGCAATGATCGTGAGGCCATTGGGCAGGCGGTGTTCGTGGTGGGCTGTGCGCATGCTGCTGATGCTAGCCGTGGCGGAAATCGGTTCCGCGCCGCCGAGCCGCCCGCGTGCCTTGTGGGATCGGCCCGAAAAACGCTGTTTGTGTCGATGGTTCAAGCTGCAGGTGGTGGCGCACACAGGCTGCCAGGAGCGTGGCACCACGAAGCGCATCGGCTTCCGTGAGTTCTGGGTCACGCCGGATCGCTCGACCGATGGCCTGGAGCGTTGACGACCGGACTGTCCACGTCTGTTCTGTAGTGTGTTCCACGCAACCCATGCCGGGATCGAAGGCGCACGTCTCGGTGGGCAGCGTGGTCAACCTTGGTCCGAATCCTGTTTCGCCCAGCAGCGACCAGAGAAAACGAACCATTGAGGCATCGACTTCACCTGACGCGAATCCATGAAAGGTTGCCACGAGGCTGTCGAAGAGTTCTGGGTGAGGATCGTGTGGTTCAAGCATGCGGCCGATGCACTCGAGCACGTACCACGCACCCGTGTTGGCGCGTGGTGAGGTCCGAAGGGCGGGCCATGATTCGGTGGGCAACCATGAGGTCAGCGTGCACAGGTCGCTGGTCCGGGCCTCGATCCATGAGAGTTCACCCATGGTGAGCAGGTCCATGCCACCAGAGAACACACCACGCTCCCGACGAGCTCCTTTCGCGATACCGCGGACGATGCCGGTGGTCCGGCAGAACATGCCCACGGTCTGGCTTGTGTCACTGAAGTCCCAGTGACGGATGCAGATGGCCTGGTCGTGATGCGTGGCCATGTGGCTCACGCCGGTGACGACACCGCCACACGGTTGCGTCCAGCCTGCTTGGCTTGGTAGAGCGCCGTGTCTGCAGCCTTGAGCATCGATTCCGCGGTCTCCCGGCCCGGGCTGAACTCCGTGACACCGAAACTCGCGGTGACCACGAGGCCAGGATGATCGTTCCAGGTGATGTGCTCGAGTTGCTCGCGATAGCGGTTGGCGACTTCCTCAGCCTCGACCGCCGTCGTCGACGGCAGGAGCACGCAGAACTCCTCACCACCATAGCGGCACGCCACGTCGGAGCTTCGTCCGCTCGACAGGATTTGGGCGAAGCGCTCGATCACGAGATCACCGAACGGATGGCCGAAGTGGTCGTTGTGGTGCTTGAACCGGTCGATGTCGCAAAGGATCAGCGAGAGCGGCTGGCCGTGGCGCCGGGCCTCGTCCACCTCGGCCGCAAGGCGCTGGTTCATGTAGGCGCGGTTCCAGAGGCCGGTCAGCCCATCGATCTGGGCTTTCTGGGCCAGCATCTTCATGAGTCGCTGCGAACGGATGGCGGTCCGGACGCGGGCTTTGAGTTCCACCACCTCGAAGGGCTTGCTCACGAAATCGACTGCACCCTGGTCGAGTGCGCGGACCTTGTCCATCGCCTCTTCGGTGCCGCTGATGAAGATCACCGCGATGTCCTGCGTGAGCGGATCATTCTTGAGCGTGGTCAGCACGTCGAAGCCGTTCATGTCCTCCATGTCGATATCGAGGAGGATGACGTCAGGCTGGAGTTCGCGCGCCATCGCAAGGCCTTCACGAGCATTGATTGCGCCGTGGATCTCCAGGCGCTCGTGCTGTAGGCGGAACTTGAGCAGCCGATGGATGAGTTCGCTGTCGTCGATGGCCAGGAGCCGTGCCGCGGCGGCGGTGAACGACATGGGATCGATCGAGTTCATGGGACGACCCTCGCGCACAAGGTGATCAGCGCCCGAGCGGCCTTCTGGGCATCGTCGATGCGTCGCTCGCGAATGGCCAGGTCGACGGCACGCGCAGCATCGGTCACCTGTGGAAAGCCGTAGCCGCCACCTGCGCCCTTGAGCTGGTGGGCCATCGTGCGCGCCTGCTCGATCGCACCTTGATTGATGTGATCAAGGATGGTGTGAGCGCGACCAGGCAGCGATGTGACGAACTCGGTGATCAGGATGGCCATGTCCGGGTCGCCGGCAAACTCGCTCGTGATGGGTCCTTCGTCGGGCATGACGCTCACAAGAGGGTACGCCAAGGCGGTGCTGCGCTAGCATGAATCCTTCCGCCACGGACCGCCCCATGATCCCGAACCCTCCCACCAAAGACGGTCAGCTTTCGTTCCTCTGGCTGCCGCCCCACCGCGTGCAGGGCTTCAGTGTGGCTGGCGAGCAGACCGTGGTGCACGTCCCGGAACTTGAAGTGGCCTTCGATGTCGGTTTCTGCCCGCGTGTGCTGGTGCCGTGCCCATCGATCGCCCTCTCGCACGCACACATGGACCACATTGGTGGCTTGCCATACTGGTTCAGCCAGCGGTACTTCCAGAAGTTGCCGCCCGGCAAGGTGCATTGCCACCATGCGATTGTGCAGCCCTTGCTCAACATGATGAAGGGGTGGGTCGATCTTGAGCGCCAACACACGCCACATGAGGTGATCGGGATGGAGGATGGCCAAGAGGTCCTCCTGAAGCCGAACATCTGGCTGCGGGCGATCGAGGTGCGGCACACCGTGCCTGCGCTGGCTTTCGTGGTGATCGATCGCCGCAACAAACTCAAGCCGGAGTTTGCGGACCTGCCAGCCGATGCCTTGCGTGAGGCCAAGGCACGAGGTGAGTCGATCACACGGCAGATCGACATCCCGCTCGTGGCCTACACAGGCGACACGGAGATGGGTCCCTACCTGTTGCGTGATGAGTTCTGCCAAGCACAGACCGTGGTGACGGAGTGCACCTTCTTCGATCCTGAGCATCGTGGCCGAGCCGCGACCGGTATGCACCTGCACGTCGAGGACATCCGTGAACTCCTGCAGGCGTGGACGGCACGTGACGTCGTAGTAGTGCACCTGTCGCGCCGCACGATGCTTTCATATGCACGGAAGCGGCTCGATGAAGTCGGTGGCGAGGGCCGTGCACACATCCTCATGGATCACCGCGCCACACGTGCTCGTTATGAGCGCCAAGTCAACGAGGATCGGGAAGCAACCGGGGCGCGAGATGGTTCTGGCGGTGCCGAGGAACCAAGCACCGCTTGACGCGTCGATCGGGGCATTGATGCCCCGGCGGCAGCCACCTATATTCCCTCCCCCGCCCAGCACTGGGCGACCTCGGCAGGGATGCCGCTCGACACGACGAACTGGACTGGGATCCCATGGGAGCCGCTTTGATGCGCATGCACGACGATGACCTGAAGGCTGCACTCATCGGCTACCTGCGCAAGCACCACACCGAGGTGTGCAGGCAGTGGTTCGATGACATCGGCTTTGGTGGCATCGATGGTGGCGTACTCCGCCTGGTCGTCGGTGAGCCGGTGCAGTTGAACTACCTGCAACGGGCGTGTGGAACGCAGTTCACAGATGCGGCGCAGGCTGTGACCGGTCGATTGTTGGCAGTGCGGTTCGTCGGTTCGAGTCCCGAACTTGTGCACGAGCCGGCGCCTGATGCTGTGACTGCTGACATGCCGGGGTTCGGCGAGCAGATGCTGCTTTCGCCGGACTACTCCTTCGACACCTTCGTCGTCGGTCCGGGCAACCGGCTGGCACACGCGGCCGCGCTTGCCGTCGCCGAGAAGCCGGGTCGCGCCTACAACCCGTTCTTCATCCATGGCGGTGTCGGGCTGGGCAAGACCCATCTGCTGCAGGCGATCTGCCAGACGTTCATCCGCAATCGGCCGTCCACCAAGCTTTGTTACATCAGCTGCAGCACGTTTATGGATCTCTTCCATGAGTCCGTGAAGTGCGGTCGCATGCAGGATTTCCGCCTGCGCTTCCGCAACGTCGATGTGTTGGTCATCGATGACATCCACTTCCTTTCCAAGCGCGACCACTCTCAGGAAGAGTTCTTCCACACGTTCAATGCGCTGCACCAGGCAGGCAAGCAGATCGTGCTCTCTAGCGATGCCGCGCCCGAGGACATCCCGGAGCTGGAAGAACGCCTGGTGAGCCGCTTCAAGAGCGGGCTCGTGGCATGCATGGAGCGCCCGTGCTTTGAAACCCGTGTGGCGATCATCAAGTCGAAGGCCAAGCTTGTTGGTGTCGAGTTGCCGGACGAGGTCCCGGCGTACATCGCCGCGCGCATCGATTCGAACATCCGTGAGCTCGAGGGTGCGCTCACGCGCGTGCGCGGCCACGCCGCTGCAAACATGATCCCCATCACGCTCGAGAGCGCCAAGTCCGCGTTGCATGATCTGGGTAGCGGCTCTGGTGCACCAAGCCTGCAAGCGATCATCGTGGCCGTCACGCGCTACTACGACATCAAGCTCGCCGACCTGATGTCGCGTCGACGCACGAAGTCGATCGCGCTGCCGCGCCAAGTCTGCATGTGGCTGGCTCGGCGCCACACCCGGTTCAGCCTTGAAGAGATCGGTGGTCATTTTGGCGGCCGAGACCACACCACCGTCCTTCATGCCATCCGGACCATCGAGGAGCGCCGGACCAGTTGCCAAGAGCTCGGTCGGGCCGTGGATGAGATCGAACGATCTCTTGGTCCTAGAACCGCCGTCTAGCCAGGTCCAGATTTTCGTTGGCAAGCCGTGGACAAGGTGTTTGGTAGCGTCGTGAGCGACGGGGCTTGAGGGCGCGCACATTGGTCGGTGCTCGAACCGCGCGACACGGGCTACTCGCCGGTCGAACGGACACCTCTGGCTTCCGTCACGAAGACCGACATGTCATCCACACGTGAAACGTGTCGTAAGTACCTATCCATGTTGGTCTTGTGTGGTTAATCGTTGGTCTATCCACAAGCCGTCAAGCACTCTTCCTACGATGACGATGTCTTTTCTTCTCACAGAAGAAGGGGCTGAGACCCTGTCAGGACTGGCATGCCGCGCACCAAACGGTCGTCCGGCCAGCCACCAGCCCGGACTCCAGAGCCTGAGAACAGGTGAAACATGGTTGGCCTGCCCGCCCATAGACCCTGAGCGATGCCTGGAAGGCCCCCGCCCCGCCTCCCATCCGCCGATAGGTCCGGATCGTGCTTCCGCCGCTGGCGAGGGCGGACCGCATGATTGCCCCGAGCGCCCGGCCAAGCGCCTCGAACTGGTGCTCGTTGAGCCGGCCGCAGGGGCGCTGCGGTGCGATGTTGACCAAGGAAAGCGCCTCGTCGGCGTAGATGTTGCCCACGCCCGCCACGGTTCTCTGATCGAGCAGCGCAGCCTTGATGGCGCGGCGGCTTGTTGTGATTGGCGCGGACCACCCGGACGGCAAGGCAAGCGCATCGGGGCCCAGGCGCGACCAGCGAGCCGCGAGCGCGGTGCGATCCTTAAGCCATGTGACGCCACCGAATCGCCGGGGATCCACGAAGCGCAGTTCGCGCGATCGATCGAGCGCCCAGGCGATGTGCGTATGCGGCTCAAGCGGCGCAGAGGCCGGCACGACGCCGAACGAGCCCGACATACCCAGCTGCACGACGAGCACGCTGCCATCCGCCCCGACCAGGGCGAGCTGCTTGCCATGACGCACAAGGTCAAGAACGCGAGCGCCGAGCAGCAACCGATCAAACCGACGCGAGGCGCCAGTCACGACGCTCCAGCGACGCACGCGGACATCGACGATCGTGGATCGTCGTAGCGCAGCGCGCACCTCGCGGGCGACAGCTTCGACTTCTGGGAGTTCCGGCACGCGAAAACCTGCGGGAAATGCCGCATCCGAAGTATAGTTTCGCATCCCCGTCGGATCCCATCCGGGAATCCGTCGGGCCACACGAAAGGCCATCCATGGACGCCCCCGCATCGCGCATCACCGGTTCGAGCATGCTGGAGCGATCTGCCTCGGTGAAGGGCGCGTACGAGGCTCTTCGGCAAGAGCTCGCCGGCACGATCGTGGGCCAGGATGACGTGGTGCAGCAACTGCTCCTGGCGATCCTGTGCGGCGGCCACGCGCTCGTCGAGGGCGTGCCTGGCCTGGCCAAGACGCTGATCATCGGATCGCTTGCGAAGACGCTCTCGCTCGACTTCAAGCGCATCCAGTTCACGCCCGACCTCATGCCGAGCGACGTGACCGGTACCGAGGTGATCCAAGAGGACAAGGCCACAGGCACACGCGAACTGCGGTTCATGCGCGGGCCTGTCTTCGCGAACATCGTGCTCGCCGACGAAATCAACCGGACGCCGCCCAAGACACAGGCGGCACTGCTCGAGGCGATGCAGGAAGGCCAGGTCACGTCCGGCGGGACGAATCACCGACTCCCGCGGCCGTTCTTCGTGCTGGCCACCCAGAACCCGATCGAACAGGAAGGCACCTATCCGCTGCCCGAGGCACAGCTTGACCGGTTCATGTTCCTGATCCGGATCGGCTACCCGACCGAAGCGCAGGAACTAGAAATCGTGCGGCGCACGACCGGTCGGTCGCGACCGGAACCCAAGCGTGTGCTCAGTGCCGAGGACTGCACGGCGCTGCAGGAGATCGTGCGCGAAATGCCCGTGCCTGATCATGTGATCTCGTATGCCTTGCGCATCGTCCGTGCGACTCGCGGCAGCGACGCCTCTGCACCGTCGATGGTGAAGGACTATCTGTCCTGGGGCGCCGGGCCGCGCGCAAGCCAGTTCCTGGTGCTTGCCGCCAAGGCCAAGGCGCTGCTCGATGGCGACCAGCACGTCATGGTCCACCACATCCGGTCCGTCGCGCTGCCGGTGCTGCGCCACCGCATCGTGACGAACTTCAACGCGCAGGCCGACCGCGTGACGAGCGACGACGTGATCGCTTCGCTACTCGAGTCCGTGCCCGTCGAATCCACCGACCCCGTGACGGCCAAGGGCCTTGATCGCACCATGCCGGTGCAGTGAGCCCTGCCGTGGCGACCCCAGGCCTTCGCGCCGAGCAATACCTCTCGCCCGAGACGCTGGCGCAGCTTGCGCCATTCGAGCTTCGCGCGAAGATGGTCGCCGATGGCGTGATGAACGGCATGCACCAGTCGCCGCTACAGGGAATGGCGGTCGAGTTTGCGGCGCACCGCCAATACACGGCCGGCGACAGTATCCGCCACCTCGACTGGAAGGTCTTCGGGCGCAGCGACAAGCTGTACGTCAAGGAGTATCGCCAGGAGACCAACCTCGATGTGATGATCCTGGTGGATGGCTCGGCGAGCATGTC
>Ga0208048_1000984_pt1 | contig 15083 bp, 10 predicted proteins | sample Malawi_45m_30L_FD_184163 | JGI IMG/M metagenome (GOLD analysis project Ga0208048, IMG submission 184163) | Freshwater microbial communities from Lake Malawi, Central Region, Malawi to study Microbial Dark Matter (Phase II) - Malawi_45m_30L... | ecosystem: Environmental > Aquatic > Freshwater >...
CGTGCGAATACCGTTCCACGACCGCGTAGTCGGGTACCTGGACGGTGCCGGGCACGCAGACGCGGCCGAGGTCATTGCGGGCGAGGTCGACGAGCATCAGGTGCTCGGAGCGTTCCTTGGGATCGGCGAGGAGCTCGGCTTCGAGCTGGCGGTCGGCGGCCTCGTCGGCGCCGCGCGGACGCGTGCCGGCGATCGGCCGGATCTCGCAGCGGCGGCCGGTGAGGCGGACGTTCACTTCCGGCGAGGCGCCCACGACGTCGAAGCCGCGGCCGGTCTCGAGCACGAACATGTAGGGAGAAGGATTCACGTGACGCAGCACGCGGTAGAGATCGAGAGGCTCGCCCTTGAAGGACACGTCGGTGCGGCGCGAGAGCACGACCTGAACGCAGTCGCCCGCCCGGACGTATTCCTGGGTGCGTCGGATGGCCGCTTCGAAGTCGGCCTGGCTGAAGTTGGCCTTCCCGGTGGCGAGTTGGGCGGCGGCCGGGAGTTCGGCGGCGACGGCGGCGCGCGGTCCGGTGACAACGGCCCGGAGGGCTTCGAGTTCCTGCTTGGCGGTCTGCCAGGCGGCGTCGGCCTCGGCCGGGGACTTCACGCGGGTGTTGACGATAAGCCGCAGCGTCTGACGGGTGTTGTCGAAGGCGACGACGCGGTCGACCAGCATGAAGTGGAGCAGGGGCGTGCCGGCCGGGTCCTCGGCGGGCTTGGGAACCGTCGGTTCGATGCGGTGGACGTATTCGTACCCCACCATCCCGACCATGCCGCCGACGAAGGGAGGGAGGCCAGGGACCTTGGCTACGCGGAGGCCCGAAAGCTCTTTCTTCACCAGCGACAGCGGGTCCGTCGGCGTCGGGATGGTCTCCTTCGTGCCGTCACGACGGACGATCTCGGTCCGGTCTTCCCAGGCGGTCAGGGTCAGGGCGGGCGCGGCGCCGCAGAAGCTGTAGCGCCCGAGTTTGTCCCCGCCCGTGACGGATTCGAAAAGGAAGGGTGAGCCGAGGGCGCGCAGGCGGGCATAGACCGAGACCGGCGTCTCCAGGTCGGCCATCAGGTCCAGACACACCGGGATGAGGTCGGACTGCTGGGCCAACTGGCGGAACGTAGCTTGGTCGGGGACTAGGCTCACGGGCTTATTTAGATGCGTAAACCCTTGCTTTGGAAATCAATTAAAGCAAAAGGCGCCCGAATGAGCCCGGGACCGATCAGGCCTGCTTGGCGGCGGTCCAGCGTCCCCAGAGCGACAGGGGCAGCAGGCGACCGTTGTTCTCCTGTCTCAGGGCGAGCTCGCCGATGTCGACCTGGCCGCCGAGACCACGGGTGACTTCGGTGAGCAGGTTGTGGCACAGGATGGAGGAGGCGTCGATGGTGTAGACCGTCAGGAGGATGAACTGCGCCTGCGGGGAGAGCAGCTCGCGGCAGGCGCGGAGGAGCGGGGCGAGGTCGCGTTCGACCTTCCAGAACTCGCCGGTCGGGCCGCGGCCGAAGGCGGGCGGGTCGAGCATGATGGCCTCGTACAGGTTGCCGCGTTTGACCTCGCGCTTCACGAACGTCATCGCGTCCTCGATGATCCAGCGGATCGGCTCCTGGGTCATGCCGGAAAGCTCCTGGTTGCGCCGGCCCCAGGCCACGGCGGGCTTGGAGGCGTCGACGTGGGTGACGTGCCAGCCGGCCTGGGCGGCGTTCAACGAGGCCGCGCCGGTGTAGCCGAAAAGATTGAGCAGACGGGGGCGCGTCGCGAGCTTCTGCGGGCGGCCGGCGACCCAATTCCAATGCGGGGACTGCTCGGCGAAGACGCCGAACTGCTTGGAATTGTCCATGAACCGCAGCTGGAAACGCAGTTTGCCGAGGCGGGTCTCCCATTCCTTGGGACAGTTGCCCTTGAGCTTCCAGCGACCTTCCCGGCCCCCTTCCTCATGCTCGGCGACGGCGCGCCCCCATTCGGCGCCGGGCAGGGACTTGCTCCACCAGGCCTTGGGCTCGCTCCGGATCATGCGGACGCCGCCGACCTCCTCGAGCTTGAAGCCTTCGCCGGAATCCAGGAGGCGGTGCCCCTCCCAGTCGCTCACGAGTACGCGGATATCCACGGTCGCATCGTGGGAGGCCGGCGGCCGGGAGGGAAGCCCGCTTTTGCTCGCCAATTTTCCCAGGGTGCTTCCTCTTGGGTCGATGACGCGTGAGCTGGCCAGCGCCCGCTGGGAGACGAAGGTCTCCGGGTTGGTCGCGCTCGCGCGCGATTGGGCCGGGCCGGGACTGCCGCCCTTGGCGTTGAACCCGCCGGCGCGCCTGACCTTGCTCGAGCCGGCCGACGTCCGCGCTTGGGCCTTGCGGTCCGGGCATTGGGTGGCCGGGGGCGTCGTCCATTTCTTCTTCTGGAAGGCGCTCTGTCCGGAGGCCGCGGAGGAGGTCGTCCGCGTCGCCGGCCCTTTCAATGACTGGGGGCGCGCCGTCGACATGGAGCGCTGGACGCTGCGGCCGGTCTGCGTCGCGGGCGCCGAAGGCTTCGAGCTCGCCGCGGACCTCGCCAAGGTCCTCGGTGCGGCCGACGCGACCCTCTTCAAGTTCCTGCGCGCGGGCGGCCGCTGGGTCGAGCCCCCGCACGACGCCGACAATGTCCGGCGCGACGAAGCCAACCATCGCAACCTTGAGGTCTCGCGCCGCCGCACCGACCGGCATGTGTTCCGTTTCCATGCGGCGGACATCGATCCGTCCGCCGCGCCGGTCCGCATGGTCTTCGAGTCGCCGGAACTCCTCGAGCTGGGCGAAATCCTCGCCTCCGAGCCGCTCGACGTGCTCGAACCGCCGGGCGCTTTCGGGGCGAGCGTGGGTCCGCGGGGCACGACGTTCCGCATGTTCGCGCCCCGCGCCCGCGCGGTCGAAGTCATCTGGCGGCGTCAGGCCGGCGGCGCCACGCGCTCCTTGGCCCTGAAGCCCGAGGAGCAGGGCGCCTGGTCGGTAACCTGGCCCGAGGACCTTAGCGGCGCCCATTACTGGTTGCAGGTCACCTCGCCCGATGATGACGGGACCGGTGAACATTTCGGCGGCGCCCCGATCGTGGATCCGTGGGCCCGCGCGGTGGTCGGGCCTCGTCAGGCCGCCGGCCTCGTCGTCGGGCCCGAAGCATTGCGGCCTTTCGCCGACGGTTTCGTCCCGCCCGCGGCGGAGGACCTCGTGATCCTCGAAGGGCACCTCCGCGACCTGCTCGGCCTGGCCGAAGGCGCGCCGGCGGCCGGCGGCTACCGGGACCTCGCCCGCTACGTCCGCGCGCAAGGGAATTACCTGCGTTCGCTCGGCGTGAACGCCCTCGAACTGCTGCCCTGCGCCGAGTTCGAGCATGCGGACAAGGACGAATACCACTGGGGCTACATGCCGGTCAGCGCCTTCGGCGTGGGGAATCCCTACGCCTCTGCGCCCGGCGTGGTCGCGATGGAGGAGTTCCGCGACCTCGTGCGCGCCTGCCATGAGGCCGGGCTCGCCGTCATCATGGACGTCGTGCTGAACCATTTCGGGTCGCCCAACGGCCTCGGCGCGATCGACGCGCCTTATTACTTCCGGGTGAACCCGCAGGGCAAACTCACCAATTGGAGCGGCTGTGGTAACGATGTCCGTGCCGAGGCGCCGATGTTCAAGCGGCTCGTGCATGCCGCGCTGCGCCACTGGACCGAGGTGCTCGGCGTCGACGGCGTTCGGCTCGACCTCGCGGAGCTGCTGGGCACGCCGTTGCTGCGCGAGATCGAGACCGACTTCCGTTTCCGCGCCCCGCGGAAGATCCTCATCGCCGAACCCTGGAGCTTTCGCGGGCACGCCGCGCGCGACCTTGACCACACCACCTGGACGAGCTGGGACGACGCCTTCCGCGAGTTCCTGCCCGCCTACGTGCGCGGCCGGGGGCGGGCGGCGGACCTGCTCCACCACGTCGCGGCCTGCGCCTTCCGGCCCTCCGCGCGCCTGCGCTACGCCCAGTCGCACGATGACATGGCCTGGCTGGACCGCATCACCGAACGCGCCGGCGGCGACGCCCTCGACCCGGCGCCCGCCGACGTCCTCCGGACCCGGCTGATGCACGTCATCCTGCTCTGCTCCACGGGCGTGCCGATGCTCTGCGCCGGCCAGGATTTCCTCGCGACCAAGCGCGGCGTCGGCAACACCTGGCGCCGCGGAGACCTCAACCGTCTCGATCCCGTCCGGATCGAGCGCTTCCGGTCCGAGCACGAATTCGTCGCCCGCCTGATCCGGTTCCGCCTTTCGCCCGCCGGCGTCGGCCTGCGCCCGCGTACGGCCGTCTCGCCGGGCTGGATGCAGGTCACGCACCAGGAGGGCGGCGAAGCCTTCGTGGCGGTCCTCAATGCCGACGGCCTGCTGGGCCCGGCGCGGGTGCTCCTCGCCTGCAATCCGCACGACCGCGAGGTCGCGCTCGCCTTGCCGCAGACGGGGGACTGGACCTCCGTGGTCGTCTCGCCGTTCCCCGCCTGCCTGCACGCACCCGGTCCCGCGCCTCGGATCGAGGGCGAACGGGTCACCTTGCCGCCTTTGGCCGCCGCGGTTTGGTCGGCCGGCGCCTGATTCGTATTCTCGCTTGCCAACGCGGGGCGGCAGGGCCTTTTTCATCCCTTTCCTGACCGTCCTCCTCCCTTTCTCACACCATACCATGGCCACCAAAGTAGCTATCAACGGATTCGGTCGCATCGGCCGTCTCGTCTTCCGCGCCCTTGTCGAACAGGGCCACCTCGGCTCGACCTTCGACGTCGTCGCCGTCGGCGACATCGTCCCCGCGGACAACCTCGCCTACCTTCTGAAGTATGACTCCACCCAGGGTCGCTTCAACGGCACCGTCTCCTCCAAGAAGTCCTCCCCGGACAAGGCCGAGGACGACGTCCTCGTCGTGAACGGCAAGGAGGTCCTCGTCGTTTCCGCCAAGACCCCGGCCGAACTCCCCTGGGGCAAGCTCGGCGTCCAGGTCGTCATCGAGTCCACCGGCCTCTTCACCGAAGCCGCCAAGGCCAAGGGCCACCTCGACGCCGGCGCCAAGAAGGTCATCATCTCCGCCCCGGCCAAGGACGAGGACATCACCGTCGTCATCGGCGTCAACGACGACAAGTACGACGCCCAGAAGCATAACATCATCTCCAACGCCTCGTGCACCACGAACTGCCTCGCCCCGCTCGTCCACGTGCTGCTGAAGGAAGGATTCGGCGTCGCCGAAGGCCTGATGACCACCGTCCACGCCTACACCGCCACCCAGAAGACCGTCGACGGTCCGTCCAAGAAGGACTGGAAGGGTGGCCGTACCGCCGCCCAGAACATCATCCCGTCCGCCACCGGCGCCGCCCGCGCCGTCGCCCTCGTCCTCCCGGAGGTGAAGGGTAAGCTGACCGGCATGGCCTTCCGCGTGCCGACCCCGACCGTCTCGGTCGTCGACCTCACCGTCAAGACCACCAAGGACACCTCCCTCGCCGAGATCAAGGCCGCCCTCAAGAAGGCGTCCGAGACCTACATGAGGGGCATCCTGGCCTACACCGACGAAGAAGTGGTGTCCTCCGATTTCATCCACGACAGGAGCTCGTCGATCTTCGACGCCGGCTCCTCGATCGAGCTGAACAAGAACTTCTTCAAGCTCATCAGCTGGTACGACAACGAGTGGGGCTACTCCAACCGCGTCGTCGAGCTCCTGGGCAAGGTCACGGCCAAGCTCTGAGCTTCGTCCGAGTCTTTCCGCGACCGGCGGCCCATCCGGGCCGCCTGTCTTGTTTTGGGCTCCGGACGGGGCAGGGCGGGGCGGTTACGACGGTTTGCGAGGCCTCGGGTGGTTTGTTCTTCCCACCCCACGGCTTACGCCTTTCTCTGCAGCCTCTGACCACCATGCCTGCTCCCACCCTCCGTGAACTCGGCTCCGTCCAGGGCCAGCGTGTCCTCATCCGTGTCGACTTCAACGTTCCCCAGGACAAGAAGACGGGCGCCATCACGAACACCCAGCGCATCGCCGCGGCCCTGCCGACGATCAGGTTCCTGCTTGAAGGCGGCGCCTCCTTGGTGCTGGTGTCCCACCTCGGCCGGCCGGACGGCAAGGTCGTCGAGAAGTTCTCCCTTCGCCCCGTGGCCGCCGCGCTCGAGAAGCTCCTCGGCAAGCCGGTGAAGTTCGTCGCCGCCTGCGTGGGCGCCGAGGCCGAAGCCGCCGCCAAGGCCCTCCAGCCGGGCGAGGTCCTGCTCCTGGAGAACCTCCGTTTCCACATCGAGGAAGAGGGCAAGGTGAAGCTCGAGGACGGCACCAGCCGGAAGGCCGATCCCGCCAAAGTGGCCGAATTCAGGGCTTCCCTCTCGCGTCTGGGCGACGTCTTCGTGAACGACGCCTTCGGCACCGCCCACCGCGCCCACTCCTCGATGGTCGGCGTCAACCTGCCGCGCAAGGCCGCCGGTTTCCTGCTCGAAGCCGAGCTGAAGGCCTTCGACACCGTGCTGAACAGCCCGAAGCGCCCGCTCCTCGCGATCCTCGGCGGCGCCAAGATCGCCGACAAGATCCCGCTCATCCGCAACCTCATCGAGAAGGCCGACGAGATCATCATCGGCGGCGGCATGGCCTACACCTTCCGCAAGGTCTGCGACGGCATGGAGATCGGCAACTCCCTCTTCGACGCCGAAGGCGCCAAGATCGTCCAGGAGCTGCTCGACAAGGCCAAGGCCCGCGGCGTGAAGGTCACCCTCCCGGTGGACTTCGTCTGCGGCGACAAGTTCTCGCCTGATTCCGACACCAAGCCCGCCACCATGCAGTCCGGCATCCCGGCCGGCTGGGAAGGCATGGACTGCGGCCCGGAGTCCATCAAGCTGTACGAGGCCGCCATCGGCCGCGCCGGCACGGTGGTCTGGAACGGCCCGTGCGGCGTGTTCGAGTTCGAGAAATTCGCCGTCGGCTCCAAGGCCATGGCGGCGGCCGTGGCGAAGGGCACGGAACGCGGCGCGATCACCATCGTCGGCGGCGGCGACACCGCCACGGCGGCCAAGAAGTTCGGCGTCGACACCAAGGTCTCGCATTGCTCGACCGGCGGTGGCGCCTCCCTCGAATACCTCGAAGGCAAGATCCTCCCCGGCGTCGCCGCCCTCTCCGCCTGAACCTCCTCTGAAACCCCGTCAGTACCCACTCAAACCACACCCATGTCCGCCCGCACCCCCCTCATCGCCGGTAACTGGAAGATGAACAAGACGGCCAGCGAAGGCACCGAGCTCGTCAAGGCCATCGCCGCCGCCGTCGGCATCGAGTCCGCCGTCCAGGTGGTCCTCTGCCCGCCTCACACCGCGCTTTCCGCGGTGAGCGCCGCCGTCGAAGGCACCCACCTCGCCGTGGGCGCCCAGAACATGCACGATAAAACGAACGGCGCCTTCACGGGCGAGGTCTCGGCCGCCATGCTCCGCAATCTCCACGTCACGCACGTGATCCTCGGCCACAGCGAGCGTCGCAGCCTCTTCGGCGAAGACGACGCCTTCATCAACCGCAAGGTCAACGCCGCGCTCGCGGCCTCCCTCAAGCCCATCCTCTGCGTCGGCGAGCTGCTCTCCGAGCGCGAAGCCGGCACCACGAACGCGGTCGTGAGGCGCCAGGTCGAGCTGGGTCTGGCCGGCGTCCCCGCGGGCAAGGCCGAGCAGGTCATCATCGCCTACGAGCCCGTCTGGGCGATCGGCACCGGCAAGACCGCGACCCCGGCCATGGCCCAGGAAGTCCACGCCTTCATCCGCTCGCTGCTCGTCGCCCGGTTCGGCGCCGAGACCGCGGCCCGCGTCCGCATCCTCTACGGTGGATCGATGAAACCGGACAACGCCGACGCCCTGCTCGCCGAGCAGGATATCGACGGCGGCCTGATCGGCGGGGCTTCCCTCGAGGCCAAGAGCTTCGTCGACCTCGTCCAGAGCGCCGCGAAGTCCTTGAACCGCTGAGTTCCGGGCTCAACGAACCTGGGCCGACCTTGCGGATAAGCCCCTCTGGGGTTTTCCGCTGGTCGGACTAATAGTTTGGAAACGTGCAAGTAAGCGCTGGGTAACGTGCTAGATGATTAGAATGGTTCTAATTTGTGTAACTAGTTAATAAATAACATTTTAAACCATATGCTGAAATCGGGTCCGTCTGACATGCCTCAGATTGCTTCAAAACGACCCCTGAAAAGCGACTAAAACCCCCTCAAATTTGGGTTGCGAAGGGGGTCCGCCTTGCGTGCTTCTGTGGGAAAACCTGCCAATCTATTAGTCTGAACATGATGCGCAAGCTCCTCGAAGTCCTCAACCGTCCGGCCCCGCGCGGCAACTTCTTCTCTCGGGCGATCAACGCCGCCCCGTTCCAGGTCCTGGTCTGCCTCCTCGTGACCGCCGTCGTCGTGGCCGCCGCGGTCAACGAGTACGCCACCAACAAGTATCTGAACGTCGGATACACGCCGGACCAGCCCGTCGCCTTCGACCACTCCCTCCACGCCGGTCCGGACTCGGTCCTCGGCCTCGACTGCCGTTATTGCCATAACTACGTCGACAAGTCCGGCCACTCGAACGTGCCCACGACCAACACCTGTTGGAACTGCCACAGCCAGGTGAAGACCGACAGCCCCGCGCTGGCGCTGGTCAAGAAGAGCATGGAGACCGGCGAGGCGATCCGCTGGGTCAAGGTCCACAAGGTGCCCGATTACGTGTACTTCAACCACGCCGTCCACGTGAACCGCGGCGTGAGCTGCGTCGAGTGCCACGGTCGCATCGACCACCAGGTCGTCGTCGGGCAGCAGAAGTCTCTCAACATGTCCTTCTGCCTCGATTGCCACCGCAATCCTGAGCAGGTCCTGCGTCCCGTCGACAAGGTCACCGACCTCTCGTACCAAGCCGCTTCGCCCGCCCAGCAGACCGCCGATGGCACGAAGTTCGTCCACGACTGGAAGGTCAATCCGCCCCAGAGCTGCTCGGGCTGCCACCGCTGATTCCCCGCGTCTTTTCCGATGAGCAAGAAAGTCTTCGAACACCCCGCGGCCCAGCCCGGCGAGCCGACCGGTCCCTCGTACTGGCGCAGCCTCGACGAGCGCAACAAGTCGCCCGAGTTCCGCACCCGCGCCGAGCGCGAGTTCCTCGACGGCGCCTCCGCCATCTCCTCCGTCGAACGCCGCGAGTTCCTGATGCTCATGGGCGCCTCGTTCGGCCTCGCCGGCCTCGGCCTCGCCGGCTGCCGCGAGCCCCGCAACCACACGCTCCCTTACGCCAAACAGCCGGAGAACACCATCCCTGGCGTCGCCACCTATTACGCCTCGTCGTTCCCCGGCGAATTCGCCAACCAGCCGATCCTCGTCGAGACGCACCAGCACCGCCCGACGAAGGTAGAAGGCAACCCGAGCCACCGCGTCAACGGCGGCGCTTCTTCGAAGTTCGCCCAGGCCAGCGTGCTCGACATGTACGATCCGGATCGCGCGCAGGCTTCCCTCGCCGCCGACGGTTCCGTCCTCTCCGTCGCCGCCGCCCGCGCTTTCCTCCGCGGTCTCGCCGCCTCCGCCAAGGCTGACGCCGGCGCCGGCCTTGCCTTCCTCGCCCGTCCGTCTGCTTCGCCCACGCGCGCCCGCCTCGTCGCCGCCCTCAAGGCCGCCTACCCGCAGGCCCGCTGGATCGAGTACTCCCCGGTCGCCCAGAGTCGCGCCGACGCCTTCCTCGGTGCCCGCGCGCTCCCCGACTACGCCAAGGCCCGCCGCGTGCTGAGCCTTGACCGCGACTTCCTCGGCGCCCACGACGCCACCGTCGAAGACACCCGCGCCTACTCGTCCGCCCGGCGCGCCGACACGGCCGCCGACGCCGAGAAGATGACGCGCCTCTACGTCGTCGAGTCCGTCTTCTCGCTCACCGGCGCCGCCGCCGACCACCGTCTCCGCGCCGCCTCTTCGCACGTCTCCGGCCTCGCGTTGCTCTTCGCCGCCGAAGTCCTCGCGCAGAAGGGTTCCGCCGACGCCGCCGCCCTCAAGGCGAAGGTCTCAGGCATCAGCGTCGACGCCCAGTGGGTCACCGAATGCGTGGCCGACCTCGTCAAGGCCGCCCAGGGCGAAGCCCTCATCGTCGCCGGCGACCATCTCTCCGCCGACGCGCACCGCGCCGTCTTCCTCGCCAACCAGGCGCTCGGCGCCGCGGTCCGTTACGTCGCCGCGCCGGCTCCCGCCGCCCTGACGATCTCCGCGCTGGTCGCCCAGCCCGCCAAGACCCTCGTCATCCTCGGCGGCAACCCCGTCTACGACGCGCCGGCCGACGTGAACACCGCCGCCGCGATCAAGGCCGCCAGCCAGGTCGTCCGCCTTGGCTATCACGGCCCGTCCTTCGACGAGACCTCGGCCGCCGTGAAGGCCGCCGCCGGCACCTTCCTCGCCGCCTCGCACTACCTCGAGAGCTGGTCCGACGGCCGCACGCTTGACGGCACCTACGTGCCGGTGCAGCCGATGATCGACCCGCTCTTCGCGACGGTCACCGAGCTCGACGTCCTCGCGCCCTTCGCCGGTTCCGACAAGGAGCCGCACGCGCTCGTCCGCGAGACCTTCAATTCCCTCTCCAAGAACGTCACCGACGAAGCCTTCGCCGCCTGGCTCGCCGAAGGCGTGCTCGCCGGCACCGCCTTCGCCTCGGCCAAGCCGCAGTCCGTCGGCGTCGCCTCGCTCAAGCCCTACGCCGCTCCGGCGCTCTCCCTCGACTCCCTCGAAGTCCGTCTCCTCCCCAGCGTCTACTCCGGCGACGGCCTCCAGGCCAACAACGGCTGGCTCGCCGAGGCTCCGGATCCCATGACGAAGACCGTCTGGGAGAACGTCATCCTCGTCAGCCCCAAGCTCGCCGCGAAGCTCGCCATCGAGCCCGAGGAGATGCGCATCAACAAGATCGGCGCCCTCAACCGGAACATCAACCAGCTCGAGGCCGGCCGCCTGATCTGCCGCATCGCCTCGCTGACCCTCGGCGACAAGACCGTCACCGGCCCGGTCTTCATCATGCCGGGCATGGCGGACCACACCGTCGGCCTGCAGCTCGGCTTCGGTCGCCGCGTCGGCGGCCGCGTCGCCACCCGCGTCCCTGAGCGCCTCGCCGGACGCGTCGTCGGCAACGGCTTCGACGCCTATCCTTTCGTCTCCGCCTCCGAGCCCGCCGTCCGCACCGGCGCCAAGCTCACGCTCTCCGACGCCACCGTCGCCGTCTGCAACATGCAGGACCACTGGTCGATGGAAGGCCGCGACATCATCCGCGAAGGCAACGTCGAGGACCTGAAGAACAACCAGGACTTCGCCAAGCTCGGCATCGACGGCCACGCGCCCGCCGTCTACGGCAAGGACGGCAAGATGTCGCCGGCCCAGAAGGCCGTCACGACGCCGCGCGGCAACTCCGCCTACGAGCACCCGGACCACACCGTCGCCCCGAACGTCGCCGTCTGGCAGGGCCATGAGGACAAGTTCCCGCAGCTCCAGCAGTGGGGCATGTCGATCGACCTCAACACGTGCACCGGCTGCAACGCCTGCGTGACCGCGTGCCAGTCCGAGAACAACATCCCCGTCGTCGGCCGTGAGCAGGTGCTCAAGGGCCGCAACATGCATTGGATCCGCCTGGACCGCTACTTCTTCGACGGCCGCGCCGCCGCCGGCAACGCGATCCCCGAGGACCCGCAGGTCACCTTCATGGGCGTCGCATGCATGCATTGCGAGACCGCCCCGTGCGAGACCGTCTGCCCCGCCAACGCCACCGTCCACGACGACCAGGGCCTCAACACGATGGCCTACAACCGCTGCATCGGCACCCGTTACTGCGCCAACAACTGCCCTTACAAGGTCCGTCGCTTCAACTTCCTCGACTACAACAAGCGTGTCGACGGCCACTACTACGAGGGACCGCTCGGCCCGGAGAAGAGCGTCAAGGATCCGGCCGACCTGCCGCAGCTCCAGAAGAACCCCGACGTCTCCGTGCGCATGCGCGGCGTCATGGAGAAGTGCACCTATTGCGTGCAGCGCATCCAGGAAGCCAAGATCCAGGCCAAGGTACGCGCCCGCAATTCGGCCGACATCAACGTCCGCGACGGTGCCATCCAGGTCGCCTGCCAGCAGGCCTGTCCGGCCGGCGCGATCGAGTTCGGCGACATCACCGATCCCAACACCCGCGTCGCCAAGGCCAAGGCCTCGACCCGCACCTACGGCGCGCTGACCTACCTCAACACCCGCCCGCGCACGACCTACCAGGCCAAGCTGCGCAACCTCAACCTCCGTATGCCTGGCGCCAACCTCGTCCCGCTCTCGCGCGTCGAGATGGCCGGTCGCGAGTCGCACGGCGACGCCCACGGCGCGCCCTCCCATGGTGCCGCCCACGGCGCCAAGCCTCACGCCAAATAATCCTTAAACGACCCTCCGTCCCATGGCTCACGCCCACGACAGCTCCTCGGATCAAACCGCGATCCTCGCCAAGGTTCGCCCAGCCGAGCTCCCGCGCTCGCCGCTGATCCTCAACAACCGCGGCTTCCACTGGGTCACCGACAAGGTCTGCGCGATCGTCGAGGAGGACACCCCGCTCTGGTGGAAGGTCATTTTCGGCGTCGCGCTCTTCGTCGCGTCGTTCACGTTCCTCGGCCTCAGCTACCTCGTCTCGACGGGCACCGGCACCTGGGGCCTCCGTTCGCCCGTGGGCTGGGGCTGGGCCATCGTCAACTTCGTGTTCTGGGTCGGCATCGGCCACGCGGGCACGCTGATCTCGGCGATCCTCTGCCTCCTCCGCCAGAAGTGGCGCACCTCCATCAACCGCGCCGCCGAGGCCATGACCATCTTCGCGGTCATGTGCGCGGGCATCTTCCCGCTCTTCCACGTCGGCCGCGTCTGGTTCGGCTGGTGGCTCCTGCCGCTGCCCAACCAGAACGGCATCTGGCCGCAGTTCCGTTCCCCGCTCGAGTGGGACGTCTTCGCGGTCTCGACCTACTTCACCGTCTCGACGCTCTTCTGGTACATGGGCATGATTCCGGACCTCGGCACGATCCGCGATCGCGCGACCACCTGGTGGCGCAAGGCCTTCTACAGCGTGCTGGCCATGGGTTGGCGCGGTGGTAATCGCCAGTGGTCCAACTTCGAGATGGCCTACCTGCTGCTCGCCGGCCTCTCGACCCCGCTCGTCCTCTCCGTGCACACCATCGTCTCGTTCGACTTCGCCGTCTCGAACGTCCCCGGCTGGCACACGACCATCTTCCCCCCTTACTTCGTCGCCGGCGCCATCTTCTCCGGCTTCGCGATGGTGCTCACCCTGATGCTCCCGCTGCGGGCGATCTACCGCCTGCACGACGTCATCAACCAGTACCACATCGACAACATGTGCAAGATCATCCTGGCCACCGGCACGATGGTCGGCTACGCGTACGCCACCGAGTTCTTCATCGCGGCCTACTCGGGCAACTCCTTCGAGAAGTTCGCCTTCGTGAACCGCGCCTTCGGCCAGTACGCCTGGGCCTACTGGATCATGGTGTCCTGCAACGTGATCACCCCGCAGCTCTTCTGGTTCAAGAAGGTCCGCGAGAACCACTCCCTCGTCTGGGTCATCTGCCTCTTCGTCAACGTCGGCATGTGGTTCGAGCGCTTCGTGATCACCATCACCTCGCTCGCCAACGACTACCTGCCGTCCAGCTGGGGCTACTACTCCCCGACGATCGTGGACATCTTCACCTTCTTCGGCACCTTCGGCTTCTTCTCCGTCCTCTTCCTCCTGTTCGTGCGCTTCCTGCCTCTGCTGCCCATGGCCGAGGTGAAGATGGTCGTGCCGCAGGCCGACCCCCACGCCCACTGATCTCCGCCGCAAACCGACCATGAACGAACGCAACGAACGCATCCACGGCGTGGCCTGCACCTTCCGCAAGGTCTCCGACGTGTTCCACGCCGCCGAGAAGGTGCGCGACGCCGGCTGGAAGAACTGGGACGTGCACACGCCTTTCCCGATCCACGGCATGGACCAGGCCATGGGCCTGCCGCGCTCCCCCGTCCCGCGTCTGACCCTGCTGGGCGGCGTCACCGGCTTCATCACCGGCTGCCTCCTCACCTGGTACATGAACTCGTACGAATACCCGCTGATCGTCGGCGGAAAGCCCTACTGGAGCGTGATCTTCCCGTTCCCGGTGCTCTACGAGTGCGCGATCCTGTTCGCCGCCTTCGGCACCTTCTTCGGCCAGTTCATCTTCAACCGCCTCCCGCGCCACAACCACCCGCTCTTCGACCTGCCGGGCTTCGCGCGCGTGTCGGACGACGCCTTCATGATCGTCCTCGAGGCCCGCGACCCACAGTTCCATCTCGATGAGTCGCGCAACCTCCTCCAGTCGCTCGGCGGCCAGGAGATCACCGTCATCCGCGACTGATCCGCCCCCATGACCCGTTACCTCGCATTCCTCACCCTCGCGGTCCTCGCCACGATCAGCTTCCTCGGCTTCCAGGGCAAGGTGTCCAAGGACACCCCGGTCTATGTCTTCGACGACATGGACTATCAGAACAAGTACAAGGCCCAGGGGGAGAACAAGTTCTTCGCCGACGGCCGGGACGGCCGTCCGCCCGTCGCCGGCACCGTTGCCCGCGGCAACGGCCTCGAGCCCTTCAAGGTGTTCTCCGCCGACTACCGTCGCGCCGAGTCCCTCAACCCGTCGTTCGTCTCCGGCAAGGACGCCAAGGGGGCCTTCCTCGCGGGTTTCCCGACGCAGTCGTTGAAGCTCGCCCAGGGCCAGCCGCAGCCTTACGCGGTCGACGCCTCCGTGCTCGGCCTCGGCCAGGCCAAGTACCAGGTCTACTGCGCGGTCTGCCACGGCGACGCCGCCGACGGCAACGGCATCATGAAGGTGCGCTCCGCACTCGAGGGCGACGTCGCCATCGTGACGATCGCCAACCTCCAGACGCCCCTCATCCGCGCCTACCCCAACGGCCAGATCTACGACGTCATCACCAACGGCAAGAACACCATGATGGGTTACGGCGACAAGCTCTCTCCCGAGGAGCGCTGGGCCGTCGTGGCCTACCTGCGCGCCCTGCAGCTCTCCCAGAACTGCCCGCCCGAACTCGCCCCCGCCGCCGTGAAGGCCCGAATCAAGTAATCCGGCCATGACCACTTCC
>Ga0208048_1000985_pt1 | contig 15081 bp, 9 predicted proteins | sample Malawi_45m_30L_FD_184163 | JGI IMG/M metagenome (GOLD analysis project Ga0208048, IMG submission 184163) | Freshwater microbial communities from Lake Malawi, Central Region, Malawi to study Microbial Dark Matter (Phase II) - Malawi_45m_30L... | ecosystem: Environmental > Aquatic > Freshwater >...
AGATGAAGGACCTCCACGCCACGATCCTTCACCTGCTCGGCCTGGAACACGAGGCGCTCAACCACGAGGTCAGTGGCCGTCTCGAACGGCTCACCGGGATCGCCGGCGGGGCACGCATCGTCCACGAGATCGTGGGAGCGTGAGCGGGCGCCCGGAGTCAGGCGCACGGCATGCCGTGCCGTGAATCGGGCCTTCCGCCTTGGGCCCGGTCCGTCATGGTCCGTCATGGTCCGTCATGGTCCAGAGATCGGCCGCGAATCGGCCCAGTCCCCGGACCCGCAAGCGCCGGCTCAATCCATGAAGCGCACGTTGTCGACGTACACCGCGCCGCCTTGGGCCGAACGGAACAGCAGGTTCAGCTGCCACCACGCCCCGGTCGCCGGAGCGGCGGCCTTCATGGCGCTGTAGTCGAACTCGAGGGTCTTGGTGGCTGAAGCCCCGCCGTTGAGCCACTCCCAGTCCATCACCTGACCTTGGGTCCAGGTGGCACCGTCGGCGTTCAGGCCGACCTGCACCTCCAGGTTCCAACCCGCCGTCTGCGAAGGACGATGCACGTCGAATCGCACCTTGGAGTGCTTCTTCCAGGCCTCGTACACCGGGGCCCCGAACGATTGCCCCAGCCATTCCCAGGTCATGGAGTTGTCCACCACCACCTTGAGGCTCTTGGAACCGTCGCTCACCCCGGCCTCGGTGCCGGTTTCGATGCTCACATAGGGCGGGTTCTTGCCCGTCGGCAGAACGTCCTCTTCATAGGATTGGACCTGGGTGGGCTCAATCTTCAGCCCCTGGTCACGCAGTTTGAAGAACCGCGCCGGGGCGGCGGCGGCGGCCGACTCCGTCAGGAACACCGTACGCACCCCGCCCTGCGTGATCGGGGTCGCGCCCGCGAAGGCCCATTCCTTGGCAGCCAACCCCTTGGCGGACCAGAGGAACAACCCCGGATCGGGCAAGGGCCACGACACCCGCCAGGCCGTGCCCAGGGGGCGGAGCACCACCCCACCCGTGCCCTCCTGCAGCGGCTGCAGCTTGGGACCGAGCGCCGACGCGGTGGTAAAGTCCTGGTCCACGCCGGCCGTGAAATCGTTCCCGCCGGCGATCCGCACCCGGCTCAGCGTGAGGACCCGGTCGTTGCGGGTGTAGGGCTGGGCTCCGAACAGCGCCCAGGTGTTGTTGCCCGGTGCGAACGCCTCGAAGAGGTCGGCGGGGATCTCTGCGGTGCCCGTCAACCCACCGGGGGCCTGGACGGTCAGCGAGCGCGCCTGCAACGTGAGGGACCAGGTGCCCACCAGGGAGGTCAGACCGCTGTTGGTCTTGGCCCAGAGCAGACCCGCATCGCTGAACCTCACCCCGTGGCCATTGGCGGCGTTCACCTTGTGGCGCACGTCCACCGAGTACCCGCCGGCCTCGGTCTGGCGCGCCTCCAGGAAGATGCCGTTCGGATGGTTCCAGTCGGGACTCGCGCTGGCCGGGGCATCGGGGCCCGAGGTGAGCAGGATGTTCGCGGCGTAGCCCGAGGAACCGGCCTCCACGGTCTCGCTGACGGTCATCGAGTAGGTCACCGGCCCGGCGGCGTTGCGCCAGGACAACGACGGGGCCGCGTCGGCCGTGGTGCCGACGTTCTTGCGGCTGTAGTCGGCATTGCCGGTGGTGCGGATCTCCAGACCCGGCTGCGCGCGGCGCAGGCTCAACGCCGGTGGTGGCGGCGGCGCCGAGGCCTTCACGAACACCAGGTTGTCGATCCAGATCGACTGCGCGCCGGTCAGGCCACTGTTCCAGTGGACGTTCACCCCGACGCTCGCCGTGGCCGAGGCCGGCAGCGGTTTCTCGAAACGGGTCCATCCGGTCTTGGCGAGGGTGCCCAGCGGCACCTCGGTCCCGGGCCATCCCCACCCCACCGGGCGAAGGCGCACCGAGACCGTGCCGAAGTCGCCCTTGGCATTGGGCTTGGTGGCCGGGTCGAGGTACACGTCAAGGCGCACCTTGTCGTAGGGGGCGAAGTCGCTGATGGCCAACCCAGCCTGCAAGGTGGTGTCACCAGCAGAACTGAAATCGACGTCGGCCCGGAGCGATCCCGACTCGGCGTTGCCGCCCGCGTCCAACGCCGGGTCCCACGAGTAGGCCCGCTCGGCCCCCCAACCGCCCGAGAACCCCTGGAGGTCCTGGTCGAACTTCTTGGCCACGAGGTCTTGGGCCCGGAGGACTTGCGGAAGTACCAGGGTCGCGAGCAGGCCCACTGCGGACCAACGACCGGGGCGACGCATCGCTTGGACGAATTGAATCATTCCCGGAACGTGACACAAACCGGCCCGGGGCGCATGAGGGTTTTTGGCGGATGGCGAGTTGCGGCAAATCCCGCGCCTCGTCGGCAAGTCTCCAGCAGAGACGTTTCATCCCATCGTGAGCGGAGCACGGCAGTCGAATCGCTCGAAGGGATACCGTGCCACGGCCGCAGGGAACAGCACCGACACCAAGTGGGAAGGACCGAGGTGCACCCGGAACTTCTCCGGGCCTTGGCCCGACGGCGTGTCCGAGGGTCCAATGTCCCCGGGCGGCACTTGGGAAGCCGTGAGGGGTAGGATATGGTGCCCACGACAGGACTTGAACCTGTACGATGTTACTCACTAGAACCTGAATCTAGCGCGTCTGCCAATTCCGCCACGTGGGCGACACCTGAGATAACGTCAGGGATGCGGGCCTCCGGAACAAGGCTATTTTTCCCTCGGGCCTGCACGGCTGCACGACGCAGGATTCAGACGCGCAGGCTTGGGAAGGGTTGAGCCCCCGAATTCCAACTTGGGGGGCGCATGAGGGTTCCCGGCGGAACGCAACCTTCCATCCCCAAGCCCTGACGGCCGCGCCCCAGGCTTTCCCCGACCGAGAGGGGCCCTGAAGCGATGTGGTGTCATGGCACCTTTTGTGTCAAAAGTGAGGACCGACCCCTTCGGATTGGGCTGGCCTTGCCGGGAGGGGTTCCCAAACTCGCCGGATGAAGATCTCCCATGCAGTCCTCGTGGCGGTCGCCTCGATGCCTTTGGTGTTGGCCGATTCGGTGGTTCCCACGGCGGCGGACGGACGGGCGCTGAACCTGGGCTTCGAGTCGGGGGACCTGCGCGATTGGCAGGCGTCCGGGGCGGCCTTCGATCAGTTGCCGATCCGAGGCGACGTGGTGGCCAAACGGCGCGCGGACATGAAGTCCAACCATGAGGGCGAGTTCTGGATCGGTGGCTTCGAGCGCTCGGGCGACGACCCCAAGGGAACGCTGACGTCGGTGCCGTTCAGGGTCACCCACTCCTGGGCGAGTTTCCTCGTGGCCGGCGGTCCCTGGACCGAGACCCGCGTGGAGTTGGTGGACTCGGCCACCGGCCAGGCGTTCTTCAAGATCTCCGGCCACGAGAGCGAGACCCTCCGGCCGGTGGTGGTCGAACTGAAGGGACTCTTGGGCAAGCAGATCCTTATCCGTCTGGTGGACGACCGGTCCGGCCACTGGGGGCATGTGAACTTCGACAACTTCCGCTTCCATTCCGAGCGTCCGGTGCTGCCGAACGAACTCACGCTGAAGGAGACGGCCAAGAACACGCCGCCGCCGGCCGACCAGGTGCTCTTCGCCGGACTTTCCGCCGCGGATGCCGCCGCCAAGGCCACCCTGCCCTCGGGCTTCGCGATGCACGTGTTCGCCTCCGAGCCCGACATCCGCAACCCGATCGCCTTCTGCGAAGACCACCGAGGCCGCCTCTGGGTGGCCGAGGGACTGAGCTACCCCAAGCGCGTCGGTCATCCGCCGGCCAACGGCACCCCGGAACAACTCCGCAAGGACATCTTCTCGGGCAAGGACCGCATCCTCGTCTTCGAGGACACCGACGGCGACCACAAGGCCGACAAGCGGACGGTGTTCCTAGAGAACGTGAACCTGATCTCCGGCATGGAGTTCGGCTTCGGCGGCCTCTGGGTCGGCGCGGCCCCCTACCTGATGTTCATCCCCATCGCCGACGGCGACGCCCCGAAGCCGGCCGGCGAGCCGAGGATCCTACTCGACGGGTGGAACTACACGGCCGACACGCACGAGACGCTCAACACCTTCAACTGGGGCCCCGACGGCTGGCTCTATGGCTGCCACGGGGTGTTCTGCCCCTCGCATGTCGGCAAGCCGGGGGCGAGCGAGGCCGATCGGCAATGGGTCGACGCTGGCGTGTGGCGCTACCACCCGGTGACCCACCGCTTTGAGATCTTCACCGAGGGCGGCAGCAATCCGTGGGGCATCGACTTCGATGAGCATGGCAACCTGTGGTCGGAGATGTGCGTGATCCCGCACCTCTTCCACATGATCCAAGGCGCCCGCATCCTGCGGCAGGGCGGCGAGCACTACACCTACAACCGCGAGGAAACCCTGCGGAACACCAAGCACCGTGATGCCCGGAGCCGCAAATCGATCTTCCCCTACGTCTACGAGGACATCGGCACCCATGCCGACCACGTGCACTGGGCCGGCGCGGCCGGTCCGCATGCGGCCAACGGACGCAGCGACGCCATGGGCGGCGGCCATGCCCACGCCGGCATGCTCTGCTACCTGGGCACCAGTTGGCCGGCCCAGTACCGCAACCACCTCATCATCGGCAACATCCACGGCCAGCGGCTGAACACGGACATCCCCCAGGCCCGCGGCTCCGGATACGTGGGCAAGCACGGCCAAGACTTCCTCAACTTCAACGACCGCTGGTCGCAGACCCTCAACCAGCGCCTCGATCCGGATGGCAACATCTACATCATCGACTGGTACGACGCCAACCAGTGCCACCATGGCCGGGACGACGGCCATGACCACTCGAGCGGCCGCATCTACAAGGTCGTGTACCGGAACCAGCCGGTGGTCCGCACCAACTTGGCAGCGCTGACCCCGGCCCAATTGGTGCCGCTGGTGGGCTCGAAGAACGAGTGGCTCAGCCGCCACGCCCGGCGCGTGCTGCAGGAGCAGGTGGCCGCCGCCGGTGCCCGGGAGTCGATGGACGACCTGCCGGCCGGCATCCGCGACTACGCCCGACTGCGCAAGGCCGCCGACCAGGTGCCCGCCCTCGAGGCGCTGCACGATGCCGTGGATGGATCGGGCGACGTGGCCTCGCGGCTTCGGGCCCTGTGGACCCTGCACCTGACCGGCCGCATCCTGCCCGAGGACGCCGCGCGGTGGGTCCGCGACCCCGAGCCCCAGATCCGGGCCTGGACCGTGCAGACCTTCTTCGAGCACTCCGGCATGCTCTTCGGCGAGTCGACCTTCGAGCAACTGGCCGGCAACTCCGTGGAGGCCTTGGCCACCCTGGCCGCCGAGGATCCCTCCCCGGTCGTACGCCGGGCCGTGGCCAGCGCCGCCCAGCGGGTGCCCGTGGCCCAGCGGTGGGACATCCTCAAGAACCTGCTCAACCACGCCGAGGATGCGGGCGACTTCAACCTGCCCCTGCTCTACTGGTACGCCACCGAAGGCCCGGTCTCGACGGATGCCGATCGGGCCACCCGATTGCTGCAGGACTGCAAGATCCCCAAGGTTCGGGAATTCATCGCCCGCCGCCTGACCCAGATGGCCTTGGCCAAGAACTGAGGTCGGAGGGCAGCCCTCGCGCGGGTGGGCTCTCCGAAAGCCCGCCCAGCGAAAACCGGGGGTCCGGGTCCGCGAGGCCCGCGACACCGCTGGGGCTCCCCTGCCTCCATACGGCGGCCGGGAATGGCCGCATCATCGGCCCCGTCCCCGGCCCTTCCGGCGGGCCTTGGCGTCATCGGACCGGGCGCGGGCCGCGGCACCGGGAGACTTGGTCTCCGCTCCGCTGAGGCGGCTCTTGAGTTCGCGGATCTGGTCCCGCAGCAGGGCCGCCTTCTCGAACTCGAGGTTGCCGGAGGCCTCGATCATCTCGCCCTCCAGTTCGCGGATCGTCTCGGTGAGGTCGATCTGGGCCACGCTGCCCTCGAGGACCGCCGCCGCCGCCTGACGCCCCGAGCCCGCGCTACTGAGCCCCTCCTCGAGGCTGCGCTTCACGCTGCGCGGGGTGATGTGGTGGGCCTTGTTGTAGGCCAGTTGCTTCTGCCGGCGATAATCGGCCACCGCCAGGAACTTCTGGATGCTCTGGGTCCGGTGGTCGGCGTACAGGATCACCCGGCCGTTCAGATGGCGGGCGGCGCGGCCGGCGGTCTGGATGAGGCTCGTGGTGCTGCGAAGATAGCCCTCCTTGTCGGCGTCCAGGATGGCCACCAGGGAGACCTCCGGCAGGTCGAGGCCCTCACGCAGCAGGTTGATGCCGATGAGCACATCGCACTCGCCGCGCCGGAGCGCCCGCAGGATCTCCACCCGCTCGATGGCGTCGATCTCGCTGTGCAGATAGCGCACGTTCACGCCCAGGTCGCGGAGGTAGTCGGTCAACTCCTCGGCCGTCCGCTTGGTCAGGGTGGTCACCAGCACCCGCTCGCCGCGCTCGATGGTGGCCCGCGCCTCGTGCAGCAGGTCGTCGATCTGCCCCTTCAAGGGCTTGATCTCCACCACTGGATCGATCAGGCCCGTCGGCCGCACGATCTGCTCGGCCACGTTCGAGGGCCCGGCCCAACCCATCTCCGTCGGGCCCGGGGTGGCGCTGATGTGCACCGACTGACCCATGAGCGAGCGGAACTCCTCGAAATTGAGCGGGCGGTTGTCGAGCGCGCTGGGCAGGCGGAACCCGTGATCCACCAGCACGGTCTTGCGGGCCATGTCGCCGGCGTACATGCCGCCGACCTGCGGCAGCGTGGCGTGCGACTCGTCGATGAGCAGCAGGTAGTCCTCGGGGAAGAAGTCCATCAGCGTGCCCGGCCGAGACCCCTTGGGCCGACCGGAGATGTGGCGCGAGTAGTTCTCGATGCCGGAGCAGAAACCCAATTCCTGCAACTGCTCGAGGTCGAACTCGCAGCGCATCTTGATCCGCTGGGCCTCGAGCAGCTTGCCGTCCTTCTCGAACTCGGCGATGCGCAGACCCAACTCCTCGCGGATGGAGAGGATGGCGGCGTTGATCTTCTCCTGCGGGGTGGCGAACTGCTTGCTGGGGAAGATGTTGACGGCCTGCAGCGACTCGAGGGCGTCACCCGTCAGCGGGTCGAACCGGGTGAAGCGCTCCAACTCCTCGCCGAAGAACTCGATGCGCAGGGCGTCCTCGGTGTAGGCAGGATGCAGTTCCACCACGTCGCCGCGCACGCGGAACTTGCCCCGGGTGAGGTCGAAGTCGTTGCGCGAATACTGGAGGTCCACCAACCGGGCGAGCAGTTGTTCCCGGCTGAGCTGCTGCCCGATGCGCAGCGGGACGACCATGCTCTCGTAGTCGCGCCGGTCGCCGATGCCGTAGATGCACGACACCGAGGCCACCACCAGCACATCGCGCCGCGACAAGAGCGAGTTCATGGTGGAGAGGCGCAGGCGCTCGATCTCCTCGTTCACGCTGCTGTCCTTCTCGATGAAGGTGTCGGTGCGCGGGATGTAGGCCTCGGGTTGGTAGAAATCGAAGTAGCTGACGAAGTACTCGACCGCGTTGTCGGGGAAGAAGCTCTTGAACTCGGCGTAGAGCTGGGCGGCCAGCGTCTTGTTGTGCGACAGCACCAGGGCGGGCCGCCCCATCTGGGCCACCACGTTGGCCATGGTGAAGGTCTTGCCCGACCCGGTCACCCCGAGCAGCACCTGATGCGGCTCCCCTTTTTGCAGACCGGCGACGAGCTTGGCGATCGCCGCCGGTTGATCGCCGGCCGGGGCATAGTCGCTCTTGAGCTGGAACAGGGTGTCGGCCACGTGCCGATGAAGGTAGACGTCAGGCCCGATCAACAAAAGCCCAGGGAACTCCGCGTACACCGGACAGGAACAGGCAAGGCTCAGGAGGCCAACACCGCTTGACGTGATCACACCCGTGTCTACGGTCGTCCCATGGTTCTGGAACTGAAACTTCGGAAGGTCGGTAATTCGGTGGGTTTGGTGCTTCCAAAGGAGGCACTGGCCCACCTCAAGGCCGACGAAGGTGACACGCTGGTGTTCTCGGAATCTCCCGATGGCGGCTACCGAGTGACGCCCCACAACGACGAGTTCACCCGTCAGATGGCGATGGCCGCGGGAATCGCCCAACGGTACCGCAACGCCCTTCGGGAACTGGCCAAATGAAGGAACCCGTCTGGCTCCGCAGGGATGTCGTGATCGCATTCCACGAATGCCTGCTGGCCGAGCACGGTGGATTGGCTGGGATCCGGGATGAAGGGTTGCTCGATTCCGCCTTGGGCAAACCCCGGAACGCGTTCACCTACGGAACACCTTCCCTGTTCGAACTGGCGGCCGGCTACAGTTTCGGCCTGGTGAAAAACCACCCGTTCCTCGACGGCAACAAGCGGATCGGATTCGCAGCGGCCGTCCTGTTTCTGGAACTCAACGGATTCCGATTCGCAGCAACCGAAGTCGATGTGGTTCTTCGAACCTTGGCGCTGGCTGCCGGTGAGATGGGCGAGGGAGACTACGGGGCGTGGTTGAATGCGAATTCCAAACCGGCGTGACCGGACCAGCGATGTTGGACATTTCAGGTACCGATCCATGCGACAGCTCACGTGAGAACGAATGAATTTTGGGGCTCTCTGAACCGTTTGCTTACCGACGGGACCTCTCTAAGGTCCATGTATCCCCAGCCTATGCAGACCGACCCGACCGGAACGGACCTCGACCGCCGCAGTTTCTTCAAGGGCGCTTCCATGGCCAGCATGCTGGCGATGATGGGGGCCGTGCCCATCACCGCCGACGAGGCCGCCAAGGCGGCCGGCGACAAGACGCTGCCTCCGCCGAAGGCCGACCCGAAGTACAAGGAGAAGCCGGTGGGCCCGCCCGTGAAGTTTGGCCTGATCGGCCTGGGTCCGCAGGGACGCGACATCCTCACCCACCTGGGCAAGCTGCCCAATGCACCGGTCGTGGCGCTCTGCGACCACTACAAGTCCACCCTCAAGCGCGCAGCCGACGCGGCCCCCAAGGCCAAGGGGTACGCCTCCGCCGAGGAACTTCTGGCCGACGCCGAGGTGCAAGCCGTGGTGATCGCCACGCCCACCCACCAGCACAAGGATCTGGCGCTCGCCGCCATGAAGGCCGGCAAGCACGTCTACCTCGAGGCGCCCATCGCCCACACGGTCGAGGATGCCCGGGCCATCGCGCAGGCGGCCGCCGCCCTGCCCGCCTCCCAGACCTTCCAGGTGGGCATGCAGTACCGCGAGAACCCGCAGCACCACCACGTGCTGAAGTTCATCCGCACCGGCGCCACCGGAAAGCCGGCCATGAGCCGCGGCCAATGGAACAAGAAGACCAGCTGGCGCAAGGCCTCGCCCAATCCCGACCGGGAGAAGGCCCTCAACTGGCGTCTCTACCAGGAGACCTCGCTCGGGCTGGTCGGCGAGATCGGCATCCACAGCCTCGACACGGCCGGATGGTACCTCGGCAGCACGCCGGTGTCGGTGACCGGCTTCGGCGGCATCACCCAGTGGCAGGACGACCGCGAGGTCGCCGACACGGTCCATGTGGTGGTGGAGTTCGCCAACGGCGTCCGCCACTCCTGGAGCGCCACGCTGGCCAATTCGTTCGAGGGCGAGCACGACATCTACTTCGGCGCCTCGGCCGCGGTGCTCATCCGCGACAACCGCGCCTGGATGTTCAAGGAGTCCGACGCCGAGCTGCTCGGCTGGGAGGTCTACGCCCGCAAGGAGGACTTCCTCACCGACTCCGGCATCGCCCTGGTGGCCAACGCGACCAAAATCCTCGCGCAGGGCAAGAAGCCGGCCGAGGCGGCCTCCGAGACCGATTCGCCGGTGCGCTACGCCCTGGAGAAGTTCGTCGAGCACATCAACGATAAGACCAAGCCCGAGGCCAGCGCCGAGGTGGGCTACCGGGCGGTGGTCCTCGCGTCCAAGGCTCAGGAGGCGGTGCTCAAGGGCGGTCGCGTGGAGATCCCGAAGGACTTGCTCAGCGTCTGAAAGCCAGCACCTGAGGCTTTACGACCGGGGCACATCCCGGCTTGGAAGCCCAGATCCCGAAATTCAAGACTCCCGAAGTCGCCGGGATGGCCCTCTGGCGCATTGCACCCGACGGCGCGGTCCGTACCGTGTGGGCATGTCCCGCGCCACCGCCAAGACCGCCCTCTGGAAACGCCTGCTCCGCTGGTTGGCGGCCTCGGTGGTCATCCTAGCCGCAGTCGTGCTCGTCCGGTTCCTCTGGGTCACCCGCGATCGTCAACCCGGATACTCGGTCGAACTGCACCACCCGCATCCCGCAGCACCCGGAGAGACTGGACCGCTGAAAGCCGGTTTCGGCCGGCGCGACCTCAACCCCGACCTCGGCAATCCGGCCGAACCCGTGTGGATGGCCGGCTTCAGCCAAGGCCGCTCGGCCACCAACATCCATGACAACCTCGAGGCGGTCGGCGTGGTGATCGACAACGGTCGGCGCCGGATCGCCCTGGTGTCGATCGACGCCATCGGGTTCTTCCATGACGATGTCGTGGCGGTGCGCCAGCGGATCGCCGCCGATCTCAAGATCGACTACACGGTGGTCTGCTCGACCCACAACCATTCGACCCCCGACCTGCTGGGGCTCTGGGGCCCCGACCCCCTCCATTCCGGGGTCAACCCACGCTATCGCGAGCAGGTCATCGCCGCCTGCGTCGGCGTGGTCGAGGATGCGGTGAAGGCCCTGCAACCGGCCCGCATGGCGGCGCATGAATTGACGGTGTCGCCCGCGGGCCTCGTGGCCGACACCCGCAAGCCCGAGGTGTACGACCCGGATGTGCGGGTCCTGCACTTCGTGGATGCGACCGGGGGCAAGACCCTGGGAACCCTGGTGGGCTGGGCCAACCACCCCGAGACGCCCTGGTCCAGCAATCGCGACATCACGGCCGATTTCCCGGGCATCATCCGCGAGTCCCTCGAGAAGGGCATCCGCTACGGCGGCACCGTGCACCGGCCGGGCCTTGGCGGAATCCATGTGTATGTGAACGGCGCGGTGGGCGGCCTCATGACCACGCACCCCTCGGTGACCGTGCACGACCCGTTCCTGAAGACCGATTTCAAGGAACCCTCGCACGACAAGACCCGGGCGGTGGGCAACCAGATCGCCTCGCGCATCCTCGACCGGATCGCCTCGGCCAAGGACCCGGGCGTGGCGACGGTCCCCATCGGCATCGAGGTCCGCACCCTCGACCTGCCGCTGCGCAACCCAGGCTTCATGGCGGCCTCGCTGCTCGGCCTGCTGGAACGGGGCCACAGCCGTTGGCTGCACTTCCGGACCGAGGTGGGCGTCCTGCGGCTCGGCGACGTCTCCATGGCGTGCGTCCCCGGCGAGGTGTACCCGGAGATCGTGAATGGCGGCATCGTGCGGGCCCCGGGAGGCGACTTCGACATCGAGCCGCTCGAGGTGCCCCCGCTGCGCGAACTGATGCCCGGACGGGTGAAGTTCGTGCTCGGCCTGGCCAACGACGAGATCGGCTACATCCTGCCCAAGTCGGAGTGGGACACCGAACCGCCCCACCTATTCGGGGCCAAGGGGGCTCCCTATGGCGAGGTGAACTCGGTGGGGCCCGACACGGCGTGGATCCTGCACCAGGCGCTGCGCCGGCAGTGCGAGGCCCTGAAGTAGCCCCCCCGGATATCCGCCTCCGCCCACCTGCACCGGCACCGTCGTCCGACAGCGTCGCCGCGAGGGCTTCCCTCGTCCCTCCGTCTGAACGGCGCCGGCGACGCATCGGGGCTTGAGATGGGCGGTGAGGTCTGGGTTCATTGGGCAATCCCTCCATGAGTGCGACCCCAGAAGCCACCGGGTTCCGAGACCTGACCTCCCACCAGAAGAAGTCGGGCCTGGCCGCATGGCTCGGCTGGATGTTCGACGGGCTCGACATGCACTTGTACACGCTGGTCGCCACCCCGTTCGTGGCCCAGCTGCTGATGCTGCCCCGCACCGACAAGCAGGTCGGGGAAAAGGGAGCCCTGATCAACGCCGCCTTCCTCATCGGCTGGGCGCTCGGCGGGGCCTTCTTCGGACGCGTGGGCGACCTGATGGGCCGCAGCCGGGCCCTGTGCCTGACCATCCTCTGCTACGCCGGCTTCACCGGTCTCTCGGCCATCGCCACCGAGTGGTGGCATCTGTTGATCTTCCGCTTCCTCTCGGCCCTCGGCATCGGCGGAGAGTGGGCCGTGGGCGCCTCGCTGCTGTCGGAGACCTGGCCCAAACGCTGGCGCCCGTGGATCGCCGCGACCCTCCAGACCGCCGTGAACCTCGGGGTGCTTCTGGCCTGTTTCTTCGGGTACCTCTTCGAGAGCACCGAACCCCGCTACCTGTTCCTCGTGGGCGTGTTGCCGGCCCTGATCGTCCTGTGGATCCGCCGGGCCGTGCCCGAGACGGAGGAATGGCATGCGGCCCGCAGGGGCTCCGAGAGCCCTCCGGGTCTGGCCGATCTCTTCCGGGGATCGGTGGCCCGGACCACCTGGATCGTGCTGATGATCTGCGGGGTTTCCCTCACGGCCCATTGGACTTTCATGTTCTGGCAGCAGAAGTACATCCGCGACCTGCCGGAGGTGCGCGACCTGACCTCGGCCGGCCAGAACCGGGCCGCCGTGGTCGCCCTGATGGTCCTGATGGCCGGCTCCATCGTGGGCAACTACTCGGCCGCCGCCGTGGCCCGGGCCATCGGCTACCGCAAGGCCGTGGCGTCGTTCTGCCTGGTGTATGGGGCCTCGATGGGACTGACCTTCCTCGAACCCCGCGCCCATGGCACCGTGCTGGGTTACTTCTTCGTGATCGGGATCTGCCAAGGCGTATTCGGCCTCTTCACCATGTGCCTCCCGCCACTTTTCCCCACCCTGCTCCGCACGACCGGTTCGGGTTTCTGCTACAATTTCGGGCGACTGGTCGCGGCCGGCGGAACGGTGTTCTTCGGCCTGTTCACCAAGGTGGGCGATGTCCGCCAGGCCCTGCTCTACGCGGCCATCCTCTTCGTGCCGGCCGCCGGAATCGCCTGCTGGCTGCCCGAGCCGGAGGATTGATCGGACACGGGGCGCCCGGGCGGGCCGCCGCCCTAGCCTCAGAGCGGTGAGTCGGGGTGCTTGCGATCCATCTGCTTCGGTCGACGATCGACGGTGTCGGCCGGGATCTTGTCGGCGAACTGGCCGGTGTCGCCCAATTCGGCCTGAAGGCGAAGGATGCGGGCCTTGAGGTCGGCCATCACCGCCTGCGAGGCCGGGTCGCCGGCGAGGTTCTTCATCTCGTCGGGATCGCGGACGAGGTCGAAGAGTTCCCATTGGTCGATCTTCCAGTAGTGGATGAGCTTGTGGGTGGCCGTGCGGACGCCGTAGTGGGCCCGGGTGTTGTGATGGCCCGGGTCGTGGTAGTAGCGGTAGTAGACCTCCTGGCGCCAACCGGCCGGCGGTTGGCCATCGAAGAGAGGCCGCAGGCTGCGACCGTGCATGTCGGCCGGGATCGGGGCCCCCGCCAGATCCAGGAACGTGGGCGCGAAATCGCAGTTCACCGCCAGGGCCTCGCTGACGGTCCCCGGTCGGATGCGGCCCGGCCACCGCATCAGGAAAGGCATGCGGAACGACGGTTCGTACATGAAGCGCTTGTCGTACATCCCGTGATCGCCGAGGAAGAATCCCTGGTCGCTGGTGTAGATGACCACCGTGTTGTCCTTGAGCCCATTGGCATCCAGCCAGTCCAGCAACCGACCTACGCTGTCGTCCACGCTCTGCACGCAGCCGAGGTAGTCCTGCAGGTAACGGTTGTATTTCCAGCGGTCGAGGTCGGCCCCGCGCAGGACCCGGTCCTGGCCGTTCCCTCGGACGGTCACCTCGGTCGGCACCTGCCCCAACCAGCGCTGGCGCTCCTGCCCGGCCAAGCCCTCGGGCGGAACCATCTTGAGGTCGTGCCGGGTCAGGTTCTTGAAGACCGTCTGGTGGTTCTGCCTGAGCGCATCCGCGCGGCCCTCGTAGGTGTCGCGGAAGGTCGGGGGTTCCGGAAACTCCCGGCCGGCGAACTCCCGTCGGTACTTCTCGGAGGGCGTCCACTCACGGTGTGGTGCCTTGTGATGGCACATGAGGAAGAACGGCTTGTCTTTGGGCCGGTTCCGGAGCCGGTCGAGGGTCAGGTCGGTGATGACGTCGGTGACGTAACCTTTGTAGATGCGGTGGCCGGTCCGGTCGTAGAGGACGGGGTCGTTGTAGCGCCCCTGCCCCGGGAGGATGTTCCAGTCGTCGAAACCTTGGGGATCGGAGCCCAGGTGCCACTTGCCGAGCATGGCCGTGTAGTAGCCCGCCTGTTGCAGGCGGTGGGCCACCGTGGTCTTGGACGGATCCAGGTCGTTGAACACGGGAACCCCGTTGCGATGGCTGTACTGGCCCGTGAGCAGGGTGGCCCGGCTCGGGGTGCAGATGGAGTTTCCGGCGAAGCAGCGGTCCAGGCGCAGCCCCTGGGCGGCGAGTCGATCGAGATTGGGGGTCCGGTTGATCCGGCTGCCATACGCGGAGATCGCGTGGGCCGCGTGGTCATCGGTCATGATGAACAGGATGTTCGGGCGGACGTCGGCCCTCAGGGACAGCACCGACACGGCGGCCAGGACCAGGAAACTCACGGCGGCAGGGAGCGTCATGCTTGGCAGGCTGCCATGGGGGCTCGACCGGAGGGAAGCCCCGGTGCATCTGGCGGCGGCGGGTGAGGGCACCAACGGGTAACCGTTAGTTCTGGCGCACGGCGTGCCAACAGCCCGTGACGGCCCTCGCCTGCCGGACGTCCCGTGACCGACGGCTCAGGCCGGCACGGGCAGCCCCAACCGCTGGGCCACCTCGCCCGCCAGGACCTCGTAGGCGGCGGCCCCGGCGCTGTAGGGATCGTACGCCATGATAGGCTTGCCGTGGCTCGGGGCCTCGGCCAGGCGCGTGCTGCGCGGGATGACCGTGTCGAAGACCTTGTCGCCGAAATGCTGGCGCACCTCGGCCACCACGCTCTGGCCCAGTCGGGTCCGGGCGTCGAGCAGGGTCATCACCACCCCGAGGATCTCCAGGCCGGGATTCACCCCGTTGTCCCGGACC
>Ga0208048_1000998_pt1 | contig 15001 bp, 16 predicted proteins | sample Malawi_45m_30L_FD_184163 | JGI IMG/M metagenome (GOLD analysis project Ga0208048, IMG submission 184163) | Freshwater microbial communities from Lake Malawi, Central Region, Malawi to study Microbial Dark Matter (Phase II) - Malawi_45m_30L... | ecosystem: Environmental > Aquatic > Freshwater >...
GTTTGACTCTGAGGTCACTTACTTATCCCTTCCATCACACCATTCATTTTCGATTCGCCATTGATTTCGTTGCCACCATCACTCCATCAGCCAGCGGCAAGAGCAATGGGCGCCAATTATTACTTGCGCGAATGGCGCGGATGACCTCACGCCGTGCGATGCTCTGATCATCTCGTTGCGTTGGATCTGCGACTTTTCCACCACCTAAGACGCTGTCGAGAATCAAGAGGCCCCCGGGTCGAAGTGACCGCTGTGCATGGCCAAGGGCATCGACGAGATAGTCGCTATCTCCGCTATCTCGAGTCTGGCGCATGACGAATATGTCATACGAGTTATCTGCAAGTTTGCCGATTACTTCCTTAGTTGCGCCTGTGATTAATCGATATCGTGTTGGCGAAATCTGAGCCTCATCAAAGGCAAGACGTGCCGCCTTCGCATGTGCCATCTCAGCGTCAATTGAGGTGAGAGTGAGGTGAGGTAGTTCGAGCAGGTAAAGCCCGCTTACTCCCGTTCCAGTGCCGACCTCTACCACGGCTGATGCACCGATCAGCTCTGCCAAATAACGGATCAAAGAGCCGACCAACTGCTCGGTATTGGGAATTCCAAACTCCAGCCCGCGGGCTCTTGCTTGGGCAATGAAATCAGATTCAGGGAAGAGGCTCTCGCTATAGGAAGCCATATCCCCTCGTTGTGGAACGAATGGAAGCGAGGATGTCATCAGAGCGTCGCTAACCATCGAGTAAGAGTCCGCACACCAAAGCCTGTACCGCCCTTGACGAATTCACCAGCATCAACTTCTGAACGAGCAGGGCCCGCAATATCTAGATGGACCCACTTTCGCTTTCCAACGAACTTCTCTAGAAATAACGCTGCAGTCACTGAGCCCGCGCCAAACTTTGGCTTATCTGCGGTGTGATTGAAATCTGCTACTTCACTCTTCAGCGCAATCGCATAGTCATCGACTAATGGCATCTGCCAGAGTGGATCGCCCGCCCAGAGGCTTATCTCATGGAGGTTCTTAGCAAGACGATTATCCCGGGTATACATCGCTGCATATTGCTTTCCAAGTGCAAGAGATGCGGCTCCGGTCAATGTTGCGACATCGATCAAGAAATCTGGATCTAGGTGTAGGTCTGCGAAAGCTAATCCATCTGCAAGAACCAAGCGTCCTTCAGCATCGGTATTGATCACTTCAACAGTTGTGCCACCATAATGTTTGATGACATCTGAGGGTCTCTGAGCGGTCGCCGAGATCGTATTCTCGGCAAGCATCAAGAGCGCCGTCACTTTCACCGGAATCTTCAACTTTGCAGCGGCGAGCGTCACAGCGCTAACAACTGCTGCACCGCTCATATCGGTCTTCATCGCAACCATCATCTCGTATGGTCGCTTGAGTGAGACTCCTCCAGTATCGAAAGTGATTCCTTTGCCAACGAGAACTACATGTCGTTTTGCACCTCGAGGGGTATAGCTCATCTGAACAAGTCGTGGTGGATGCACCGTCGATGAACCACCGACTGCACGAAGTCCACCAAATTCAGCGAGCTCTCTGCCTGCCCTGACTTCAACTTTAAGTTGTGCGATTCCCCTCGCCATCTTCTTCACTTCCTGCGCGACCCAGGCGGGCGATTTGATATTCGATGTGGTGTGAATGAGATCTCGGGCTCGCCAGAGCGAGGCGATGATCACCATCGTCGCATCGAACACCCTCTGATTTATCGCTCCGTCATCGAATGTGAATCTCGGATTAGTAGGAGCAGGAGCGCTCTTCTCACTCCAGCTGTAATTCGAAAGAATCAGCGCCTCAATGAAGGCGTTCTCAAGACGGCCGATGAGATGCACTCGCTGGTCTTTACCTTTGAAGCGACGTCCTAGAGATGAACCTGCTTTGCGCAGATCAGGGACGCTTGCGCTCCCAATCGAATAGAAAGCGATTGATGGGCCTTTGGCCAAGGGAGCGATAAAGAGTTCGCCAGCTTTTGCATCAACGTTCTCGTTACTGCCTCGAGCCTCTTTGGATTGGAGATCGAATAGCTCGCCAATCTTTACTGAGAGCGAGCGCTCGATTTCGCTAATCTCTTTCTTACTGAGAAGAAAGTTGATCTTCTTTGAATCTCTTCGATAGCCAATGGCGATTGCATCGAAAGTAGAGAAACTTCTTGCCGCATTCTTACTCGGTTTTAGTGAAGTTAGAGAAGGGATGGAACGGTTCACAGTGATCCGTTCAACGCTTAGGACTACTTCTTGATGAGGTTAACTGCTGCATGGAGGCAATCGGCCAAACTTCGAGCCTCTTCTTGATTGAGTTCAACAACTAGTCGTCCGCCACCCTCGAGTGGAATGCGCATGACCAAGCTTCTCGCCTCTTTAGTTACTTCCATGGGGCCATCGCCTGTTCGAGGTTTCATAGCGGCCATGTCGACTCCCATCCGAATCCCCTGTCGGGGAAGAAGCTTTGGAATTCCGAGGTAAGGGCGGAATTATCCCCGATAAGCCTTCTCGTGGGAAATTGGCGAGGAAAGCGCTACTCCTGCTTCCCTTCCTGAGCGTGGTCCTCTGCCGTCTTATCCGAGGTCTTGTCTGCCGTCTTGTCCGCTGCCTTGGAGGTATCGAGACCAAGTGAGGCCAAGAGGCGCGATCGACCTGAGATTAAGACGCTCTCTACTGCTCGTTCAGGTACGCCAAGTCTTCTTGCGATGGAATCTGCGCTCTCTGACTTGAGATAGAAGAGAGTAAGGATGATGCGTTCCTCTTCAGGCAAAGCAGCGATCAGTTGAGCCATCGAAGAATTAGGGGATGACGATGCCTCTGGCACTTTCATTTCGATGAGATGGAACCCTTTGATTCCACAATTTTCTTAAAACGCTTCAAAGAAATCAGCACACCAAAGAGAGTAGGAATCTTGATAAAGGCCAGTATCAATCGCGGTGCAGCTATCTCTTCGAACCAATCAAACCTGGTCTGATTCTTACCAAGATCAGTGAGAGTGAATGTTCCGTAGCCCTTGATAACTCTTCCGATGTGTTCCACACGGGCGAAGGTTGGTGGCTGCCACTCCGAGACCACCATCTCATCCATCACCCCGATGAGAGTGCTTCGCTTGGCAAAGAGTCCGGTAAATGCTCGAAGTCGATGCCCCACACCTACTGGACTTTCACTATCGTCATAGACTCTTGTCGCAAGCATCCACTCGGATTGACCCTGCCAATCGATCATCTCGCGCCAGACTTCTGCAAGAGGCGCATCTATTTTTACCGTGAGCGCGAACTCCTTTATTGGGCGCATCAGAAATGTCCCTTGAGGAATTCGATTGAGTCCTCGACAGAGTCGCTCCAGTGGACTCTGCCTCGTTGACCAGGCTTCATTAATTTCTCTCGATCAAGGTCATCAAGGAGAGAGTGCAATGAACGATAAGTACCAAAGGGATCGAGGATGACAATCGGTTTCTCATGGAAATTCAGATAACCACCTACCCAGATTTCAAAGAGCTCCTCCAGTGTGCCAAGACTTCCTGGAAGGGCGATAAATGCATCTGAGAGTGACTCGATTCTTCCCTTCCGCTCACGCATATCGGCCACTTCGATCATCTCACTGGCTTGGTCATCAACGAATTCAATCTGCTTCAACTTGCTCGGGATCACACCAATCGTTTGCCCACCACGCGAGCGCACACCCTGAGCTACAGCGCCCATCATCGAGATCTTCCCGCCACCCCAAACCAGTTCCCATCCAGCATCCGCGATGGCCGAACCAACTCCGAAGGCAAGCTCGATATAGCGCTCTTCGATAGCGGTGGAGGATGAGCAATAGACAGCGACTCGCCTTCTCATGAGACCAGAGTAATTGACCATCCTCAGAACTCCCGCTGCCCTTGATAGCGTTAAGCCATGTCATCGCAGGATTCTCAGCGTTTTGCTTATGGATTCGGTATCGCAACCATCCATGCGACAGGAGTACTCGATACTTACTTCCACTCCCTCGGCCTCGGGAGAATCGCCGATGCGAAAGCTCCTGCACTTGAAAGTTCTATCTCTCCTGCTCGCAGGGATGAGGAGATTCGAGGTATCCATCGCGAACCAGTGGCGCTTGAGATCAATCTTGATCAGAAGATTGAAGGTGTCTGCGATGCTTATCTACGACTTCATCTACTCTCACATCGCATCGTCAAACCACATCAACAAAATCTCGACGGGATATTCGCTCAACTGCCTAACGTCGTCTGGACTAATTTCGGACCTGCGGCAATCGTGGGATTTGCTTCAGTTCGAGAGCAACTTCGAGTCGAGTTCGGCCATCTCACCGTCCATGGTGTGGATAAATTCCCAAGGATGCTCGACTACGTAGTGCCTGAGGGCGTTCGAATTGCCGATGGAAATCGAGTCAGACTCGGCGCTTATCTTTCACCAGGCACGACGGTGATGCATGAAGGTTTCGTGAATTTCAATGCTGGAACACTCGGCGCATCTATGGTCGAGGGCAGAATCTCCGCCGGTGTGACAGTTGACGATGGCAGTGATATCGGTGGTGGCGCATCCATCATGGGAACTCTCTCGGGCGGCGGAAAAGAAGTTATCAAAGTTGGTAAACGTTCTCTCCTCGGCGCTAATTCAGGACTGGGTATCTCACTTGGTGATGAGTGCGTTGTTGAAGCGGGGCTCTATCTCACAGCTGGGTCGAAAGTCGCACTCCCAGATGGCACGACAGTGAAAGCACGGGATCTCTCGGGCGCACATGGACTTCTCTTCAGGCGCAATTCAAGTAATGGGGCGATAGAAGCTCTCCCTAAGAGTGGTGATTGGGGCGGGCTCAACTCGCTACTTCACGCCAACGATTAATATCGTCGCTCCAAAATCTTTCCTTGCTCGCACGATTCTCGTAGGGCTTGAGAAAATCTAAAGAGATCCAGACAGATTTCGATCACTTGCTCTGACGGTGGCTCTCGCTCAGGCTCACCATCAGGTGATATGCCGGCAAGGTTTATCCAGGTCGAGGGAAGTCCGACTCGTGACCTGAACTGCTCGCCGGTCAGAATCTTCTCTCGCCCTTCGCTATCAATCCCTCGGATCTTCAAAATGCTCCCAGTTACGGAACGCTCCAGGATTTGATACTTCACTAGATCCTTGAATTCAAAGGCCTTTGCCATCACTGACTGGGAGACTTCTCTTCGCCACTTTGCATAACGTGGGTTGACTGCGAGATCCACACTCCAGGTATCGGGCCGGTTGATGAGGTATGCCACCTGTTCGCCCCAAACATCTTTCACATTCTGGGTCATGCCACCGCTACTACTGAAGAAGAAAGATTGAATCGGTCTTCCTTCAAAGAAGAGGATTTGATTTCGTGTCCGATCGACCGCATTTCGCCAACGGATGCCATAGAACGGTTCACTCTCTTTGCCATAACCAACGAAGTTCTGGTCACGGATGGTGCTATAGATATGACAGTCACAGGCCTTCCGAATAGTGGGCAACTTCGAGAGCGCGAATGTCCGAGCCGCAATCGCTTGCGCATCAAGGGTGGCATCGGGCCAGGATGAGGGAACCTCACCAATTCCGTAGAGATAGTGATCGCCAAGGCGAAGCGTTGTGGTTATCTCCATCTCACCAGGACCCACATCATTTGCCACCCGCTTGAGATTAAGCTGTCCATACTTGAGAAGATAATTTCGTGCCGACGTCCGAAGCGTCATGACCGTCTCGCTATCCCAGCGAATCGTCCAATCATCATCTGGCTCAAGACTCGTGAATTTCGAGGTTTTGGATGAGCGAGTGATCTCTATCTTGCCAGCAATACTTGTCATTGAGATGGTGATGTCGCCACTATAACTGCCAACGACAGCGCTCTCTGGAATCGGGCGATCGATAGTGAATCGCCCACGAATCAAGGTGACCGTTCCACTCTCTGACTTGATGGTCAGAGAGGCATCGCGTTGTTTATGTCCGACATTGACGCGAATAAGTTGAGTGTCATCACTTGGCAGAAGTAAGGTTCCGGGATAGTAGTGATTCAAAATCATGGCAGAGGTGGCGCTCTCCATTGCCATGCCTTTAGCACCGTATTGACTCATTCCCACGCCATGACCAAATCCTGAACCCGTAAAGACGAATTTCGCGGGGGCACTTGCATCTGCACTCATGGGCGTGAGCACTGAGAGGAAGAGTGCTATGGCAAGAGTCGAAAACCTACGATTAGAAATCCTCATCAGTCTCAGGACTACTTCCAACTTGTGAGAAATTCCGGTAAGCCTTGATCACTTCGAACGGGTCGCCACGCTTGACCATTCTCCCCTTATCCATCCAGATAACTTCATCGCAAATCTCTCGTAGGACTTTGAGGGCGTGCGAGACAACGATGAGTGCGCGATCATCACCTTTCATCTGACGGATTCGTTCGATCGACTTAACTTTAAAGCGCGCATCGCCAGTACTCAAAGCTTCATCGATAATCAAGATATCGGGGTCAAGTGAGGCCGCAACAGAGAAGGCAAGACGAGACTGCATCCCAGAGGAGTAAGTGCGCATCGGTGCATCAATCACCTCGTCCAACCCGGAGAACTCGACGATGGAATCAAACTTCTCATCAATTTGGTCGCGACTCATTCCCGCGGCAAGCCCACCTAGATAGACATTCTCTCTGCCGGTGAGTTTGTTATTGAAACCAACCCCAAGCGAGAGGAGTGTGGAGACTTTGCCGAAGACTTCGACCCTTCCTGAAGTGGGAGGCAAAATTCCTGAGATGACGCGCATTAACGTGGATTTACCTGCTCCATTACTGCCGATGATCCCCGTTACCTGTCCATAGGGAATATCAAGCGTTAGATCTCTCACTGCATGCACGATCCGAGTCTGACGTTGACGACGTGCCAAGCGCCCGAGACGGTTTCGAAGTGTTGGGCGGCGATCAAGTGTCGTCTTATAGACCAGAACAAGTGACTTAATTGAGACGGCGCTCTCTCGAGTGCGAGATGTTTTAGATGCGGACAGCGAACTCACGCTCCCGAGTCAAGAAGATGTAGCTGCCAAGTGAGAAGAGCGCAAGAGTCCAGCCAAGGCCAAGGAGTAGGTCGCTCATCAACGGCGCTCTCCCCTCAATCATGATCGCCGACCAACTATCAAGGAGAGGAAAGAGTGGATTGATCACGGTCAAGAAATTCAGACGCTCATCCAACATCGCACTGGTATAGAGAACTGGTGATAGATAGAGCAGCGTTCGCGAGAGATAGGGAAGAAGGTTCTGTGCATCGCGAAAATACACATTGACTGTGGCCGCGATGATGGCACAACTCAATGCAAAGAAGAGGACGAGAAGAAGAATCACGGGCACCCAGAGCATATGGAGAGTGAAAGGAATACCTAAAGCAATATGGATTCCAAGCAAGACGATCATCGTCGGCAGGAATCGCATCAAGGCAATCAGGGTCTCTGCGATGGGCAACACCAGTCTTGGAAATGCTGAGTTAAGAACCAATTTAGATCCTGAGGTCACTGACTTTGCCCCCGAAGTGATTGAGTTAGTGACCAGATAGAAGAGGAAGAGCGTTCCGGTGAGATGACCAAAGCGTGTAGCGCCACCTTTAACTCCGATAATGATCAGCAGTAGGTAATAGATCCCAGCCAGGATCAAAGGAGTCAAGATCAGCCAAAGCTGTCCGAGGACTGTCCCATATTGCTTTTGATGCAGGTCCGCCCTGGCATATTCAAAGACGAAATCGCGACGTCGCCAGAGTGAGGTGAGGTACTCCCTGAGCGAAGGCAGACCGTGCCTGAACGGTTGATAAACCGCTACTGGCTTTCGCGCAATATCTTGCTGGGAAGAACTCACTCGCGAAGATTACCCGTTCGCCTTAAATCGACCTTGAACCAACAAGCGCTTCGGCGAGGTGAGGAATCCAAGTCCCCAGGAATGATGCATCGTTGTTATCACTAGGGGCAAAAGGGCTCGTTCACTCCAACTCTTACCAATGACTATCCCACCGAGAATCATCGAAGCAAGATAAAGCGCGACTGGAGCCAAGAAGTAATAGGTGTTAGTCATTGCGAGCACTAGCGATAGCGCATTGATAGCAACAGCGAGTGGAGCTGCGAGGTAGCGCAAGTTGACCGTGCCGAGATGTTGCCGTGAAACAACTCTTCGCCAACGTCCATATTCAAAGTACTGCTTAGCCAGTGATTGAAAGTCACCCCTAGGTCGATAGGTGACTTTGAGAGCGGGGTCAAACCAAATTTTTCCACCATTCAATCGAAGTCGATAGTTCAATTCCCAATCTTGTGCTCTGGTGTAGCGCTCATCAAAACCGCCCACGGCAAGGAGCGCAGATTTCTTAAAAACACCAAGATAGACCGTGTCACTCTCTCCTGCTTCGCCACCAACATGGAAGCGAGAGCTTCCTACTCCAAGTGGCGAGCGCATCGCCCTGGCAACCGCTCTTTCGAATCGGGTAATCCCCTCTGCCGCCATCACTCCGCCGACATTGACCACGCCTTCGCTCTCGCGCTGCCGGAGAGCATTGACTGCATTGGCGATGTAACTTCGCTCTATCTCACTATGCCCGTCAATTCTTACTATATAGTCGAACCGAGATACTTTGATGGCAAGATTCAATGCAGTGGCTGTTCTTCCAGTTGGATTTGCAATCGATGCAACTCTCTCTTCTGCCTGAATTATTTGACTCACTAAGTTTTCAGTCCCATCTTTGGAGGGGCCCACTGCCAAGATAACCTCAATCTCGCCCAGATAATCCTGTGCCAAAGCTGCATGTACCGCCGCCTCGAGATGATTGAACTCGTTGAGTACAGGCATGATCACCGAGACGCCGGGATAGGTGACCGAGTTCATGCTCTCAAACTTAGCGAATCATTGAAGGAGCCACGATTAGGCTGACCCTGTGAAATCCCCACGTGCGATTCGCTTTTTCACCAAGCTCTCCATCGCCATCGTCGCACTCTCTGCGATCTCCTGGGTCGGTCTTGGTGCCATCACAAATTCGATAAAGCGCACTGATGCCTTCGCCAATCTTGATAATCGCCCGAGTAAACCCACAAGTGCCGTTAACTACCTGATCGTTGGTTCCGATTCAAGAGAGGGGCTCACCCGAGAGGAGCAACGAAGGCTTCGCACCGGTAGCACGAAGGTAGCTGCAGGAAAGCGCTCTGACACGATATTGCTCGTCCACATATCGAAGAATCGAGATCGCGCATCGATTGTTTCAATACCTCGAGATAGTTATGCGCTGATTCCAAGTTGGACCGATGCGCAAGGCAAAGTCCATAGCGAAACCCACTCCAAGATCAACTCAGCATTTGCCTGGGGCGGTGCTCCGCTACTTATCCAAACCCTCGAATCGATGTCAGATCTTCGAATCGATCATTACATCGAAGTGGATTTCACTGGATTCGTCAGGATTGTCGACGCCCTCGGTGGCGTGGAAATCTGCACCCACCGCGCAATCTACGATCCCAAGAGCCATATTGACCTTGAAGCGGGTCGTCATACCCTCGATGGAATTGATGCTTTGAAATATGTCCGCGCTCGATCCTTTGATGGGACTAGCGATATCGGACGGATGAAACGTCAACAGCAATTCATCTCAACGATTCTGCGAGAAGTTACGAGCGCTGGCGTGCTTCTTAATCCTGTGAAGATGACCAAACTGCTCAACTCTGCATTCGACTCTGTCATCACTGACCAGAATCTTGATCGAAATGATCTTCTCACACTCGGAAAACAGTTACGAAGCCTCTCGGCGAAGAATGTCACGACTTTGACTGTGCCGCTGAAGTATTACAACTACAACAAAAATGGCGTTACCGCAGCAGTGCTCTGGGATCCAATACTTGCGGGGGATTTGTTTCTGAGATTGAAGGAAGATCGACCTCTCCTCGATGAAGTTAAGCCCTCGCCGAGCGCATCACCTTCAGACTCTGGCGCTGGTGATGTTTCAGCGACCGAGCCAGGCGAGATCGAACCGACCTATATCGATAAGTTTGGCACTCAGAAAGCTAGTGACAACCCATGTAAGGGCTTCCAGTGAAGGTAGCCTTTCTCAGCGATTCACCATTGGTGATTAAAAATATGAAAGGCAATTTGTAGTGGCAAAGGCAAGTAAGCGGCTTCGCTTATCGGTAATCGGCACCGGTTATCTCGGTGCAACGCATGCTGCTGCCATGTCTTCGCTTGGCTTCGAAGTAGTGGGAATCGATCTTGATCACGAGAAGATATCGGTGCTCTCAAAGGGCCGAGTTCCCTTTTTTGAGCCCGGTCTCGACCAACTTCTTAGCGATGAGATCGCATCAGGGCGCTTGACTTTCACCACCGATTTCAAAGCAGCATCTGAGTGCGATGTCCACTTCATCTGTGTCGGCACACCGCAAACGAAGAACTCACTCGCCGCAGATATGACCTATGTCAATAGTGCTCTACAGGCAATCGCCCCCATTGCAAAGAGCGGGTCACTCATTGTTGGAAAATCAACTGTTCCGGTCGGGACTGCAGCACGTCTTGCTTCTGAACTCGCTTCAATTAATTCCGGCGCCGAACTTGCCTGGAACCCAGAATTCTTACGAGAAGGATTTGCGGTGGAGGACACGCTTCGGCCAAATCGCCTTGTTGTGGGTGTCACTTCCGATCGAGCCGAAGAGATCTTGCGCGAGGTCTATGCCGATCTCTTGGCGCTTGAGATTCCGTGGATTCGCGCGGACCTTCCCACAGCTGAATTAGTGAAGGTCGCGGCCAACTCATTCCTTGCAACAAAAATCTCTTTCATCAATGCGATGGCTGAAATCTGTGAAGCAGCAGATGGTGATGTCACTGTTCTTGCACGAGCAATCGGCTTTGATCCACGAATCGGCAGCCGCTTTCTTCAGGCAGGTATTGGTTTTGGTGGAGGTTGCCTTCCAAAAGATATTCGAGCCTTCATGGCCCGCGCCGACGAACTTGGCGCACGACAAGCGCTTGAGTTCTTGCGCGAAATCGATTCGATCAATCTTCGCGCTCGGGCACGAATGATCGAGCTGGTTCGAGCTGATCTCGGTGAAGACTTAAAGGGGCGACGGATCGCGATTCTTGGCGCCGCTTTTAAGCCAGAGAGTGATGATGTCCGCGACTCCCCCGCACTAGATATTGCGGTGCAACTCCATGGCGCAGGTGCAGATGTGCGCATCCACGACCCGAAAGCTACTGAGAATGCGAAACGTCGATTCCCAGCACTTAACTTCACTACCGACCTTCACGAGTGCTTGAAAGATAGCGAACTCATATTGCACCTCACTGAATGGCGCCAGTACCGAGAGATCGATCCAAAAACTCTTGGTTCAGTAGTCGCGAAGCGAAACATCATCGATGGTCGTAATGCTTTGGATCGCAAGAAATGGCTGGATGCTGGTTGGCACTTAAGGGCTCTTGGAGTTGCACCTGTCCCAAAAGCCCTCAGTTAAATTACTGCGGGAAATAGCTGGTAGAACTTTCGATTCGAGAATCGCTATCCGATTGGAACCAATCTCGGTCTTCCAACCCCACGACGTTCTTGGATGACGCGACCCTCCTGGAAAAGTTCGCCACCCCAGACACCACAAGGTTCTTGACGAGAGAGAGCACCTTTCAGGCAGGCGGCCCTTACGGGACAAGGTGCGCACGCGCGCTTTGCTCGTTCGATGGTTTCGCGATCTTCTGAGAAGAACATCTCTGGATCGCTCTTATGGCATGGGAGTGAGAAGGCGTAACGATCACCGTAAGTACCTGTCACATCATGCAAGCCGATCTTGTTCTCGGCCCATCCCGGTACCAGTAAATCGCTGAAGAGAACTGTTGCCATTGTTCTCACCTTTCCTCTCCCGTGTCGCCACGGCTCTTGTCTTCACTTTCCTTATCCAGTCCTTCGCTGGAAAAAGAAAAAGGGCCCGAATCCGATTTGGATTCTGGGCCCCTGGCCTTCTATCTCTTCTTCTAGATAGTCCTCCAGGATCCCGCGATCCCCTTATCGGTGGTTGTGTGATAGCGGTCAACCATCGCAAAGGAGCTTGACTTGCCTTTAAAGGCGTGACCATCAAGGGCACGGCCAATAAATGAGTGGTTGACGCGGATTGCGGACATGTCGCGAAGATTACCAATCAAATATCGCCTCGCGCAAACAAATAATCTCACTCTCATGGAATTCACGCCTGAATCTGGCCAATCTCACTGAGAAACGGGGAGGCTACGCCTGAGTATGAGAGGACAAGTCGTTCTTTCGCGCGAGTAATTGCTACATAGAAAAGACGTCGCTCCTCATCGATAGGACTTGATGGCCATGGCATTGAATCTTTTGCCAGCATCGCAAGATAGACCGATGGCCACTCCAATCCCTTAGCAGCATGGATCGTGGAGAGTGTGATCCCCGGGAGTTGCGGTGGGTTCTCTTCATCCTTTCGCTCTTCTAACTCGCGTAAGAATCCACGTAGAGAATCAGTTCCCTCTGCGCGTGATTGATCGGCAAGATCTGCAATCGCCTCGAGATATGGATTGGATCCAAGTGGCGCAAGGAGTTGTCTGAGTTCTTGTGGCCAGAGATGGCCCGATTCGCTCAATACTGATGCGCTTCTGATGACCCGCATAGCATCAAGCACCTCGGGGCGATCAAAGAATTTGTCTTTTTCTCTCACTTGAAATCGAAGTCCAGAGAGTGCAAGGGCACGTTCTAGTGAATCGATCTGATTGTTGGTCCGGACCAAGATCGCGCACTCTCGCTCATCTCGACCACTCGCTACCTCTTCTTTAATGGCCTCGATGATTGCAACGATTTCTTCCTGCAAGTTCGATGCCGCAATCACTCGTGGCGCAACTCCATGTGAGATCTCTCCAGCAATCAGTTCCATACCAATTCCACTGCTTCGCACCATCTGATTAGAGAGATTGATGATCTCTTGCGTGGATCGATATCCCCGCTGAAGTCGGATCAGATCAGCTTCGGGATACTTCTTGGTGAAATTGAGCAAGAATGATGGCGTCGCTCCAGCGAATGAATAGATTGTCTGGGCAGGATCTCCGACAACGCAAATATCCTTTCGCGTTCCTAACCAGAGATCGAGAAGTCGCTGTTGTAATGGTGAGACATCTTGATATTCATCGACAGTGAAGAATCGATATTGCTCACGGACGCGATTGCGCACCTCTGGTTCCTCTTCCAACATCCCGATGGTAAGAAGTAAGACATCTTCGAAATCAATGACTCGTTCACTTCGCTTGATGCTTTCGTATGATTCATAGACCTTAGCGATCTCGCTACCCTTGATTGATACTCGGCGATCAAATCGTTCTGCCTCTTCCACGTATTGATTAGGAGAGAATCCAGAGACTTTGCACCACTCAATCTCTCCTGCAATCTCGCGAAGAGTCGTTGGTGTGCCCTTGATTGCAGTGTGATCACTAGATTTGATTCGATTCGCCGCCTCTTTCAGCAATGTGCTCTTCGAAGTAAGGAGCTGTGGGAATCTTCCGCCGAAGATATCTGGCCAGAAATAGATCAACTGTCTCAGCGCTGCAGAATGGAATGTGCGCGCAGAGACTTGAGGGATTCCTAGAAGGCGCAGTCGTGATCTCATCTCACCAGCCGCTTTAGCGGTGAAGGTCAGTGCCAGCGTCTTCATCGGGTCAAATGCACCAGATGCAACACCGTAAGCGATTCGATAGGTGATTGCTCGGGTCTTACCTGTCCCTGCGCCTGCAATGACAAGAACCGGTCCCCGCACCGAGGTAGCGACTAATCGTTGCTCATCATCAAGGTCTGCAAGGAGTCGCTCCGCCACCTCACTCATCAGCGCCACGAATCCTTGCTTCGAAGGTCCTCTCGATGATTCGGCCCATACCAACGATTGATCATCGCCCTCGCAACACTGACAAAAGGTGGAAGGCGAAGTCTTCCGCTATCGATATCCGACTTGATCGAATCTCGGCTCCACCATCCGATCTCGGTGATTTCACTTCCATCAGCTCGTGCTCGTTCTGGATCATCGGTGATCGCTTCAAAGGCGATCATGACTGATGCAGGAAATGGCCAGGGCTGTGAACCAAGGTAAACGAGTTCGGTGACGTCAACGCCTGCCTCTTCTTGTACTTCGCGGATGACGGCGGCTTCGAAAGATTCTCCGGGCTCTACGAATCCAGCGAAGGTTGAAAATCTCCCCTCATCCCAACTTCCTTGATGTCCTAGCAGGATCCGATCTTGGCGATCCTTAACTAAGACGATAACAGCGGGATCTGTTCGTGGATGATGTTGATGGCCCTCATCACAGCGCCTGAGATAACCACCATCAAAACTCTTGGTCTCTTTGCCACATCGCGCGCACCGAGGATGCGAACCGTGCCAGAGCGCTAAACCTTGGCCTTGAACTGCGATGCCAATCTCTGTTGCAGAGATCGCTCCGGCTATCTGGCGAAGTGAAGCAAGGTGCACATCCCCCGAAGGGGCATCTTTCTGGCTCCATAGAAAGTGGCCAACGTCTGAATCATCGACGCCGAGGAAGAAGGTCTCATGCTCGCCAGTGGGCTTTTGATCGAGAGCGAATTTCGCTAAGCCACCATCCGCTGTGAAGAAATTTCCATCATAGAACTTGTAGAAAATTCCGTTCGACTCTAACTGTTGCAGAGCAAGAGGATCGGTTCGCAGCTCTGCTCTTCGATCAAGCTGAGCTCGAGCGAGCGGCAAGTGCAACATATCGGCAAGCCTACTAATCTCGCTCTATGAGCAACAATCTCCTACGAATCACCTCATGGAACTTGCTCAATGGTCGCTCGCTGATCGATGGCAAGGCTGATGCCTCAACCCTCAAAAAAGGAATCGATGACCTACTCGGTGAGTTCTCCCCTGACATCATCGGAATTCAGGAAGTCGATTTCGATCAGGTAAGAAGTGGCCAGATTCACCAAGCAGAGAAGATCGCGGAGTGGATGGGAGCGAGAGAATTCCGTTATCACCCAACCGTGCTTGGAACTCCCGGAGATATCTGGAGCGCGCATGATAGTGAGAGCG
>Ga0208048_1001003_pt1 | contig 14945 bp, 14 predicted proteins | sample Malawi_45m_30L_FD_184163 | JGI IMG/M metagenome (GOLD analysis project Ga0208048, IMG submission 184163) | Freshwater microbial communities from Lake Malawi, Central Region, Malawi to study Microbial Dark Matter (Phase II) - Malawi_45m_30L... | ecosystem: Environmental > Aquatic > Freshwater >...
CCTCTCCTTCTTCAGCGACCCCAACCACCGCGACTGGGTCAAGGCCATGCGCAAGGCCGGCCTCAATCTCATCGAAGCATCCGCGGGCGGCTCCGTCGAGGGCATCGCCGGCAAGACCTTCGTCCTCACCGGCACCTTGCCGACCCTCGGCCGTGACGAGGCCCGCGACCTCATCGAGAAGGCCGGCGGCAAGGTCTCCGGCAGCGTCAGCAAGAAGACCGACTACGTCGTCGCCGGCGAGGAAGCCGGCTCCAAGCTCACCAAGGCCCAGGAACTCGGCGTCGCCATCCTCGACGAAGCCGCCCTGCGCGCGCTGCTCGGAGGCTGACATGAAAGGGTCAGGCCACTACCTAGTAGCCTGACCCTTTTAGTTTTTCTGCGACCACGGCTCCCACTGATCGCCCCCTGCCCGACGCCGCCGCCGACCTGGCTCGCCGTGGCGATGCCGCCGGCGTAGACGCCCGGCGGAAGGGCGGCCTGGCGGTCGATGCGCGCGATGCCAAGGGCAACACGTTGCTGATGCTGGCGAGTTACCACGGCCGGACGGAAGTCGTGAAATTGCTGCTGAAAAGCGGCGCCCCGGTCGACCTACGCAATGACAAGGGCCAGACGCCCCTCGGCGGTGTGGCCTTCAAGGATTACGTCGAAATCGCCGCCCCGCTGCTCGATGCCGGCGCCGATCCGCTCGCCGACCAAGGCGGCTCGACGCCGGCCGACTTCGCCACCCTCGCCGGCAAGACCGAGATCCTCGCCCTCCTGCAGTCCCGCCGCGACAACGCCGCCAAACCCACCCGCTGGTTCAGCAAGCTGGTCGGGTGGTTCAGAAGGTAGGGCTGACCGCCTCGGTCAGCCGCGGTTGAGCGAGGGCGCTCAACCCTGCCCGATGCAGGCCATGTCGTGACGCGGTCCCGAGCTACCTAGAGACATGAACAAAAAAGGACAGCACGTGGTGCTGTCCCTACCTACGCGGCATAGGGATGATTACCCATTGGGGCATGAGGGGTTGCCTGAGACTGATATCAGACATAATCCTCAACATGAACAACGCTTCATCCCCTCAGGTGATGCCGGCTGTTTGTCCGGGAGGGCCTCGGTCGGAATCCTCCTGCGCAACCCCCGACAAAACCCGCCCCCACCGCGGTTCGCCTGCGTCCAACGCAGAGTACCTCGTTTTCGTGAAATGCCTGTTGGTCTCCTCGCTGCTGGCCTTGAGCGGCTGTGCCACCGACGAGACCGCGCCCGTCGCCTCCGATGACGTCATCGGCGATTATGACAACGCCTGTCTGCCCGAAGCCGTGATCATGACCCAAGCCTTGCGCCGCAACGGCATCGAGGCGCGCGTGCTGATCATGAGCAACGACGGGTGGTCTCATGCCGTGACCGCCTACCAGTATCCTGCGAAGAAAGGACGGATCTGGTGCTGGGACAGCGACGAACAGTCCGTGCCCGTCAGCGCCCGCTGGACGGACAGCAAGAACCTGGCCCGCGCATGGCTGAGGGCATGCGGGCGTGCCGATGAGATCACAAACGCGCGCTTCGAGTGACCGCAATCCGGCCGCGAGGCCAGGGCCGCACCGCGTGGTGCCCTAGCGGTCGGCATGTCGTGACGCGGTCCGGACGCTACGCGAGGCAAGAAGGCGGAACTCAAAGGGAAACCGGAGACCGGTTGATTGGCTGGGGATATTAATGGCCGTAGCATCCTTTCCGGCCGCCAGTCTCCCTTGATTGGATGGCCTGTTTCTCACCGGCTCAGCATATCGGCTGACCCCTGCGAAGCCATGCTTCGCTTACTTGCAACAACCCGGCTTGCCGGCGACGAGGTCGGCGGCGCGGGCGAGGAGGTCCTGCTTCGCGGCTTCGTCGGTCGCGGAGGCGGCGAGGAGCTCAAGGGACTTCAAGTTATTGGCCTTAACCTGGGCGTGATGGGCGGCGGAAGCGCGACGACGGGCGAGGAAGAGGAGCGCGAGCAGGAGGGTGAGCTCGGCGGCGAAGGCGGTGAGGTGACCGACGATACGTTCGGCGCCGCCGACATTCCCGGCCGTGGAATTGCGGATGAACTCGGCGCCGCCCTTGGCGATGATGATCGTCAGGACGACGGAAAAGACGACGAGGACGCGCCCCATGAGACGGTTGCACTTGGCGGCGCGGCAGAAGACTTCGGAAGCGGAGGCCGGAGAGGTGCTGGCCATGATGAGGATGAAATTAAGGGACTCTGCCCCGCCTGCAATCCTGCAGTGGGTGGGGTCGGGACCGCCGGGAGAGGACTGAATCGAGCGCTGAATCGACGAGGACAGACAATCCTGCCACCCGCCACCCGAAAAGAAATCCGGACTTCGAACCATTCGTTCAACAAAGGCGCCACGCATCCTCCCCCATGCTCGATACTCCATGCTCTCCGGCACTCTCCGCCCTTGCCCTCCCCCTGTCCTCTGCTTCTAGTCCGGCGTGGCCACGAAACTCCTGCTCCTCGACTGTGATTCGACCCTCTCTTCCATCGAAGGGATCGACGAACTGGGCCGCCTGCGCGGGCCGGAGACCCTCAAGGCCGTCGAGGACATGACCAACGCGGCCATGGACGGGGGCACGCCGATGGAGGCGATCTTCGCCAAGCGTCTCGACATCATCAAGCCGACCAAGGCCGAACTGGAAGCGATCGGCGCGAAGTATATCGCGGCCGTCGAGCCGACCGCCAAAGCCACGCTGGATCAGCTCCGCGGGGCCGGCTGGAAGATCGCCATCGTCAGCGGCGGCTTCACCCAGGCCATCCTCCCGCTCGCCGCTTATCTTGGCGTCGACCGCGTCGAAGCGGTGATCCTCCGCTTCAACGCCGACGGCTCATACGCTGGTTTCGACGGGTCCTGCCCGACCTGCCGTTCGAAAGGCAAGAACGTCGTCGCCCGCCGCCTCCGCGCCGAATACCAGGCCACGCAGGTCGTCATGGTCGGCGATGGCGCCAGCGACCTCGAGGTCAAGGGCGACGCCGACAAGGTCATCGGTTTCGGCCGCTATGCCGTCCGCGCCAAGGTGAAGGCCGGCGCGGACGCGTTCGTCACGTCGCTGGCGGAGTTGCCGGGCGTGCTGAGCTGAAAAGCAGGCGGGCGGATGCCGGTGCAAAAGCGCGAGGGTGAGAGAGACCCTTCGGATGGCAGGTGGCGACCTCAGGTGGCGGGTGGCGGGAGGGCAACTCGAAGGGAAACCGGATGATTGGCCGGGGCTTTGAATGCCCGCCGCATTCTTTCCGGTTTCCGGTCTCCCTTTGGCTTTACCAACCGCCAACCGCAAGCCGCCCACACCAGCCTCACTCCTTGCCATCCTTGGCCCATTCTCCACCCTGTCATCCATGCGCTGTCTGCTGCCCTTGCTCGCTTTCGCCGCCGTCTTCGCGGCCGACGCTCCGGCCCCGCTCCGCGTGTTCCTCCGCTGCGGCCCCAAGACCCATGGACCTGGCGACCATGACCACCCCGCCTTCGCACGCGACTGGCGTCCGTTGCTCAACGCCGCGGGGATGAAAGTCTCGATCGGCGACGCCGACGAGAAAGGCGTGCAGACCTTCCCCTCCGACGAAGAACTCGCGCGCACCGACGTGCTCGTCATCCACCGCCAAGGGGGCGGCGACTTCAAGCCCGACGAACGCGCCCGCGTGGAGAAGTTCGCGGCCCGCGGCGGCAGCTTCGTGGTGATCCACGCCGGCGCCGTCGCCGGCAACGACGCCTCCGCCGACTTCTACAAGGACCTCGTCGGCGGCTCCTGGCGCCAGAAGGTGACCAAGTGGCGCGAAGGCCCCATGCGGCTCAAGTTCGTGGACAAGGCGCACGGCATCACCCAAGGCATCGCCGACTTCGGCATGAAGGATGAGATCTACTACGACATGGACATGCGTCCGGACGTGCATGCGCTGGCGACCGCGCCCACGCCGAAGAAGCTCGGCGACGGCTTCGAGGAGCAGACGCAGATCTGGACCTACGAGAAATCCGGCGCCCAGCGCGCGTTCGTCTTCATCCCCGGCCACACCTACGTGAACTTCAGCCGCCCCGACGTGAAGAGCCTGCTCATCCGCGGCACCGCCTGGGCCGGCCGCCGCACGGAACTGGCCTCGTTCGAGATGCGCGCGATGCTCCCGGATTGCCCGCCCCCGCCGCCTCCGGAGAAGAAGTGAAGGGGAAGAGCTGGGGCCAGGGCTAGTTAGCGGGGCCCGTGACATTGTTCAGTCCCAACCCCAGCCCTGGCTCCAGGCATGCTAGGCCTAACAACCCAGGATCTCGCGGATCTTGGCCCGGCGATAGCGGAAGATGCGTTCCACCTTCGTCTTCACGAAAGGATAGGCGACCTCGCCGAACGGCCAGAGCGGCAGCTTGTAGAGCACCTCGTCGTCCATGCGCGTCTTGCCGCCTTCGTCGGCGAACGTGTGCGTGTGGAACCAGACGGCATATGGGCCTTTGAGCTGCTCGTCGGCGAAGGCGTAAGGCGGCTCCCAGTGGGTGATGCGCGTACGCCAGCCGAAGGGGATTCCGTTGAGCGAGAGGGCGTAGTCGATCAACGTCCCCTGCTTCATCACGATCGGCAGCGGGGTCTTGATACGGAAGCTGAGCTCCGGGGGGGTGATCGTCTGGAGGTTCTCGGCCTTGGAGAAGAAATCGAAGACCTTCTCGACCGGGAGCGGCAGGAGGGTGCTCTCGAAGTAGCGATGGACGCCGCGCGGCAGGGAGTTCGGTTTCGCGAGATGTTCGCGGCGATGGGCGCGGATGACGTCGCTATAATCGGACACGGGAGAAGGCGTTAGAGGGCAGGCTGGCGAGCCTCCGGCAAGGTGTCAATAGACCCCTCGGGGAAAGGGCTTGCCGAGGGAGCCGGTCAGGCTTCCCTTTAGGTGACCCCTTTCTAATGGCCTCTCCCTTTTCTCGTCGCCGGACCACCGGCGCCTTCGGCAACAACAAGCCCCGCGACATCAAGCGCGACTTCAGCCGCCCCGAACCGACCCCGTTCGACACCACCCCGCGGGAGCCTTCCTTCGCCGACAAGCTCATCACCTTCTCGCAGCCCATCCTCGAGCAGGCCGGCGGCAACCATACCGCCGCCAAGGGCGCCATGAACGTCGCCATCCTCATCTGGAACGCCGCGATCGAAGGCGACGCCAAGATCGCGGAAGCCAAGACCCGCCTGGCGAGCCTCCCCGGCGCCACGGCCGAGCAGGTGGAGGAACTCGTCACCACCATGGTCGCCCGCAAAGCCGAGCTCTACCCCGAAGAGAAGCTCATCGTGACCAATTTCATCCTCAAGTTCAGCCACAAGCAGGGCGCCCAGTTCCGGGTCTCGGCGGTCAACATCAACCCGGAAGGCGTCAAGAAAGCCGATCTTTCGGACATGGTGAAGGTCACGGCCTGAAGTCCGCGTTTTCCCGTTTGCAGTCGGCCGACGTAAGGTCTGATTGGAGGGCGCATGAACACCGTCGTCCTGCGTAATGCCGAGATCGTCAACGAAGGCCGTCGCTTCCACGCCGACGTCCTCCTCCGCGCCGGGCGCATCGAACGCATCGGCGTGATTCCCGCCGGCATCCGGGCTGACCAGGAATTCGACCTTACCCATAAGCTCCTGCTGCCCGGCCTCATCGACGACCAGGTGCACTTCCGTGAACCCGGCCTGACCCACAAGGCGTGCATCGCCAGCGAAGCCCGCGCGGCCGTCGCCGGCGGCGTGACCTCGTTCATGGAGATGCCGAACACGAACCCTCCGGCGGTCACGCATGAGGAGCTCGCCAAGAAATACGCCGTCGGCGCGGCCACCTCGGTCGCCAACTACTCCTTCTTCTTCGGCGCCACCAACACCAACCTCGAAGCCGTCAAGGCCATCGACCCGCGCGAGGTCTGCGGCGTGAAGGTCTTCATGGGCTCCTCGACGGGCGACATGCTCGTCGACCAGGCCGCCACCCTCGAAGGCATCTTCCGCCACGCCCCGACCCTCATCCTCACGCACTGCGAGGACACCCCGCGCATCAAGGCCGCCGAAGCGGCGGCCAAGGCGAAGTGGGGCGACGACGTCCCGGCGGCCGACCACCCGCGCATCCGCGACGCCGAAGCCTGCTACGCCTCGTCCTCGCTGGCCGCCGAACTGGCCCGGCGCCACGACGCGCGCTTGCATATCCTGCACATCACGACGGCCAAGGAGCTGGCGCTCTTCAGCGCGAGCCCGCTCAAGGGCAAGCGCCTGACCGCCGAAGCCTGCGTGCACCACCTCTGGTTCTCCGACGCCGACTACGCCCGCCTCGGCCACCAGATCAAGTGCAACCCCGCCATCAAGACAACCGCCGACCGCGACGCGGTCCGCGCCGCCGTGGCCTCGGGCGTCATCGACGTCATCGCGACCGACCACGCCCCGCACACCTGGGACGAGAAATCGCAGACGTACTTCAAGGCTCCGTCCGGCCTGCCGCTGATCCAGCATTCGCTGCTCATCCTCGTCGAACTCGCCCGCCAAGGGGCGTTCACGCTCGAAACCGCCGTCCAGCGCGCCTGCCATGCGCCGGCGATCCTCTTCGGCGTCGAGCAGCGCGGCTTCATCCGCGAAGGCTACTGGGCCGACCTCGTGGTCGTCGACCCCGCCAAGCCGCAGCCCGTGACCAAGGCCGGCCTGCACTACCAGTGCGGCTGGTCGCCCTTCGAAGGCCACGTCTTCGGCAGCAGCATCGAGCGTACCTTCGTCAACGGCGTCTGCGTCTATGAGCACGGCAAGGCCCGCGCCGACGCGCCGAAGGGCATGAGGCTGACGTTTGATGGAAACCGCCGCTGAAGGGCGGCGGCAGAGGACAGATTGCTGAGTCGATGGCTGAATCGATGACAGATGGCGGATCACAGGGAGAAAAGCAGGGCCGGATGAGAAGCGGTCGCAAAGACCTGCCGTCTCTCACCATCCGCCTCCCTGCCTTTGAATCTTGGTCCCCTGTCATCGATTCAGCACTCTGCCATCGACTCAGTCATCCCTCCTCCGCTTGTCCCCTTGCCACTTCGCCCCCCTGCCCCCTAGTTTTCCCGCGTGTTCACCCTGCTTAAGACCGATGAGACGACGGCGGCGCGCCTGGGCGTCCTGAAGACGCCACACGGGGAAGTCCGGACCCCGGTGTTCATGCCGGTGGGCACCCAGGCCACGGTGAAAGGGCTTTCCCCGCAGCAGGTCGCCGAGACCGGCGCCCAGATCCTGCTCAGCAACACCTACCACCTGAACCTCCGCCCGGGACGCGACATCGTGGCGGCCGCCGGCGGCCTCCACAAGTTCATGCACTGGGACAAGCCGATCCTGACCGACAGCGGCGGTTTCCAGGTCTTCTCACTGGCGAAGCTCCGCACGATCACCGACGAGGGCATCCGCTTCAGCTCGCATCTGGACGGCAACAATCTGTTCCTCGACGTGAAGGACTGCTTCGACATCCAGGACAAACTGGGGTCGGACATCGCGATGGTGCTCGACGAATGCCCGCCCTACCCGTGCGACCGCGCCTCCTGCGAGGTCGCCGTGAACCGCTCCATCCGCTGGGCGAAGGAGATGCTCCGGCTGGCCAAGGACCGGGGCTTCCTGGCCTCCGGACGTCACCTCTTCTGCATCAACCAAGGCTCGGTCTACGACGACCTGCGCATCCGTTGCGCCGAAGAGCTCGGCGGCCTCGATTTCCCGGGCCACGCCATCGGCGGGGTCAGCGTCGGCGAGCCCGAGGAACACATGCTCCATCAGGTCGGCCTCGTCGCCCCGCTCCTGCCGAAGGACAAGCCCCGCTACGTCATGGGCGTCGGGACCCCGCCCCAGCTACTCCGCATGGTCGCGCTCGGCGCCGACATGTTCGACTGCACGATGCCCACGCGCATCGGTCGCCACGGCGGCGCGTTCACGCCCGACGGCCCGATCAGCGTCAAGCACCTCCGGTACAAGGAAGACCACGGCCCGCTCGTCGAAGGCATGGATAATTACACCTGCCGCCACTTCTCCCGCGCCTACCTGCGCCACCTGCACCACGCCGGCGAGCAGCTCGGCGGCACGCTGCTCGCGCTGCACAACATCCATTTCCTGCAGGACCTCATGGCCCAGGCCCACGCGCACATCGCCGCAGGCGACTTCGCCGCGTGGTCCGAGGCCTGGTGCGAACGCTACGAGACCGGCTCCAAGGACGAGATCCCGGCGGACTAAAGACAAACCAAAGGGAGACCGGAAACCGGCAAATTCGCTAGGGTATTTCATCCCCCCCGCCAATCATCCGGTCTCCGACTGCCCCTTGAGTTTGGATTCCCAGATCGAGGTAGGTTTGAGCGCCTCGCTCAACCGCGGCTGACCAAGGGTGATCAGCCCTACCCAACGACAACTATGTCGTGACGCGGTCCCGACCCTGCCTCGTGACACCCCCTTGCCCACGTGCCAGCGTGTCAACGTGCCCCCTCGCAGCTTCGCTGCGTGCTCCCTCGCTTTGACCTTCGGTCAAAGCGAAAAACTCTCCCCGCAGGAGCAGCTGGCCTTGGCGTTGGGGTTGGAGAACTTGAAGCCCCCGCCGATCATCTTGTCGGAATAATCCAACTGCGTGCCGCGAAGGTAGAGGGCCGACTTCGGGTCGACGAGGACCTCGACGCCCTCGGAGCGGACCAGGATGTCGGCCGGCTTGGCCTCCCCGACGAAACGCATCTTGTAGGACAGCCCGTTGCAGCCGCCGCCCGAGATCGCGACCCGGAGGAAGCGACCGTTCGCCTCGCGGACGGCCAAAGCCTTCACCTTCACGCCGGCCGAGGCCGTCAGGCGGATCAGGCGCTCGTCGGCGACGCGCGGCCCGGCGGCTGGTGCGGTGCTGTCCATCATCCGTCAGGATGAGGCCGCCCCTGCGAAAGACAAGTCGCCAGCCCATCCGAGCGGACCTCCCCGGGCCGGCCCGCAAAACAGGCTTGCCCGAGACCCTCTCCGGAGGGTTAAGATGCTGATCCGGGTCACGGTCGCGTAGCTCAGTTGGTTAGAGCGCAGCATTCACATTGCTGAAGTCACAGGTTCAAGTCCTGTCGCGACCACCATCCGGGAATCCGCCCCAGCCAGTCCGGCGCCGCGCCGTCGGGCGGGCGCGTCTAATACTTTATAATATTACAAGTCAGATTGTAATTAGGTATTCCCAGCGAACTGTCGCCTAATTAGTGCATAGCCTTTCGATGACGAGCTTCGCCGCCGCCTGGTTCCTCCGCCGCAACCTTCGCATCCCCTCCTGACGCTTTTCCCATGCCCGAACCTACTTCGTCCAAGCTCCCCGCCCAGCTCAACGAGCTGCTGGAGTTCCTGCATGAGCGACAGGATAAGCGCGGCAACTGCACGATGAAGGACCGGGCGGAACTCTGGCTCCGCTACGGCGGCGAGGAACTCGACATCAGCCCTCCGAATTTCCACAAGGCGATCGCCCTGTGGCTGACGCAGGCCGGCCTCGTGCAAAAGGACAAGACCGCGCACGTCGCGGCCGTGCTGTACTGCCTCGGGGTGACCAATTCCAACAATCTGTTCCAGAAAGTGAACCAAGGGAAGCTCATGACCTTCGGGATCGCCAAGAACGGACGAAGGAACGCCAAGGGCGCCCGTAAATCCTGAGGATTCCGAGCGATCCGACCGGGAGACGCGGCTCCGCCGAACCCGTTGACAAGGCTCCGACCCTGCGGATGATGAAGGGATGAGCCGGCATCAGCAAAGGCGCCAACACGGTGTCGCGCGGGCCCGTTCCCTCCTGGAACGCCGCATCAACGATCTTCGTTCGCGCTTCGGGCTGAAGCCGGACGCCGCCCCCCTGCCCGGCGAAGCCGCCTACGAGGACACCGAGATCGGCCGCGCCCCGGGCCAGCTACCGGCCGCCTCCCCCTTCGAATCGACCGTCCCCACCAAGTTCCGGGTCATCTCCTACGACGAGTCCAACTGCAAGGTGGAGGAGTTTTGCGACCTGGACTCCGTCGGCCGCTACGCCGGCAATCCGGGCATGGTCTGGATCCAGGTCCTCGGCATCACCGACCCGCAGATCGTCCACATCGTCGGCGCTTTCTTCGACATCCCGATGCTGGCCCAAGAGGACATCCTCACGGCCACGTCCCGGCCGAAGTTCGAAGAGCACGGCGACAAGCTCCTGGCCATCGCCCGCGCCGTCCGCATCGGCGTCGAGGAGGACACCCCGCGAGGCCAGCAGATCTCCATCGTCGCCGCCCAGAACTGGGTCATCTCCTTCCACGAGAACGACGAGAAGGTCTTCGAGGCCGTCGAGAAGCGCATCGCCGACAACAAGGGCAACATCCGCAAGTGGCACGCCGGCTACCTCCTCTACTCCCTCCTGGATACGCTGGTCGACCGGCTGCTCTACCAGACCGACGAGATCGAGGACGCCACCACCGAACTCGAGGACTCCATCCTGAAGGGCACCGACGATTGGGACCTCAACGAGGTCTACCGCCTCAAGCGCGTGGTCGTGCGCCTCAGCCGCCTCGCCCAGCCGCTCAAGGACATGGTCAGCGTCCTGGAGCACTACGAACACCCTCTCCTGCCCACGTCCCTGGACATGTTCCTGCGCGACCTCTACGACCACGCCATCCGCGCGGCCGACCGCATCGAGCATGCCCGCATGATCCTGCAGGACCTGCAGGAATACCACCATACCCAGCAGGAGCGGAAGACCAACGAGGTCATCCGCGTGCTGACGGTCATGAGCTCGGTCTTCATCCCGCTGACGTTCTTGGTCGGGCTCTGGGGCATGAACTTCCACTTCATGCCCGAGATCCACACCGAGTGGGGTGATAAATACGGCTACTTCCTGGCGCTCGGCTCCATGGCCGCCCTCGCCGCCGGCATCATCGTCTGGATGAAGCGCAAGGGGTGGTTCTGAGGGCGGGAGCGCCGGCAGCGCGGAGGGCAGTGCTGATCGCCGAATGGAGGTCTGAGTTGAGGGCTGAATGGACGTGAAGGCAGGATGGCCCCTCGGGCTGTCTGCTCTGTGACTTTGTCAATTCAGCCCTCCATTCAGACCTTCACGCCGTCCTCCGTTCTGCACTCTATTCAGCACTTCACGCACAATCCTGCGCGTCGACGTCGAGGACGTCGATGACGTCCTCGTCCCCGAGGATCCTGGCGCGCAGGGGCAGCAAGGCGGCGAGCAACGACTTCACGCCGGTGACGAGATACCAGATGTGCACGCGGTGCTGGTCCTGGACCTTCTCGAACGGGCACGGGGCCGGGCCGCGGATCTCGCACAGGCCGGGGTGCAGCCGCTCGAACTCCTTGACCCAGGCGTCGGCCATGAAGTTGACCTTCTCGGCGCTCCGCCCTCGGAAGACATGCCGAATGAGGTGCCGGTCCGGCGGGTAGCCGAACTCGGCGCGCTTCTCGAGCTCGGCGGCGGCGAAGCCGTGGAAATCGAGCCGCTTGGCGAACTGGATGGGATCGGAAGCCGGCTGGAAGCTCTGCACGACGACCACGCCCTCGAGGTCGCCCCGGCCCGCGCGGCCGGCCACCTGGGTGAGCAGCTGGAACGTGCGTTCGGCGGCGCGGAAGTCCGGCAGCTGCAAGGAAAGGTCGGCGTCGATGATGCCCACCAACGTCACGCGCGGGAAGTCGAGGCCCTTGGCGATCATCTGCGTGCCGAGGAGCATGTCATGCTTGCCGGCCCGGAAGTCCGAGAGGACCTTCCGGAAGAGGTCCTTCTTGCCCATGGTGTCCGAGTCGATGCGGGCCACGCGGGCGCGCGGGAAGAGCTGGGCGATGGTCTCCTCGACCTTCTGGGTGCCGTAACCCTTCCAGCGGACCTTGGGGGAGCCGCAGCTCGGACAGAGCACCGGGGCGCGTTCCTGATGGTTGCAGAGATGGCAGCGGGCGGTGTCGTCGGTACGGTGCAACGTCAGCGAGACGCTGCAGCGCTTGCACTGGACGGCCTCGCCGCAGTCCGGGCAGACCAAGGAACGCGAATGGCCGCGACGGTTGAGGAAGAGGATCGACTGCTCGCGGCGCTCGAGCCGGGCGCGGATGCCGTCGATCAGCTCGCGGGACAGGATGTGCTGGCCCTTGGAATGGATGACCTCGCGCCGCATGTCGACGACGCGGAAGGCCGGCATCGGACGGTCGTCGACGCGCCTGGCCATGACGTCGAGCACATACCGGCCCGTGGAGGCGTTCCGCCACGTCTCAAGCGAAGGCGTGGCGGAGCCCAGCACGCAGGCCGCGCCGAGCAACGAGGCGCGCATCACCGCGACGTCGCGACCATGATACATCGGCGTCTCGCCTTGCTTGAAGGAAGGCTCATGCTCCTCGTCGACCACGATGAGGCGGAGGTCCGGAAGCGGGGCGAAGACGGCCGAACGCGCGCCGACCACCACCCTCGCCTGCCCGAGCGACATCGCCAACCAGGCGTCGAAACGCTCACCGGCGGAAAGATGGCTGTGCCAGACGACCACCTTGGCGCCGAGGTCGGCGAGGCGGGAGCGGAGGCGACCGACGGTCTGCGGCGTGAGCGCGACTTCAGGGACGAGGAAGATCGCGGAGCCGCCTTCGGCCACGACCTTGCGGATGAGGGCCACGTAGACCTCGGTCTTGCCCGAGCCCGTGACGCCGTGCAGCAGGTGCGCGCGGAAAGCCCTTGAATCCAAGGTCTGCGTGACGGAAGCCACCGCCGCGACCTGCTCGGGATTGAGGGTGTGCCCGGCCGAAGCGATGGTCTCCCCTTCGGCGTAAGGGTCGTCATAAGCCACGCGCCACAGCACGCGGGCGTCCTCCTTGACCGTGCCGGCCTTGATCAGGGCGTCGACGGCCTGCTGGGAGACGCCGAGGCCATCGACCATCTTCGCACGGTCGGCGGGCTCCGTCTGGGCAGCCAGGAAATCGACGACCTGTGCCTGGCGCGGAGCCTTGCGCCGAAGTTTTTCCAAGGCCTCCGGGGCGGGCGGGACGACCAGGGTGAGCAGGCACCGCAGCACGGGCCGCACGCCCTTGCGGATCGCGGCGGGCAGGACGGCCTCCAGGACGGAATTAAGGCCGCAGCCATAGTAGCCGGCCATCCACTCCGCGAGCCTGCAGCAGTCGGGAGTCATGACCGGCTGCTCGTGCTCGAGCATCATGATGCTGCGCAGACGGGCGGCGGGCGGCGGTTCGGCCGGGTATTTCCACACCACGCCGATGCTCGTGCGGCCGCCGAGCGGCACACGCACCAGCTGACCGACGCGCAAGGTGTCCCTCAGGGCCGCCGGGACCGAATACGAGTAGGCCCGGGCCCCGCCGTCGAACGGGACCACCTCGGCGACGCCGGGTTCGATTTCGCCGAAAAGATCGGGCACAAGGAGAGGCTCGCCGAAGCGAGGCGGGGATTCAAGCGGACACCGTGGACGAGCGGTCCCGAATCGGTCTCAGGCGGGGATCTCCCTGGTCGGGACGGTCGAATGGGTGGCGATCCGGGCGCACATCAGGGACCAGAAGCAGCCGATGCAGTTGGCGACGACCAGCTGGAGGTCCGTCGGCATGCTGTAGAAGATCAGCGTGCCGGGGAGCCAGACGAAGTAGTTCGTCAGCAGGTTCGGGAGCACCAGGCGGCGATACCAGCCCGGGCCCATCGCCGCACGCAGGCGGGCGGTGTCCCAGCCGCAATCCTTCCAGAAGTGGGAGATGGCGTTGAACGGCGCGCCGATGAAGATCGTGAAGCCGACCATATCCGCGAGCACCTTGAGGAGGACCGTCCGGAGGTTGGCCTCACTGCCGAACCAGGCAGCCTGGAGGATGTAGAAGTAGCTGACCAACATCCCCATCAGGGCCCACCAGGTCATGCTATGCAGCAGGTCGCGGAAGGGATGCGCCGGGCGGAGGCTCCGGAAGACCATGCGGAAGCACCACGGGATCAGACCGGAGGTGATGGCCGTGCAGATCGCGGCGAAGGCCATCGGGTTGGCCGCGTTAACGGCCCCGATGCGATTGAGCGACGTGGCGACCGCGGGGGCGTTGTAATACGCCACGACCACGCCCGCGGCGGCGAACATGATGATCACCAACGGCAGGGCGATGTCCCGCAACGCCTTGATGCCGGCGGCGAGCGGGGAGGCGGCGGCGTCGCTCATGCGAGGAACTTGCGCAACAGCTGGTCGATGAGGACCGGGTTGGCCTTGCCCTGCGTGCGCTTCATGATCGGACCCTTGAGCGCGTTGATGGCCTTCTCGTTGCCGGCGCGGTATTCGGCGATGGATTTCGCCACGGCCGGATCGGCGATGACTTCCTGGACGATCTTCTCGAGCTCGCCGGTGTCGCTGTTCTGGCGGAGGCCTTTGGCGTCGACGATGGCGGCGGCGTCCCGGCCGGTCTTGAACATCTCGGCGAAGACTTCCTTGGCCTGCTGCTTGGAGATCACGCCGTCGTCGGTCAGCTTGACCAGGCCGGCGAGCTGCGCGGGCCTGATCGGGCAGGACGCGAGCGAGAGGGGGGACTGAGCGGCCTCCTCGAAGGCGCCCGCGGAGCCGGCCGAGGCGGCGAGGTCGCGGAGCAGGTCGTTGGCCATGAGGTTGGCGATGCCCGAGGGATTGGCCGGGTGGGCGGCCACGGCGGCCTCGAACCATTCGGCGAGGTCGCGGTCGTTCACGAGCACCGAGGCGGCGGTGTAAGGCAGGCCGAGCTTCTCGACGTAGCGGCGCTGGCGGTCGTAAAGATTCTCGGGAACCTGCTTCGCGAGGCGCGCGACGGTCTCGCGGGAGATCCTGAGGGTCGGGATGTCCGGATCCGGGAAGTAACGGTAGTCGTGGGCGTCTTCCTTGTCGCGGAGGACGTAACCACGGGCGAGTTCGGCGTTCCAGCCGCGGGTCTCCTGCGTGATGGAGCGGCCGGCTTCGAGCTCGCGGATCTGGCGGGCGGTCTCGTAGATGACCGTATCGCGGACGCTGGAGATCGAGTTGAGGTTCTTGGTCTCGGTGCGGGTGCCGAGCTTCTCGGCGCCCGCACCG
>Ga0208048_1001009_pt1 | contig 14895 bp, 12 predicted proteins | sample Malawi_45m_30L_FD_184163 | JGI IMG/M metagenome (GOLD analysis project Ga0208048, IMG submission 184163) | Freshwater microbial communities from Lake Malawi, Central Region, Malawi to study Microbial Dark Matter (Phase II) - Malawi_45m_30L... | ecosystem: Environmental > Aquatic > Freshwater >...
GTCGTGGTGGCTACGGCGGCGGTGGCGGCCGTGGCGGTTACGACGGCTGATTCAGCCTGATCAACCCAACACACTCCAGCGAGCCAGCCTTTGGGCTGGCTCGCTGTGTTTCATTGGCGTTTCATGGCGCCAATCAGCCCTATTCAAGTTATGTCTAAACAAAGTCAACAAGACTGATGGATGGCGCGATGCGCCGCAGTTGCGGCCACACGCGAGCCAGTCCTGCCTTCACGGTCAGTTGCCCCGGTTGCCCTTGGGGCGCTGGCCGCCGGAACGACTCTTGCCCGAGCCAGCGGGCCGGTCCTGCGGGATCGATACATCACGGCCCGCAAAGCCTTCGCCCTTGGTTGGGGCACCGCGTCCGCCGCGGCGATCGAGCGGTGACCAGACTTGTTCGCGATAGACCTTGGCCTTGGCCGGCTCGACGAGCAGCAGGGCGGGCGCGGTGTCTTCGAGCGCTTGCCAATCCTGCTGCAGGAGCTTGGTTCGCAGGTGCGCGCGGCGCCCGATCGCTCGACCATCACCATCGGCCGAAGCCAGGTGGTACCAGCGGTACGCCTCGCGCTCGTCGGCAGGCAGGCCGTTGCCGAATTCGTACATCAAGCCCAGGCGGAACTGCGCTTCGGTGATGCCGCGCTCCGCGGCGAATCGGTACTGCGACGCGGCCAGCGTGTTGTCCGGCGGTGCATCCAAGCCAAGCTGGTAGAGCGCCCCGAGCTGGAGTGCGCCCATGGGCACATCGAGTTCGACGGCCTTGTTGAAGGCATCGGCTGCATCCTTGATGTTGCCGATCACACCTTGGCCGCCGTCAGAGAGCAGCACGCCGCGACGGTAGAGCGCCTCGGGGCAGTGGGCCTCGACCGCCGCATCGAGCGACTCGATCGCCGCAATGCGATCGGCGGGCTGGTTCGCGCTGCCCTTGAGCAGAAACCAGTACTGGTCATACATCGCGCCCGGCACGCCCGCCTTGGCCGCCTTGGCCGAAAGTTCAGCGGCTTCCTCGCCGCCGCGGCCGGTCTCGACGAGCACGCGCGAGAGTCGCCACTGCGCCATCGAGTTGCCTGCATCCGCCGCAGCACGCAGGTGCTTCTCGGCTTCAACAGGGTTTGGTTCGAAGCCCGGACGGCCTTCTTGGCACAGCACGCCCATCCGCAGGTGCGCACCGAACAGCCCGGATTGCGCCGCGCTCGCGTAGTGGGCCATGGCCGTGTTCACATTGATCGGCCCACCGATGCCGAGTTCGCACATCTGCGCGTATGCAAAGCACGCACGGGGGTCCTCGCTGGCAGCGACCTGCTGCAGCGCACGGGCCTTGACCAGATCCTGCGGCACAAGCACGCCCGCTTCGAGCAGGCTTGCCAGTTCAAAGCACGACTTGGCGTGGCCCCCCGCAATCGCGCGCTCAAACATCACCACGGCGGCGCTCACATCGGGCTCGACGCTGTGGTTCGCCAAGAGCCGCATGCCTGCGTGGTAGGCACACTCGGCGTCGCCGGCCTCACCGGCACGGATCAGTCGCTGCAGGCACTCGGACTGTTGGGTGGGATCCTGAAGCAGCATGAGCGCCAGCCGCGAGTTGCCGCGCGCCTCGCCAGCGTCATCGGCCTTGCGGTACCACTCACGCGCGCCGGGCAGATCCTGCTTGACGGTGCCTCGGCCCTGCGCGAGCAGATCGCCAAGCACCAGCATGCAGTAGGGGCTTCCTGCCTTGGCGCCCGCGCGGGCCACGCGTTCGGTCTGCTCCGGCAAGGGAACTTGGCTGAGCAACTCGACCACGAGCACCTCGGCCGAATCCCGGTCGCCGCACTCCGCAGCCCGCAGGCGCCAGCGCTGCGCACTCGCCTGGCTGCTTGCGTCGCTGCTCAGGTCCTCGAAGTGGCTGACCAGTTCGAGCGATGCTTCGCGCGCGCTGGCCGGATCGTCGGCCAGCGCAGCCTTCTCGAGCAAGGCAAGCCCCTTGGTGGTGTTCCGGTCGACGCCATCACCGGTCAGGTAGGCCTGGCCATCGGCCAGCATCTGCGCCGGCGTCTGTCGGCCGCTGACAGCGATGATGGTCACCGTGGCCGCCGCGGCGACGGCAACACCAGTGGCGGCAGCCACGATCATGCGGCGTGGTACGGGCATTTCTGGAGTTTAGCGAGACTCGCCGCCGGATCAATCCCGCGTCTGTTCGTTCTTGGATTCCGAATCAGCTCCTGTGGTCGCATGTCCGGCAAAGAGCAGGCTCAGGCCGATCGAGCCACCAAGGATCGCAGCGATGACCGACAGGGTGACGAGCGGAGGCGCGTGGTAGCCCAACGGCTGCAGGATCAGCTTCACGCCGATCACCGCGATCAGGATCGCCAGGCCCGTCTTGAGGAACCGGAATGCGCCGAGCAGGCTCGCCACCGCGAAGTACAGCGCGCGCAGGCCGATGATTGCCATGATGTTCGAACTGAACACCAGAAATGGATCCTGCGTGATGCCGAACACCGCGGGGATCGAGTCGACCGCGAAGACAAGGTCGCTGACCTCGACGATGAGCAGGACGGCCAGGAGCGGCGTGGCCATGAGCCGGCCGGCCTGCCGCGTGAAGAAGCGCTCCCCGTCATACGACTCGCTGATGGGAATGATGCGGCGCATGAGCCGCAGCGCGCGGCTGCGCGATGGATCAACGTCGGGCTCGTCGTCACCGCTGCGGAGCATCTTGACGCTGGTGAGCAGCAGGATGGCACCGAAGACGTACATCGTCCACGTGAAGAGCTTGAGCAGCGCGAGCCCGCCGGCGATGCACGCACCACGCATGAGGACTGCGCCGAGGATCCCCCAGAAGAGCACGCGCGGCTGGCTCTCGCGCGAGACCTTGAAGCGATCGAAGATCAGCGCGAACACGAAGACATTGTCGATCGAGAGCGACTGCTCCACGAGGTAGCCGGCCAGGTACTGCGCCCCGGCATCGGCGCCCAGCGTGGCCCAGATGCCGGCTCCGACCAGCATGCCCAGCGCCACCCAGAAGGCCACCATGCGCAGGGCCTCGCGCATGGCGATCTCGTGCGCGGTGCGGTGTACGAGCTTCAGGTCGGCGATGATCGCCAGCGTGACGCCCACGATGAAGGCGCCCCAGACCCACAGGGGGACCTGCAGCGGTGCAGCAGCGACCTGCGTGGTGACGTCGTCGGGGGCGATCATGGGCGGCGCAGTGTAGGCCCGCTCAGAGGTCGATCTGGATGCCGAGCTCGACCATGCGGCCGGGCGGGATCGAGAAGTGCAGCGGGTTGTTCGCACCGGCCTGCGACATCGTGCAGAAGAGTCGCTTCTGCCAGCCGGCGAGCTCGCTGTGGCCGCGCGGCGTGAGGATCGTGCGGCCGAGGTAGTAGGTCGTGGACCCTTCGCGCGATTCGAGGCCGTGCTGTGCAGCGAGCTTCGTCAGGCGCGGCACATCGACCGACTGGTTGAAGCCGTGCTGGCAGCGCACGCGGAAGAAGCCGTCGCGCAGCTCCTCGACCTGCACCTGCTCCTCTTCGGGGACACGCGGCACCGGCGCGGTGCGGATGCTCATGATGGCCACGTGCTGGTGCAGGATCTTGTTGTGCTTGAGGTGGTGCAGCAGCGTGGGCGGCACCCCGTCATCGCTGGGCGTGAGGAAGATCGCCGTGCCCTGCACGCGCGGCACGGGATGGGTGTCGAGCGAATTCAGCAACGCATCGAACGAGAGCACCTGCTTGTTGAACTTGGCGCTCAGCACCTGCCGCCCGCGGTGCCAGGTCCACATGAGGGTCAGCATGCCGGCCGCGATCGTCAGCGTGAGCCAGCCGCCGCTGGGGATCTTCAGCATGTTCGCGCCCAGGAAGAGCAGATCGACGCTGCCCAGCACGACGAGGAAGGTCCCGCACCGGATCGGTCCCCAGCCGTTGCGGTACTTGTAGACCGTGAAGAGGATCGTGGTCATCAGCATCAGCATCGAGACGCTGAGGCCATAGGCATCGGCCAGTGCCATGCTGCGGCGGAAGATGAGCACCAGCAGCACGCAGGCGATCATCATGACCAGGTTCAGGAGCGGCACGAAGATGTGGCCCTGGTGGTCACCCGTATGCAGCACGCGCAGCCGCGGCAGCAAGCCCAGCTGCACGGCTTGGTGCGTGAGGCTGAAGAGACCCGTCAGGATCGACTGGCTGGCGATGCATGTGGCCAGCGTGGCGAAGATGACAAGCGGGATCAGGCCCCACGACGGCGCCAGCCGGAAGAACGGCTGCTCGATCGTCATGTCCTGCAAGTACATCGCGCCCTGCCCGAAGTAGTTCAGGAGCAGGCTCGGCATGACGAGCCCGTACCAGGCCACGCGGATGGGGAAACGGCCGAAGTGCCCGAGGTCGGCATAGAGCGCCTCGCCGCCGGTGATGCACAGCATCACGCTGCCCAAGGCCACGAAGCAGTCGCGCGGGTGATTGCGGGCCAGGTCAAGCGCATGCACCGGATTGACCGCCGAGAGCACGCTCGGCTCAAGCAGGATGCCGCGAATTCCAAGGAGTGCCATGACGCTGAACCACGCCAGCATCAGCGGCCCCAGCCACGAACCGAGTGCCGCCGTCCCGAACCGCTGCACGCTAAAGAGCGCGACCATGATCACGCAGGTCGCGGGAATGACGAACTTCGTGAGGTCGGGCGAAATGACCTCGAGCCCCTCGACGGCACTGAGCACCGAGAGACTCGGTGTGATGACACCCTCCGCGTAGAGCAGCGATGCACCAAGAAGTCCCATCACGAAGAAGGGCAGCGGCAGGGACCGCAGGCCCTTGCCCTTCTCCGGCAGCAGCGACAGCAGTGAGAAGATCCCGCCTTCGCCGCGGTTGTCGGCCTGCAACACCAGCCAGGCGTACTTGATCGTGATCACGATCGTGAGCGACCAGAAGAACAGGCTCAGGACGCCGATGACCGTGGAAGGATCCCTCGGCATGCCATGGTGGGCCGAGAGGGACTCCTTGATGGCGTAGAGGGGGCTGGTCCCGATGTCCCCGAACACCACACCGAGGGCGAGCATGGTCAGGGCCAGCCTTGCTGCGGTGCCTGCGGGCGAGTGGCCGTCAGTCGGGTGGTTGGAGGCGGTCGCGGCCATCGGAGATGACGAACCCTTGTCATGGTACCTCTTGCACGCCCTGATTGGCGGCGGCGTGGATAGACCCGGGCAGACATCCAACAACCCCTGCCCAAAGGGTTGCATCCGTCGCGAGATCCCGCGACACTCCACCGCCCGCTCCTGCAGACCCTCGCTCCCAAAGGACCCCTCATGCGCATCGACCCATCGTCGTTTTCCACCGGCCGCCGCCACTTCATCCTCACCGCCGCTGCAGCAGGTGCTGCGACGCAGCTGCCGTGGTGGGTGCGACGCGCTGCGGCGCAGGGTGCATCGAGCAAGCTGCGCGTGGCGTGTGTCGGATGCGGTGGCATGGGCGCCTCCGATCTCACCCAGGTGGCAAGCCATCCTGGCGTCTCGATCGCAGCGCTCTGCGATGTGAATCGCGACACGCTCGCCAAGCAGGGCGCGACCTACGCGGTCCCGACCGAGGCGCGCTTCACCGATTACCGCGAGTTCCTTGCCAAGGCCGGTGGCATGATCGATGCCGTCATCGTGAGCACCCCGGACCACTCGCATGCTCCGGTCGCCGTGCAGGCCATGCGCATGGGCAAGCACGCGTATGTCCAGAAGCCGCTGACCCACTCGCTGCATGAGGCGCGCGTGATCGCCCAGACCGCGACCGCCAAGAAGGTCGTCACGCAGATGGGCATCCAGAACACCGCGAACCCCGGCCGTCGCAAGTCGATGGAGCTGCTCAAGGCCGGCGTGCTCGGCCAGGTGAAGGCGGTCCACATCTGGACCAATCGCGCTGCGGGTTGGTGGCCGCAGGGCGGAGATCGACCGGCCGGGAGCGATCCCGTGCCTGCGAACCTCGACTGGGCGTCGTGGCTCTGCGTCGCTCCTGATCGCCCGTACAAGAACGATGCCTACGCGCCGTTCAAGTGGCGCGGCGTGCGTGATTTCGGGACCGGTGCGCTCGGAGACATGGCGTGCCACTTCTTCGATGTTCCGTACAAGGCGCTCGGCCTGGGCTACCCCACGCTGATCCGCGGCGAAAGCGAGGGCCTGACGGCCGAGCAGTATCCATCGAGCGAAGTCGTCGAGATGACCTTCGAGGGCGTCGCAGCTGCCGGCGGCAAGGCGCTCACGCTGACCTGGTACGACGGCGGTCGCATGCCGGCCACGTCGATCCTGCCCGGTGTGCCGGCTGACTTCAACATGGCCAAGCGCTCGCGCGATGGCGCGACCATCGTGGTCGGCGAGCGCGGCACGATGATCGTCTGCCACCCGGGTGACGTTCACCTCTTTCCGGGCACGCTGGCCGACGGGGCCAAGCTTCCCGAACTGCCTGAGTACAACCACTGGCACCAGTGGGTCGATGCCTGCATGGGCAAGGGCACCACGAGTGCGCCGCTCGAGTTCGCCGGCCCGCTCACCGAAGGCGTGCTCTGCGGCGTGATCGGCGGCGTGGTTGCCGGCAAGACCTTGCGCTACGACTCGGCCAAGCAGACCTTCGACGATGCAGCGGCCACCGCGATGGTGCGCCGCAGCTACCGTGACGGTTGGAAGGTCGAGGGGCTTGGATGAAGCCTGCCACCAGCGCGGTCATCGCGCTGACGGCGCTCAACCTGCTGAACTACCTCGACCGCTTCGTGGTCGCGGGCATGGTCGAGCCGCTGAAGAAGGCCTTCGGCGCCGATGATGCCGACATCGGGCTGCTGATGAGCGTCTTTCTGGTGTCGTACATGCTCGCGAGCCCGCTCTTTGGGGCGATGGCGCGATCGCTGCGACGCACGGCGATCCTCGGCGCGGGCGTGCTCGTGTGGAGCGCAGCCACGGTGGCCGCAGGGTTTGCCGGTGGATTCGGCGCGCTCCTCGCCAGCCGCGCCATCATCGGCGTGGGCGAAGCCGCGTATGCGACGGTGGGCCCGTCGATCCTGGGCGACTGGTTCCCGCCGCAGCGGCGCAGCACGGTGCTGGCCATCTTCTATGCAGCGATTCCCGTGGGAAGCGCGCTGGGGTTCCTGGTTGGCGGTCTCGCAAGCGAATCGCTCGGCTGGCGCGCAGCGTTCTTCGTCGCCGGTGGCCCCGGGCTCCTGCTCGGGCTCTGGTGCTTCCGGTTGACCGAGCCCGTGCGCGGGGCGATGGATGCGCCTGTGGCGTCGAGTGGTGCAGCCATCGAGTCCGCGCCCACGATGGCGACCGCGCGCAGTGGTCGCCGCGAGGCGCTCTGGACGCTCGCCACCAACGCGCAGTGGATGTGGTCGGTTGCGGGCTATACCGCCTTCACGTTCTCGCTCGGCGCACTCGCGGTCTGGATGCCGGCGTTCATGCAGCGCGAGCGCGGGTGGTCACCGGAATCAGCAGCGATCACCTTCAGCGGCATCGTGGTCGTGACGGGTTTCCTCGGCACGATCGCAGGCGGAGCCGTCGATGCGCGGCTCGCGCGCGGCCGAGCTGCACCGAGCCTGGTGCTCTGCGCGATCACCACGCTGGTGGTGGCGCCGCTGCTCATGCTGGCCATCACGACGCAGGATCGCACGATCTGCATCGCCGCGACGGGGCTGGGCTGCTTCCTCGCCTTCGTGTCGCAGGCGCCGATCAACGCGGCGATCCTGAACAGCGTGGGTTCCGATGCGCGTGCCTTCGCGGTCGGCATGAGCACGCTCTTGATCCACGTGCTCGGTGACGTGCCGAGTCCCTGGCTGGTCGGCAAGGTGAGCGATGCCACGGGCTCGCTCGCCAAGGGGCTTGGCCTGGTGCCGATCGGTTTCGCGGCTGCGGCGCTGATCTGGGGCGTGGGAGCGATCGCGCTGCGCCGTCGGCCGTAGGATCCCGCGCCGTGCTGATCCACGTCGCGAATCTTTTGCTCCTGGGCTGCTACCTCGTCCGCGACATCCTGCTGCTTCGCGTGGCGGCAGTCGTGGCGAGCGGGTGCTTCATCGCCTATTTCATGATGCTTGAGGTTCCCAACTGGGAAGCGGCGGCATGGAACGTGGTCTACGTGGTGGTGAATGCCGTACAGATCGCGTTGCTCGTGCGCGAGCGCATGCGCGGGCAGCTCACGCCGGCGGAAGCGGCCCTTCGCGAGCAGATCTTCCCGTGGATGCCCGCGCACAAGTTCGCGACCCTCGTGCGGTTGGCGGTTTCCGCACGCATGGGGCCAGGCGATGCGGCGCTCGTCGAGCGTGGCCACCCAGTGGCGTCGCTCTGGCTCGTCGAGGGCGGCGAACTCGAAGTGGTGGTCGATGGCCGGCGCGTCGCCACCTGCATTCCCGGCGATTTCGTCGGCGAGATGGCGTTCATCGATCGCGCCGCGGCGTCGGCCACGGTGCGCGCCTGCGTGCCAAGCACGCTGCTCGTCTGGGACGCAGAGCGCCTGCACGCGATGCTGGCCGACGAGCCCGAGATCCAGCGCGGCTTCCACGCGGCACTGGGGACAAACATGTCGCAGAAGCTTCGCCGCAAGGCGATGCAGGCGGTCAGCGGTTCGGTCTGACTCCGGCGCTCAGCGCTCGGGCATGGCCTCGTCGTCGGGTTCGCGCGGCGGATCGCGGGGTTCGGGCACCGGCGCGGGTTCGCGCGCAGCGCGGCGAGCGGCTTCCGCTTCCTCCTCCTGGATCTTCAGGTCCTTCTCGCTGGTGACCATCAGCACGAAGCCGCGGTCGACGACGAGGTAGTCGTTCTCGCCCACGATCGCGTGGCCACGCACGATGCCGGCGCCCAGTGCGCGGTCGCCCGACTTGGCGCTGTGGAACTGCGCTTCATCGATCGCGATCAAGGCACCGCTGGGCAGCTCCATGACCATGCTCACGGCACCGAGTCCCAGGTCAACGGACGGCTTCAGCACGCCGATCGCCACCAGCGGCGTACCCGATTCGTCGCCGAAGCCGCCTGCAAGACGTTGCGCCGCCTTGTCGATCGCTTCGGCGTTGCGCGTGCGCGCGAACTCCGTGATCGAATCGAACACCTCGGTCAGGATCTTGGTCGCCGAGGCATTCTTCGCGAGTTCATCGGGGCAGCCGGCCATCGCTAGCACGAGCGCATCGAAGCGCTGCATGATGAGCTCAGGCTTCGCCGAGCCGGTGCCCTTGCAGGTCGAGCAGGCATCCTGTTCGTGATAGATCTGCCCCTTGGTGAAGAGCTTTGCGGCCTTGCGCGTGCGCTGGCGCATGACCGCGCCGTCGCCGCCGCAGGCTTCGCACGCCATGCTGCGACGCAGCGAGCGCGCGGCCTGCGCAACCTGGCTGGGCGTCGTCTTCTTGACGGCGGTCTGCGCCGGAAGCGATGGCGCGTCGGCAACGCTGGCCGCGGATTCGGGTGCAGCATCCTGCGCCGCCGCCTGTACGGCCAGCGCGGAGCACGCCACAACGAGCATCGTTCGCAGGATCGTGTTCATGGAGCCACCCACTAGTTCGGCTGTGCGCTGGGGGCCTCTTCAGCGGGAACTGCGATTTCCTCGGTGATCTCCTCGATCACGACCGCGCCATCGGGAGCGGGCTCAGGGGTCCACTCGACCCAGGAACCGCTGGCATCGAAGTCGGGCCGCAGGATGCCCGACTCGACCATCTGGTCGGCGAGCGATTGCCAGCGGCGCGCCTCCATGCGGCCGAGCTGCGCCGGGGTCATGCCCTCGGGCATGATCAGCGGTCGCTGCGCCTTGGAGCAGAGCTCCATCGCCTGCTCATTCATGGCGCGATTGAGCTTCATCATGCGCGCGTGATAGGGGGTCGGATTCGCCAGGTACGCGGCCCATCCTTTCCTCACGCAGTCGACAAACGCCGTCACGCCGTCAGGGTCGGCGTCGACGCGCTTGGACGTGGTGATCAGCACCGTGGAATAGGGATCGAAGCCGCAATCGCTGACCATCAGGCACTTGGTCTGGATGCCGTTGCGCAGCAGCGTGATCGGTTCGCTGCTGCACCAGCAGACCACGCCGAGCTTGAGGTCGCGCTCGAACGTAGCCACGCCGGGCGAGCGGCTGACGAGTGTCACGCCCTGGTCGCCGAGCATGTCGTTCATGTGGCGCACGAAGGGCAGGCCGGGCTCGATCTCGATCGTCAGCCCCGTGGTCCATGCCTGCGCGAGCGTCTGCGCGGGGTTGGAGTCGTGCAGCATGATCGCCGTCGGCGCGTGCTGGAATGTGGCGAAAAGCCCGACGACGTCCTGGCCGCTGGCGCGGGCGAGCAGGATCTGGTCCGCCTGCGCGAGTGCGTAGTCGCAGGTGCCTGCGGCGACGAGCGTGCAGGTCGGGGTGCCACCTGCGCCCTGCAGCAGCGTGACCTTGTAGCCCGCGCGCTCGAAGATGCCATCTTCGACCGCTGCGAACAGACCGCCGAACTCGGGCTCGGCGACCCAGTTGAGCTGCACCGTGATCGGGACGAGCGAAGGCGGCTCGGTCGGTGCCGGGGCGGCGGGCTGGTCAGCGGCTTGGGCGATGAGCGAACATGCCAGCAGGATCGTCGTGATGGCCATGCGATGAGCCTACCGCGATCCCCCAACGATCACTGCGGGCACTGACCCCACGCGACGAGCATGATGCCCAGGTCGGCGCCACCGACGGCGCCATCGTCATCCAAGTCCGATGCTGCGTCCGCGGTGCCCCAGGCAGTCAGCAGGATGCCGAGATCCGCCCCGCCGACGAAGCCATCACGATCGAGATCAGGTGCGCAGGCGGGAGTCGCCTCGCCCAGTTCCGCGACACCGATCTGCTGGCCGTTGCCGTCGGCGTCCTGATCGTTCCAACGGCCATTCGACCCAAGAAGTTCCGTGAAGTCCTCGACGCCGCCGCTGTTGTTGGGTTCGCCCGGGTTCCAGTTGGTGTAGGTGGTCGGTGCTCCATCCGTCCAGGCGAACTGTCCTTCGACCTGGACATCGTTGAAGCCGATCCAAAGCCGGCGGTCCACGCCACCGAAGTTGGCCACGTTCGCACGCACCCACTCGTTCTCCTCGGCATCCTGGATCGACACAAGGTGGCCACCGAGCTGCACGGCCGTGGCTTCCGCCGCTGCCCAAGTGGCGGCTGCGTACGCCACGTACCGCGTACCGGTATTGGGGTGAGTCACCTCGAAAAGCGCACCAGCGGCAATGGTGAGCGTGCCGGCACCGCTGGCAGCGCCGGTCTCGCTCGGGCCATAGCCGCCGATGCGCACCAGGTACTGCTGGCCGGCGGTCGCCGCGATGGTCACGCGTGACTGGGTGCCGCAGATGTCGTCGCTGCAGCCGAGGATCGATGTCGCGGTGGCGCCGCAGTCGCAGCCCGCGTAGACGGCAAGCTTCGTATCCCAGGTCGCACCGCCGCAGGTCGCGAAGGTGACCAGGCCGGATACCGACGGCGTCCAGCAGAACCAGATGTCTTTCCACACCTGCGACTGGTTGAAGAAGTTGCACTCGGCATTCAGGGGGCCATCGGTCGTGGCCCCCACGCTCGTGAAGGCGAACGAGCCGAGACCGGCGATCGGTTCCGCACTCACGCACGCATCGTTGACGGGGGGAGCAGCCATGGTCGAGGCTGCGAGTGCGTGGACGATGAGGGCGACGGTGGTCATGGTGCCTCCTGGATCGTCGGATTGTGCCGCCAAGGTGGCGCGAATCCAAGGGAGAGGGCTCAAATCCTGGCGCGCCCGGCCAACGGATCGTGCGTGGCGCGATCGCCCGTCGTTGGTTACGGTGCACCGATGCACTCGATCCTTCTCGCGATCCTGCTCGGTGCAGCCGCCGGCTGCCAAGCACCCGCCACCGCGCCGACGCGGGCGGCGGTTCCGGCCGCATCGCCGGCGCCGCAGCAACCCGCCCGCGACGCGACGCCTCAGGTGGCTCGGCCTGCGGATGCGGCTCATGAAGCCGTCAAGGAGCCTGCGAAGGAAGCCCTTCGCGAACCCGCCAAGCCCAAGCAGTCCGAGTGCACGTTCCTCTGCCCGGAGTCGGTCGATCTCACGGCACTCATCGAGGCACCGCCCAAGCCGGCGTCGGCCGAGCATGCCAAGGACGAAGCGACGCTGCTGTGGCTGCAGGACCGTCGCACGCGCGAGGACGAGTCGCGCGCCTGGCGCAGCCTGAGCTTCGACCTGACGTGGTTCGATGAAGCGCTCGATGCGCGTCTTGACCCCACGTGGTACCCGATCATCTTCCGGACCTTCAACGAAGCCCGCAACGATGTGAGCCTGCTGATGCTGGATCTGCCCGAGTCCTTCAAGCGCGAGCGTCCGCACACGAACCCGGCGATCCTGCCGTGCCTGCCGCGCGAAGATGCAATCACCGTCAGCGGCAAGGTCACGCTGGCCAATGGCTATCCGTGCGGGCCGGCCCTTCGTGCCACCGTCTTTGCGGCGCTGCTGTCCAATCTCTTCGAGGATCGCAAGGATGCGCTGATGGAGCGGGCACGCGAGGTTGGCTTTGCGCGCACGCTTGGCGGCGTGAACTATCCATCCGATGTCCGCGCGGCGGAGCAGCTCGGCACGGCGCTCGCACGTCAGATCATCGCCGGCGATGCGTGGGCCAAGCGCAAGGTCGAGCTGCAGGATGAGCTCGCGGCGATCGCGCGGTTGCGGGAACGCCGGCCAAAGCCGGTCGAGCCTGAGCCTGCGACTGATGCGAGCAAGCCCGCGACCACGAAGCTCCAGCCCGGCAATGGGAGCCCGAAGTGACCCACGGGGGCGCGTCGCTGGGCCGTCAACGGGAGTCTGACATGCCGTTTGGGCTTGCGTCGATCGGCATCAGCGTCGTCACGCCGATGCACGATGAAGAGGCCTGCGTGCAGGAATTCCTGCGGCGCACCGACGCCGTGCTCGCCGCGATCCCAGGCGACCACGAGATCGTGATCGTCGATGACGGTTCAACTGATCGGACGCCGGCGCTGCTCGACGAGGCGCTCACGCACATGAAGCGGCTGCGTGTCGTCACGCTTGCCCGCAACGTCGGCCAGTGCAGCGCGCTCATGGCTGGGCTGCAGGCGAGCCGCGGCTCGACGGTCGTCGTCATGGACGGCGATCTGCAGAATGCGCCCGAGGACATCCCTGCGCTCGCAGCCGAGCTCGCGCGGGGTCACGACCTCGTCAGCGGTTTCCGAGGCGGCCGCGTCGAGGGCCCGATCCGTCGCATCCCGAGCCGGCTGGCGAACTGGCTGCTGCGCCGCGTGAGCGGCTGCGATGTGCGCGACATGGGCGGCTACAAGGTGCTGCGCGGCGAGGTCGCGCGCAGCCTGCGGCTGCGGCCCGGTCAGCACCGACTGCTGCCGGCGATCGTGCACATGCGCGGCGGCTCGACCAGCGAGGTCACGGTGCAGCACCACGCGCGCTTCGCGGGCCGCAGCCACTACGGTCTTTCGCGCACGCTCGATGTGCTCATCGACATCGTGCTGCTCTGGATGCAGGGATCCTTCAAGAGCCGGCCGATGTACCTCTTCGGCCGCGTGGGTATCGCGCTCATCGCGATCGACTGCATCATCATGCCGTGGCTGCTGTACGAGAAGTTCGCGATGGACAAGGACATGGGCACGCGTCCGCCGTTCCTTGTGGCGATCATGCTCTTCCTCAGCGCGCTCTTCATCTTTGCTGCGGGCTTCATGCTTGAACTCCTGAGCGAGGCGAACAACACCGTCGGCGGCGTGCAGCCATACTTGGTGCGCAGCGTGCGTCAGGGGCAGGCGAGCTAGCGCCACGGGCTGGCGGGGGCCCATTGCATTCCGGCACGCGCGGTGCCCTTGAGCGAGACGTGGTCGTGCGTTAGCGTTCCCGCCCCATGCCGTCGCTCTTCGATCCGCTGCCCGTCGGCCGCCTCAGGCTTCCCAACCGCGTCATCATGGCGCCGCTCACGCGTTGCCGCGCGGCCCAGCCGGGCGACCTCGCCACGCCGCTGATGGCCGAGTACTACGGCCAGCGCGCGAGTGCTGGCCTCATCATCAGCGAAGCCACCTGGATCGAGCCGCAGGCCAAGGGCTATCTGTGGACGCCGGGCATCTTCACGACGGCCCAGCGCGATGCGTGGCGACAGGTGACCGGCGCAGTGCATGCCGCGGGCGGCCGCATCGTCTGCCAGCTCTGGCATGTCGGTCGCGTCTCGCACGCCAGCGTCCTTCCCGAAGGCATGGTGCCCGTGAGCAGCATGGCGACCGAGCACGAGGCACACACCTTCGCGCTCGATGCCGAAGGCAAGCCCGGCCGCGTGCGCTGCACGCCGTGCCGTGCACTGACACTCAAGGAGCTGATGATGGTGCCGCAGGCCTACGGACATGCAGCGACGCAAGCCATCGATGCAGGGTTCGATGGTGTCGAGATCCACGCTGCCAACGGCTACCTGCTCGAACAGTTCATGAATGGCGTGCTCAACACACGCGATGATGCGTTCGGCGGCTCGATCGAGAACCGGTGCCGCCTCGTGCTGCAGGTGGTCGATGAGGTCGTGCGCATGATCGGCGGCGACCGGACGGGCATCCGTCTCTCACCGCACGGGCAGGGGATCGGGCCGCGCCCGGATCCCGAATGGGAGCCGCTCTCGCTGCGGCTCATGCGGAATCTCGCGGCGCGGCGCGTGGCCTTTGTCCACATCAATGACCACACGTCGAAGACCGTCGAGAGCCCGCACCGTGAACTCTGGCGCGCCATGCGCACGGAGTTCGGCGGTCCGTTCATGGTCTGCGGTGGCTACACCCGCGAGACTGCCGAGCGTGAGCTTGCGGATGGCGTCGCCGATGCAGTCGTCTTCGGCAAGCCGTTCATCTCGAATCCCGATCTCGTCGAGCGGCTGCAGCGTGCCGCGGAGCTTGCCCCATGGGACCAAGCCACGTTCTACGGCGGCGATCACCGCGGCTACACGGACTATCCGCGGGTGAAGTGAGCTCTCGG
>Ga0208048_1001015_pt1 | contig 14832 bp, 15 predicted proteins | sample Malawi_45m_30L_FD_184163 | JGI IMG/M metagenome (GOLD analysis project Ga0208048, IMG submission 184163) | Freshwater microbial communities from Lake Malawi, Central Region, Malawi to study Microbial Dark Matter (Phase II) - Malawi_45m_30L... | ecosystem: Environmental > Aquatic > Freshwater >...
CGCGCATGTAATCTGCTGAGAGTTCTCCTGTGATTCCACCCGTGGGTATGAATCTAAGGTCTGGGAAAGGCGCGGACAAAGCACGCAATGCGGAGATTCTTCCTAAAGTCTCGGCAGGAAACCACTTAACCAAGTCAATTCCAAATTCCATTGCTCTGATAATTTCAGAAGGTGTTGCTACTCCTGGCAAGTACGGAATATCAAGTTCTTGGGCTACTTCTAAGAAGGAGTCATGAATGCCAGGAGAAACTGCAAACTTTAGACCAGTTTCGTGAGCACGCTTTAAATCATTGACGTTTGTTACAGAGCCGACACCTACATCTAATTCTGGCAAGTCTTTTACTTTTCTACGGCATCCCAGCTTTGCGGTGTGCGTAGTGTGATTTCAATTAGAGGAAACCCACAAGCGATTAAAGAGGATGCAAGATCTCGAATCCAACTAGAGTCATGAACGACAAGAATTGAGATTATCGGCGATTTTCCTAAAATCACAGCTTCCTCTCTTCAAAGTCAAGAAATTTCTGCGGATTAGTTTTAAAAAGACATCCAATAATGTATTCTGTTAGACCTGCTTGTTCCAGCATCAAACGCCAATCGCGAATTAACGCGACGAGACCGGGAGATCCACCCAGAGACTTCCAAAGCGATCTTCGCGCACCATCTGTTCCAAGCATGATTTGAGAGGAATAGCCTGCCTCACACATGTCGATAGTGAGGGATAGGGAATCTTTCTTCGTAGTCAACAATTGTCGAAGTGATTGGTCGTATTCAACATTTACACCAGATTCAAGAATCTCACGATGATAAGTTCGATCGGGCTGTTTATCGGTATGAGACAACACCACGCGATTTAGGTTAGCCTCCAAAGACTCTAATAGAGCAATTTGCTTTAAAGCGCTACGACCCTCCTCGCAATGCGTAAGAATGGGAGCTCCTGTGATGTTCTGCGCTTCAACTGCTCCAGCGAAGAGCTCGCGCTCCAGTTCACTAAGTTCATCACTAACCGTATGAATTTTAATGATTCCGCAATTATTGTTCTTAATGTCTTCAACCATGATTTGACGATAAATATCTCTATCCGCTGACAAGTACACACTTGACGCTTCATAATATTTTGGGTTGTGCATCCCTGTTGACGCAACAATATGAATACCAGCTGTTTTAGAAATGTACTTTAGCTTTGCTATGTCTCTGCCTGATTCTCCTGGCATACAGTCTACAAACAGGTTGATAGCGTGATCGCGGCATGGAAGTATCTCACTAACTGCCGCCTCTGGATCATCAAGCAAGATGTGTGGCATCACATTCTTCACAATCGGCGAATCTATGATGAGGTGTTCATGCATGTAAGCACCCGTTACTGCTTGAGGGGAGATATCTCCTAGTACTGTTCGAATCATGGCGTGGAAAGTACAGCTCCACTTTCGCGTAGTTTAGATTGAATCACTGATGTAGAAACTTCTCTAATGGGAATATGTGAAATTGAAGATAGCGCGGCGTTTATTCCGGCGGCAGATCCCATAGCCATGCACTGGCCCATTGATCGAATACTGGCGTGCGCATCATGCGAAGCCGAAAAACAACGGCCAGAAATTAGAAGATTCTCTGCATCTTTAACTCGGAGTGACGAGATTGGGATTCCTACTGCACTTCCTTCAGGTAGATAACGCCACTCAGTCCCATCTCCACTGTGATGATCTTCAATTGGAGCGCCGCATAATGCAATTTGGTCATCAAATTGACGCGCACTCAATACATCGTCACGCGTTACGCGATAATCCCCATAAACTCGACGAGTCTCTCGAATTCCAAGGAAGGTCGAAAGTCCGTAGAGATCGGCATTTTCGTATCCAGGAACTTTTGCCCGGAGAAATCGGGCATATTCCAAGGCTTGTTCTCGACCTAATGTTTCGGATTCAGTAAGGAGATAAGGATCTTCAACTATCGAATCAAAGCCATTCTGATGAACACGTATCGAGTCCAAGCGAGTCATGACTGTCGCCGTCGTGTTCTCAACGGTAGTAATGTGGTCTGAGCCTTCTTTGCGTGGAAGCTCAAATCCTTCTTCTGCGGCCTCGCGCATCAAGGAATGCAACTGATCTTTAGAGATACTTTTACGAGCATTCAAATCTACGTTTACCATGCGAAAAGTGGTGGTTAATGTTTGGGCTGGAGAAATATCACCGGCTCGTTCATATGCAAAGGCCCCAAGATGCGTGACGTCAGCATCTCCAGTGCAATCAATAAAGACATCAGCACTTACTTGATACGTTCCGGAGCGATTAGCTAAAACGAGAGCTTTCACTTGATCTTCCTTTACGTGAACCTCATGAATAAGTGAATGTAAAAGGAGTGTCACTCCGCTTCGTTTCAATAATCTTTCCCAAGCCACCTTCAAGTGTTCAGGGTTATATGTGATCCCAGTGCCAGCGCCATAAGTATTAGGGCGCTCTATAACCTTTCCCATTTTCTGCAGTTCTGAAACTACGTCGTCAGGGATACCGCCAACTATCTTTTTTGCCTCTTTGCCTGGAGTATAAAAGCCATAGAAAGTATCAAGCACTCCCGTGCTAGTACCACCGGCAAAAGGCAGCCGATCAATAAGAAGAGTTCTAGCACCGTGGCGGGCTGCCGCAATCGCAGCAGAACATCCAGCCGATCCAGCTCCTGCAACAACTACCTGGAAATCTCCTAGATCTTCTCTCATATTCCGTAAATCCTTTTTCCTACAGTCTATTCATTATGCAGGCAAATGTATAGACTAATTGCTATCAATTTCGGAAGATGGGAGATGTTGTGAAAACGCAGAAGATTGCAATGCTTGGTACAGGTTTAATCGGTGATTTCTATACGATGACTTTGCACGGACAGCGAAATAGAGATTCCGTTGCCGTCGTATATTCGCGTAGCCAAGAGCGCGGTGAAGCATTTTCTAAGCGTTGGGACATTCCGCATTACACAACAAGCCTTGAAGAAGCAATTAACCATCCTGAGGTAACTGTGATCGTTGTGGCTTTGCCTAATCACATGCATGAAGAAGCAATAAATATGGCAGCAAAGTCAGGGAAAGCTATTCTCTGCACTAAACCTTTGGCCCGCAATGCCGAAGAGGCAAAGAGAATACTTAACGTAGTAGAGAAAGCGGGAGTTTTTGTCGGTTATCTTGAAGATCTTTGTTACACCCCGAAAACCTTGAAAGCTGTTAAGTCTGTAGAGAGTGGCGCTGTCGGAGATGTGTTGTGGGTCCGATCGCGCGAGACGCACCCAGGTCCGCACAGCGCTTGGTTCTGGGATGACAAACAAGCTGGCGGTGGCTGCATAGTGGATTTAGGTTGTCACTGCATTGAAATTATCCGAAATTTCGTTGGAAAAGAAAATCGTCCAGTTGAAGTTTTGTGCTGGAAAGACACCATGGTTCATCCTATTAACGCGGAAGATAACGCAATTGCGCTAATGAAATTTGAATCAGGAGCTGTTGGCCAGTTTGAAGTTTCTTGGACTTTCCGCGGAGGTATGGACCTACGTGACGAAGTTGCTGGCACGCACGGAACTATTTGGATGAACCACTTCCTACGTACTGGCTTTGAAATGTTCACAGCGGCTGAAGGTAACTCTTATATTGCAGAAAAAGCCGAAGCTTCCACAGGTTGGCTATTTCCAGTCGGTGATGAAGTTGCTGAACTTGGATACGTAGACATGTTCACAGACATGTTCGATTCCATGGAAAAAGGAAAGGCTCCTATGGAAACTTTCTATGATGGCTATGTCGTCAATGCAATTATGGATGCTTGTTATCGTTCGGCTGAGTCCCATGGTTGGGCAAAAGTTGAATTAGATTGGCGTGGCGGAACCACACCTCGTATCTCAAACAAGCCCCAAACTTTCGAGGGCAAGACCATTATCAAGCAAGAAACACTGCCAGATGGACGCGTTAAGTTGATTCTAAAAGATCCTGTTACTCAAGAGTTTAGTGATCGAGTAGTCGCAACAGTAAACGCTTAACGGATAGTCATGGGAAGCAAGGCAGCAATCTGATTGCGTGCAATCAGAAATCCTTGCTTCACCAAATCATCCGTTCCCTCAAATCTGCGATCCTCGTGTTCGATGCAGAGCACATAGTTGTAGCCAGCTTGACATAAGCCGGATACAAAGCGCGCCCAATTCACTTCGCCATAACCTGGAAGTCGCGGACGCTGCCAACCAATTCCATTAGTCATAACGCCATTGTTGTACAGACCTTCTCGATCAATTTCCATGTCTTTGACATGAGTGTGATAGATACGTGCGCCGAATTCTCGTATCACGCGGTCAACATCAATCATTTGCCAGATTAAATGGGAAGGATCAAGGTTAAGTCCAATAGTCGGCCCAAAGAAATTAAATATCTCACGCCACATGCGAGGTGAAAAGGCGAGGTTATGTCCACCGGGCCATTCATCTTTACTGAAAATCATCGGACAGTTTTCAATAGCAATCTTAACGTTGCAGTCCTCAGCGTATTTAACGATATCGGGCCAGTTTTTCTTGGCATCCTCCCAATTCTGATCTTGAGTTTTTGAGGCATCTGCACCTATGAAGGTACTAATGACGGGAACTCCCATCATTCCTGCAGCACGTATGACTTTCTTGGTGTGTTCGTTAACTTCGTGACGGTGAGCTGGATCTGGATGAAGATTGTTGGGGTAGTAACCGAGAGCAGACATCGCAATATTTCTATTCTTTAATTCACCAACAATTTCATCACATTGATCTTGTGAAATACCATCGACATCAATATGCGTTATGCCGGCATAGCGTCGGTTTGCGCCTGCGGATGTGGGCCAACAGCAGACTTCGAGCATCTCGAATCCTTGAGCATTGGCCCAATCCGCGATGTCATAAAGTGGAACGTTGGGAAGTGGTGCAGTCAGTAGTCCGAGTTTCATTTTATTTATCCTTTCAATCAACCTTGACCCAAGTTTGGGTCTTGGAACTTTGTGCAATTGCTTCAGTAATTTTGAGACTTGTGACTCCGTCTTTGAAAGTTGGATAGTCGATTTTTCTCTCTGATCTGTCTATGTCGGCATATACACGTTCAAAAAGAGCGCGGAAAGTCTCACCAAAACCCTCAATATGGCCACCAGGGTAGAAAGCATTTTTGGCCGCATCGGCGGAAATGGTCGAGGGATCTTTGAGCGAGATTTGATTTGGCTGACCACGGTGTCCAATCCACAGTTTCTCGGGCTCGGCAGTTTCAAACGCAATGGCTGATTCTGAACCAGAAACCTCCCAGGCTAAATTGTTTTTCCGTCCGGCCGATACCTGTGAAATAGAGAGCGTTGCGCGTGCTCCGTTCTTGTATCTGATTAAAACACCTGCGGCGTCGTCAGAAGACATTTTCACGCTCTCACGACTCATTGTGCTATCAATCGTAAATGTTTGAACTGGCCCGGATGGTTTTTTTCTTTCCTTCACAATTGTGTGTAGATCTGCAAGCACTGATTCAACTTCGAGTCCAGAGACAAATGAAATTTGATCAATAAGGTGAGACCCAATATCGGCCACAGCTCGAAGTTCCCCCGCCTTTTCTCCTTCTAGACGCCAATTCCAATCTGTTTCGAGTAAGAGCCAATCTTGATGATATGAGCCAAGTACATAGGTTGGGGTTCCAATTTTCCCAGAATGAACCAGAGATCGCGCTTCATGAACCATAGGATAGAAACGAGTATTAAAACAAAGTGCATGAATTAGATTCTTTGAGTCAGCCAATTTGAGAAGACTTTCACCTTCAGCGGATGTGATTGCTAAAGGCTTCTCACAAATTACGTGCTTTCCAGATTCGAGAAGCTCACAAACTTGCTCGAAATGTAAGGCATTAGGACTGGTGACATGGACAATCGTGATATCTGAATCTGATGCAATTTCAGAAACATCTCTATATCCACACTCAAGTTTCAACTTGTGTTGGGCATTTTGAGTGCTCTCGGCGCTGCCTGCGAGCGCTCCTTTAACAGGAACGCCAATACGTCGAATAGCTTCAACGTGTACTGTGCCTATGAAGCCAGTCCCGATAACAGCTGCCGTGGTCATAGCTTTTTACTTTTCTACTTTCTCTCCGATATCGACGAATAGACCCAAGCCAGAGCAAGAACAATCCCACCATAGACAAGTTGCTTGAAAGCTTCAGAGGAATTGAGTGTTGCAAGTAGGTAAGAGAGCACTGACAGAATTAATGCACCCATGACACTTCCAGAGTAGCTTCCCATTCCTCCCATAATTGAAGTTCCGCCAATGACTACTGCCGCCACAGACGGTAGTAAGTATGAATTGGCAAGGCTGATTGCAACTGCCCCCGATTGTCCACCCAGCATAATTCCTGCAAAACCTCCAAGAATCGCACAGGAAACATAAGCTGCAACTTGAACTTGCCAGACTTTGATTCCTGCCAAACGAGCCGCTTGTGCATTATCGCCAATCGCGTAAATAACTCTGCCAAATCCAGTGCGGGTTAGTGAGAAATGGACAAAGCCGCCAACTATTATCCAAATAATCAAAGGCCAAGTAATGGGGTCGAGAATTAATCCTGAGCTCAAAGTTACTAATATTTCGGGCATTCGTGAACTACCACGTAGGAACGTACTAACGCCTACAGTGAAGACACCAATCAAAATTGCACCCATACTGAGAGTCATAATTAGAGGGTTGACTCCAAAAAGGCCAATCGCAATCCCATTAATTGCGCCTATGACAACACAGAAGATCAGAGCATAAAGTAAAGCAAGACCAAGCCCAGAATTTGATTTCACGCTTACGATATACGCGGCACCAGTTGCGATCATTGCGAGAGAAAGATCGATTCCCCCCGTTAGCATCACTATCGTTTGCGCAGCAGCAAGTAGTCCCAGAGGTGCAGCGAGTTGAAGTGTGATGCCTATTGAGGGAATCGAAAAGAAATAAGAATCAACTATGCCGGTAATCAAAAATGTTATGGCAAGTATGATCCACAAAGCGACCATCGAGCGATTCTTGAGCAGTTCCAACTTCATCGCTTACCTCTCGATCTCAATAAACCACCAACGAGGACCACAAGAACTGTGAGCGCTCCCTGAATAATTTGACTGTAAGCAGGATCGATTCCATATCCGAGCATAATTGTTGGAATGTAATAGAGGACTAGTGATGCAAGAGCTGGTCCAAAGAGTCCGCCAACGCCACCGGCTAGAGAGACTCCACCTAAAACTGCAGCAGCAACGGAATTGAGAGTTGCAGTGTTGCTTATGACAGCAAAAGGACTTGCCGCCTGCGTGATTGCCGTTAAGGAAACGCCGCAAATCCCGGCGAAAACTCCGCCAAGCGAATAAAGAAGAATTCGAGTCCGCTTTACATTTACACCAGAGAGAAAAGCGGCGTCTTTACTAGAACCGATTGCGTAAAAAGATATTCCTATACGACTTCGCTGTAGGGGAAGCCAGATGAGAAGAATTGGTAGAAAGAGGACGAGCAGCGGCGAAAGGAAACTATCGCCTTTCCCACTGAAAGTTTGTGCGAAATCTAGATTTACACCCCCGCCAGGACCAGGCTGTATAAACAAAGCCAGACCAATCAAAACAAAGCTTGTGGCCAGAGTGACAACGATATCTGCGATGCCAGATTGCGAGATTATCCACCCAGTCAAAGCACCTATTGCTGCAGCGATAAGGATTCCAATGATTGCCCACTTTAGCGAAGTGGCGAAATCAGTCCCCTCACTATATTTCGCAGTTATACAGTTGATAAGAATTGCTTCGGCACCAATGGCTAAATTGATTCCTCCACCAATAATAATTAAGGATTGGCCCATGGCTAGAAGAGCAATAGGGACAATTCCTAAAAGTATTGTCTTTATTTCGTAGGAGCCAAAAACTGGAAGTTGATTTCCTCTCCAGATTGTCAGGGCAATCACTAGTCCTAAGATGGATAAATTCCACATCTGCTCTCTAATGGAAATTCTCATGAACTTCTCCCATGAGCAGCATTTAGAAGTAGTTCCTCATCACAAATTGAGGCGTCAAATTCTCCATATATCTTGCCATCATAAAGAACGATCGCTCGATCACAAACTAACTCGATCTCTCTTAATTCGCTTGTGAAAAGTAGGACTGATTTTCCTTGTGCAGAAAGACCAGTTAGAAGTTGATATATCTGATTTTTCGTTCCTACATCAATTCCTCGAGTTGGATCAAAACATAAGAGAAGATCAAATCCAGTTGTAATCCATCGGCCAATCGTTACTTTCTGTTGGTTACCACCACTTAGACGCTTGACTTGAGAACTCGCGCGAGTGTCAATCTCCAGATTCGAAACAGCCTTATCAACCATCGTGTCTTCATTATCCTGATTTATGCAACTCCAACTACGCAGTTGGCGGAACTTGGTGAGTGCCAAGTTTTCTCGAATCGATCTTTGGGGCAAAAGCGCCGTCTTACGATCACCTGGAACGTAGCTAATGCCGAGTTTGATGGCATCACTTGGATGCGAAAATTTCACTTTTGTGTTGTTGAAATCGATTTCACCAGATTGAGCGCGTCTTTCTCCTGCAAGAATTTCGAAGAGGGCATCCTGACCTTGTCCCTCAAGCGCAACGACGCCAAGTACTTCACCTTTATTTACCGTAAACGACACATCTTTCAATTTGTGACCATCGTTGATGGAACTTACTTTCAATAAAGGATGGTTTTGATTACCAGATGATCGGGCTTGAGAACGATTGGCCGAGATCTTTGAACCCAGCATTGCGGACACAATTCGGTCCTCATCACCTTCAGATGTTTTAAATATGTCTACGTCAATTCCGTCTCGGAGGACCGTAACACGATCACAAATTTCCCCAATTTCTGAGAGTCGATGCGAAATAAAAATTACGGAATTTCCATTTTTCTTCTCTTCGTTCATAACACGAATTACTGTCTCGGCTAAATTAGCAGGAAGTGCAGCCGTAATTTCATCTAAAATCAATAGTCGAGGACTATGAGCCAGCGCTCGCGCCAAATCAATCATTCGTAAAATCGGAAGTTCAATCCTGGAAACTTGTTCCTCAATGTCAACACTAATTTCAAGCCTTGCAATATTTTCTTGGAATGTATTTATGTCCGTATTAGTCAATCTTAAATTGCGTCGTACAGACAGATCTGGAATTAAGGCGGGATCTTGAAATACTGGCGCGACGCCATTCTTACGAGCGTTATCGGGAGATGTGAATCGAATCTCGGCATCATTGACTTTGATGGAGCCTGCATCGCTTTGGATAACTCCAGTTAGAATCTTTACTAATGTGGATTTCCCAGCACCATTGGCTCCCATAAGAGCATGGATTTCACCTGGGAGAACCGTGAAATTGGCGTTGCGCAGGGCAATAACAGAGCCGTAGCTCTTTGCGAGTCCGCTAATTTCAAGAAGGCTAACCATATCTACCTCTCACTAATTGAAAACCTCAGGGTGTAAACACCCTGAGGTTTTCACTGTAGCTCTACAAGCGATTGCTCACTGGTGAACTAATTAACCACGTGATCCGTCATCAGAATCCTGTGGAGCCTTGCACCGGAAAAGCTGGGCCGGTGTGAAGGTCGTGTAACCAGGAATCTTTACTGCGCTTGAGAATGTGGCTTCTTGACCTACGAAATAGGAAGAATCAATGTCCTTCTTATTCGCTGCATATGTCCAGGCAGTTGGAGTCAAAAGTGTTTCGTTCTTGACTGACTTTCCTTCAAGAACATCAACCGCAACTTTGAGTCCTGCTCCACCAATAACTGCAGGGTTTGAAACGACGATTCCAACGAATCCTTTGCTAGCCAATTCCTTCGTCTGGCGTAGGAATTCGTTGTTATCTGCTCCGACAAGTGGAATGTATTTACCACGAAGATTTGTCTTCATGGCTTCGACAACTGGGTAGTCGATACCTGAAGTCCAAACTCCTTGGAACTTACCAGGCTTGATGAGTTGTTTAGCAAGCTCGCCACCCTTTGCCCAGTCCCAATTGGTAAATACTTCTTTAGTAACTTTCATGTTCTTGTACTTTGCCATGACTTCTTTGAAACCTTGTTCGCGAAGTGTATCAGCAGGGTGACCAGAGATACCGCGCATGTAAAGCACATTGCCTTTGTACTTCATAGCTTTCGCTAGTGCTTCGGCACCAACTGCGCCGTACTTCTTCTGATCGTTTGAGACTATGTATGCACCGGATGCACTTACTGGTCCATCTACTGCAATAACTTTAATTCCAGCCTTCATCGCTTCATCGAGTGCAGGATTGATTGCATCTTTATCGCCTGGGTTAATAATGATTGCGTTAACCTTTTGGCTGATGAATGCGCGAACATCCGCGGCTTGACCTGCTGCATCAGTATTACGTGATGAAACAAGAACCTTATCTACCTTCTTGGAGAGGGTTGCTTCAGCTTTGATAGCGCAGACCATGGTTTCGCGCCATGAGTTTCCGGCCCAGCCGTTGCTCACTCCGATGGTGAAACCAGCAGCGTTTGCCGGTGCAGCATAGAGTGACATTCCAAGAATGAGTGCAATTGATGAAGTGATCGCAACTAGCGAACGCTTCGTTTTACTTACTGCTTTCATTCCTTTTCCTTCCTATCACTAGGTTTTTCTATATAGAGTCCCGACTGGCGAGGGCCAATCAAGGTCACTATTTACTCACCAAAGTCCCCCCGGAGGGAAGGGATGGCAAATAAACTTTAGATAACTTATGCACGAGAGCCTCGTAGGCGAGTTGAGATTCTTCTCGTATGCTCTGCATAAGCGGCATCGAACAACGTCTTACTTCTTTCCGGGCCGATCACAGACGAACTTGTGATTACTGGTGGGGTAAAACCGCTTCTCACGAGTAAGTCCGCGGTTTGAACTTTGATTTCATTAACAATAGCGATAGCAGTAATAGTGGAGCCAGGACCAACTCGAGTATCCAAGTTGGGAACATCAACAAGAGCATCGCCGATCGGAGTGCAGAGATCAAGGGCTAAATCAACGTGATCAATAAGAGTTGTTCCGCTCGAATGAGTAGGGGAACCATCTCGATTTTGGGCTATTGAAGTCACAGCCACGGTCTTAATACCCGCTTGACGCGCACCTCGTGCCATTTCCAATGGGACCGCAGATTTACCGTTGACACTAAAGATAATCATCAAGTCTTGCGGTTTGAGAATCCAGTTTTCTAGAATTTGATCTGCAAGCCCTTCAACACGTTCAATAAACATTGCTTGACGTTGTCCATTCGCTCCAACTACCTGCGTATGAAAAGTCATTGATAACTCTCCAATAGGATTGAAGCCAGGGAAAGATCCGTATCGGGGGAACATCTCTTCAATGGGAATTCGTGAGTGCCCAGTCCCAAAAAGGTGGACAACTCCTTCATTTGAAATAGATTCAAAACACCATTGCGCTACTTGAGAAATAGCATTACCTTGTTCAAGCATTAGGCGCTCCAAGAGCTCTTGAGCGGATGCGGTCCAACGACCCGACATGGGCGATGGAAAAGCGGCCGACATTTATCCTCCTGGACGTCAAATGAAATGTATAGACGACTTGAGAGAAGGTAGTCGCACTCTTATGAGAAATCAAGGTCCGCGTTACAGAGAGATTGAGGCGTGGCTGCGAAAACTTGTGCGCGATGGAGAGCCAGGAGATCTGATTCCATCCGAAGTTGAAGTCGCCGCTCGCTTCAAAGTAAGTCGTATGACAGCGCGTCAGGCCATGATGAATCTTCTTCGCGAGGGGCTTGTTGATCGCCGCCGCGGCGCCGGTACCTTTATTGCAAACACTCCAATTCATCGTACCGAGGGAGTCCTATTCTCATTCACTGAGGACATGCGCCGCCGTGGCAAGACTCCATCTTCCGAAATGTTGTCGGCTGGACTTGCGCCTGTAGGTTCTCGCGATAGAGAAGCCTTGAAACTCAAGGGTCGTCCCAAGGTCGTCGTTATTAAGCGAATTAGATTGGCTGATGACATTCCTTTAAGTATTGAACGCGTGGCTTTAATTCCCGAGTGTAAAGAGGTGTTGAAATTAGACTTAGTGAATGGCTCACTTCATGAAATGTTGCGCGCAATCGGGCATGGACCTTCCACAGCTAATTGCTGGCTGCAGGCGCGCGTTGCGGATAGAAGTGAGGCAAAACTTCTCGACATTCCCTCCGGGACACCACTGTTAGTTGAGACAAGAGTTATCTCAGACGCTAAGGGAAAAATCATCGAATTCACTGAGACGGCTTACGCTTCCAATCGTTATGTCATTGATGTGAAGTTAAATTGTGTCCCCACCACTGCAGCAGCTTTTAGTGCAGCCCCGGTTGCGCCCGCGAAAAAACTAAGCTGAGCCGGAACAACTTTAAAATTAGAATTTGACCATAGATTATTTCTTTCGTGCAATTCATTGCGAATGAAATCAAGCAGAAGATCGCTCGCTTGCGCTACTCCGCCACCAATGATGAAGATGCTGGGGGAAAAAACCGCATTTACGTTTGCTAGACCAATCCCAAGCCAACTGCCCACTTTCCGAAACGCATCGATGGCTTGGAGATCGCCCGATTTTGCGCGTTTGTAAGCCTCTTCAGGACTTGGTGCGCCTGCTAACGTTGAAATCGCAGCGGACGATGTGAGAGCTTCAAGGCAACCTCGAGTCCCACATCCACACAGCGGTCCATCATGTACAACCACCTGATGGGCAATTTCACCAGCGCCCTTCGTAGCACCTTCATGAATTTTGCCATCAATTACAAGTCCACCACCGACACCAGTGCCAAGAACTATGCATGCGACAAATCGATGACCTCGACCGGCGCCAAGAGTTGATTCAGCCAGGCAAAAAGCTCGTGCATCGTTTATCAAGGAGACGTGCTTACCTGTCATTTTTTCAAGACTGGCAACCAAAGGAAATCTATTCCAGTTACCTGGAAGATTTGGAAAAAGAAGTATCTCCCCATTATCGTGATCGAAGATTCCTGGCACTGCGACCGAAACACTAGCAAGTGCATGTTCTCTATCATGCGTTCTAATCAGATCTGCAATACGTTCTGTTACGTGCTCAGGTCCAAACTCAGCTTCAGTTGAGATTTGTCCTTTTGCAATTTCATGTAATGTTTTTTCATTAATCCCGATGACCGCAAATTTTATATTTGTTCCACCAAGATCAATTCCTAAAAAAGTTGTCAATCAATCCCCGAATCTTTGAGTGTATTCATCGAGCATGATAGAAGTGGTTGTTGCGCCAGACCGTTCAACTCCTGCATCCAACATATCAATCAGCGCATCCAAGGTCCGTACTCCGCCAGCGCTCTTAACCTTAATATGTGGTGATACTGACGCTCTCATTAGCTCCACGTCTTCAATTGTCGCCCCTGTGGGCGCGTATCCGGTTGAAGTTTTCACATAGTGCGCACCAGCTTCCTCACACAGCTTGCACGCAGCAACCTTCTCGTCATGTGTTAAATAAGCGTTTTCGAGAATTACTTTGACCACTTTGCCGTTTGCCGCTTTTACAACGGCAGCTATATCGGCGCGAATATCATCTAATAGACCGGATTTCAGTTTTCCAATGTTTAGAACCATGTCAATTTCAGTAGCTCCATCTTTCAGGGCTTGTATCGTTTCGAACACCTTGGTTTCTGTTGTGCTGGATCCATGAGGAAATCCAACAACGGTTCCCACCTCAACGTCACTTCCGGACAAGAGTGCCGCACAGAAAGAAACATCACTCGGCTTGCAACAAACCGATGCCACAGAATATTTTCGAGCTATTTCACAGCCTTGGCGCACCTCTTCTCTCGTCATTTCTGGCTTGAGTAGCGAGTGATCGATCGTTTTCGCGATCTTTTCTTTCGTATAGCGGGGGTGAGTCATCTGCTCTTCTCCTTAGTTTCTTTTTACTGATTTCCATCCACCATCAACGGTCATAATTTCGCCCGTAACATGTAAATTATCTATGCAATACAGATAAGAGGAGACGAGCGCATCCGCATCCAAATGCCCCTCAGACAGCGGTTGTTTTCGGCGGATAAACTTCTGAATTTCTGGATCAGTGGAAGCTCGCTCTGACATAGGAGTAGTAACCAAGGCAGGTGCTACTGCATTAATTCGAATCTTCTCTTCAACATAAGATGCTGCTGCCAACTTGATCATTCCCTCTATTGCATACTTGCTAGTTGCATAAGCGTGGGTAGAGAAATTTTCATAGACAGGCGAAGTAGCAAGAACCGAGCTAGTTAATGTTATTGATCCACCGTGTTTTTCTAGCGCACGTATTCCTTCACGTAGAGTGAGAAATGCGGTCGATAAATTCAGGCTAAAAGTTTCATTCCAACCAAAAAGGGGTATTTCACTTAATTTTCCATCTCCAAATTTGCGACCTGACCCACCAACAATTCCTACAACATCCGTCACGGCACCGAGCGAATCAATCGCCATTTGAAATCCGGACTCACATTCAGTCTCATTACGTAAGTCCAGTGAATTGAAACCTTTTATGTTTTCGCACTCAGCAGTCAACAAATTTGAGTCAACATTGGTACCACCTAATATGTAAATGGAATCTCCGCGCTTATTTAATGCGCGGATCAATGCAGCTGCAATCCCGGAACTACCTGTAACAATTACACGGCGTTCAGACATGGCGACGAGGATAATCGGAGTGAAAGTAATTGTCTATACATTCAAATTTGCTCTGTGATTCGTGTTGATTTCCTATCAATTTACTACTGCTGTACTCTTGCGCAGCACGAACGAACTGGTGGGTTGCCCGAGCGGCCAATGGGAGCGGACTGTAAATCCGCCGGCTTAGCCTTCAGTGGTTCAAATCCACTACCCACCACAA
>Ga0208048_1001016_pt1 | contig 14827 bp, 17 predicted proteins | sample Malawi_45m_30L_FD_184163 | JGI IMG/M metagenome (GOLD analysis project Ga0208048, IMG submission 184163) | Freshwater microbial communities from Lake Malawi, Central Region, Malawi to study Microbial Dark Matter (Phase II) - Malawi_45m_30L... | ecosystem: Environmental > Aquatic > Freshwater >...
GTGCCGGATCGCTGGCGGGCATGGGTGGTTCGCGGGGTATCGCGTTCACCTTTGATCGCCCGTTTGCTGGATTGGGCCTCGTCGTGATTTGAGAGACCGCGTCTGCTGGGGTGTCGCCAAGTGGTAAGGCAGCGGGTTTTGATCCCGCCATTCGGAGGTTCGAATCCTTCCACCCCAGCCACTCGGTGATCGACCTATTGACGACGACGTCACCGCGCTCGAGAGGCCCACTTGGATAGCCAGATGCTCGCACTCTTCACTGGTAACGCGAACCCCTCGCTTGCCCAGGAGATCGCGCGACACCTGATGGTGCCGCTCGGCCGCTCGGTCATCGGCCGTTTCAGCGACGGTGAGGTCAACGTCGAAATCATGGAAAACGTCCGCGGTCGCGACGTGTTCCTCGTGCAGCCGACCTGTCCGCCGGTCAATGATCACCTGATGGAACTTTTGGTGATGGCTGACGCCTGTCGGCGCGCCTCGGCGAAAAGTGTTACGGCAGTCGTGCCGTACATGGGCTACTCGCGTCAGGATCGTCGGCCGCGTGCCACGCGCTCGGCGATCTCGGCAAAGCTGGTCGCCAACATGATGGCGGAATCGGGCATCAGTCGTGTGCTCACGGTCGATCTGCACGCCGAACAGATCCAGGGTTTCTTTGATATCCCGGTCGATAACGTTTACGCCTCGCCCGTGCTCCTCGGCGATGCGTGGCGACAGGGCTATGCCAACATGATTGTGGTGTCGCCGGATGTCGGCGGTGTGGTGCGTGCACGGGCGCTCGCCAAGCGGCTCGACGACATCGAGCTCGCCATCATCGATAAACGTCGCTCGCGGCCCAATGAATCGAAGGTGATGAATATCCTCGGCGAAGTAGCCGGTAAAACCTGCGTCTTGATCGACGATATAGTCGATACCGCCGGTACGCTCTGCCTCGCCGCGCAGGCACTGAAAGATGAAGGTGCGACCCGGGTGGTCGCCTACATTACCCATCCCATCCTCTCCGGCGAGGCTGTCGAGAGAATCAGCAATTCAGGACTCGATGAGCTGGTGGTCACCGATACCATCCCGCTCACCGAGGCCGCGAGATTATGCGGGCGGATCCGTCAGCTTACGGTGGCAGGTCTGCTCGGCGAGACGATACGGCGTATCAGGGACGAAGAGTCCGTGAGCTCGCTGTACGTCGATTGAGTCCGTTTTGGTCGCGGAACGGATAATTACCAACTAGGAGTCCAGTCAATGAAAATCTCGTTCGAACTCGCCGCGGATGCTCGCAGCGATGAAGGCAAAGGTGCGAGCCGCCGCCTTCGTCATGCAGGCAAAGTCCCGGCAATCCTCTACGGCGGCAAGCGCGATCCGCGTATGCTCGCGCTGAACCACGAAAAGCTGATGACGATGGTCGAGAACGAAAAGTTCTATTCGACCATCATTAGTCTCAAGGTCGGCGACGAGACGCAACCCGCCATCGTCAAAGATTTGCAGATGCACCCGGCAAAACGGCAAGTGCTGCATCTCGATCTGCAGCGCGTACTCGAGACAGAGAAGATCCGCATTCGTCTGCCGATCCACTTCAAGGGTGAGTCGATCTCGCCGGGTGTGAAGACGCAGGGCGGCATCGTGTCGCATCGCATCGCAGACATCGAAGTGTCCTGCTTGCCGAAAGATCTGCCCGAAGAAATCACGCTCGATCTGTCGCAGATGAAACTCAACGAGTCGAAGTATATCTCGGACGTGCCGCTGCCGGCGGGCGTGGTCGCTACGGCCGTGACCCAGGGCAAAGATCAGGTGGTGGTCTCCATCCACAGCCCGCGTGCCGAGGAGCCGGAAGCGCCGGTGGCCGAGGCAGCTGCTGCTGCAGCCCCTGCAGTGGGCGCTGCGGCTCCTGCCGCCGCTGGCGATGCGAAGAAGGAAGAGCCCAAGAAGGAAGGCGTGAAGAAGTAATCGCGCCTTTCGGCGGGTCTCTTTCATCGAGACGCGAACGGAGGCCGCCTTCGTGGCGGCCTCCGTTTTTGCGGAGGTCGAGTGGCTGGCACAACGCTCAAGCTCATCGTGGGTCTTGGTAATCCGGGCGAGAAATACGCGTCGACCCGGCACAACGCGGGCTTTTGGTTTGTCGATGAGCTCGCGCGGCGGTACGGCGGAGTGTTTCGTGCCGAGAGCAAACATCTCGGCGACGTCGCGCGTATTGGCCTGACCGCCGATGGTGGCGCCACGCCGGAACTTTGGTTGCTCAAGCCCACTACATTCATGAACAAGAGCGGTGGCGCGATCGCCTCGCTCGCCAATTTCTGCAAGGTCGCACCCGACGAAGTGTTAGTGGCGCACGACGAGCTCGATCTGCCCGTTGGCGCGGTACGCCTGAAACTCGGTGGCGGGCACGGCGGGCACAATGGCTTGCGCGATACCATCGCCGCGATCGGCGCCGATTTTTGGCGGCTGCGCGTCGGCATCGCGCATCCCGGTCACAAAGATTTAGTGCTCGATTATGTTCTGCAACGCGCTTCGTCCGCGGATGAGCGGGCGATTCAGGACTCTGTGGTTCGTGCTGCCGATGCCTTACCTGTCATGCTCGGGCAGGGCGCCGAAAAAGCGATGAACTATTTGCATACACAGGACTGAATTAAACATGGGAATCAAATGCGGGATCGTCGGTCTGCCCAATGTCGGCAAGTCGACGCTGTTCAACGCGCTCACGCGTTCGGCGATCGCGGCAGAAAATTATCCTTTTTGCACTATCGATCCGAACGTCGGCGTCGTCCCGGTTCCCGATCCGCGACTCGATCAGCTCGCGGCTATCGTCAAGCCCGAGCGCACAATGCCGACGGCGGTCGAGTTCGTCGATATCGCCGGCATCGTGAAGGGTGCATCGACTGGCGAGGGTCTCGGTAACAAGTTTCTCGCCAATATTCGCGAGGTCGACGCCATCGTTCATGTCGTGCGTTGTTTCGTCGATGACGACATCGTACACGTCTCTAGCAAGATCGATCCGCTCGACGACATCGAAACCGTCAATACCGAGCTCGCGCTCGCCGACCTCGAAACCGCGGAAAAAGCGCTGCAACGCGCCGAGAAAGCCGCCAAGACCATGGACAAGGAATCGATCAAGGCGCGCGACATCATCCGCCGCGTCCGTGATGCGCTCAATGCTGGACAGCCGGCGCGCGCCGTGACGCTTGATGAGACCGAGCAACCGATCGTGCGCGAGATGCAGCTGCTGACTTACAAGCCCGTACTCTACGTGGCCAACGTGCAAGAGGGCGGCTTCGACAACAACCCGATGCTCGATGCCGTACGCAAGCTCGCCACCTGCGAAAACTCGCAGGTAGTCGCGGTATGCGCGGCAAACGAAGCCGAGATCTCGCAGCTCGACGATGCAGATCGAGGCGAGTTTCTAAAAGATTTAGGTCTTGACGAGCCAGGCCTTAATCGCGTGATTCAGGCAGGCTATGCGCTGCTCGGGTTGCAGACGTATTTCACGGCCGGCGAAAAAGAGGTGCGCGCTTGGACCGTGAAAAAGGGTGCTTCAGCTCCGCAGGCTGCAGGGGTCATCCATACCGACTTCGAGCGCGGCTTCATCCGCGCCGAAGTCATCGCCTTCGATGATTACGTCGCGCTGAAGGGCGAGCGGGGTGCCAAAGAATCGGGAAAGCTTCGTCTCGAGGGCAAAGAGTACATCGTGCGCGAGGGCGATGTAATGCACTTTCGGTTCAACGTTTAATCTCTACTGGTCCACTTTACCCTTGTAACCAGACCTTGGTCAGCGACTGGTAGGGCACGCCGCGCACATTCGCCGCTTGCGTGATGTAGCCGAGCAGGCGTTGCAGTAAGTGTAAGGAGCTATTTTGTGTCGAGGACTTGAGGTTCAACAAGCTGCGTTGCCCGCCTTACTCCAATCAACATAAGGGGTTGAGTCCTGGCGGATCTATACGGCGATCTGCGATCGCTTTGGCGCCGAGAAGGCGTCGGAGTAGGGGTGCTCAATTTGCTGATTGCTGCCCAAGCAGCCGCCGCGCAGGCGGCTCTGGTCATCCACGGACGAGCGCATCGAGCCGCCTCGGGGGCAAGTAGTCAGGATTGGAGCCAGTGACCCACCCATCGGTGTAGTCCCTGAGGCATTATTCGAGTCTTACGGACCCCTGCGGAGCAGTCGACGATGACCGGAAACCCCCAGAGCGCGCCCTTTGGCAGTATCCTCAGTGAGACCATGGCCATCGCCTGGTACCGGGATGGCGCTTGGTCGCCGATGGATCTTTGCACGACGGCGCCGCTGCAGATCCACGCAGCAGCACATGTCCTGCATTACGGTAGCGCTTGCTTCGAGGGTTTCAAGGCGTACCGACATGCCGACGGTTCGGTTCACGTTTTCCGCATGGAGCGCCATATCGAGCGTATGCGCCGTAGTGCGCAGGCTTTGATTCTGCCGGAGCCCGACCCCTCATTACTCGCCATGATGGTGAATTCATTGATTGATCGCGTGCGCGCTGATGTGCCCGAGGCGCCCGGTGCGCTTTATCTCCGGCCGCTACTTTTCGGCACGATGGCCAATATCGGTGCAGCAGCAACGCCATCCAACGAAGCCTGCCTCGTGGTGCTCGCAAGTCCGGTGTGGGATTACTTTGCGGGCGGCATTCGACCGCTCAAAATTTTGGTTGAAGAGCATATGCAGCGATGCGCGCCGCATCTCGGCATGGTGAAGACCGGTGGCAACTACGCGGCTGCTATGGGTCCGACACTGGCGGCCCGCAAGGCCTTTGGCGTCGATCAAGTACTGTTCTGTCCAGGCGGCGAAGTGCAAGAAACCGGCGCCTCCAATTTTTTGCTCATTCGTCCCGGCTACATTTTGACCCGCAGTCTCGACAGCAGCTTCCTACACGGCGTGACGCGCGATTCGTTGCTCAGCATTGCTCGTGATCTTGGGTTTCGCATTGTGGAACGCTTATTCAGCGTAGATGAGATGATGGACTGGACGCGAAATGGCGAGGCTGCGCTCTCGGGCACGGCTGCTGTGCTCTCCGGGGTGGGTACCTTGGTACGCAACGGCAGCGAGCACAAAGTGGCCGATGGCCAGGTTGGCCCCGAGACCCTGCGCCTGCGCGCCGCTTTGGTCGCTGTGCAGCAGGGCCAGGCGCCCGATCCGCATGGCTGGCTGACCCGGGTCTAAGCTGCCTTGACAGTGCAGGGGGCGCCGCCCAAACTTCCGCGCCCCGAAAAATGGCTTGGAAAGGTAGCTCAGCTGGTTAGAGCACGGCACTCATAATGCCGGGGTCGAGGGTTCGAGTCCCTCCCTTTCCACCAAATCTCCGTCCGAGAGCATCCAAAGAGGCGTGCGGACCCACCGTTTTCTGCTCAGGTCAGGCCGCTAAAGCATACGCCATCGCGGGGGTTTTCATGCCGAGGGCCTGGTGGGGCCGACGGGTGTTGTAGAAGCGGATCCACTCTACGATGACACGCGAGGCGTGTTGTTGGGTTTCAAAGCGATGACGATGGACGCATTGCTCTTTCAAAGTGCGGATAACGCGTTCAATCATTCCATTCTGCTGCGGGCAGTACGGCGTGATGAACTCCTGCTTCAGGCCGTAACTGCGCACAAGGCGCGTGTAGGCCCGCGAGTTAAAAACGAGCCCGTTGTCCGACCTCAACAGGAACGGCGTAGGGACGCGTCCCAACGTCCCGACCCTCGCGATCAACGCCTGCTCGAGCGCCGCCATGGCCGTAGTCGCTCTGCCGCTTCTCGAGAGCTGCCAGCCCAAGAGTTCTCGTGTGTGGCAATCGATGACCAGCGCAAAGGTCTGCCAGCCATCACGGCCCGCCCAGATGCGGCAGAGATCCGCCGCCCAGCGTTCGTTCGGCGAGACCGCCACCGAAGATAATGCTTCGATACGCGGTCAATGACCGATCGCCCTTTTGCGAACTTGCCAGTGCATCAACTGGAAAATCCGCTGTACGGTGTTTTTATTGAACGTCAGCAAGTCTGCCACCGTGCGATAACCGAACGACGGTTCGGCCTCGATCATTTGTTTGATCGGCACCGCAAATCGCTCTTGGATCTTTGGCGCAGATTTCACGGGCTTGTAGTACACCGTTCGGCGAGGAACATCGAACCATGCGCAAAGCTTGGTGATCGAGACGCTGATTCCGTCCTCTTTCCAGCCCCGCTGGATTTGAAGAATCATGCTTCGTCCTTCTTCGCCAGCAGGGCGTCCCATTTTTTCCGGGCACGTAGCTCCAACATCGCTTCACCGTACGCTTCCTGCAGCGCTCTGAGCTGCGTCTCGTACTGTTCGCGAATATTTTCCGGCTTGGCCTTCAGGGTGTTTTCCATCCTGCCTTTGGCCCCGTCAATCCAGGACTCGATCTCCAAAGGCGGAAGATCGAACTGACGGGACGACTCACTAACGGTCGTCTTTCCTTGAATGATGTCCAGAACCAGAGCTGACTTCCGACGCGCCGTCCAGCGCTTGATCTCTTCGTCCATCTCGATACTCATGTGCTATCTCCTTTGGGAACATCACACCTGAGCAGGAAATCAGTGGGTTGGCTTAAACCCACCTACGGTCTTGCGACGGAAGCTCTCGGTTATCGTCCCGAAAATCATCGAGTGATGCGCGGGTCGATCGACAGCTGAGAGCGTCATGATAAAAAAAGAGATGACCGCATCATGACCTTTGAGCATCTGTCAGGCCTGTGGCATCGCAGCAAACGGCTGCCTAGCGAAGCACAACTATGAGCCGTACATGCAAAGCGCGTGGTACGTTCGCCACAGGCGGCAAATGTGCGTGTATTCTGGCTCTATCTAGAACCTCATCGATTAGGACTCAGCTTATGGAGGGGCTCACGATGAATCATCGAATTCTTACCACGACCCGGCGTGCGGCGCTGCGTCTCGCCATCACGGGCGCCGGCGCAGTTGCGACCGCGACCACTTCCTACGGGGGTCATTTTGATCTATCCGGTTCTACACCGGCACGTGGGTACATCAAGGGGCCGTTCGGACTCCTGCACTACTACGACAATGGCGAGCGGCTCGGGAGGCCGCTGCTTATGTTTCATCAGGCGCCGATGTCGGCACGACAATTTGATTCGGTCTATGAACCACTGGCACGCCGCGGGATTCGCGCTATCGGTATCGATTTGCCGGGTTTCGGAATGTCTGATCCAACGCCTTTCGTGCCCCGATGTGAGGATTGGGCTCTTATAGCACCGGCCATTCTTGATCATTTCGACATTGCGAGAGTGGACGTGCTCGGCCACCACACCGGTGCGATGATCGCGACAGAGATAGGTATTCAATTTCCAGACCGTGTCCGACGCTTGATTCTCAACGGTCCTATGCCGATGAACCAGGAGGAGCGAAAGCGGCGACTCGACTGGGTAAAGACCGCTGAGATTGATTTCAAGTATGAGGCTGACGGCAGTCATCTCGCCTCGAGCTTTAGGTCGCGGTACAAGATGTACGCGGCAGCGGCTAAACCCGAGGTGCGCCTGATCACCCGCTACACGGTGGAGAAGTTCATGGGTCTCGCTCCCTTCTGGTACGGTCATAATGCCGCGTTCCAGTACGATCATGAGCGAGGCTTACGAACACTTAAGGTTCGCACGCTGCTGCTGACCAACACGGGTGATCAGATCTATGAACATTGTCAAATTGCGCGGCGCCTGCGCCCAGACTTTGCTTACGTCGAACTGCAGGGAGGGGGAATCGACGTTGTTGATCAATTACCTGAGGAGTGGGCGGACGCCGTCGCGAACTTTACCGCTGGCGCGAGCTGAGATCTGCCCCGCGAGCGTGTCCGGGTACCGACAGAGAGACAGGACGGAGTAATCCGAGAGTTCCCGGCTGGCGTCGGTGCTGCGGCCCTCGGTTCTACTATTGGCCATTTCGGCGAGCAGATTAGCGTTGGCTTCGACTTACGAGTGCCTCTGAATTTGTAAAGGCGGCGGGGGGATCTCCGGTATCAGCTCATGAACTGCTTTGATTTCTAGTCTTTCGTTCCGGCAGCCCAGTCGCGGGCACGGAATATATCGTCAGGTGAGTGAACGCCTCCGCGCCTGGCCATTTTGCAAGTGCTGTGTCGCACGACTTCGGTCCAGTCCGTCGTCGGCGATGTTGATGACCTCGTAGACCTGCACCCCCTCGGCGTATCCAATCACGTATTCTTTAGGAGAATGTTGAGGATGCAGGTCCGGCGACTGGGGTCCGGCACGCCATCTTTCGTCCAACCGTCCACATGATCACTGTAGAGGTTGAGGCGATCGCCGTCGATTTCGTGTTGCTTCGATCTCTATGATGCGGCCGTCCGGATGATAATTGAGGGTAGTCTGCGCAAAAATATCTTCGCCCCGACTGTCCCGCTCCGAAAGCGAAGCCGAAGTGACAGCGATGCTCCCCAAGCGGCTTATCCGTTGCGTTATGCTGTCAATCGACGCCCTCCTATTGTCTTCGTGACGTGCCACGATGGGTTGGCGGCGTTGAAAGTCCTCGACATTGCGGTAACGGGATGCCTAGTCGACAGCTCTCGAGGACCCTGCCGCGGTGCCGGTAGGTGCCACTTGCGCGAAGGTAATCGTGCTGTGTGCCATGCTTGACTCAACCCTCAGGTAGCTCCACGTAACCGATCGACCGTATATATTTGACGCCGGGGGACAACGGTCCGTCTTTGATATCGGGACTTCCTTGCGAATCGACACCCGCGGGAAATCACCATTAATGGTCTGACGATCGCTTAGTCTTCAGGCGAAGTCGATGAGTTCCTTGCCGAGTAGTCGTCCAAGCGACAGCGCCGGCATCACTGCCATGCCGCCTGGTAGCCCCTTCCCCATTATCGTGCCCATGCCGAGTAATTCACCCGCGGCATATAGATTTGGGATGACTGAACCGTCCTTACGGATCACGCGCAACCGGGTATCAACGGCGACACCTGCGTAACTGAGCAGATTCCAACTGCTGATTTCGACGGCATAGAAAGGGCCGGAACCGATTGGAAGCGGCATGTGTTGACGACCGAGCGAATCAGAACCTTGCTCCCAACCGCGATTGTAGTCAGCCACAGTGGCAATCAGACCGATCGGGTCGATGCCAGCGGCGCGAGCGAGGCTGCCGAGATCGTCGGCGCGATGGAATCCGTACTCGCGATCGGCGAACGCGCGGTGCACATCCTCAGCCGTGAAAGGACCCGCGAATCCGCCGCGCACTAACGTTGGAGCCGCCTTGCGGATAGGGTCGTCGTACACGAACCAGCAACGCTCGTTCGGTAAATCCGCGAGCGCCTGTTCGTAGGCGTCGTGGCTGGGCACATCTTCACGTAAGAATCGTTTCCCCCTAGCATCGACAAGAATTTCCCATGGTGCACGCTCCGGCGGAAAGTGGCGCGCCATGGCACGGATGGCAGTCGGTGACTGGTCGTCAGCGAGGATTGCACCGAAGAGCGGCGTATGGTTCTCGCCGCCTCGGATAAAGCCGCCAGCCGCAACGCTGAGTTCGATGCCGATACCCTGACTGAATGGATAGGTGGCACGTGAATGCGTCTTGACGCCCTCGTACTTAAGGAACATCTGCGGATTGGCGGTGTAACCGCCAGAGGTTAGCGCGATGTGTTGAGCATGCAGCACAATTTGGCGACCCTCGGGCGTGACGACAACTAGCCCGGATATCGCACCGGAGCGCCTTTGTACAAGCTCTACCGCGGAGTGATTCGTGAGCACAGTGATGCGACCAGAGGCAACATGCGGTGCGAGTTGCGCGTTAAGCACGTCAAGGATCGCACGACCGCCGTCGCGCGCCCAAACGTATCGTGCGCGGCTGTAGGGCTCATGGGTTGTTCCGGTGATCGGGTGCGTCTCGATCGCTTTGAAGCCGCAATCTAGCAGCCAGTCGAATGCAGGTGCAGCCGCGCTGGTCGTGATACGCAGGATCTCGGCGTTTACGGTATTTTTGCTGATACGCATCACGTCGTCGAAATGCGATTGTGGCGTGTCGTCGATCCCGCGATCGCGTTGTAACCGCGTGCCTGCCGCACTCATCTGCCCGCTCGAGAGGTGAAGGGTACCGCCGACCACTCCAGCAGCCTCTACTATCGCGACCGTAGCGCCGCGTGCTGCGGCGAAAATCGCCGCTGGTAAGCCAGCGTTACCACCGCCGACTACGATCAGATCCCAAGTTTGTCCTCTCTCAGCGCGACCGATTCGGCTGCCAACTCCGAGCGCCGTTGCAATGGTGGCTGTGCTAAGCGAGGCGAGAAAACGTCGTTTACTGACCGCACTCATTCAGATTCCCTCCCCAAAAGTTTGTGCAGAATACGGCAGACTCTAAGCGGATCGCGGAACGAAGCATACGTTTTACACGTCCGACAAACGATGCTGTAAATAACTTTTCCATATGATCATTCAGGAGACCTGTACGCCCGTCGTGTGATGGCACCTCCCGACGACTCTACTCGCTGATCTCCGCGCTGAGCTTTCCATGCCACGCCTTGCGACGCCATCTGGGCGACCTTTGTGCACCCAGTGGCAAGTAAGACAACCCTGTGCGCCGAGACGCTAGGGTTGTAGGCGACGGACCGGAAGACGTGAAACACGTCCACCGCCGGCCCGAAGGAGCTGTGAAAGACAGCGTCGGCGACTGTCCCTTACGCCCATACCCCAGGCGTACCGTTAGACGGCCTCGGTGCGGAAGAATTCCTCGCGCTGGACACAATCACTGCGTCGCGACACACACGGTTAAGCTTCTTAACTAGTTCCTGGAGCCCCTCACATATGTGAGTTTTGCGCTCTAAACCCAACCAATTTGCCGAAGACTTATGACCATCATTCCAGATCTTGGTCATATGCCGGATCTTATCGCCCTCAAACTTCATGACATACACGTAGTCCGCCTCAAGGCTTTTACCTGTGGGCGCAACAGGGCCACCGACTTTGGTGTTCGTGCCACGGAAAATCCCATAGATGATTGCGCTATTGCTAACCGGGTCAATACCGAAGGAACGGATCTCGTAATGACCGTTCGGCATCGGAGTAAACATCGACTTCATCCATTCCGTATAAGCCTGCAGCGTCGTAATATCTTTAAGGGTGTCCGCCTGCGCAGTAAAACCTGCATCGTCATGGCAATACTGCCGACATACGTCCCAACCCTTCCCCGTCTCACAGGCATCAAAAAATAAGTAGTGATATCTTTGACATTGGTCATGAATAACCACTTTTTACGGAGTGAAGTTCTTGGAGTGCCGACACTTTTTGAGCGTCCTCGTAAGTGCTGCGAGCGAACCCATATGGCCCTCCGGACGAAACTAAAGCGCCAGCGAAAAGGGGGACGCTCCTATCGTGCCCCCGCCGCAACACCCCGCCAAGTAGATAGTTGCATGCCAGCCTGACCCGCGCTAGCCTCATCCAACGTGTGCAGACTTTGTCGCTCGCTGATTGAATTTTTTTGTCCCGAGGAATTCTATTATGAAGCTTTCTGGCCTCGCAGCGCTTATTTTAGCTCTGGTGATTAGTCATGCCTCGGCCCAAATGCCGGAAACCACGGCTCCGTCGGGCGCTAAGGTCTATTTCGTGAATCTCAAGAATGGTGATATCGTCACGCGCCCGGTGAAAGTCGTGATGGGCCTCACAGGAATGGGTATCGCGCCGGCGGGTATCGAATTTCCGGACACCGGACACCACCACCTAATTATCGATGCGCCGACCCCGTCCGCAGGACAAGTGATCGCTGCCGACGCAAATCACGTTCACTTCGGTAAAGGTCAAACTGAGGCGACGCTCGACCTCGCGCCCGGCCGACACACGCTGCAACTCGTGTTGGGCGATCGTAACCACGTCCCACACAAGCCGGCAGTCGTCTCCGGTGTGATAACAATCACCGTGCGTTGAAATACTGTGACCATCGCGTCACCCCGCGACGCGTACCGATAATTCCGCGGGGGGGCACGCGGGTACATGTGTATTGAGGAGGGGGGACCGCTTCAACCGGTACCAAACTCGCAGTAAATCTCTTTTTCGACGAGATCATACGCGAACAGAAATTTTGCCATACCGGTGAGAACCGCCATGGTCATACCGAGCTCCACAATCTGCGCGTCGTCGAAATGGGATCGGAGCTCAGCATAAAGTGCCGGATCGAGATGCCCCCGGGGAGCGGTAAGTGCCATCGTGGCTGCAAGGCGCAACGCCGCCCGCTCTGCCGGCGACCAGCAGACCGCTGTCTCGTCGCTGATGAAGCGCAACTGCGTGTCGTCAAGACCCGCTCTTACGGCATCTAAGCGATTCCCGCGGTTACAGAATGCGCAGCCGTGCAACGTTGATAAGCGTAAACGCACTAACTCTTTGATGCGTACTGGAACACGACCGCCATAGAACACCCTACTGTAAAACTCGCGATACCACTCAAAGAGTTCTGGTGCGTGACCCATCACGCTGAAGAAAGTGGCATCGCCCCTCGCCGACAGTGCTCGGTCGTGGGCCTCCTGTAGCTCAGGCGCAAGGGCCTCGCGAGGTAACGATGGGATAGGCGAGTTAGGCATTGTGGCGAGCCCTCAAACCAATGACTTCCGGTCAGGTACAACACCGATAACATAATAACGATGACGCCCTACGGAACGGTGAAAAATCGTGATCGGACTTTTCAGCCCACCGATTCTCGTACCTTGATTCTTGATTAGCGAGTCCGATGTCGATCTCATCTCAATTTGCGTATTCGCAAATCACATAAATCTTTCGGGTGCGCTCGATAACTTCCCAAATTCCTGTTAGTCCCCGAGGAATCACGAACTCGTCGCCAGTTATAACCTCGCGAATAACGCCATCGTCATTTGTTATACGACTACGTCCCGCCACAATACGGCAGTACTCCTGCTCTGTGTAGTGGATTCGCCAAGCACCCGGTTCACATTCCCAAACTCCGACTGAGAATTTACCGCTCGAATCCGAGTAGTATGACCAGGCACGCTGTAGCGGATCTCCAGAGAGGATCTTTTCGGGTACTGGCCGGTACTCAAATGGTTCCAAAGCTAATGAGGACAGATGAAGAACTGGAATAATATGTGGCTTCATCATTTCGTGGACACGCAGTAATTCCCATTCGCATACCAACCCGCGGGACATGAGCCAGCGCGAGGAATCAGGGCTTTGGCCGAATCGGTCGCGGCGACGCAATATTTATCACTCGCGTAGTAGCCGCTCGGGCAGGGGCCTTCACGCTTGATCGCGAACCTTGCGGAGCTTGTCGGCACGCAATACTTGTCGCTCGCGTAATAGCCGCTGGGACAGGTGCCGTCGCGGGGTATTGGCTGGGGTGGCGGAGCGGCGATGGCGCTACCCCATATCAGGAAAGTGAGGAGCAGCGTCTGTTTCAAAGTTTCACGTCCTTCGGTGTGCTATCACAGAGTTACCCTCAATTTTCGGAGTTTGGCGTCTTGGTGCTTAAGACTGAGCCGGGTGCATCGTTCGGCCGGGCTATGGAAATCGTGTAGGGGAGACGCCCGGTTGATCGCGACGTGAGGGCATTGTGCTTCGTCGCCAGTGGTTCCTTTGGAGTTTGGCGTTCGGTGGTCTCTATTTGCTCAGCACGCCGATCTTGCGCGTTGTCGGCGCTGGTTGGGGTGGCAACCTTCTCGTCAAAAGGAAAGCGATTGGTCCTGACTGAGTATGTCTCGGCGAGTGCATCGGCAGACCACAAACCTGCGACCCGGATGGTGCCGTCAGGGTTGTAACTGATCCCCTCACCGTTACGTTTTCCGGCTTTGAACTCCCCCACATACTTTTCGCCACCAGCAGACGTGTACGAGCCAGTACCCTCGTACTTACCATCCTGAAACTCACCAACATATTTCGTACCGTCAGGTCGCGAAAGGGTGCCCCGACCGTGGTATCTGGAGTCCCTCCATTCACCGATGTACCTGATGTCGTTGTAGTAAGTCCACGAAGCAAAGCAGTTTGTCCACCTCGTCGGAGCGTCCGTCGGACACCGTGGAAGCGACGACTGTGCGTGAGCGCTTAGCCAGGCGGCAGCGATGAGGTTGACGAGCAGGATTCTTAGCATTTAAGGGGTCTCCAGGCGGGACTATAGCGCCATTGATGACAGCCCTGTCTACTTCCGGCGCAGAATGGGGTGGGGCAACGAATACGCTAAACTCACCCCGATTGCTTGATCTGCACCCCAAGCCGACATGAGAGGCGAAATTGCTGCGAACGGCTAAGCGGGGCGGATCAGTGCTCCCTCGTCGCTAGGAACGGCGAGGCAGACCAGAGGTTACCAGTCAGCACGCTTGACTGATAAAGCTACTCGTTAGGCGATGGGGGTACCTCAGGGGGTGCCGAGGCGGCCCGGCACCGATTGGAAAGTTTTCCTCTCAATAGTAAATTAGAGATCTCGCTGGGTGCCTGAAATTGCGAAGGGGCAGAGGCCTGTCGCACGGATCGAGTCTTGAACAGTTTTATAGGAGCTTCAACCGATGAGCGAAAAAGAATTTCCGGGACAAGACGAGATACGAACCAAAGCAATACAAGAACATGGTCACTTGTGGCGACAAGCGATAGAGCATTGTGGCGTTAGCGATCCGTCCGTGAAGGATAAGCTGCTCCAAGTGTGTGCCGCGTGCTACTTGGACGGGGCAATCAGGGGGTTCGCCCTCGATTCGCTGGACAAACAGAAAAGCTAATCGTCCGAATCTTGGAACCCCCGATGGTTGAGGGCCGCTGGCCGCGAGGTCGCGCTAGGGCGATTCGTTTTCCGTTGCAAGTCACTGATCTTGATGGACCTACAAAAGAAATTAGAGTCGGAGAGCCAAGTCATGCGTAAAGGGGGTGTTTTTGGAGATACTCTGCGCCTAAATTTAAG
>Ga0208048_1001020_pt1 | contig 14819 bp, 10 predicted proteins | sample Malawi_45m_30L_FD_184163 | JGI IMG/M metagenome (GOLD analysis project Ga0208048, IMG submission 184163) | Freshwater microbial communities from Lake Malawi, Central Region, Malawi to study Microbial Dark Matter (Phase II) - Malawi_45m_30L... | ecosystem: Environmental > Aquatic > Freshwater >...
GGGTCCTTGGCAGCGCGCTCGAGTTCGGCGCGCATCGCGTCGGTCGCCGCCGTCGGAGCCTCCACGAGGATCGCACCCTTCATGGGCTGGATGCTCGTGGCCATCAGGATCGGCAGCAGCATCGAGACGCCGACCATGAGCAGCGGGAAGACGAGCGCCGAGAAGAGGAATCCCTTGGTGAGGACCGTGGTCCGGAACTCCCGCCAGGCGATCGCGAGTACGCGGCGCGGCGCACCGGCGTGGCGTGGTGCATCAGGCATGGTCGGGCTCCGGATGGCGGGCGTGGCCGCCGTGGGCGGTGACGAGCTCGACGAAGATGTCATCGAGCGTCGGGCGCTTGAGGCTCACTCCGCTGAAGAGCCGCGTGGCGGCGAGCGGTGCGAGAAGGTCGATGGCTTCGGTTCGGTCGGCGGCATGCGCGAGCACGCTTCCATCCTCGGCGCGATCGACCGAGGCCACGCCCGGCACGCGCGCGGCCGCCGCGGCGGCCTGTTCGAACGGTCCATCCGTGCTCGCGACCACGGTCGTGGGGCGGTGGCACGCGCGCACGGCCTCGAGCGAGTCGTCGAGCAGCTTCTCGCCGCGGTTGATGAGCACGATGCGGTCGCAGAGGTTCTCGGCGTGGTGCATCTGATGCGTGCTGAAGAGGATCGTCCGGCCGCCTGCATGCAGATCGGTGACGATGCGCGCGAGCACGCGCGAATTCACCGGATCAAGACCGCTGAAGGGCTCGTCGAGGATGATGAGCTCGGGGTCGTGCATCACCGAGGCGATGAACTGCACCTTCTGCTGCATACCCTTGGAGAGTTCCTCGCAGCGCTTGCGCTCGACGCCCGGGAGCTCGATGCGTTCAAGCCACGCAAGCGCGCGCCTGCGGCTCTCGGCGCCGCCGAGCCCCTTGAGCGCCCCGATGTAGGCGAGGTACTCGAGCACGCGCATCTTCTTGTAAAGCCCGCGTTCCTCGGGCAGGTAGCCGATGCGATCCTTCATCGCGATGGCATCCGAGCCGAGCACGCGGATCGACCCCTCGTCGGGGTAGATGATCGACATGAGCATCCGGATGGTCGTGCTCTTGCCCGCGCCGTTGGGACCGAGCACGCCGCAAAGGCAGCCGGCAGGGACGGCCAGATCGATGCCGCGCACCGCCTCGGTCGAGCCGAAGCGCTTTCGAACCCCTTGGAGCACGACGGAAGCGTTCATGGACGCAGGCTAGGGGCGCGGAGCAACGGCCGTCAACGTTGTCGTTTGTTCACACAAGGTCAACGGTCATCACGGCGCTCACGGCCGGTCCGCCGGGCTGTCGAGCGCGGGGGTTCGGTCAGGGCCAGGTTGACCCTCAGGGGCCACGTTGACAGCCGAGGGTTCACGTTGATCAGGTTCCTGCGCGATTGCAACAACTTCAGGTGGTAGGGCGGTCTCAGACTTCGCAACACAATCAAACTTCAAGTCCTCGACGATGTAGCCAATGGAGAGAGCATCAATCTGTGCCTGAATGATCGAGGGACATCGATGTGATCCGTAGGAATTCCATTGAAGCCAACGCGTTTGTGTAATCAATCGTTTTGAGTCGCGTAGCTCCGACGATGATGTGCCGAGCGGTTCACCTGACGACGGGTCAATCAGGAGATCGCAATACGATCCTGCGGCTCCATGAAAGCGAACCACGCTGATGTTCCGAGACCCGATTGCTCGTGATGGCAGCTCCTCGATAAAAAGCCATCGCCCGCTAAACACTGGCTCCAGCACGGCCAAGGGACTGTAGATGCTGGCTTCGGCTCGAACGACGGGTGGATCGACGAGACGAGGACATGATGCTCCGGGATCAAGCGCCCAGCCCACCACGCCGTCTGTGCCGAACTCGATCGGGATGGACGAGCCTTCTACGTAGCGCGTCATACGCAGCGATCCATCGTTTCGCGCGAGAACTTGCACGACTGAGGCGGCCCCGTCGACGCTCACGCGTACTCGAAAGCGCAGGCTCGAAAAATCACTCGGGTGATCTCCTTGGACAAATTCAAGGCACTTTGTCAACAGCAGCCGAACATCATCCGAGCCGTCGGGGAGAGAAAGCGTTTTGAAGAGTGGCGGTTCGGAGGCCTCGCCTGCAGGGATCTCGCGACTCTCGCACCCGGCTGCCCACAGGACGCCAGTGACGAGGACAATCCCGAGAATGGAACGGTGGATCATGGACTTCGAATAGTAGTTATGTGCTTGCGCTCAGAGGCATGCCTTTGTGCGGCCGCCGTGGAGGGCACTCCGGCGTGCGGTCGTTCATCCGTCCATCCGGGTGAACGGTTGAAACAATGGCCCCGGCGGACTACCTTTAGGCCATGACCAGCAGCCTTCTGGGTGTCATGGACCGTCGCACGGTGCTCTTCGACGGTGCGATGGGGACCTCGATCCACTCCTGCGAGGACTGCCGCCCCCAGGACTGGCTCGGCAGAGACAACTGCACCGACATCCTCGTCCGCAGCCGCCCGGACTTGATCCAGCGCATCCACGAGTCGATGCTCGCCGCCGGTGCCGACATCGTGGAGACTGACACCTTCGGCTCCAACCGGCTGGTCGCCGCGGAGTTCGACGAGGAGATGGTCGGTTGGGTGCACTCCCTCAACGAGCAGGCTGCGCGCATCGCGCGTGCCGCCTGCGACCGCCATGCGTCGCCGGGGCGACCGCGCTTCGTCGCCGGCTCGATCGGGCCGGGCACAAAGCTCATCTCACTCGGCCAGACGAGTTGGGATCTGATGCTGGCGAGCTACCGCGAGCAGGCGCGCGGACTGCTCGATGGCGGCGTCGATTGCTTCATGATCGAGACCTGCCAGGACCTGCTGCAGGTGAAGTGCGCGATCAACGCGTGCCTCGATGCACTCGAGTCGGCGCGCCGCAGCGTGAAGGACTGCCCGATCTTCGTCAGCGTGACGATGGAAACGACCGGCACCATGCTGCTGGGCAGCGAGATCGCCGCAGTCGTCAATGCACTGCGGTCGTTCCCGGTCGAGAGCCTCGGCTTGAACTGCGCGACCGGCCCCGTGGAGATGACGCCGCATGTGGCATACCTGGCCAAGCACTGGGATCGTCGCGTCAGCGTGGTGCCCAACGCCGGGCTGCCCATCCTGCAGGACGGCAAGACCGTTTATCCATTGCAGCCGGCAGGCTTCGTCGAAGCAATGCGCCGCTTCATGGAGGAGCACCGCGTGGATGCGCTTGGCGGTTGCTGCGGCACCACCACCGAGCACATCGGCGCGCTCGCGACGGCGCTCAAGGACCGCGAGCCGGTGCGCTTGCCCAAGGAACCCCAGGCGCCCGGGTGCAGCAGCCTGTACGGCTACACCGAGTTCGAGCAGGAGAACTCGTTCCTCATCGTCGCCGAGCGCACCAACGCCAACGGCAGCCGCAAGTTCAAGCGCCTGCTCGACGAGGAGCACTGGGACGGCCTCGTCAGCATGGCGCGCGAGGAAGTGCGCGACGGCGGCCAGGTGCTTGACCTGTGCGTTGACTTCGTGGGCCGCGATGGCGTGCGCGACATGGGCGAGGTGGTGAGCCGGTACGTGCGCCAGGTCAACGCGCCGCTCATGCTCGACTCGACCGATGCCAACGTGCTCGAGGCGGGCCTGCAGCGTTCCGGCGGTCGTTGCATCGTGAACTCGATCAACCTCGAGGACGGCGAGGAGCGCATGGCGCGCGTCTGCCCGATGCTGCGCCGCTACGGCGCGGCGTGCGTGGCCCTGACGATCGACGAGGACCCGCAGGCAGGTATGGCCAAGACCGCGGCCCGAAAGATCGAGATCGCGGAGCGAATCCATTCGCTCTACACCGGCCGCTGGGAGTTGCCCGAAGAGGACCTCTTCTTCGATCCGCTCACCTTCACCATCGCCACCGGCAATGATGACGACCGTCGCCTCGGCCTCGAGACGCTCGATGGGATCGAACTCATCGCGAAGCGCTTCCCGCGGTGTGGGACGATCCTGGGCCTCTCGAACATCAGCTTCGGGCTGAAGCCCGCTGCACGGGCGGTGCTCAACAGCGTCTTCCTCCACGAAGCGCGCCTGCGCGGACTGAGCGCGGCCATCGTGCACGCGAGCAAGATCCTCCCGCAGGACCGCATCGCTCCCGAGCGGTGGGAAGCGGCGCAGTGGCTCGTCTACGACCGCCGCGGCGAGTCCCGCCCGGAGGGCAAACCAGCTGACTTCGATCCGTTGCTCCACTTCATCGGGCTCTTTCCCGAGGGAGAGGAAGCGATCGCTGAGAAGACGAGCCTGGCCGACCTGCCGGTGAAGGAGCGCCTGCAGCGTCACATCATCGACGGCGAGGACAAGGACCTTGCGGGATCGCTCGACGAGGCGCTGCAGCAGTACGCGCCGCTGGACATCATCAACAACGACCTGCTCGCGGGCATGAAGGTCGTGGGCGAGCTCTTCGGCGCCGGCCGCATGCAGCTGCCGTTCGTGCTCCAGAGCGCGGCTGTCATGAAGAAGGCCGTCGCCCACCTGCAGCCGCACATGGAGCGCCACGGCACCGGCGGGCCGTCGAAGGCGAGCATCGTGCTCGCGACCGTGGCCGGCGATGTGCATGACATCGGCAAGAACCTCGTCGACATCATCCTGACCAACAACGGCTTCACGGTCCACAACATCGGCATCAAGCAGTCCCTGACGCAGATTGTCGAGGCTCTGCGATCGACCGGGGCGGATGCGATCGGCATGAGCGGCCTGCTGGTGAAGAGCGTGGCGGTCATGGAAGAGAACCTGCACGAGATGAACCGGCAGGGGATCACGGTCCCGGTCATGCTGGGCGGCGCGGCGCTCACGCGCCACTATGCCGAAGGGCATCTCCGCTCGATCTACAAGGGATCCCTGTACTACGGCCGCGATGCGTTCGAGGGACTGCAAGTGTGCGACGCGCTCGCCACGCACACGCTGGAGGCGATCGATCGCCAGGTCGAGGAACGGCTGGCCAAGCGCGAGGCAGCCGATCGCGTGGTCGCCAGCCGCACGATTCGCCAGCAGGCTGCCAGCGGGCAGCAACTCTCCGAGCGCAGCCATGTCCGGCAGGATGTCGAGATCCCGGCGCCTCCGTTCTGGGGCCACCGCCTGGTCGAAGGGCTTCCGCTTGAGCAGATCTATCCGTACCTGAACCTGGTTGCGCTCTTCCGAGGACAGTGGGGCTTCAAGAAGGGTGACCTCGATGATGTGCGCTACGAGGCGTTCCTCGAGGAGCATGCGTACCCGGTGCTCGAACGGCTGAAGGCCGAGTGCCGCGACGAGAAGATCCTGCGGCCAGCGGTCGTGTGGGGCTACTACCCGTGCAACGCCGATGGCGATGAGCTCGTAGTCTTCGATGCGGTCGACCAGGATCGCGAGATCGAGCGCTTCCGCTTCCCCCGGCAGGAAGGGCGCGAGCGGCTCTGCATCAGCGATTTCTTCCGGCCGATGTCAGGTGGCGCGCGCGATGTGCTGGCCCTGCACTGCGTGACGATGGGCAGCGAGGCGAGCCACCGCGCGAAGCAGCTCTTCGAGCGCAACCAGTACACCGACTATCTCTTCCTGCACGGCTTCGGGGTGGAGTGCGCCGAGGCGCTTGCGGAACTCTGGCACAAGCGGATCCGTGCCGAGCTCGGGATCGGGCATGACGACGATCCGGAGGTCCGCCGGCTCTTCACGCAGCACTATCGCGGCAGCCGCTACAGCTTCGGCTACCCCGCATGCCCTGACATGAGCGACCAGGAGAAGCTCTTCCGCCTGATCGAGCCCCAGCGCATCGGCTGCGTGCTCACCGAGAACTGGCAGATCGATCCGGAGCAGTCGACGAGCGCGATCGTCGTGCATCACCCGCAGGCGAAGTACTTCGCGGTCTGAACCGAGTGGCGCGTGCCGTTGCCTGGTTGATCCCCGACTGGGCCGTCACGGGCAGACCCGACTGCGCCGGCACGGCCGGTCACGCCAGCAGCTGCTTGATCGGGTCGGCACCTTCGACGCCGACGAGCTTCTGTTCAAGGCCGCCGTAGAAATAGGTCAAGGCGTTCGGGTCGACACCAAGCCGATCAAGCACCGTGGCGTGCAGGTGCTTCACATGGAAGCGCTCGCCCACGCCGATGGAACCAAGTTCATCGGTCTGGCCCACGGTGACGCCGCCCTTGATGCCGCCGCCGGCCATCCACATGGTGAATCCGAAGGAGTTGTGGTCGCGGCCCGTGCCCATGGCGTACTCGGCGGTGGGCTGACGGCCGAACTCGCCGCCCCAGATCACGAGGGTCTCATCGAGCAGGCCGCGGCGCTTGAGGTCCTTGAGCAGCCCCGCGACCGGCTTGTCGGTGCGACCAGCGTGGTAATCGTGGTTCTTCTTGAGGTCGTCATGGGCATCCCAGTTGTCATCGTTGTGGGAGCCGCCTGAGTAGATCTGCACGAAGCGTACGCCGCGCTCGACGAGGCGCCGGGCGAGCAGGCACTTGCGCCCGAACTCCTCCGTGCGTGGGTCATCGATGCCGTAGAGCTCCTGGGTGTCCTTGGTCTCCTGCGCGAGTTCGACGGCCTCGGGCGCTGTCGCCTGCATGCGGTACGCGAGCTCGTAGCCCTCGATGCGGCTCTCAAGATCAGGGTTGCCGCTGCGCAGGAGCGCGTGTCGCGAGTTCCAGTCCTTGAGCTCATCGAGCACGGCGCGCTGCACGCGCTGCGTGCGGTCTTCGGGGGTGGCAAGGTCGAGGATCGGATCGCCCTGCCCGCGCAGCACGCAGCCTTGGTAGCTCGCCGGCATGTAGCCGCTCGACCAGTTCTTCGCGCCCGAGATCGGGCCGCCCGTCGAATCGAGCATGACCACGAAGCCGGGAAGGTTCTGGTTGACGGTGCCGAGTCCATAGTTGACCCACGAGCCCATGCAGGGTGCGCCGCCGAGCAGCTTGCCTGAATTCATCATCAGCATCGCGCTGCCGTGGATCGGGCTCTCGGCATACATGCTCTTGATGAAGGCGATGTCATCGACGCAGGTCGCCAAGTGGGGGAAGAGGTCGCTCACCCACGCACCGCACTGCCCATGCTGGCGGAAGTTCCACTTCGGCCCGACGATGCGCCCTTCGTTGCGATCGCCGCCGCGACCCTTGGTCTTCACCTTGATCGTCTTGCCGTCGAACTTGTAGAGCTCGGGCTTGTAGTCGAAGGTGTCGACATGGCTCGGGCCGCCGTACATGAAGAGGAAGATCACGCTCTTGGCCCGGCCGGGCAGGGGCGGAGCCTTCGCCGCGAGCGGCCCCGCAGGCAGCGGCGTCAAGCCGTCGAAGGCCATGGCCTGGCGCTGCAGGAATCCATCGCGCGCGAGCAGATCAGCCAGCGCCACGCTGGTGAACGCACCGCCGGCCTGCCACATGAACTCGCGTCGGGTGCGTCGGCAGAAGCTCGCTGCGTGGTGCGGGTGGTGCATGGCTCGTCAGTCGATGTGGAGGAACTCGTTGCTGTTCACGAGCATGAGCGCGAAGAGGTCGAGCGCGCGATCGGCATCGGGCACGCCGTCATCGGTGAGGCGGGCCATGAAGCGTTCGGCGGCGTCGAGCTCTGTCATGGTCGCTGTGCGGCCGTACGCGAAGCGGATCGCGGCGGCGGCGCGGTCGCGCCCGCTGCCGGGTGCGGCATCGCGCGCGCGATCGGCCAGTCGCCGCGCCTGGTCGTTGGCGAACTCCCCGTTGAAGAGGATCAGGCTCTGCGTTGGCTGCACCGTCGCGAAGCGCACCGGGCACGGATTGTCGATGTCGGCCTGATCGAAGACCGCCAGCAGCGGGTCCTGGATCGAACGCTTCTGGTGCATGTACACGCTTCGGCGCGTCCAGCTCGGCTCGGGCGTGAGCGGCCAGACTTCATGGGGGCGGCTGCTGGTCGCCAGCACGGCCTCGGGAAGCGGCGGACGGACGCCCGGGCCGCCGAGTTCGAGGTTGATGGTGCCGTTGGCGGCGAGCAGGCTGTCGCGGAGTTCCTCGGCCGAGAGGCGGCGCAGGCGGAATCGCGAGAGCCGTTCGTTGCCGGGATCGGCGGCGAGCGCGGCCTCGCTCGGCACGCTCGCCATGCGATAGGTCGCGCTCGTCATCATCAATCGGTGCATCGACTTGATGCTCCAGCCATCGGCCATCAGCCGTCGTGCAAGCCAATCGAGCAGTTCCGGATGCGTTGGCTTGTCGCCGAGCCGGCCGAAGTCATTGCTGCTGGGCACGATGCCCACACCGAAGTGATGCTGCCACAGCCTGTTCGCCATGACGCGCGATGCGAGGCGATTGCGCGGATCAGTGATCCACGCGGCAAGCGCCGTGCGGCGTCCGGTCGACTCGCCATGCGCAGCCGATGCTGCCGGCGGTTCGAAGGTCGCCAGCACGCTGGGCACACCCGGTCCGACCTGCTCAGCCGGGGCATGCGGGCTTCCCCGCGTAAGCACATGGACTGGCGCAGGCTCAAGGCCCGTCTCAGAGACCGAGAGCACGACTTCGCCACGCTGCGAGGGTGGCCGCAGTGCAAGGAGTTCCGTACGAGCCGTCGTCCACTGCTGGGCCGCGTTGGCGCGCCCCGCCGAGGCGATGGATTCACCAGTGTTGGTCGGGCCGATTCCGGTGGCTGCGCAGAGCACCTCGTCGGGCGCTTGGACGCGTCGGTAGAACCGGACCTCGTCGATCTGGCCGCTGAATGGCCCGCCGCCCGGAAGCATGCCGCCGATCACAAGCTGCGCTGGGCTGTCAAGCCTGCGCGTGCTGCCAGTCGCTCGATCGACCTCGACGCCATCGAGGTACAGGATGACCGTGCCACTCGCACGCTCGCGCGAGAGTGCCACGTGATGCCACTGACCGTCGTTGTGGCCCGGCGCGCTGTTGAGGAAAGTCTCGGGATTGCCCACGCCCGCAGCGATGATGCCGTTGCCGATCATCGAGATGCCGAAGTCATCCACGATGCCCCGGACCTCGCCATCGACGATGCCCGAGCCGAGGAACCAGCGCGGGTCGCCATCATCGCCGGCCGCGACGCGATCGGTCCTGAACCACGCGGAGATCGTGAAGTCGTCCTCAACCGGACGCTTGAGCAGCAGGCGATCGTCGCCGCCATCGAACGAGCCCCCCAGTCCGAAGCGACCTCGCTCACCCCAGCGCAGGTCCTTGACCTTCGCCACGGGGCCTGGCACGGTCGAGCGGAGCGCGGCGCGATCAGCCTCCGGGGCGGCGGCGTCGGTCTCGAAGGCGTAGTGCGCCACGAGGCCATCGGACGGGGCGCGATCCGGCGCAGTGCCCGATGAACCGTTCGCCGGCGGCAAGAGGCCCGTGGCGGCTTCGATCGCCAGCAGCGACTCGACGAGCGATGTGCGGCGCTCGCGGTAAGCGATGCGTTCTGCTTCGAGGTCGCGGCGGCCGAACTCTGGATCGATCGAGCGCGTGACGTTGCCGGCTTCGATGCTGTTGCCGGCATGCGACTTGTATGGGCGCACCCCTGCGAAAAAGGCGCTGAAGGCGTAGTAGTCGCGCTGCGGGATCGGATCGCCCTTGTGGTCGTGGCAGCGGGCGCAGCCGAGCCCGACGCCGAGCATCGTGCGTGCCGTGATGTCGACGATGCCATCCATGTCGTCGGCGAGCGCCTGCTTGAGGTCGGGAACTTCATCATCCCACATGCCGAGTCGGTAGTAGCCCGTGGCGACCATCGTGGAAAAGTCACGGTCGGGCAATTCATCGCCGGCCAGTTGCTCGGTGATGAAGCGGTCGTAGGGCTTGTCCTGGTTCAACGCGTCGATGACCCAGTCGCGGTAGCGCCAGGTGCTCGGCTTGTCGCCGTCACGCTCGAAGCCGTTGGTGTCCGCGTAGCGCACCAGGTCGAGCCAGTGGCGGCCCCATCGTTCGCCGTAGTGCGGGCTCGCGAGCAGCCGCTCGATCACGTGCTCCCACGCCTGAGGATGGGTGTCGGCAAGAAACGCATCGATCTCGGCGGGTGACGGCGGCAGCCCGGTCAGGTCGTAGGTCGCGCGCCGGATGAGGGCGACGCGGTCGGCTTCGGATGCCGGCACCAGGCCATCTGCTTCGAGCCGGGCCAGGATGAAGCGGTCGATGTCGTTGCGGATCCATGCGGTGTCATGCACGGCCGGCGGGGCTGCATCGGCGATGGGCCGGTAGGACCACCATGCCCGGGCCTTCTCCATGTCGATCGCGCGCGGAGCGGCATGCGCCTCGTCAGCATGGATGTCGCCTGGCTTCACGCCCTTGGCTGGAGTCGAGTCCGTCTCGCGCGCGGGGCAAGGGGTGCAGGAAAGCGCGGCGGCGGCAACAGCGGCGATCGTCCTCACGAAGACATGGTAGGACCAACCGAGGCCGAGGCAACCGTTCTGGGCCGGATCACGAGCGCGAGCACGACGCCCGAGGCGATGTCCGCGAGGTGGTGCTCCTGGACCATCCAGGTGCTGGCGATGACTGCGATGCACCACGCCCACAGTGCCGTGGCACCAGCGCGACCCAGACGCGGTGCGAAGAACATCCCGATCGCGATGACGCCTGCAACATGCATGCTCGGTGCGTAGGAGTAGAGGCCCGGATGCGGCAGGCCAGTGAGCCCGGACAGCCAGTCCCAGACCGCGCCGGTGCGGGTCGTCGAGAAGGCCAGTTGTTGCGGGAGGATGATGTAGATCGTGCACGAGATGGCCGTCTGCAGCAGGATGGCGCGCCCCACGACTGCGAAGTCACGCCATCCACGGCAGAAGAGCGGAAGGAACGCCGCTGCGAGGTCGAAGCTCGCGTAGATGGGGATCATCCAGTGCATCGGATCGACCGAGCGCTCGAACGGCAGCGCGAACTCGATGCGGTGCGTCCAGAATGACGAGAGCCAGGCCGAGCCGAACCAGATGGTGGCCCAGAGCGTGACCCACCACGCGCCGCACGCCGCAGGCGCCACGCGCGGATTCGCATCCAGCCACGCGTGCCACGCGCGGGGGATCCAGCGCACGGCCGTAGTATCGGTCGATGCTTCCGTCGATGGCTGCAACCTGGGCTGTGCTCTCATGTGTGGTCTACGGTATGGCAAACCCCTTCGAGGCGACGGACGCAGTCGCGATCGGCCGAGCGGCGTCGGCGGATCCAGCATGGCTCAACGTGGTGGAGGGGCTGCCGACTGAACTCCTGCTGGCCGGGCTGGGTGGTGGCGTCGGAGCCGGTCTCCGAGTCTGGCTGCGATCGATCGCCGTGCGGAAGATGCATGGCACGTGGCGCGTGACGCTCGGCGTGAATGCACTTGGGTCAATCCTCATCGGCGTGCTGGCAGCGCCGCTGGTGGACGCACCCATGGTGCGCATGCTGCTGGTGCCAGGGGTCCTCGGTGGCTTCACGACCTTCAGCGGCTTCGCGCTTGATGCGGTGATTGCCATCGGCGAACGCCGATGGTGGCGCGCGGTCACGATCGTGCTCGGAACGCTCGTGGGCTGTCCGCTGCTGTGTCTTACGGTGATTCGGGGAGCTGGATCATGAGCGGGATGAGCATCATGCTTGCAGCCGTTGGCGGCACCGTCGGTGCGGCCGTTCGATGCACGATCGGCCATGGCGTGCACGCGGCCGGCATGCCTGCGTGGACCGGCACCGTGTTCGCGAATCTCCTGGGTGCGGCGCTGTGCGGAGTGCTTGCAGGGCTGTGGATGGAGCGCCATGGGTCGGGCTGGCGGTGGCGTGGCGATCGGTGGCGGCAGGAAGTGATTGCGGTGGGTGGCTTCTGCGGCGGCCTGACCACGCTCAGTGCACTGTCGGATGACGCAGCGATCCTCTGGAGCGCCGGTGACGCCACCACCGCAGCGGTTGATCTGACCTTGCACGGAATCGTCGGATGTTTCGGGTGCGCGCTGGGATTCCTGCTGGCGCGTCGATGGGTCCGCGCGCGATACTGCGCAGCATGAGCCTGCCTGCCGGAGCGAACCATCCCTTCTTCGACGCCCCGATCACGCCGCGCGTGCTGCGCGGCCAGTGGCGACCGCGACGAGATGCGTACGCCGCAGCGGGGCTCTACGAGCAGGTGCGCATCCGCATCCATCGTGCGCTGACTTGGCTCGAAGCCAGCGAAGCCCGAGGCGCGAGCGAACTGGACACGCAGCTCATCGAGCAGTGGGTCGCACTGAACGCGCTCTACGGCCGGTGGGATCCGCAGCGGCGCGAGCCCGTGGCGGATGGCCGCGCGCTCGCGCTCTTCGTCGACCAGCTCGTAGCCAGCGACGAGGATGGGATCCTCGCGGGATTCCTCCATCGCCAGAAGGACCTCGTCATGCAGGTCTTTGCGGATCGCTACGTCAACCGGCTCTTCTGGGACGAGCCGGTCGATGGCCAGCGCATCGATCATGCGGTCTTCGATGCGCGAAGCCTGCTGGCGCAGGGCAAGCACGCGCTGGTGGTGTCGCGGCTCTTGGCGCGCATCCACTTCGTGCGGTGCCAGCTGGTGCACGGCGGCTCGAGCTACGGCGGTCGCCACAATCGCCGCGCGGTGAAGCGTTGCTCGGTGCTGCTGCGACAGTTCACGATGGTCGCGCTGCATGTGATGATGGAGCATGGCTACGCCGATGACTGGGGCGCGCTCTGCTATCCGCCGGTGGAATGATCCATGCAGGTGGCCGGCGATGGAGCCTCTCCGGATCTCCGCGCAAGCGATGCTGCGTGGCCGCGCGTGATCCTGCACGCCGACCTCGATGCGTTCTTCGCCAGCGTCGAGCAGCTCGATCATCCCGAGTGGCGCGGCCGACCCGTGCTCGTGGGTGGCCGGGGGCCGCGATCGGTGGTGGCGGCCGCCAGTTACGAAGCCAGGCGCCACGGCTGCCGGAGCGCCATGCCGATGGCGCAGGCGCTTCGGCTCTGTCCGAGTGCGATCGTGGCGCCGCCGCGCGGTTCGCGCTACCGCGAGATCAGCACGGCCTTCATGGCGATCCTCGGCCGCATCGGTCCCGAGGTTGAGCCGCTCTCGGTGGACGAGGCCTTCGTCGATGCCACCGGATCGCAGCGCCTGCACGGCAGCGGTGCACGGATGGCAGGGCTTGTTCGCGCGTGGACGCGTTCGGAACTTGGGCTGACGGTGAGCGTTGGCGTGGCGGCGTCGAAGTTCGTGGCGAAGATCGCCAGCGACCTTGAGAAGCCCGACGGCTTGACGGTCATCGAGCCCGAGCGCACGATCGAGGTGCTTGCGCCGCTGCCGATCGAGCGGATGTGGGGCGTGGGGCCGCGCACAGTGCCGCGCGTGCACGCTGCCGGAGTCAGGACCTTTGCCGACCTGCAAGCGATCGATGCGTCCGAAGCCAGACGGCGGCTCGGCGATGCAGGCGCGCACTGGTGGGCCCTTGCGCGTGGACTGGATGCGCGCGAGGTCGTGTCCGGTCGGGAGGCGCGGTCGATCGGCCACGAGGAGACCTTTGAGAGCGACCTGTCGAGCGAGGCCGAGGTGGCGCAACGGCTGTTGCCGCTGCTTGAGGACACCGCACGCAGGCTGCGGCGCCATGGCATGCGCGCCGCAACGATCACGCTGAAGATCCGCGTGCGGGACTTCACCACCATCACGCGCTCGCATTCACTCGATGCCTCGACTGACCGCACGGACACCCTGTGGGAAGTGGCGCGCGAACTCCTGCGAGCGTGGGCGGCGGCAGGGTTCCAGCCCGTGCGGCTGGTCGGCGTGCAGTGCTCGAACCTCGAGCGTGATCGCGATGAGGACGGGCTGTTCCCGGACGTCCAGGACGAGCGACAGCGCGCACTCGATGCAGCCACGGATCGCATTGCAGAACGATTCGGTGCCGAGGCGGTGCGCCGGGGCGGTGTGGCCGGTCGCGAGCCGCCGCCACCGGTGTGAACGCAATCAGGCGGAGTCACCCCCGAGCGGGCGACACGAACTTCGTGCGACTGGTGGCCTTCTGGTCTCGAGGGGGCCGACTGTGTAGAGTCCGGCCATGGTGCACCACGGAGCCCTCTTCGTCGTGATGAGTCTGGGACTGGTCGTTGCGGCAGGGGGTGAGTTCCCGGAGCAAGCAAGCCTGGATCCCTGGTTCCGCCTGCTGGGGCGCCTGCACCCGGTCTTGGTGCACTTCCCGATCGGCCTGGTGCTGGCCGCCGCTGCCGTCGAGGCGTGGCGCTGGACCCGGCGCGAGCGGGGACTCGCCGAGTTCACCAGCGTGGCCATGTTCCTTGCGGGGATCTCGGCCATCGGCGCGGTGGCGACTGGTTGGATCAACGCGTGGCAAGAGGGCGAGGAAGCATCGCGCACGCTGGACCTGCACAGCTGGATGGGAACATCCATGGCCGTGGTTCTGCTGGCCGTCGCCTGGAAGACGCGCCGTCTGGTCGAGTCGCCGGCAGCGGCCGAGACACGCTTGATGCCCGCCCGAGTACTGACCATGGTGAGTGCCCTCGGCGTGGGTCTTGTTGGCCACTTCGGCGGTGAGCTCGTGTACGGCGATCGCTACGTGGAAAAAGCCCTGTTCGCTGCGCTCGGTGTCGATGGCTCTGGAGATGAGGCGTTGCCGCCAGCCACTGCGGTCGATGCCAGCGTGCGCCCTGCGGCTGGAGCCGTGGCGGTTGTCTCCCGTGCAGCCAAGGCTGGCAGCGTTGACTTTGTCACGCAGGTTCGCCCGATTTTCGAGTCCCGTTGCTTCGAGTGCCACGGTAACGGCAAGCGCAAGGGCGGGCTGGCCATGGACTCCGCCGCATCGATGACCAAGGTCGATGATGATGGCGTGGCGGTGAAGGCAGGTGACCCCGACTCGAGCTTGATCGTGCAGCGCATCAATCTGCCCGCAAGCGACCCGGACTCGATGCCGCCTGATGGTGAGCGCCTGACCGAGGCCGAGCGCGACCTGATCCGGAC